>Ga0123336_10001001_pt1 | contig 26719 bp, 25 predicted proteins | sample SSSSmetaG_FD_96466 | JGI IMG/M metagenome (GOLD analysis project Ga0123336, IMG submission 96466) | Glacier valley bacterial and archeal communities from Borup Fiord, Nunavut, Canada, to study Microbial Dark Matter (Phase II) - ​SSSS metaG | ecosystem: Environmental > Aquatic > Freshwater > Ice...
AAGCCACTCTGGCAGCGACGATGCGTACCGATCTCGATCGGTATGCCAGCCTGTTCAACGCGCGCGATTGGGACGGCCTGCGTACCCTCGTCAGCGACGATTGTCGGCTCGATCTCGTCTCCAAATCGCAGCGGCGCGGCAAACAAGTGGGCATGTATTTCGGCCGTTACGAGAAAGAGCAAGTCGCGTTGCGCGTGGTGCGGCTCGAGGGACGGCTCGGCTTTGCGGCTTATATCGCCGGCGCGGAAAAGCCGGCTTATTTTATCCTTCTCGGCTTCGAAGACGGCCGGGTCAAAGATATTCGCGATTTCCGGTATGTGTCCTACATCGCCGCCGAGGCGGAATACGAGGTACTTTAAAGCGCGACCTTCTTGTGTTGCTCGCCGGTGTCGCGGGCTTTTTCGCCGGTGAGGAACGCCTTGGCCGACTCGAACAAGAACTTGAGCTTCTGCGCGCCAGTCTGGTCCCAGTATTCGGCGCGGTTGGGATCGAACGACACCAGCGCAATATCCGGGTCCGCCTTGCCCTTCGGAAACCAGACTTTGTAGATGTCCTTCCAGACCTCGTCGAGCTTGCTCGGCGACCGCGACAGCTGGGCCGCGCCCGACAGCACCACATACGCCGACCCCGACTGAAAGATCAGCTCGGCACGCGGATTGGCCTCCAGATCTTGCGCCTTCAGCGACTGCGCGCTGGTCATGAACCAGATCCGCATGGACTCTTCGAGCTGGGCGACTGCCATGGGTCGGACATGCAACTGGTTGGTGCCGCCAAACGTGGCCAGCATGCCGGTATCGAATGATTTGACGAGATCGTAGACCTTCTTCTGATCGGACTCGGGCATCGCGCACTCCTTGGTGATTGTCCGAGGTGAAAAGCAAGAGCCGGGCCGGGCTATCGCGACGTACTGCGACGGCAACCCTGCCCAACCGGGCGCCATCTCGACCCAGGTGTCGCGAAATGTCACATCGGTGTCGGTCCACCTGCTGACACGGTACAGTCGGGCATGCCCGACGATGGACGCCTCATGGAGCTGGAGATCAAGGTCGCGTATCTGGAAAAGCTCGTCGCCGACCTGGACGGCGTGGTGCGCGAGCAAGCCGACAAGCTCGCGGTCCTGGCGCGAGACCTCGAGCATCAGCGTAGTCACGGCACCTCGGGTGTGGTGCCGCTCGGCGAGCACGACGACAAGCCGCCGCACTACTAGCCCTCACCAGCCGTCTTCACGCCTAAAACATCGCAAACTTCGCGCCAAGGCTCCAAAGCTAGAACCGTGCAAATACTCTTACGTGCTTGGTGTAAACTGGTTGGGTGAAGCGAATTGTCTCAACGATGTTGGTACTTTCAGCTCTGTTGTTGTCCACCTCGGCGTTCGCACAGGAAGAGAACGAGCGGGCCCGAGCAGCAGCCAAAGAGCACTACATGAAGGGCACCAAAGCCTTCGAGCTCGGCCGCTACGACGAGGCCATCCGCGAGTACGAAGAAGCCTATCGCTGGAAGGACGACCCCGTCCTCCTCTACAACCTCGGCCAGGCCCACCGTCTCGCCGGCCATCACGCCGAGGCGCTGCGCCTCTACAAAACCTTCATCGCCAAGGTCCCGAAGGCCACCAACCGCGCCGAGCTGGTGGTCAAGATCGCCTCTCTCGAACGGCTCATCGAAGAGCAGCGCAAAGCGCAGAACCTGCCGCCCGACAACCCCGTCGCCATGGGCAAGCCTGAGCCGGAGCCCAAGGCCGAACCCAAACCCACCGAGCCGCCGCCAGCGACGGTCACCACGACGCACACCGACGAGCCCATCCCGGCGCACCCCGGCCGTACCAAGAAGATCGTCGGTCTGGTCCTCGGCGTGGTCGGCATCGGCCTCATCGGCGGCGGCATCGGCGAAGGCTTCGCCGCCAAGAGTGCATCCGACTCCGTCACCGCCACCGCCAAGGCACGCGGCACCTTCGACCCTGGCCAGCAATCTGCCGGCCAGACGGCCGACATCGTACAGGGCGTCCTCTACGGCGTGGGCATCGCTGCCGTCGGTGCCGGCGTGGTCGTCGCCGTGCTCGGCTTCCGCGAGGCCAAGCGGTATCCATCGGCACAGGCGCTCCATTTCCTGCCGACTCTCTCACCCACGTCAGCTGGCTTTGCCGTAGGCGGGAGCTTCTGATGCAAAAAATCCTCGTCGCTGCAGCCCTGGCCCTGTCGTTCGCCGGCTGTTACAACCCCAACATCGGCAACGGCGAGCTCGCCTGCGCCGCCGGCAACGTCTGTCCCAACGGCTTTGTCTGCGCCAGTGACAATCGCTGTTATCGGCCCAATACCGGTCCCACCACCGACGACGCCGGTCCCGATTTTGCCGGCGTGGATCTGTTCGGCGTCGACCTGTTCCAGGTGAAGTTGCCGCTCAAGAGCGCCTGTACCACCGACGCCGACTGCGACACCGGCCACTGTGCCGACGGCATCTGCTGCATGACCGCCTGCGATCAGGCCTGTTTCTCGTGCAAGCAAGTCGGCAACGAAGGCTCCTGCTCGCCACTCAACCAAGGTGACTCTCCGCTCGCTGGCCATCTGTCCTGCGCCGCCCAAGCGCAGTCGACCTGTGGCCGCGACGGCACCTGTGACGGCGTGGGTTCTTGCGCACGCTGGAACGACGTCGTCTGCAAACCGGCCGGCTGCGACTCCACCACCAACAAGGCCCACGCCGCGTCGAAGTGCGACGGCACCGGCACCTGTGTCGACGCCACGGCCGTCACCTGCGCACCGTTCCTCTGCAAGGCCGATCACTCCGCCTGCATCAGCACCTGCGGCGGGGCCACGGACTGCGTCTCGCCCGCTCCCTGCGTCGGTGGCTCGTGCGGCACCAAGGCCACCGGCAGCGCCTGCACCATGGGCACCCAATGCACGTCGGGTTTCTGTTCCGACAGCTTCTGCTGCGACACCGCCTGCACCGGCCAATGCTCGGCCTGCGACGTCGCCGGCAAACAGGGCATGTGCTCGCAGGTCACCGGCGCCGTTCACGGCGGCCGCACCGCCTGCAGCGGAACCGCGCCCTGCACCGGCACATGCAGTACGTCACTGACGTCTTGCACCGTCGCTGCCGTCTCCTGCCGCACCCAAAGCTGCACTGGCAGCACCAAGACCGCCGCCGCCACCTGTGTCTCCTCGGGCTGCCCGGCGGTCTCCACCTCGTCGTGCGCACCCTACATCTGCAATCCGGGCGGCACCGACTGCCGCACCAACTGCAGCGGCGACACCGACTGCACCAGCGGCAACTACTGTCTCAGCAACGTGTGTACCGTCAAGCGCGGCAACGGCTCGACCTGCACCACCACCAACGAATGCGCGAGCGGCATCTGCGCCGGCGGGCGCTGCTGCGGCACCGCCTGTGCAGGTGCTTGTGCGACCTGCAACAGCGGCACCTGCGCCGGCGCGGCCGACGGGACCCAGGCCGCGTCCTGCAACCCGTATCTGTGCGACGGCAGCTCGCTCAACTGCCCGACGAGTTGCGCCACCAACGCCGACTGCTTCTCCGGCTTCATCTGCAACCCGTCCGGCAAGTGCAGCTCCCCGCTCAGCAACGGCTCGGGCTGCGCCAACAACAGCCAATGCGCGAGCGGCATCTGCCCGGCCACCGACGGAGTCTGCTGCGACGCCGCCTGCAACGACGGCCCTTGCCAGACCTGCGGCAGTGGTACCTGCACGATCACCGGCGCGCCTGGCCCCAACCGCGCCGCCTGCCCAGCCGGTGTCAACGACGTCAGCAACAACTGCGGCGGCAGTTGCGCAGGCAGTGCCACCTGCAGCTTCCCCGGCAATACCGTGGCTTGCAACGTCCCGCCGACCCCGACGCCAGGCGGCTGCAACGGCGCCGGCACCTGTGTCGCCGGCACCTGCTTCAGCGGCGACACCCCGGTCGTCACCGCCGACGGCTTGCGCCCGATCTCGTCCATCACCGTCGGCACCCTGGTGCAAAGCCGCGATCAGGTCACCGGCGCGACCAGCTTCCAGAAGGTCAGCGCGGTCGAGGTCCGCACCGTCAGTGATCTGGCCGAGCTCACGCTCTCCGACGGCAAACACATCGAGACCACCTCCGAGCACCCGTTCTTCGTCGTCGGTGCTGGCTGGGTCATGACCTACGAGCTCGTGCCAGGCGACAAGCTGCTCCAGCCCGACGGCAACACCGTCACCGTCCAGGGCCTGGCCAGCATGGCGCCAAAATCGCTGCCGTTGGCGTCGGGGATCGCGCCGACCAGCACCGTCTACAACCTGGTCGTCCTACCTCACGACTCGTTCTACGTCGGCGAGAGCCAGGTGCTGGTGCACTCGTGCCACTCGGTCAACGGCTTCGTCGCCCGCCACCAGTAGCTTGAAAAAACTGGTTCTTGCGGTCCTACTGGCGGCTTCCGTCGGTGGTGTCGCGTGGTACGCGCTGTTTGGCGGACCGCTCTTGATAGTCTTCAACGGCGCCACCGACGACTGGACCGTGGTGCGCCCGACGGTGTGGCTGCCCCGGCCGCACACGCTCGGGTGTCTCTCGATGGGCCAATGGGCCCTTTGGGCTGGCGAGCGCGACGGCACCCAGGTCATCGTCGACACCCACCACCGCACCATCATCGTGCTGCCTACCGCCGTCCTCGAGCGCGCCGCCCACCACGGCTGTCAAGACCTCGACGAGAGCACGGTGCGACGGGTGGCCTTGCGCGCCCAGCGACTACCAGGCACCCCGCGTCTCATCGGCGACATGCTCTACGTGACCTACTACGGCGACAACCTCATCGAGCGCTATCGGTGGCCGAGCCTCGACTTCGACGGCGTCTACGAGCTCGCCGCCGATCGCAACCTCGGCGTCTCCGACGTCGCCGTGGTCGACGGCAAACTCTGGGCAACCACCACCGGCCAATACTGCATGGCGCGCGTGTGTCCCAACGGTCGGCTCGGCGAATCGAAGCTGTTCGATCTGTCGGCGCCGGCCTGGCCCTATCCCAGCGTCACCACCGCCAACAAGAACGCCTCGTCGCTGGCGCAGAACACCGCCGGGACCTTCGTGGTCATGGCCGGCGACTTCGACGGCGGCTACAGCAGCCTGCAACGCTTCTCCAACGGCGCACTCGGCCCCGAGCTGCAACTGCCACGCAACGGCGCCGCCGCCGAAGCGATCCTCATCGACGCCAAACATCTACTGGTGCGGCAGTTTCATGGCGCCCATCTGTTCGTCATCGACCTCGCCGCCGACGCGCTACAAGACGTGCTCCGCTTCGAAGGCCAGCAGTTCGTGCCGGTGCCGTTCGGCGCCCATCCCGCCAACGAGCCCGCCTTGCCCGAGCGCGGCACTGCGACCTTCGACAATATGTTGAAGACCCCCAACGGCGACGTGCTCCTCGTCGACACACTCGGCCAACGCCTCGTCATGGTGGCGCTCGAGCCCGCCGCGGCGGGCCACATCAAGCTCACCCTCCGGCGCCAAGTCTCGCTCGTCACCCGCCCCGGCAACTCCGGTCCCGGCTACGCACGCTGGGTAAATTAGCGCCGCGCTAGCGAGCAAACAGCCGGCTCAGCGCGGCCCGGTACGCGACGGTGGTCGCTGCGTCGAGTGGATCGTTGTGAGCGGCCAAGGGGCGCAGGATGATCTCTTTTTCGCCGGCGTAAGCAGTGGCGATGAGCTGGTGATATCTGTGTGGCACCACCTCGTCGCGCTCGGACAGGACGAAGACGGCTGGCGCCCGGCACTGGCGCGCATTGTCGACGCTGTCGAGGCCACGCGGCAGCTGTAGCGCCACCGGCCAGGCCAGCAGCCACAGGTTCCACCAGCCGTGCTCACCGACGACGAGCTGACGCAGCGCCGGCGGATTGTGCAGCACCACGCCGGCGACGTGGCGCTCGGCCGCGATGTGCAACGCCGCGGTCGTCCCGAGGCTGGTCCCGACCACATAGATGCGCTTGTTGCCCGCGACCGCAGTCACCGCGTCGTACGCCTGCAACGCCGCCGCAGCGACGCCATTGAGCGACGCCGGCCCCGTCGAGCCGCCAAACCCGGGGTAGTTGACCGCCCAGCTCTCCACGTCGTCGGGCCAGCCTTGCGCCTCCGACGCCGCCCAGCGCTCGGCGCGGTCGGCGTTGCCATAGAATCGCAGCAGATAGCGCCCCGCCACACCCGACCGCGCCGGCACGACAAAGGCGTCGAGACTCCCCCCGTTGAACGGAATCTGCCGTCGCTGCGCAGCGCCGGCATCGATGGGCGCCACACTCGGCCACAAGATCAGACGATCGCCAATCCGGCCAAACAAGATCACCCCCAGCCACACCCCGACGAGCGCGCCGACCACCCACCGCCATCTGCGCCGCGCCATGCCCGAAGCTAGCATGCGCGACAGATCGGGGCCGCTCTGCCGTAGAATGCCCCATGCGGATTCTGACTGCCCTCCTGTGCGTATTTGTCGTCGCTGGCTGCCAGAACGCGCCCAACTCCGTGCCCGACGATATGTTGCCCGAGGGCACCGATCTGTCGCATCCCGAAGACCCCATCGATCTGGCCAAGCCGGCCGAGGGGTGGGATCTGTCACGACCGACGGAGCCGCCCGATCTGCTTGGCGCCGATCTCAGCGGCCAGCCCGATCTGGCGATCGCCGTGGACCTCGCGATCCCCACCGACCTGGCAATCTCCACCGACCTCACAATCCCCACCGACCTCACCAACCTGGCCAACCCCGATCTGGCCACCCATGATCTGGCGCACGCCGATCTCTCGTCGCTGCCGGACCTGAGTAAGCTCGCTGATCTGTCGCACCCAGCCGATCTCTCGACGCCTCCAGACATGGCGCCGAGCTGCGGCAACACCCCCTACGACGTCACCACCAAAGCCGTCTCCGGCATCATCACCCTCAACGGCGCGCAACCCACGTCCGCCTGCGGCTCATCGGACCGCGCCACCGTCAAGCTCGACGACGACGCCCGCAACTACCACTTCTCCTTTGTCGTCCCCTGCACCGGCACCGCCTCCCCCTTCGCCTGGTCCGGCTCGGTCTACCCAGGCGTCTACAAAATCACCGTCGCTGGCGGCTACTCCGACTTGCCCGCCGAGCCCTATCTCGTCGACGCCGCCCGCACCATCAACGCGCCCACCACGTTCACCTTCGACGTCGTCGCCAAAGCCGTCTCTGGCGTCATCACCCTCAACGGCGCCCAGCCGACGTCCGCTTGCGGCTCTTCCGACCGCGCCACCGTCAAGCTCGACGACAACGCCCGCAACTACCATTTCTCCTTTGTCGTTCCCTGCACCGGTACCGCCTCACCTTTCGCCTGGTCCGGCACCGTCTTCCCCGGCGTCTACAACATCACCGTCGTGGGCGGCTACTCCAACCTCCCCAACCAGCCCTACCAGGTCGCCGCCGCGCAAACCATCAACGCCCCCACCACGTTCAACTCCGACGTCGTCGCCGTCGCTGTCTCGGGCGTCATCACCCTCAACGGCGCGCAGCCGACCTCCGCGTGCGGCTCCTCCGACCGCGCCACCGTCAAGCTCGAGGACAACGCCCGCAATTACCATTTCTCCTTTGTCGTCCCCTGCACCGGCACCGCGTCCCCATTCGCCTGGTCCGGCACCGTCTACCCCGGCGTCTACAACATCACCGTCACGGGCGGCTACTCCACTCTCCCCAACCAGCCCTACCGGGTCGCCGCCGCGCAAACCATCAACGCGCCGACCACGTTCAACTCCGACGTCGTCGCCGTCGCTGTCTCCGGCGTCGTCACCCTCAACGGCGCGCAGCCGACCTCCGCGTGCGGCTCCTCAGACCGCGCCACCGTCAAGCTCGACGACAACGCCCGCAACTACCATTTCTCCTTTGTCGTCCCCTGCACCGGCACCGCCTCACCTTTCGCCTGGTCCGGCACCGTCTTCCCCGGCGTCTACGACATCAGCGTCACGGGCGGCTACTCGACGCTCCCCAACCAGCCCTACCAAGTCGCCACCGCCCAGACCATCAACGCCCCCGCAACCTTCACCTTTGACGTCGTCTCCGTCGCTGTCTCCGGCATCGTCACCCAGAACGGCGCCCAGCCCACCTCCGCCTGCGGCTCGTCGGATCGCGCCAGCATCAAGCTCGACGATGACAGCCGCAACTACCACTTCACCTTCGTGGTCCCCTGCACCGGCACCGCGAGCCCCTTCGCCTGGTCCGGCTCCGTCTACCCCGGTGTCTACAAAATCACCGTCGCTGGCGTTTACTCCACGCTCCCCATGCAGCCGTACCTGGTCGACGCCGCCCGCACCATCAGCGCGCCAACCACCTTCACCTGGGACGTCCTCACCCGCAACGTCTGCGGCACCCTCACCGTCGACGGCGCCCAGCCCACCTCAGCCTGCGGCTCCTCCGATCGCGCCACCGTCCAGTACGACGACAACGCCCGCAACTACCACTTCAACTTCATCGTCCCCTGCACCGGCACGGCCTCGCCCTTCAACTACACCGGCACCCTCTACCCCGGCGTCTACCGCGTCAGCGTCACCGGCGGCTACTCCAACATCCCACCCCAGCCGTACCTCGAAGCCAGCGCCCTCACCATCCCGTAGCTGCCTACTGAAACGTCAGGGTGATGGTCTGCGTTGGTGCGGCGGAACAGGTCACGGTGTTGAGCCCGTTGTAGCCTGGGTTGCCGAAGCAGGCGCGCAAGATGCGACCGGGGCTGGGGCAGTTGGACGAATCGCACAGCGACGGTGGATCGATCCATACTTCGTCGTTGTAGCGGTTGCACGTGCTCCACACATGGCCGTTGCACGACGGGGAGATGTAGCTGGACATGCCCTTCAGCGCCGCCGCCAAGGCGTTCACCACCGACGGCGTATTGCACGTCACGCCCGGCGAATCGAGCGAGCCCGACAAGGTCACCGTCGAGTAGCCGGTCCCGAGCTGGCCGAGAAACGTGGTCCACTGACTGCAGAGTGCCGTTTGGCCGGCGCCAGCGGCGCCCTGAAAATTGCCGGTGAAGGTGACCGGCGGCGGGCCCTTGCAAGCGCCGTTCACGCAGGTCGCCGAAGGCGGGCAGGCGTTGTTGCACGCACCGCAGTTGGCTGCGTCGGAGAGCACATCGATGCACAGGTTGCCGCAATTGGCCTGACCGATGCCGCAGCACTTGCCCGCGTTGCAGTGCTGGTTGCCGTTGCAGGCGATGTTGCACGTGCCGCAGTGCGCATGCGCGTTCTTGGTGTCCCAACACAGATTGTCGGTACACAGCGTCGTCGACGGCGGGCAGGTCACGCCGCAATGCGAGCTGCTGCAATACTCGGTGCCGCGATACCAGCCCGGGCTGACCCCAGCGTCGGTGGGCGGCAAGCCCGCGTCGGGATTTCCGTTGCCGCCGGCCGGGCCCATATCGGGCACGACATGACAGGCGAGACCACAGCCGTTGCAATGATCGGGATCGCTGGTGGTGTCGATGCAGCCGTTGGGCGGGCAAGCCACGAGAGGCGACGCACACGAAAACGTACAGACGCCGAGCGCACAGATGAGCCCCGGCCCACACGCATTGCTACAAGACCCACAGTGCTTGGCATCGTTCTGCGTGTCGAAACCAGGGCAGGCACTGCCTTTTAGATCCACGCTGCCACCGTCGCCGGTCGGATCCGGCGGCTGCAAACCACGACCTGCCGAAGCGCACCCGCTGGTCAACACACACACCAGCGCCAATTTCCAAAATGTCACGGTCCCCCTATACCACGCGGGGATCCTCTACAGCTGCGCCGAAATTGGCCGATACGAGAGACATGGACCCACTTGCTTCGTCTCCCCAACCCGCCACCGGCGACATGTACGACGCGCTGGTCGCCCGTCGCTCCCAGCAGCTGCAGAAGATGGCCGGCCAAAACTCGGTCCAGCTCATCGAAGGCGCCGCAGCAGCTGGCCCGCCCATGCCGCCAGGCTCGACCATCAGCCTCTACGCCTAGACGAGCTCCAGCCGCCGGAGCGGCTTGTACACCCTGACTTCGAGCGCCTCCCGCCCGACGGTGGCAAAGCCGTCGCGCCCGAGCACGCCGATGACACCGAGCGGCGAAAAATGCAGCTCGGGCAGCGCCGCCACGCGCTCGATCTCCGACGACAGCGCCGCCGCCGTCTTGGCCGCAGCCGCCCTCAAGCGGGGCCGCGCCGAGTCGGGCAGCTCGCCCAGCGCCCACTCGAGAAACATCCAGCCGATGCCGGCGTGATGCACTTCGTCGACGAGGATGCGCTCCCACACCAAACGCTGCAGCGGCTGGGCGCGCTCCGCCACGCTCAGCGCTTTCAACAGCGCATGCGACCAAGACTCCTTCACGCACATCTCGGCAACCACATGCTCTGCGGCCTCGATCAATAGATCCTCACCCGTTACCGTCACTGGTGTCCGATCCCAGGCCAGCGCCGCCGCACCACCGAGCGCCAACGCCATCCGCGCACACAGCTCGGCATGCACCAGCTCGTCACTCGGCACGCGCGCAAAATAGCCGCACAGATCGATCGGCGTACCCGCCAATACCAGCTTCTGTAGCGTCGCTGCCGCCATCGCCGCGCTGGCGTGCTCCTGCATCGCCGCCTCGGTCCATTCGGTGCGCGCCGCTAGTAAGACAACCGGATCTCCGTCGAGCACGAGGCTGTCCCACGGCAACGTCTCCATCTCCGGACACGCCCGCCGATACTCGCGCTCGGCCTTGCCCCCCCACAAGGTGACCTCGAACGCAGCCATCAGTCGTGGCTGCCCCCGTCGCTGGGCTCGGGCGCCTGTTTCAGATCCTCGCCCACATCGGCATCACGAGCCACGCCCGACAGATCGTATGGGTCATGGGCCTTGAGACCAGGGGCGGTGCAACCACCAATCATCGACACTCCCACAATCCCCGCCGAGGCCAACAAGACGCGCGCTCTTCTGACTCTATTTTTGGGCATGCAAGCTCTGGTAGCAAAGAAAGCGCCAAAACCTCAGCGACGAGCGCCGCCCGCGACGACCGCAAATCCACGACGAATATGTCGTGCCTAAACTGTAGGCGTAAGTAAGCCTTTGCCCGGGACGTGATTCATCTCCAGGCGAATGCCATCTGGATCCTCGAACAGCACCGAATAGTACCCCGGCGCCCATGACGCCTCCTCCGGCGGATGGACGACCTTGGCGCCGATGCCGACGAGGTGCGCGTGTAATGCGTCGACGTCGGTGCGCTCGTACGCGCGAAAGCACAGATGGTGCAGGCCGACGCGCGTCTGCACGAACGACGCCCCCCGGTGCTCTTCCGACGCTGGCGCGATCATGACCGCGGTCTTGCCGCCGATGTAGTAGCCCATCTGCTCGGTTCGGATCACGGCCACCATCTCCAGAAAGCCGAATACAGAATCGTAAAACGGCAACGAACGCACGGGATCGTTCACGGTCAGAACCAGATGGGCGACGCCGTTCATCTTCATGCCCCGATTGTACAGCTTGCGCGGCGCCTGGCGACGTGGGACGCATGGGTCATGAGACTGGTCCTGACCGGCTCCACCGTACTCCTCACCGGCGCGTCGGCCGGCATTGGCAACGAGATGGCGCGGCTCCTCGGGCCCAAGGTCGCCCGCCTCATACTCGTCGCCCGTCGCGTCGACAAGCTCGCCGAGCTCAAGACCGAGCTTCAGACCAAAAACCCGTCGCTGCGCGTCGATCTCGAGCCCTGTGACCTCAGCGATCTCGCCGCCGTCACTGCGCTATGCGACAAGCTCGAGCCCGAAAACATCGACGTCCTCATCAACAATGCCGGCGTCGGCGACCTCGGCCTCTTCGAGAGATGTGACCTCGAAAAGCAGCTCTTCATGATCCGCCTCAACTGCGAGAGCCTGGTCATCCTGTGCCGTCGCATGTTGCCCGGCATGGTCGCGCGCCGTCGCGGCGGCATCCTCAACATCGCCAGCGGCTTCGGCCTGGCCGTCACGCCCGGCATGGCCGGCTACATCGGCTCCAAGCACTTCGTCACCGGCTTCACCGACTCCTTGCGCATGGAGATGTCCGGCACCGGCGTCATCGTGACCCAGTCCTGCCCAGGCCCGGTGCGCTCGGAGTTCGCCGACAACATCGGCAACTTCACCGGCCAGGACGCGCCCGGCATCGTCGAGATCGCGGCCCTCACCTGCGCCAAACAGTCGCTCGCCGCCTTCGAACGCGGCCGCGCCATGGTCATTCCTGGCTTCGTCATCTGGCTGGTCATGCTCTTCAATGCCGCCAGCCCGCGCTGGCTCATCCGCCTGGTCATGGGTCCCATCGGCAAGGCCCTCCGTCGCAAACAGCTCGCCGCCAAGCCCTAGCCTCAGTCGACGATTTCTCTGCGACTTCTCCGGCGAGCGGTCTCCTAGTAGATGTCGGGCTTGCACCTGCCGACGCCTACCAGTCGGAGATGTGAACATGCGCACTTGGTTCGTTGTTGCAGTGGTTGGATTGTTCGTCGGCTGTGGCGGCGGCGGGCCCGCGGTCACGGCCTGCGACGCCTATCTTGCGTGTTTGGAGCCCATCGCCACCGCCAGCGGCGACACCACGGCCTTCGAGGCTGCCAAGAAACAATACGGCGCCAGCGGCGCTTGCGCGCGGACCGCGCAAACCCAGGCGGCGTGCGAGTCCGGCTGCCAGCAAGCGCTCGACACCTTGGCGAAGAGCGGCAACCAGTGCGGTGGCGGTGGCGGCGGTGCAGGTGGTAGCGGCGGCAGCGGCGGTAGCGGCGGCACTGGCGGCTCGGGCGGTTCGGGCGGCATATGCATCACCGGCACCCTCTGCACCAGCAGCGCCAAGGACTGCAACATGGGCGAGCGCTGTAACGACACGCTCAGCCCGCCACAGTGTCAGAAGCTGTTCTGCGGCGCAGCGGGCACGACCTGCGGCGGCGACGGCGCCAACGATCTCTGCACCTCCCGCCTGTGCAACGGCGGCATGTGCTCTGGCGGCAGTGGCGCCGCGGCGTGCGGCGGCGTCCTCATCATCGTGGATCGCTCGGGCTCGATGGACGGACCGCTCGGCAGCGACAGCAAGCTGCACGCGGCGACCTCGGAGGCCAAGACGGTCCTCACCAAAGCCGCGCATCGGGCGGCCTATGGTCTCATGGCCTTCAGCTCCATCGACCCGAGCTGCACCGACGGCGTGGAGCTCATGGTCGCCCCCGCCTTCAACAGCGAGACGACCATCGGTCAGAAGCTCTCGCAGATCATTCCCGAGAGCACCAGCAACATCGGCGTGGCCATCCAGGCGGCAGCGGCCAACTCCGTGCTCCACGACGCAAGCCGCCCAGTCGGCCACATCATCCTCATCACCGACGGGGCGCCCAACTGTGCGCCATCGGGCGGCACCGATCCGTCCTACACCTTTCAGCAGGCTGCCGCAGCGGCCGCGGCGGGCATCAAGGTCCACATCATCGGCCTCAGCATCGGCAACGACGGCGGCACCGCCCAAGATCGCACCGATCTCGACTCCATCGCCGGTGCAGGCAACGGCGCCTGCGCGGGCGCACTGTGCAACGGGCATGTCTATTATCCCGCTGAAAAACCAGGCGACGTCGCCGCCGCGCTCACGGATATCCTCGACACCATCGCCCCGTCGGTCTGCGGGCACTAGCGCCGAGCGGGTCGGCGACGCCGAGCCAGTGCGAGGAGCGTTATCTGTAGGGTATGGTGCGGGCATGACGTTCGTGACCCGCACCATCGACGAGCTGCACATCGACGACGAAGTCGCCTTTCGCGCGGTGCCGCACTATGCCGCGCTCAAAGACGTCCTCCGTCGGGCGCGCTATCGATTTCGCTGTCTTGGCGGCAGCAGCGTCGGTCGTTGGGATCGGGCGCTGGTCCTCAACCTGACCTTCTGGGGCGGCGGTGACGGCGATGTGCTCGTCGACGAGCGGCTGGCCGCCGACGTGGTCACCCATGCCGCCTGGCACCATCTCGTGGCCAAGGATCTGGCCGCCCACGCCGGCTCCGCTGACGCCATGCTGTTCGGAGAGTCAGTCGCCAGCGCCTACGACGTGTATCTCGTCGGCAAGCTGCTTGGCGCCAACGTCCGCTCGGGCTTTCTCGATACCCAGGTGGCGGCCATGTCCGAGGCGGCTTCAGCGACGGGCCTCGGCAAAAAGTCGTTCGCGGCGCTTCTGCAGTCGCTCGCAGTCGATCCGGAGCAGGCCTTTGCCGATCTGCGGTCGCTGTTGTTCACCGCTTCCACGTCGCTGTTAGCTGCGCCGACGATGGCGGCGGCGTTGAAAACCCTCGAGCGCCTCGACACACACCGTTTCTCGTCGCTGTTACACCACTACGAGCTCAGCACCTGGGTCCTGTATGCCCGCGCCTACGCTCCTCGGGCCCTCGCACCCGTACCCGCCATCCGCAAGCTCGACCGCGGCCTCAAAGCCGACTACCTCGACCAGCTCCTTGCCCGCTACGGCTTGGGATTGGGATCCCGCAACGCGGAAAGGGCATCGCGCGTGGCCACCAAAGACCGCTGAAAACGCCGGCATTGCGGGCAAACGGTCAGGTGCAGTCGAACCAGGACCCCGCGAAACAATGGCATTCTCTCCCCGTCCAGATGGCCAAGCGCGTGGCCGACGGGGAAACATCGATTTCGCGCGCTCCGTCGCCAACCAGCGATCGGCTGTTCGAGACCCACGACGGCGCGCTGCTCGGTACACCAGCTTATATGTCGCCCGAACAGGCCGCAGGTCACCTCGACCAGATCGACGCGCGCAGCGACGTGTACAGCCTCTCGGTCATGTTCTACGAGCTCTTCTGCCTGACCCATCCGCGCGCCCACGCCACCAGCGTGGCCGAGATGATCGCCGCCGTGACCGAGGAGCCGATTGGCCTGGTCCAGGTCCTCACCGACTTTGCCCGCGTCGGCGCACCGACGACGATGGCGCACTTCGTCCGGCACGGCCTCGATCGCGATCCCCAAAAACGCTACCAGTCGGTGGCCGCCATGCGCACCCGCCTGCAAGAAGCCTCCAACGGCAAAGCGCCCATCGAGTGCCACGTCACCTTCGCGCAATACATGCTGAACATGATGTCGCGCGGCGTCGACCGTCACCCGCTCATGCTCCTACTCTTCTTCGTCCTGGTCGGCGTCGGCAGCCTCGGCGGAGCCGGCGCACTGGTCTACAAGCTCGTCCATTGACGTGACCGTCTGACGAGCAGACGGTGGCTTGGCTGACTGCGACGGAGTATGATTGGTCATGCAGCTTGGCTTGAGGTCCCGACTGTTGGTCGGGATGTTGGTGTTGGCTTTGGCTCCCGTGGCACATGCGGACAAGGCAAAGGCGCGTGACTACTACCGTGCCGGTCAGCAGAACTACAACCTGACCGACTTCGAAAAAGCGCTGACCAACTTCACGGCCGGCTATCGCGAGCAGGAAGACCCGGTGTTTTTGTTCAACATCGCGCAGTGTCACCGTCAGCTCGGCCACAAGGTCGAAGCCATCCGGCTCTATCGCAGCTATCTCCGCCAGCTGCCCAACGCGTCCAACCACGCCGAAGTGAAAAACCTGATTTCTCGACTGGAGAACGAGCTCCAGGTGGAGAAGGACAACAAGAGTCAGGCGCAGGGGCTGCCGACCATCACCGAGCCGATGCCGCCTCTGGTCGTCACTCCGCCGACGACAAATGACAATGTGGTCGTGGCCGGGCCGCCAAAGAAAAAGCCGATCTACAAGAAAGCCTGGTTCTGGGGCGCAGTTGCCGGCGGCGCGGTCGTCGTCGGTGGCGCCATCGCGCTCGGCATCGTGTTCGGCACCCATCCTTCCAATCCCAACGCCAGCTTCGGCATGGTGACCGTACCTTGATGAGCTTCAGGGCGGGTGTCGTCGCGACGGCGATGTTGTTGCTGGCGGCGCAGTCCGGCTGTCCCGGCGTGAACAAGTGCAAGACGGGCACACTCTACGTCACGGCCAACATGCCCGCGCCGAGCACCGTCGACCTCACCATCGACGTCCTCGTCGACGGCGGCTTCGACTACACGGCGACGCTGGCCAACACCGCCGGCCAAAGCAGCGGCTCGGTAGAGATCGGCTTTGCCACCGGCTACCCCACCGGCAAGTCCGTCACCGTCGTGGTGACCGGCATGGTCAACGGCACTGCCACCAGCTTGAGCGGCGCGGTCACCCTGGTCGACGGCTGTAGCGCGCTCACGCTCAGCGTCGGTGATCCGCCCGATCTGAGCGGCTTCATCGATCCACACAACAACCTCAACTGCGGCGCCGGCACCCACGGCTGCGGCCCGGAGTGCGTCACCAACACCAGCACCGACAACTGCGGACCGACGAGCTGCAAGCCGTGCGCGGTCCCCGTCCACGGCATCGCCACCTGCGACAGCGACAAGTGCGACGTCAAGTGCGAGCCCGGCTACAACGCCTGCGCCGGCGACTGCAAGTCGCAAGACGACCCACTCGCCTGCGGCCCGAGCTGCACGGCGTGCGTCCTGCCCACCAATGCCATGAGCGCCACCTGCGACGGCGGCCGCTGCGGCTTTGTCTGCAAACCCGGCTTCCACGCGTGTGGCGCCGCCTGCGTCGACAACACCGACATCGCCAACTGCGGCTCGGTTTCGTGCACCGCCTGCGCAGCGCCCACCGGCCCCGGCGGCACGGCCGTGTGCGACGGCGTCAAATGCGGCACGCAATGCAACGACGCTGGCTTTCCGCAGCTCTGCAACGGTGTGTGCGTCGCTGCCGCGGACGCCTGCACCGGCACCTGTCCGTCGGGTGATCACGCCTGCAACGGCATGTGTCCGGCCCTCACCGACCTCAACAGTTGCGGCACGCTCTGCAACTCGCCGTGCCCCACCGACGCCAGCGGCGTCACCATGTGCGACGGCACCACCTGCTCGTTGGTGTGCGAGATGGGCTACCACCTGTGCGTCGTCAACGGCGCGCAGGTCTGCATCTCCAACCGCTCGAGCAAGAGCTGCGGCAACACCACCGCAGCCTGCAGCAACATCTGCACCACGACCAGCCCGCACTCGGTCTCCACCTGCGTCGGTGACAGCGCCGGCATCTTCGCCTGCCAGCTCGGCTGCGCGGCAGGCTACCACGCCTGCACCGACGGCAACGGTGCGCAGATCTGCGCCAGCAACACCGATCCGAAATACGGCTGTGGCGTCGAATCGTGCACCACGTGTACGTTGCCCACCAACGGCACCGCCACCAGTTGCGCCGGCGGGCAGTGCAACTTCGACTGCAAGACTGGCTTTCACAAGTGCGGCAGCGGCTGCGGCGACAACTCCAACATCAATACGTGTGGCACCAACTGCGGCCCCTGCTCGACGACGGGCTTGCCAGCCAACGCGTCGGCCATCTGTCAAGCGCAAGGCCCGAGCTTCGTGTGTACCTTCAAGTGCGACGCTGGCTACGTGAACTGCGGCGGCCTGTGCGTACGCGCCGACGATCCGGCACATGGCTGCGGATCGTGCGGCGCAGCATGCGGCGCACCGTCGGGCGCGTCGGCTATTTGCGTCGGTAGCGGCATCTGCGACTACAGCTGCGGCGCGGGCGTCAAATGCATGGGCGGCTGCTTCGACCCCACCCAGAACGCCAGCTGCGGACCGAGCTGCCAGACCTGCACCGCACCGTCGGGCGGCACCGTGTCGTGCAACGGCACCAGTTGCGTGCCGGCCTGCCCGAGCGGCCAGACCATCTGCGCGCCAACCAACTCCTGCATCACCACCGGAGCGCCCTGCAACGGCTCCTGCGCCGGTGGCACGCATCTTTGCGGCGGGGTCTGCGTCTCCGATGCCAGCACCAGCCAGTGCGGCACGGCTTGCGCAGACTGCACCACCGCCAACGCCACCGTCGCTTGCCAGGGCGGCGCTTGCGTCGTGACCGCGTGCGCTGGCGGCTATCACCAGTGCAACGGCGCTGGCGGCTGCTACCCCGACGGAGACACCGGCCACTGCGGCGGCACGTGCGCGGCCTGCGCCACCACCGTCGGCAACGCGACCAATGTCTGCAACGGCAGCTGCACCTTCCAGTGCAGCTCGGGCTCCTACTGCGCGGCGGCCAATGCCTGCATCGGCGGCTGCTGCAACGCCAGCGACTGCCCGCTCGCCACCAACGCGACCGCCACATGCAGCATCGCTGGCGGCACCGGCACCTGCGTCTACAGTTGTAATTCACCGTGGGTCAACTGCAGCGGCCAGGCCACCAGCGTCGCGGGCTGCACATCGCAGCTCGGCTCACAGACCAACTGCTCTGCCTGCGGCGCAGGCTGCACCGTCTATCAGTCTTGCAGCGGCAGCGCCTGCTACTACGACTGTGTCAACAACTGCGACTGCGGCTGCAACACCACCAAAACCGGCTGCAAGGCCTGCCCGTGCTTCGTCGCCGGTACCCAGGTGACCCTGGCCGACGGCACCACCAAGGCCATCGAGACAGTCGTGGTTGGCGACACCGTCAGAGCCTACGACGAAGCAACCGGCACCGTGAAAAGCGGCACCGTCTCGACGCTGTTCGTCCACCCCGAAACCCACGACTTCATCACGCTCCGGATCGGCACTCGCTCGATCATCACCACGCCGGAACACCCGTTCTTCGTCGACGGTCGCTGGGTCAAAGCCGGCCAGCTCGTCGCCGGAGATACGCTCAGCCTGCTCGAAGAAGGCACGCTGAGGCCGCTACGCCTCGACACCGTCACCCGCTACAGCGGCACCGAGACGACCTACAACCTGAACGTAGAGCCGTATCGGACCTACTTCGTCGACGGAATCCTGGTCCACAACAAAATTCCGAACTGAATTGTTACCCCGAGGCCACTTTCTCGATGGAGCGACGAAGCTCGACCTGGCTTTGGGCGGTGTGGTGAAACCCGGCTGCCTTGAAGAAGCCATCCCACAAGCCTTCGGGACACCACGGCGGAAACACCACACGCTCGGCACCAAGCGACTTGACCGCGCCTGCCAGCACCGCCGCACCTAGACCCCGACGACGGGCTTCGGTCCGCACCACGAGAGCCCGAACTCGCATGGTTTTGTCGTCGAGCATGCGCACGATGCAATAGGCAGCATGCTCGCACTCGAACGCACGATAGGGCGACACGAGGTTGGCCACCGACTCGGGCGCGAGCTGCCACGGCAGATCTTTTTCGGCGTTGCGCACGCAGGCCCAAGCGGCATGACGCAGCGGCCGCTCGACGACGACAGCGCGCGACGGATCTTTGGTGAGCACGTTGGGATGGTTGCGCTCCCAGCCGACCAGGCGCCGCCACGAGTGAAAGCCGGCGGCGTGATAGAGCCGCAGCGCCGGCATGTTGTCCTCGTGCACCTCGAGCACCAGCTTGAGATCGCCGTGGGCACGCCCACCGGCCAGCACCGCGTCGAGGAGCGAACGGCCGATCTTCTGCTGCCGCGCCTCGGGCAAGACGCCCATACTGGCAATACGCGAAAACCCGCCTCGTCGCGCGATGAGGGCGAACCCAACGTCTTGTTTGTCGCGCATGGCGATCCACGACGCACCGAGATCGATCGCGTCGACCACCAGCCGCCGCGCCAGGTCGGCCGGGTCTCCGCCCGTCGGAAACGCATAGTCGGCCATGCAACGTTCTTGGAGCGAAGCCAGCTGAAGCACAGATCTCTCTAGAACAGGCACGAGCTCGATCACGGCCTACGATACTATCTTGTCCGTGAAGAATTGCTATAACCTGCGGGCAGATGCGGGTGAGCATATGAAGACGTACGAGGCCGAAATCTTGACTGCGATGCAGGCGTGTCGCGCAGCGTTCACCGAAAATGTCGTCGCTGAGGCGAGCTCCCAGCCGCCCATTCCAGGTCTACCCGACATTCCGCCCGAGGCCATCGAACAGTTCATCAACGGCTTTTTCGCTTTCGTCGAGGAAGCTTTGCGAGATGGTAGCCGCGACGCCCGGGCGTTTTATCTCTCGACGGCCGTACCGGCCATTCGCGACACCGGCATCAGCGCCAAGATCATGGTCGGCGGCTCCGTCCGGACCATCTTGCGCATGAGCCTCCAGATTGCGGCCCGTGTCAGCGTCGAGAATCGACCTGCGGCAGAGCGCTGGCTGGGGGATTTTTTCGGCGACTTTATCGGCGACGTGGCGGCGGTCTGGTCTGCGCCGCATGGCTGAGACCCTCTTCGACCGAGTCGTGGCCGCCTCGGGGTTGTCGCCGGTCTTCGGGCGCAGCGCCATCGAGCGCGCCTGTATGCGGGTGCAGGTCGTCACCGCCGAGCTGACGCCGGCGACGCTGGCGACGGCGCTGGACTCCATTCGTCGCGCGCTCGCGGTGTTCTTGAAGCCGGCCGAGCTCGAGCAACGCATGGCGGCGATCACACTGTTGACCCGGACGTGAGCAAAGATTGGCGCGCCGTGAGCGTCAGTTGGCGCACGTGTAGCTTCGAGAGGTAGTACGGGTAGTGGCAGATGCAACCTCTGCCGCTGTCCCTGGGGTCCACCCGAAAATCACGTCTGACTTCAGCTAGATATGATCTAGCGGACGAATTCGATGCGACATGCGTACCGACTGCCCCTCATGTAGGTGGAGGCGTGTCGATGCGCAGTGTGCTGGTGATGTTGATGTTGGCGTTGGCTGGCTGTGGTGCACCCCGTGCCAACTGCGTATGCCGCGCAGAAGGCGTGGTGCTGGTGTGCGGCGACTCGACGTGCGATCACGGCCACGGCTGGACGTGCGGCGCCAACGGCGCGTTGGTCGAAGCGCCCGAACAGTGCCCGACGGTCTGCACACCCGACTGCAGTGGCAAGAGCTGCGGCGCCGACGGCTGCGGCGGCGTGTGCGGCACCTGCGCCAAGGGCCAGTGCGACGACACCGGCGCCTGCGTCACCATTGGCCTCGCCTGCACACCGACGAGCGACAAGAGCTGCCAGACCGGTGAGCGCTGCGTGCGCGACGCCACCGGCCACGGCGTGTGCGCGGCCAACGACAAGGGCAAGCCTTGCAATGGCCTGTCGTTCTGTACCGAAGGCTTTCTGTGCATGGAGGGCGTCTGCGAAGCGCGCTGCACCGGGAGCACCGACTGCCGCAGCGCCGAGAACTGCATCGTCACCACCACCACCGACAAAGTCTGTCACGCCGCCTGCACCATCCTTGGCGGGCCCTGCCCGAGCGGCACCCAGTGCACCGGCGTCCTCGATGATCTGACCGCCACTAGCTTCGTCCCGGTCTGCATCGACATCGGCCCCAATGTGGAGGGCGAGGGCTGCCTCGCCACCACCGACTGTGGCGTCGGCCTCACCTGTGTGAACAGCCTGTGCACGCGGATGTGTGATCCGGGCCATCCCTGCGCCGGTGGCGTCGCCTGCACGCCGCTCACGATCAGCGGCCGCGGCACGCCGTATGGCGCGTGCTTGCCCGTCAAGGGCCCGTGCTCCGTCGCTGGCGTGTGCACGCAGGCCAACCGCACCACCTGCGCGGTGGCCGGCCATGTCGCGGTCTGCACGTGCAACGCCGGATTCACCGACGACAACGGCACCTGTCGCGACAACACGCCCTGCACGCCCAACCCATGCAGCGGCGGCAACCGCAACACGTGCGTGCCGAGCGGGCTCGGCTTCACCTGTGCCTGCGACGCTGGCTTCACCGACGACAACGGCACCTGTCGCGACAGCACGCCCTGCAGCCCCAACCCCTGCACCGGCGGCAACCGCACCCAGTGCACGCCAAGCGGCTTCACCTTTGCGTGCGGCTGCGACGCTGGCTTCACCGACGACGCGGGTGTGTGTCGCGATAACACGCCGTGCAGCCCCAACCCCTGCACCGGTGCCAACCAGACCCAATGCACCGCCACCGGCTTCACCTTTACGTGCGGCTGCGACCCAGGATCCATCCCGAGCGGTGGAGGCTGCAAGCCAGGCTGCGCCGGCGGCTCGCACAGCGACGGGGACAGCTTCGAGCCCAACGAGTGCTCGGCGCAGGCAGCGGCGTTGCCGAAGACCGCGGCCGGCTCTTCGCCCATCGCCGCCTCGGCCAGCATCGGTCCGCTCACCACCGACGTGGACTACTACCAGGTTGCCGCCGCCACGGGGCACTACTTCGTCACGCTGCTCGACGCCGACGCCGCCATGTGCAGCGGCGTCAGTGGCAAAGTCTCCGATCTGCAGTTCGCGTCGACGACGTTCGATTATTACGGTGAGACCGGCGGCGGGCCGTTGTCGTGCGTGCACCAGTCCGCCCAAGTGGCCAACCCGACCTATGGCCTGGCGGTCCTCGACTTCAACGTCTCCGACGGAGACTACCCCGGCATCGGCTCCACGCCGTTCACCGTGCCGACCAATCGCGGCTGGGCCGCCAACCGCATCGACACCAGCGACTGGGATCTCGTGACCTTCCGTGCTGCAGCGCCACTCGATATCCGCAGCCAAGGCGCGGCGCTCGATATCAGCGTCAACCTGGTCAACCCGGCCAACGGCTCGGTCATTCAGACACTGAGCGCCACCTGCCAGGGCAGCCTCGCGCCACGCACCTGCATCAGCCTGACCGGCAGCGGCACCGTCGAGGTCCGGATGACCATCCGCGCCAATTCGTTTCCCAACCTCACCGCTTACCGGCTCGACTGGTAGGCACCAAACCAACGGAGATGAACATGTACGGAGAAAAACGATATCGCTCGGGCCAGGGTTTGGCCGTGGCCACGCTGGTGCTGCTGGCGTCTACCTGCACCAATCAGCTCCTCGCGGAGACGCTCGGCCAGTTTGTCGAGCCGACCAATCTCATGGGGATGGCGTTGATCGCCTTGACGGCGATCTTGCAGTTTCTGACCTATATCGCGACGGTGGTCTTGTTCCTGGTGTGGCTCAACCGTGCGCACCACAACATGGCCGTCCGAGGCTCGGGCAGCCTGACGATGTCACCCGGCATGGCCGTCGGTGGCTGGTTCATTCCCTTCTACAACCTGGTGCACGGCTACAGATCCATGCTCGTCTTGTGGACCGATACGGAGCCGACCGAGCTCACCGATATGCGTTCGGCTCCCACGCCCATGCTGGGCTTGTGGTGGGCGGCTTACCTCCTCAGCGGTGTGTCTGTCACAATCGTCGGCTTCAACAACGCGGGGCAAGCCAAAGACTACGGCATCTTGTCCGGGATCCAGACGCTCCTCTACCTGACCAGCGCCGTGCTGTTCGGCATGCTCATTTGGCGCATCCAGCGACGGCAAGCCGCGCAAAACGGCGATCTGTCTCAGCTGGGCATCTCCGGCGATCAGCTGGCCATCCCCAGCTTGACTTAGCGACGAGAAAGCGACTACCAGCTCAGGTCGTACACGGCGCTGTTCTGGCTGATCCGCGGCTCACCCACCGTGCCCTTGATCTTGCAGATGGCAAAGATGTTCTCCAGCACCGCCGTGGTGGCCATCCAGCAAAACGCAGGAATCGGCTTGTCGATGAGATAGCGCACCTCGATGGTGCCCGAGGTCGCTGTCTTGGCGGTGTAACGGAAGGCCATGCCCTCGACGGAGGTCTTGGCCAGGTCGTCGAGCCGGGAAAACAGCGTGGCCGGCGACACACCAAACAAGCGCATGACCCCGAGCAAAAACGGCCGGATGAAATCGTAGCGCGAATGCGTGTCGGCGGTTTCCCGCGCCATGCGCTTCATGGCCTCGGGCCCGCCAATGGCCAACACCACACGGCTGGTCTCGATGAGCGCCCAGGCATCGACCCAGGTCCCGACGAGGGGCGGCGTGCGCAACAATGCCGCGTGCTCCTCGGAGAGTTGCTCGACCACACGCCCGAGGAGCTTCTCTTTGTCGAGATGCTTCAAGTACGATCGCACCACTGCGCCCTTCACTCGGTACCTTGCCCCGCCGACCATGGCGGCACTATATCGCGGAACAGCGTCGCGCCGCAGCGTACACTTTGCCATATGGGGTTGGTGCTGGCGCTGTTGCAGCTGGTGTGGCCGATGGATCTGACGGCAACGAATCCGTCGCTGAGCCAGCCGCCAGGCCACGGCGGTCTTCACCTCGTGGCGCATGTCGATCACACGCGCGGTCGTCTGGTCGCAGCGCAGCTGGTCAACGACGGCAACACGCCGGTCGAGGTCCTGCTCGGCTACTCGTGCGGTGGGCCGGAGCCATTCCAAATGATCGAAAACGGGGTATCGCGCTCGTTCCAGACCGGCAAGGTCGTCTGCACGGGCAACTCGTTCTTCCCCGCAAAACTGGCCCCGGGTGCAGGGTGGGATGTGCCGTCGCGGGCCATTATCCTCGACGAAAATGAGCATACGATTCGCGTGAGCTACACCGCCTCCATTCCCAAACTCTGGACAGGCACGCTGGTCTCGGCTCCAATCCACGTGTCTGCGACCGATTTCACGATGCGCTTGATCGCCAAAGCCGCACCGAATCACGCCGTCGAAGTCGAGCTCGTGCACGTTTGGAGGGGCAACCGCGCGTTCGGCTTCCTCACCCGCTGGATCGGCGTCTGCGCCAGCCCGGCCGATGAGCTCTTTGTCGACGACCTGCCATACAGTTTTATCGAGAATGCGTGTGACGGTCCCACCGCCGCCGTCGAAGAGCCGCTGACCAACGGCGAGTTTGTCAACCGCGCTACCATCCACCTCCGCCCAGGCCGCCATCGCCTGCGCGCCAGCTATCGGATCACCGAAGAGACTCTGCGTGTGCTGCCGACACCGAGCAGCCTTCCGCGCTGGGTTGGCTTCGTGAGCGCGCCCGAGGTGGAGATCGAGGTCCGCTAGAACGCGGTCCAGAGCAGGTATGCTTGCCGCATGCAGGTACACGGCTTGGCTGTTCCCGATCTGATGTATGGGACCGCGTGGAAAGAAGACCGCACCGCGCGGCTGACCACGGAGGCGCTGGCGGCGGGCTTTCGGGCGATCGATACCGCCAATCAGCGTAAGCATTATGTCGAAGTAGCCGTCGGTGACGCGGTCGCTGCCAGCGGCATTCCGCGCGCCGAGCTCTTCTTGCAGACCAAGTTCACGCACCTCGACGGACAGGACCATCGGCTGCCTTACGACGCCGCTGCGCCCGTCGCCGAGCAGGTGGCGCAGTCGTTTGCCTCGTCGCTAGAGCATCTGCGGACGAGCTATGTCGACTCGTATATTTTGCACGGCCCGGCCGGGCGCGGCGTGCTCACCGACGAGGACTGGCAGGTGTGGCAGGCGATGGTGAAGCTGCAACAGGCCGGCCAAACACGGCTCATCGGTGTCAGCAATGTCTCACCGCCGCAGCTCGAGGCGCTGTGTACCGTTGCTGACAAGCCCGCTTTCGTACAAAACCGCTGCTACGCCCGCAGCGGCTGGGATCGCCAGACGCGCGCGCTGTGTCGACAGCATGGCATCGTGTACCAGGGTTTCTCGTTGCTGACCGCCAACCGCAACGAGCTCAGCCAGCCAGCCATCACCCGCCTCGTCGCCAAAACCGGCCGCTCGCTGCCCGAAGTGGTGTTCGCCTTCGCCCGGCAGCTTGGCCTGCTGCCGCTGACCGGGACGTCCAACCAAGACCACATGCGCGTCGATCTCAGCAGCGTCGATCTGACGCTGTCGCCGTCGGATCTGACGACGCTGGAGTCGATCGGCGGCTAGCCGCCATACCCTTTCTGACCCTGTCTGTCCCTCTGTTCTGCGAAGCAGAAAACGCACTTCGCCCCTCGCTGTGGGCTTGTGCAAAACCAAGCCATACCCCGAGCACGGCGGGGTGTTTTGCAAGCTTGTGGTCACGCCCAGCCGCAAAACAACTCTTTATCGAGGCGTGTCCACAAGCGGCAAGTCCATAGCGTCAGGAGCCGTTCACGTCGACAAACCCCGAAAAATCTTGAAACGGCAGTAATTCTCAGGGAGCCTTGTTCTTCGTGGCCAAGCGAATCCGCAGCGGCTTTGTGGCGTCCTCTGGGCGTGCTCGTCAGCTGGCGCTGCCTCGGCGTGCTCGTCAGCTGGCGCTGCCTCGGACGGGCGGCTGGGGTGGTCGACGCAAGGGCTCTGGCGCGAAGAAAAGGGACGGCAATGGCCCCATTCACCGAATGCGGGCCCGGTTTTCGAAACAGTCCATTCATGTGACGTTGCGCGTGCGGCCCCAGGTGTGGAATCTGCGCTCGAGTCGCTGTTATGCCGCCTTGCAGCGCGCGTTTCTTGGCGGGCGAGACCGGTTTGGCTTCCGGCTTTGTCACTACAGCATCGCCTGCTGCGGAAATTAGCTACACCGCGTAGAAGTCTTCAGGAATCGTCACCGTCGGCCGCCAGTCGACCTCGCCAGCCTCGGCGCCTTTGTATTGCACGAAGGTCTCGACGCTGAGGTCGTTGTCGGTGCGGGGACGCTTGGTGTTGGCCAGCCGCAGCCAGGCCAGCGTCTGGCCGAGATCGAGCTCGGCCCCGCGCGCCAATCCCACCACCAGCACCATGAGGTGTTTGCACACCGTGCCCTGTAGCCCCATGCAGGCGTCGAGGCTGGGCTGGGCGCAGCCGTAGTGGCCCTCACGCGTGAGCCAGCTGGCGTAGACACCGTCGGTGCTCTGGCTGCGGACCACGCCCACCAGGCGATCGGAGTCGACCTTGGCATAGAGCTGAAAGCGGTCTTTACGCAGCATGTCGAGGGCGCGGCCGAGCTTTTTCTCGTCGACGTTGCCATAGAGCTGGCCGATGAACGCGGCGAAGTCGAGCGCGCCGCCAGCGGCGGGTTTGTCGACGCGCACCAGCTCGAGAAAGCCGGTCTCGTCGAGCTTGGTGATGTCGGCGCCGGCGGCGATGAGCTTGTCGACCTTGTTCTGGGTAGCCACCTTGGCCGTGCCGCGTCGATTGCCGAC
>Ga0123336_10001003_pt1 | contig 26703 bp, 22 predicted proteins | sample SSSSmetaG_FD_96466 | JGI IMG/M metagenome (GOLD analysis project Ga0123336, IMG submission 96466) | Glacier valley bacterial and archeal communities from Borup Fiord, Nunavut, Canada, to study Microbial Dark Matter (Phase II) - ​SSSS metaG | ecosystem: Environmental > Aquatic > Freshwater > Ice...
GAGTTGAAGGCTGAGCCGGGAGCTTCGCGGGCGGCGGAGCGGGTGGGCGGTAAGGCGGTCCGGGCGGTGGTGGAGGATGAGGCTTCAGGGCTGCGAGTGGTGTGGCGGGTGGAGCTGAGGGATGGGTCAGAGTATGTGCGGGAGAGTGTGGCGCTGACGGCGGGGGCGAAGGATGTGGAGATCAAGCGGGTGCGGCTGGTGGACGTTTCTGTGGTCTCGGGGATTGAGGATGCGAGAGTGGTGGGGACGGTGGCTGGATCGCCGATAGTGGCGGGGAATTTCTTTCTGGGGTTTGAGCATCCGCGGTCGTTGAGCAGGGTGGTGCGGGGGGAGGGGATTGCGGAGCTGGAGCGTGTGCTGCCGCCGCCGAAGGGGCAGTCGGTGACGTACTCGGCGGTGGTGGGGGTGGTGCCGACAGGGCAGATGCGGCGGGGCTTTTTGACGTATGTGGAGCGGGAGCGGGCGCATCCGTACAGGACGTTTCTGCACTACAACTCGTGGTACGACCTGGGGTACTTTACGCCGTATGACGAGGCGGGAGCGCTGGACCGGGTGAAGGTTTTTGGCGAGGAGCTGGTGAAGAAGCGAGGGTTAACGCTGGACTCGTTTCTGTTCGATGACGGGTGGGATGATCATGCTTCGCTTTGGCGATTCAACAGCGGGTTCAAGCAGGGGTTTACGCCGGTGACTGAGGCGGCGAAGGGGTATGGGTTTGCGCCGGGAGTGTGGATGTCGCCGTGGGGTGGCTATTCGAAGCCGAAGCAGGAACGGCTGACGCTTGGGAAGGCGGCGGGGTTCGAGATTGAGCAGGGCGGATTTGCGCTTTCGGGGCCGAAGTATTATGGGCGGTTCCGAGATGTGTGCCTGGAGATGATGGCGAAGTATGGGGTGAACCAGTTCAAGTTTGATGGGACGGGGAATGTGAACCGGGTGGTGGCGGGGAGCAAGTTCGATAGCGACTTTGACGCGATGATTCATTTGATTGGGGAGCTGCGGGAGGCTAAGCCGGACCTGTATGTAAATCTGACGACGGGGACGACGGCTTCGCCGTTCTGGCTGCGGTATGCGGACTCGATCTGGCGGGGTGGGGAGGATGATGACTTTGCGGGGTGGGGACAAGGCGGGAGCGATGGATTACGTGTCGGGATGCGACGACGTATGAAGAAGTGGTGGCGAAGGGGCCGCTGTTTCCGCTGAACTCGCTGATGCTGCATGGAATTATTTATGCGAAGGACGATAAGCGACTGAACTACGATCCGGGAGGGGACCCGGGTGGGGATTTTGCGAATGAGGTGCGGTCGTACTTTGGGAGCGGGACGCAGTTGCAGGAGCTGTACCTGACGTCGGGACTGTTGAAGGAGAAGGACTGGGATGTGCTGGCGGAGTCGGCGAAGTGGTCGCGGGCGAATGCGGAGGTGCTGAAGGATACGCATTGGGTCGGAGGCGATCCGGCGTGGGGCAAGGTGTATGGGTGGGCTGCGTGGTCGCAGGAGAAGAGCGTGCTAGTGCTGAGGAATCCGAGTGATAAGGCTCAGGGGATTTCGGTGGATGCGGGGCAGGTACTGGAGCTTCCGGTGGGGGCGGGGCGGAGCTTTGTGGCGCGGAACCCTTGGAAGGAAGATGCGGGGAAGGCTGGTGTGAGGCTCGTGACGGGGCGGGCTCACCGGTTTGAGCTAAAGGCGTTTGAGGTGGTGATGCTGGAGCTGACGGCACGGTAGAGGGGACTATAAACATTCAACTATTTGGTTGACAGTGAGCTGGTCCGGAACTACATTCAACCACATGGTTAATTCTTCTGCGGTTCGGTTGGATTCGATCTTTCATGCTTTGGCTGATTCGACGCGTCGAGCGATTTTACGGGATGTGGCGCGGCAGGAGAAGACGGTTGGGGAGATTGCGCGGCCGTATGCGATGTCCCTGGCTGCGGTGTCGAAGCATGTGAAGGTTCTGGAAGCGGCGGAGTTGATTGCGCGGGAGCGACGAGGCAAGTTTCAGATTGTGCGGTTGAGAGCTATAAATCTGAGGCCGGCCGAGGAGTGGCTGGCCTATTACGAGACGTTCTGGAACGCGAAGCTGGATGCGTTGCAGACCCAACTGGAAGGCGAGGAGGCTGGCGATGGCAAGTGAAGCGATGGTGCAGGAGCAGGGAACGGATCTGCGGCTGGAGATGGTTCGCGTGATCAAGGCTAAGCGGGAGCGCGTGTTTGCGGCGTGGACGCAGCCGGAGATGATCCAGGGCTGGTTTGGCGGCGACCGTATGCAGACGAGCGCAGTGGAGGTTGACCTGAAGGTGGGTGGACGATACCGGATCGAGATGGAAGGCAATATGGCGGTTTGGGGCGAGTACAAGGAGATTGTGGCAAATGAGAAGGTGAGCTTTACGTGGAGTGCGACGTGGAGCCCAGGGGAAGAGACGCTTGTTACGGTGAGTTTGAAGGACCTACCTGGCGCGGAACGGGCGACGGAGCTGACGATGCTGCATGAACGATTTGCGTCGGTGGAATCGTGCAAGGCTCACGAGCAGGGCTGGATGATGGGACTGGCGAAATTGGAGGAGTTTGTGACGCAGTAGCCAGATGTGCTCCTTGCTATGTGGGGGTATCGTTTGCTGGCGCAAACGATACCCGGCGGGCACTGGCGACGCGGAGGGGTGCCATGGGTTATCCTCCTTAGCATTATGAGTAACCCTTCTTTCAAGCTCTCTCTATTTGCAGTGCCGGTGGTTGCGAGTGCGTTGCTGGTTCCGGTTTCCATGTCTGGGCAACAAACACTTACATCGGCTGCTCCGAAGCATCAGGATACCGAGGTGTATGAGCCGGTGCCTCCGGTGGTGACGCCGGGGAAGACGGATGCGGCACCGCCTTCGGACGCGATTGTGCTGTTCGATGGGAAGAACCTGGATGAGTGGGTATCGGCGAAGGACCATACGCCGGCGCAGTGGCCGGTGGCGGATGGCGTGCTGACGGTGAGCAAGGTGCAGGGCGTCGGGAACATTGAGACAAAGCGGAAGTTCAAGAACTATCAGCTGCATGTGGAGTGGAAGATTCCGGAGAACATTACGGGGAGCGACCAGGCACGTGGGAACAGCGGCGTGTTTCTTGCGTCGACTGGGCCGGGTGATGCGGGGTATGAGCTGCAGGTGTTGGATAACTACAACAGCAAGACGTATGTGAATGGGCAGGCGGGGAGCATCTACAAGCAGGCGATTCCGCTGGCGAACCCGAACCGGAAGCCGGGCGAGTGGCAGACGTATGAGGTGGTGTGGACGGCGCCGGTGTTCCACGCGGATGGTTCGGTGAAGACGCCGGCGTTTGTGACGGTGTTCTTCAACGGGATCGTGGTGCAGAACCACTTCCAACTGCAGGGTGAGACGTTGTATATCGGGAAGCCGGTTTATACGGCTTATGACACAGCGCCTATCAAGCTGCAGGCGCACGGGGACAAGAGTGAGCCGATCAGCTTCCGGAATATCTGGGTGCGGGAGTTGAAGTAAGGTAACGACGGACGCAGAGGGCGCAGAGAAGTGCGAATTAGGCTGCGGCTTGGAGGAGGCTGCGCTTGATGGGGGCGACCTTCTTGCGGCCTGACTTTCGTTGGGCCTGCGAGGCCTGACAGAGATCGTACTGGGTTTGCAGGTTGAGCCAGAGCTCAGGCGAGGTCTTGAAGGCTTCGGAGAGCTTGAGGGCCATGGGGGCGGAGATGCCGGAGTTTCCGTTGAGGAGGCGCGACAGGGTGACGCGCGTTACTCCGAGGTGGGCGGCGAGGTCCGTTACGTTCATCCGTCCCATGTAAGCGCGGAGAAGCTCGCCAGGGTGGGATGGGTTGTGCATACGCATGGGGATAGTGTAGCGTGCATCGTTACGGTTGTCAGCAGTTGTATGCCAGACACAATTGAAAAGCCCCATGGTCTCGCGGTGAAGCTGCGCGAACATGGGGCACCCGGGTGGGTTGATTAGGTGAGGTTGAGGGTGATTTGTTTGGCTTCGGCGTTGAGGGTGGCTATGGTGAAGCTGCGGATCTGGCCGGGCTGCGGGGTTTCGGCGGTGGGGGTTGAGGTGGCGGTGGTGTTGCCCTTCCAGCGGTTGTTGAGCATGCTGGTGAGGGCTGACAGGTCGAGGGCTGGTGCGGTGGTGGTGGCTTCAGCGGCTGGGGCTTCGGGCAGGGTGCAGGTGGCACGGATGCCTTCGCCGAGTTCGATTGTTGCGGTGTTGTTGGTGATGGTGATGATGCGGCCGGTGACCTTGTCGCCTGCGTGATGCTCGCCGATGTACTCCTCGAAGGAAGAGGGGATCATCTGTTTGATGGAGAGGCCGATGGTGCGGCGGTCGCGGTCGAAGGCGATGACCTGGGCCTTGACGACCTGGTTGAGTTTGAGGACTTCCTGCGGGGTTTCGAGGCGCTTATTGGAGGGGATTTCGCTGACGTGGATCATGCCCTCGATGCCTTCGGTGAGTTGAACGAAGGCTCCGAATTTGGTGAAGGAGGTGATGGGGCCTTCGATGACGGAGCCGATGGGGAAGGTGTCGGCGGCGGTGGCCCAGGGGTCGCCGAGGGCCTGCTTGAGGCCGAGGGCGAGGCGCTTTTCGGCGGGGTTGATGCCGAGGATGACGACTTCGACCTGTTCGCCGAGTTTGAGCATGTCGGCGGGCTTGCGGACTTTTTTGACCCAGGACATTTCGGAGACGTGGACCATGCCTTCGACGCCGGGGGTGAGTTCGACGAAGGCGCCGAAGTCGGTGAGTCGGGAGATGGTTCCGGTGACGCGCTGGCCGACGGTGTATGTGTCGGGGACGGCGTCCCAGGGGTGGGAGAGCAGCTGCTTGAGGCCGACGGAGATGCGGCGGGTGGCGGGCTCGACCTTGAGGACTTTAGCCTGGACTTCCTGGCCGACGGTGAGGAGGTCGGAGGGGTTGGCGATGCGCTGCCAGGCGATGTCGGAGATGTGGAGGAGAGCATCGACGCCGCCGATTTCGACGAAGGCTCCGTAGGGCGCGAGGGAGCGGATGGTGCCGTGGACGATGTCGCCCTCGTTGATTTCGCCGTAGCGGCGGTCCTTGGTGAGGCGGTCTTCTTCTTCGGAGATGACGCGGCGATCGACGACGAGATCTTCGTCTTCAACGTCGAGCTTGGTGATGCGGCAGCGGATCTCCTGGCCGACGAGCTGTTCCATGTCTGCGGCTTCGCGGACACCACTGCGGGAAGCGGGCATGAAGGCGCGTAGGCCGACGTCGACGGTGAAGCCGCCTTTGACCATGGCAGTGACTGTGCCTGTGATGGTGGCCTTTTCTTCAAAGGCCTGTTCAAGCGAGGTCCAGTCTTTTACCTGGGCGACGCGGATGCGCGAGAGCTCGTAGTAGCCGTCGGTGTCGCGGCCTTTGACGGAGACGGGGAACTGGTCGCCGACTTTGACTTCCTGCCTGGCGTCAGTGAAGAGAGCGAGGGGGAAAATGCCTTCGGTCTTGAAGCCGATGTCGCAGAGGACGGAGTCGGCGGTGATGGAGACGACGGTGGCGTTGATCTGCTTATTGGTGGCATTCCCATCGGTGCTAGGCGGGTTACGCGGATGGGTGCGCTCGAATTCGGCGAAGATGGCGTCGAAGGATTCGGTTTCGGGGGTTTCCGGAGTTTCGATTTCTGGGGTATCCATTTGGATTCAAGGATACATGGTGGGGATACGGGTGCGGAGGGCGCAGAGAAGGCAAAGGCTTAACACCGATGACCACGGATTGCACGGATCAAGACGGATAGAGGCAAAGACGAGGGCGGATGAAGGGCTAGAACAGACAAATGCAATGCAGGGGCACAGCAACCATAACTGCAGGGGCAACTACAACAGCAACCGCAGGTTCTTTGACTCTGTCACTCGCAAGTGCGCGAGTAACTAGCTCAGGATGACAGCGTTTCTGCGGGTTGTTATTGGTCGCTTTTGACTCTTGCTGAACTATCTCGACCCTTTGATCTATTTGGGTTCGGTTTGGGTTAGGAAGTCTTTGAGGTATTGCTTCCAGACTGCGGCCTGGGTGTGGGTTCCGTGGCCTCGGGTGGCGTCGGAGATGGGGATGAGGATGAATTTGGCGTGGGGGATTTGTTTGACGAGTTTTTCGGCGAGGCCTAGTTCGGGTGGGTTGATGAAGTCGTCGGCGGAGTTGATCCAGAGGACGGGGGCGGTGATGGTGGCGAGTTTGGGCTCGGGGTTGTAGTTGCGGGAGGCGTTGACGTAGTAGAGGTAGTTGTTGGCGTCGGTGGTGGGGATGGAGCGGGCTAGGGAGTCTTCGACGAACTTCTCGGCGGCTTCGCGGGTGGGGGCGTTCTTCTGGGCCTGGAGGGGGGCGAGGCCGGCGATGAGGTTGAACTCGAGGGCGTGGCGGAGGCCGAGGAGAGGTTCGGTTTTGTACTCGCCGTTGTTCCAGGCGGGGTCGGTGCGGATGGACTGCATGGCCATGTAGCGCCACATGCGGTTGCGGCCGGCGAGCTCAGTGGCCTGGCAGGCGAAGGGGGCGAGCGCGTCCATGAAGGTGGGGTAGGTCTCGCCCCAGACGAAGGCCTGCATGCAGCCCATGGAGGTGCCGAGGAGTAGGCGGAGGTGATCGACGTGGAGGCCCTGAGTGAGCATGATTTGTTGCGAGCGGACCATGTCGCCGTAGTCGTACTGGGGGAAGCGCATGTGGAGGCCGTCGGAGGGCTTGGAGGATTCGCCGTGACCGATGTCGTCGGGGAAGATGAGGAAGAATTTGGTGATGTCGAGGGGTTCGCCGGGGCCGAAGAGGACGTTGGAGAACTGGGGGAAGAGAAGATTGCCAGCGAAGCCTCCGGTGCCGTGGAGCAGGAGGACGGCGTTGTCGACCTTGCCTGCGGCGTTGCGGTGAGGAGAGCCGAGCGTGAGGTAGTGAAGCTTGAGCTCGGGGAGGGTTTCGCCGGTGTTGAACTTGAAATCTTTGATGGTGTAGACGTGATCCTGGGTGGGCCACGGAATTGGTTTGGAGGCCGGGGGCGGTGTGAGCTTCGCCGAGGGGGTTTGCGCTGGGCATGCCGGGGACAGCGTGAGCGCCGTGATGAGCGGGAGGGCAAGGAGGGGGAAGAGTCTGCGGAGCATGATGGAAGTATAGGACCGACTGGCCCCTCGATGCGTGGTGCATGGGTCGAGGGGCCGGTCGGCGGGGGAAATGTGTCTATTTGGCGAGTACGACTGTGTCGTAGAAGCGACGTATGTGTTCGGCGATGTACGGCAGGCAGTCTTCTACGGCGAAGTGGCCTGCAGCGAGGGGATGGAGTTGGGCAAGAGGCAGGTCCTGCAGGAAAGCATCTCCGCCGGCCGGGGTGAAGAAGATATCTCCCTGACCCCAGAAGATAATGGTATGGGGCTGATGCTCGCGGAGGAAGGCCTGCCAGACGGGATAAAGAGTGACGTTGTGGCGATAGTCGTAGAAGAGATCAAGCTGGAGTTGCTTGCCGTAGGGACGCTGGAGCGTGTGGAAGTAATCCGCGTTCCAGTTGTCGGGGCTGATGAGTTCGGGGTTGGTTGAGCCGCCGAGGTAGGTCGCTTTGACGGTTTCAAGTTCGAGCAGGCCCGAGACGGCGTTCTCGTTTGCCTGGCTGCGATCGAGCCAGAGGGCGTTGCGTAGTCCTCCCCAGGCGGCACTGAAGCCGATCTCATAGGCATTGGTGTTTTGAACGATGAGCCAGTCCAGCCATGTTGGGTTTTTGGTGATGATGCGGAAACCCACGGGACCGCCGTAGTCCTGAACGTAAAGGCCGAAGCGGGTGAAGTTTTTGAGTTCGAGGAAACGCTCGATGATGCCAGCAAGTTTGTCAAAGGTGTAGGCGAAGGTGGCTGGGTCGGGAGTGTCGCTATTTCCGAAGCCGGGGTAGTCGGGTGCAAGGATGTGGAAGCGATCCGCGAGCGCCGGAATAAGGTCGCGGTACTGATGTGAGGAGGATGGCCAACCGTGGAGGAGGAGGAGCTTGGGATTGGAGGGGTCACCGGCTTCGCGATAAGCGATGTTGAGTCCGTCGACGAGTAGAGTTTTGTAGGTGACGGTGGTGCTTGAGGGGCGGGGCGTGTAGAGCGATGACATGATGGATCTCCTTAGGCTGCGGCGCTTGAATGTGCTGCGCTCGGAGCGGGGTACTGTTTATGAACGCTGATGAAGGCGGTTGCTTCTGGCGTGAAAACATTGGGAAGCGCGATACAGGGATTGGAGTTGGGAAGGTCGGAGTTGGCGTCACGCTTTGTTTTGATGAGGGACATCAGTGCTAGTGATAGTCGTCGAGAGCGGATGGTAGGCTGCTTGTCATGGAACTACGACACCTGAGGTATTTCTGCTCTGTAGCGGAGCATTGCAGCTTTACGCGCGCCGCGCGTCAGTTGCATGTTTCGCAATCGGGAGTGAGCGGACAGGTGCGCGACCTGGAGACGGAGCTGGGTTTGTCTCTGTTCCATAGAAATCAGCACGAGGTACGCCTAACTGCGGAGGGCGTGGTTTTTCTTCGAGAAGCGCGGGACATTCTGTCGCGAGTGGATGAAGCGGTAGAGCTGACTCGACAGTCGTCGCAAGGCGCGAGCGGTACGTTGACGGTGGGGCTGTGTGGGCCAGTGACTGCGATGTTCTTACCGGAACTCGTGCGGACGTTTCGCAGCCAATGTCCTGAGGTGATGGTCAAGTTGCGCGAGCGGGTTCCAGCGGAGCAGGTGGAAGCGCTGTTGAAAGGAGAACTCGACGTTGGCTTTACACGCAGTGTGCCCGACGCGGCAGAACCGATTTTAAGTTGCACGACGTTGTTTCAGGAGCCATTTCTAGTGGCTGTTGCGAAAGACCATGCGCTGGCGACGCAAAAGTCGGTGGCGCTGACTGAGCTTGCTAGCAGTCGATTGATTCTGTATTACCGCGAGGGTGCTCCGGAGATCCATGATGCGGTGATGATGCTGTGTAAACGGGCGCGATTTACACCGCAACTCGGCGATAGTCCGCCGTCGTGGCAGTCGATTTTGACGATGGTGGAGGCAGGGGAAGGTGTGGCGCTGGTGCCAGCGTGCGTGCAGCACCTTACGGGAGATGTGGTCTTCCGACCGCTGCGCGGAAAAGGGCCAATGCTGGATGCGATTGCCGTATGGCGCAAGAATGAGACCACGCCCGTGGTGGAGAAGTTTTTGAAATTGCTCTTTGAAAAAGCAGAAGAGTTGGGTGCTGCAAAGTGAGCCCGGGGGGCGAGGGTTGAACAACAAAGGGCGTGGAGGATTGCTCCACGCCCTTTGACTGAGAGCTACTTCTTTTCCGTAGTTGCTGCCTCGGGTGTGGTGAGGGGTTTGGTGATGTCGTCGAGGTAGGCGGGTGTGCCTTCGACGCGCTGGAGGGCGGGGTAGCGTTCGCCTTCGTGGTAGTCGAGGTTGGCGGTGGAGACGAAGGTGTCGGTGGTGAGGATGAGGTGGATGGGTTCGGTGGCGGGCTTTCCATCTTTTGTTTGGGCGGCGCGGATCGCGCTGCGCAGGGCTTCGGCGGAGAAGGTGGAGGTATTGACGGCGAAGATTTTCTGGCCGGGGGCGAGTCCTGCCTTGAAGGCCGGGCCGTTCCAGCGGACGTCGGAGATGACGCCATCGGCGCCGACGCGAAGGCCAAGGGAGTACCAGACGTTGATGCCTGCGGCGCGGCGGCCTCCGGCGGCGGTCATGGTGCGCTCGGAGGCGCTGGGCTTGTCGTTGTAGACGAGCTTGTAGCCGCCCTGCTCGATGCCGGCGAGGTCGGCGTGGGGGTTGGTGAGGTCGATGCGGTCGTGGAGGAATTTGGTCCAGTCGTAGGGGACGACCTGGTTGAGTTCGGAGATTAGCTCGGCGCGGTCGTAGGGGACGATGAGGGGGCCGGTGTTGCCGCCTTTGCCGAGGAAGAGGGGCTCAAAGTCGTTGAGGGATTTCTTGTCGTCGGTGAGCTTGCGTATGAGGGTATCGGCGTCGAGCCAGAGGAGCTCGCCTTCCTGGTAGTAGTCCTGGCCGCGCTTCCAACTGGAGTAAGACTGGGTTCCGCCGCGGAGGATGCTGGAGGCGATGGCGGTGTCTTCGGTGGAGCGCCACTCGCGGCCAGTCTTGTAGTCGAGGTTGGCGGCGGAGGCGGCGAGGATGTCGCGGTATTGGGCCTGGGACTTGAGGCCGGAGCGGGCGGCGAGGACGTTGCCGAGGTACTGGGTCATGCCTTCGTAGACCCAGAGGAGCTCGCCCTGCTGGGGGGTGGCGAAGTCGGGCTGGTAGAGCTTTGCGGGGCGGCGGTATTTGCCGTTCCATGAGTGGGTAAACTCGTGGGCGAGAAGGTCGGAGTTGCCGAGCTGGTTGGCGTCGTCGGCGAAGCCTTTCTCGTTGACGCCATTGTCGGAGGATTGGCCGTGCTCGAGGCCCTGGCCGGAGGTGGCGTCGGTGAGGGTGAGGAGGAGGTGGTACTCGTTGTAGTGGCGCGAGCGGTACATGGCTCCGGTTTCGCGGACGAGATTGGCGAGCTGGGCGAGGAGGGCGGGGCGAAGGTTGGAGTCTTCGGGCTCGTCGGAGACTACGTCGATGTAGTGTTTGGGGGTGACCTCGGGGGCGAGGGCGAACTGGTGGTAGTAGAGGCCGGTGATGACGGGGGAGTCCTCTAGCTGTTCTACGTTGGTGACCGCGAACTTGGTGGTCGTTGTGTTGGTGTTAGGGATCTCGGTTCCAGACGAGTTGGCTTTGCCGCCCATGGAATTACTCGTGCCCGTCTTGGTGAGGGCGGTGCCTATGCCCCAGCCTGTCAGCACGGTGACGGAGGGTTCGATGGCGATGTCTTTGACGGGGATGTGGGCGGGGTAGAGGAGGAGGCCTTCCCACTCGAGGGCGGCGAGGCGTGTGGTCTGGCGGCCGGGGTTGATGAGGTCGAGGTGGGCGTGGAGGGTGGTGACGCCCTTGGGAATGGTGACGTGGTACTCGAACATGTCGACGTCGTCGCGGCGCCAGGGCAGCTTTTCGCCGTTGGCCGTGAAGACGACTCCGGTGATGGAGTCGATGATGGGGGTGGGGCGGTGGGTGCCGGGGATCCACTTGGGGGTGGTGAGGGTGAGGGGGCCGGCGGTGACGGGAATGTCGACCTCGGAGTGATAGATGTGGCGGGCGACTTCGGAGAGGTCGGCGGTGATGCGGATGGGGGCCTTCTGGGCCGCGGCGAAGGTGGAGGCGGTGAGGAGGGTGACGAGAGCGGCTTTGCGGATCATACGGGAGTTCCTCTGGAGTTGAAGTGGGGAAGGCTTAACACGGATGGCACGTACGGGCGCGGATAAAGGCTTGACACCGATTTGCGCCGATGGCACCGATTTAGAGGCGAAAGCGGATTCAAGGTGAAGGCGAGATGGAGCAGAGGTTCAGTGGTTCGAGTTATGGCGTCTTGCGGTGAAGGGGTTGGCGGCGGATTGGATCCGCCGTCCGGGGCGGTTATAGGGCGGCTTCTATGGCTTTGAGGAGGATGGGGTCGTCGGGGGTGATTTCGGGGGAGAAGCGATTGATGACCTGGCCGTTGCGGTCGATGAGGAATTTCTCGAAGTTCCAGAGGATGCCGGGTTCGGGGTTGGTGGTGGTGTTGTGTTTGCTGGAGAGGAAGCCGTCGAGGTTGGCGCGCAAGCCGGGGCGAGTGGTGTCGGAGCCGGTGGCTACGGGCTTTGCGGCGATGAGAGCCTGGTAGAGGGGGTGGGTGGCAGGGCCGGTGACGGCGATCTTGGAGAAGAGGGGGAAGTCTACGCCGAAGTTCTGGGTGCAGAAGGCGGCGATCTCTTCGTTGGAGCCGGGTTCCTGGGCGCCGAAGTCGTTGGCTGGGAAGCCGAGGATGACGAGGCCGGAGTCTTTGAAGCGGGTGTAGAGCTTTTCGAGGGCGTCGTACTGCTTGGTGAGGCCGCACTGGGAGGCGACGTTGATGACGAGGAGGAGTTTTCCGCGGTATTCGGCGAGGGAGGTGGGCTGGCCGGAGATGGAGTCGACGGGGATTTCGTAAAGATTCGGCATGGTACGAGTATAGAAGGTACGGGTGGCGGGGTTTGACGGTGGAAGAATTTATGACTTCTTTATGCGCGAGGACCTAGTCTGAAAAATTGATTTGCGTCTGAAAGTCGAGCGCAGGAAGTAGTATTTAAACCGATATGTCAGTCAATGATGTTTTATTTGGGAAGCCACTGGCCTCCAGTGATGAGCGCGCCGAGCATATTGGCGTAGCGGCGGGAATTCCGATTTTTGGCCTGGATGGGCTGACGAGCGCCGCATACGGACCTGAAGCGGCCATGACGCTGCTGATTCCGTTGGGCATGATTGGGGTGGAGTATGGGTGGCGGATCATCGCGGCCATCCTGGTGCTGCTGACGATTGTTTACTTCAGCTATCGGCAGACGATTGCGGCGTATCCGAGCGGCGGCGGCAGCTACACGGTGGCGACGGAGAACCTTGGCAGTGGCCCCGGGTTGCTGGCAGCCGCAGCGTTGATGATCGACTATATTTTGACGGCGGCGGTGGGCATTTCGGCGGGTGTGACCGCGTTGACCTCGGCGGTGCAGGGGACACGGTTTGCCTGGCTGGAGCCGCATACGCTGACGCTGTGTCTTGTGATCTTGTTTTTTCTGGCGATCATCAATATGCGCGGGGTGAAGGATACGGGTACGGCATTTATTGTGCCGACGTTTCTTTTTGTGAGCTGCCTGCTGACGCTGATTGGGGAAGGGCTTTGGAAGACGGCGGCGGCGGGTGGGCATCCGGTGCCAGTGAGTGTGATGCCTCCGGAGCTGCCGAAGCTGGTGGGTTCTCTGGGGACGTGGATGCTGATCAAGGCGTTTGCGAGTGGATGCGCGGCGATGACCGGTGTGGAAGCGGTATCGAACGGCGTGATGGCGTTTGGCGAGCCGCGGGCAAAGAACGCGCAGCGTACGCTGACGGTGATTATCGGAATCTTGATGGTGCTGCTGTTCGGGATTGCGTGGCTAGCGAAGGTGTATCGCGTGATGCCGATGGAGCCGGAGGCGGCGGGCTACCAGAGCATGTTGAGCCTGCTGGTGACTGCGGTGTTTGGGCGTGGGTGGTTCTACTACACAACGATGGGGAGTGTACTGCTGGCGCTGGCGCTGAGCGCGAACACGGCGTTTGCAGACTTTCCGCGGCTGACGCGGGCGATTGCGATGCATGACTTTCTGCCGCATGTGTTTCTGCTGCGGGGACGGCGGTTGCTGTACTCGCATGGGATCTATGCGCTGACGGGCTTTACGGCGGTGATCCTGATTCTGTTTGGCGGTGTGACGGATAAGCTGATTCCGCTATACGCGATTGGGGCGTTCCTGGCGTTTACACTTTCGCAGGCCGGGATGGTGATGCACTGGCACAAGGAAGAAAAGCACGCGGGCCGACTGTGGCACATGTTTGTGAACGGCTTCGGTGCTGTGGCTACGGGCATTACGACGGTAGTGGTGCTGGTGGCGAAGTTCCGTTCGGGTGCGTGGGTGACGGCGCTGCTGGTGCCGGTGCTGATCGGCATTATGCTGATGGTGAAACGGCACTACTCGCGGGTGCTGCGGGAGATGGCGGAGATGTCTCCGCTGAACGTGACGAACCTGGAGCCGCCGATCGTGGTGATTCCGATGGCGAAGTGGAATCGGATTACGGAGAAGGCACTGCGGTTTGGGCTGCTGCTATCGCAGGAGATCAAGGTGGTGCATGTGCACTCCGACAATGAAGGCGACGAAGGGCTGGACGGCGACTGGGAAGACAAGGTGCTTGGGCCGATCAAGGCGGCGGGCTTGCAGGAGCCGCAGATGGTGGTGATTCCGTCGAACTACCGGTTCGTCGTCAATCCGCTGATGGAGTACATCCTGGAGCTGGAGAAGGCGAATCCGGGGCGGAAGGTGGCGGTGATTTTGCCGGAGCTGGTGGTGCGGCATTGGTGGGAGAATGCGCTGCATAATCAGCGGGTTCAGTTGCTGAAGTTCTTGCTGCTGATCAAGGGGAATCAGCGGATTGTGGTGGTGAATATTCCCTGGTATCTGTGAGGGGTGGGATGTTAGGTGAGATAGGGGGATGCTCAGCGGTAGGACAGAGCATACCCCAAGGGCTAAAGCCCGCGTAGTTGGTGATGCGAGATGCCAAGGCTGAAACCTTGGCTTAGCTAGAAGCAACTACGGCCCATCAGATCTTGAGCTCACGCCAACACCTCTCATGGTCGAGATCCGCCGTGCTATGCCGTGGCGAGGGCTGCGGGTTTGCGGTAGGTGGGGCTTAGGTCGCGGAGGTGGGCTACTGCGGCGGGGATGAGGTTGAGGGCTTCGTCGATTTCGGCCTGGGTGGTGAGGCGGGAGAGCGAGAAGCGGATGGTGGCGCGGGCGCGGGCGGGGCTGAGGCCCATGGCGGTGAGGACGTGGGAGGGTGTGGTGGCTCCAGAGGAGCAGGCGCTGCCGCCGCTGACGCAGAGGCCTTTGAGGTCGAGGGCGATGACGAGGGCTTCGGCTTCGAGGTGGTCGAAGTAGATGCTGGCAGTGTTGGCGGTGCGGGGTGCGCCGATGCCATTGACGCCGCACTCGTCGACGCGGGCGAGGATGCCTTGCTCGAGGCGGTTGCGGAGGGCTGCGAGCTCGGTCGGGCCGTCGGCTTCCATCCATCCGCTGGCGAGTTCGCAGGCTTTGCCTAATGCAACGATTCCGGTTACGTTTTCGGTGCCGGCGCGGCGCTGGCGCTCGTGGGAGCCGCCGAGCATCTGCGGATTGAGGCGGACGCTGCGGCGGACGAAGAGGATGCCGATGCCCTTGGGGGCGTACATCTTGTGGCCGGAGATGCTGAGGAGGTCGACGTCGGTGAGGGAGCCGTGGGGGCTGAGGTCGAGGGGGATTTTGCCGACGGCCTGGACGGCGTCGGTGTGGAAGAGCGCTCCGGCGGCGTGGGCGATGGCGGCGAGAGCCTTGATGGGCTGGATGACGCCGGTCTCGTTGTTGGCGAACATGATGCTGACGAGACGGGTGGTGGGGCGGATGGCTTTGAGGAGGGTGTCAGGCTCGACCATGCCGTGGGCGTTGGGAGCGATGAAGGTGACGTCGATGTTGCGGTGTTCGAGGGCCTCGGCGGCGTGGAGGATGGCGTGGTGCTCGATGTCGGTGGTGATGACGTGGATACGCTCCTTGGTGGGGAGGAGCTCGGAGGAGACGGTGCCGAAGAGGGCGAGGTTATCGCTCTCGGTGCCTCCTGAGGTGAAGACGACCTCAGAGGCGCGGCACTTGAGGAGGCGGGCTACCTGGTCGCGGGCGTGATCGACGGCGGCGCGGGCGAATTGGCCGGGCTGATGGATGGAGCTGGCGTTGGCGTAGTGCTCGGTCCAGAAGGGACGCATGGCGTCGAAGACCTCCGGAAGGAGGGGTGTGGTCGCATTCGCATCCATGTAGATTCGGCGCATAGCTTCATTTTACTTGGTGACAGTAAAAGATGTACAGACCGCGGTGAATCGTTGGATTCTGCCAGGCTGAGCGCGGCTTGAGGTTGCCGAGAGTTTGCCCTTGTGGGCGTAGGGCGAGAAGACGATGATGGAGCGGGTTTTGATGGCGTTGGTGGTTTTGGGATGTTGCGTGACAGGCGCCGTGACGCGGATGGGTGCAGGCGCACCTGTAAATGCGCCCGGGACGTTGATTGAGCCGGCGGCGAGCTTTAACGCGTTGCTGAGTGCGACCGAAGGAAACCTGATGAGCCTGGCGAAGGCAATGCCAGCGGAGAAGTAGGGCTTTGCGCCGAGTGCGGCGATTTTTGCTGCCGGGCAGGAGACTGATTTTACGGGGGTGCGGACGCTTGGCTCGCTGCTGACGCATATCGCGCAGGCGAACTATAACTACGCGGCGGGGATCATTGGGACGAAGTCGGATGTCGACATAGCGGCGCCGGGTGCGTTGAAAGGAAGGGACGAGATTGTGGCTGCGGTGGCGAAGTCGTTTGAGTTTACCCATGCGGCGATCAGCACGCTGACGACGAAGAATGCGTTTGAGAGCGTGCGCGGGCCGATGACGCGGATCAGCATGGCGGGCGGCGTGGTTGTGCATGTGGCGGATGAGTATGGGCAGTTGGTGGAGTATCTGCGGATGAACGGAATGGTGCCTCCGGCCAGCGAAAAGAAGTAAGGGCTCGGAGTGCAGGAAGAGGAGCGGCCTTTGGGCTGCTCCTCTCCTTTTGTACGAACTATAGTTGCGTGGCTAGCGGGCGTCGATGATCTTTGGTGGGGCTTTGAGGAGGAAGGTGAAGGAGAAGCCAGCGACGTCGTCGTGGTTGCGTAGGCTGCGGTTGTAGAAGCCGGAGAGGGTGACGTGGCCGTTGATGGGGATGTCGAGGTTGGTGTTGAAGCCGTTGTCCTCGGCGGCGGTTTTGCCGACGATGGTGGTGACTTTGCGCTTTCCGCTGCCGGTGGTGGAGTAGACGGTGTCTGGAGTGATGGGGAGAATTTCGTAGGCGTCGGCCTCGAAGCTCATGTTGAAGGGGAGGTCGACGGAGGTTCCGGCCTGGAAGTGGGACAAGGTTCCGACGGCGACGTAGCTCTTGCGGACACGGGTGCGCACGAGGCTGCTGGAGTTCCCGATGCCGAGCTCGATATCGGGAGTGAGGATGCCGAAGGTCTTCTCGAAGTGGTTGTTGAAGTCGTAGGTGACTTGGCCGGCTCCGAGACCGTAGGTGTCATTGCCGGAGGGGAGACCGAGCGAGACGGTGGTGCTGTAGCTGACGGGGCGGAAGGGAGCGTCGAAGGCGACGGCGAGTGAGGTATCGCCCGGGACGCCGTGTTTGGGGACATACTGGTACTTGGGCTTGAGGACAGTACCCTTGTTCTCGTCGATATTGATGTAGGTGTAGATGGGGATGGAGGCGTTGACGGCCAGGTATTTATTGAAGCGCCAGGCGATGCCGGGGGTGAGGACAGAGGACAAGCCATTGCTGGAGTCGTGCTGCGAACTGGTGCCGAGGGAGGCGTTGAAGCCGCGGAGGAGCGGCACGATGCCGACCGGGCCGGCGCCGTTGGTGGAAGAGGAGGCGGTGCGGGCTACGATCTCGTCGGATGGCCCTGAGACAGTGGCCTGGGCGTGCAGGGACAGAGGCGCGAGCGCAAGGAGGGCGATCGACATTGCATGGATGCTGAGACGACAAGAAATTTGAGGCAAGCGGGACTCCTAAACAAGTTCTAACAGTGGGGGGAACGTAACAGCGAGCGACCTGCTCTGTGACACAGAAGAGAGGACACTGCTGAAGAACAGGTTACGCGTTGTGAGACGCAAACTGGCTACAACTTTTGCAACGAATTGTCGCGATGGTATTTGATTGACCTGCTGCCAGAGCGCGGGGAGAGAGTTTTTGTAACGGTGGAGGAGCTATTTGCTGAGGTAGCGTGGTTTAGCGGAAGAGGTCGTCCATGGGGGTTTCTACGGCAGGCGGGACAGCGTGGAGAACGTAGGAGATGCCGAAGGCGACTGAGTCCGTATGGATGCGGAGGCTGCGGCTGTAGTAGGCGGAGAGGGTGGTGTGGCGGTCGAGGGGGATGTCGAGTGCATTGGTGAAGCCGTTGTCCTCGGTGACATTGTGACCGGTGACGACGGTGGCGCGTCCGTTGCGGGATGGACCGTAGATCTTCTGATCGCCGAGGGGGAGCTGTTCGTAGGCACCGGACTCGAAGTAGAGGCCGCGGAAGAGTTCAACACCCAGGCCGAGCTGAAAGTGCGAGAGCGGGCCGAGAGAGGTGTAGTTCTTGTTGACGATACGGTTGGTGAGGGTGACGTTGTCGCCGATGCCGATCTCGAGGGTGGGGGTGAGGCGTCCGAAGGAGCGCTCGAAGTGGTTGGAGAGATCGAAGGTGACGCGGCCAGTGGTGAGTCCGTAGGCCTCGTCGCCGGAGGGGGCGCTGACCGAGATGGTGGCCTGGTAGACGAAGAGGGGTGGAGCGAACTGTGCGTGGAAGCCGAGGATGGTGTCGCCGATCTCTCCACGCTGATTCACGAGCTGCTGCGACGGGCGAGGATTGGCGGAGCGGCTATCGGCGAGGCGATACATATAGATGGGGATGGTGGCGTCGATGGAGAAGGTTTCGTTGAAGCTGTAGCCGACGGCGGGCGTGGCGATGGTGGACCAGCCGGTGACGGAGTCGTGGACGCCGGCGATGGTGATGCCGGCGTTGAAGCCGCGGAGGAGGGAGAGGCGGGAGGCCTCTGGGGACTCGTTCTTGGCGGCAGTGGAGACGACGGGGATGGGGACCTGAGCTTCCGCTGGTTTGACGGTCGTGGTCTGAGCGCGGAGACAGGTCTGCGATGGCATAACGTTGGGGAGAGCTATAGCTAATGCAAGGCGAACGCACACGTATGCCCGGCGATATGGTCGAGATGGCAAACGGGTCTCCTGAACGAAGTTCCGAGATGAGGATGACACTATTGGCTATAGATTGCCTACCGCAATCTATAGCGTGGAAGCGAGATGATGAACGCGGTGCCTCGGCTTTTGCGAGCCAGCACTACTGACTGCTACTCACGTTCACTGATGGGAATGTAGGGCGCGGGATAGGCAGGACCGGTGTAGTCTGCGCGCGGACGAATGAGGCGGTTGTCGTCGTGCTGCTCGATGACGTGGGCGGCCCAGCCGGAGATGCGGGAGACGGCGAAGATGGGGGTGAAGAGATCGATATCTATGCCGAGCGTGGTGTAGGTGGAGGCAGAGTAGAAGTCGACGTTGGCGTTGAGCTTCTTGGTTTTCTTGACGTAGAGCTCAATCTGGCGGGACATGTCGAACCACTTGGTGCTGCCCGCGGCCTTTCCGAGTTCCTCGGACATGCGGCGGAGGTGTGTCGCGCGGGGATCCTCGGTGTGATATACGCGGTGGCCGAAGCCGGAGATCTTCTTCTTCTCGGCGAACATCTGCTTAACGTACTCGACAGGGTCGGCACCGGCCTTCTCGATGGCATAGAGGAGGCGCATGGTAGCTTCGTTGGCACCGCCGTGGAGTGGGCCTTTGAGGGCGCCGATGGCGCCGGTGATGGCGGAGTGGATGTCAGCCAGGGTGGCGGCGATGACGCGCGCGGCAAAGGTGCTGGCGTTGAGCTCATGATCGGCGTGGAGGATGAGCGCGATGTCGAAGGCGCGGGTGGCGGTGTCGGAGGGCTTCTCGCCGTTGAGCATCCAGAGGAAGTTGGCGGCGTGGGTGAGGGTAGGATCGGCCTCTACGATTTGCTTGCGCTTACGGATGCGGTCGAAGAGTGCGACGAGCATCGCGATCTGCGCGGTGAGGCGATAGGCCTTGCGGACGTTGGCGTCATGCGAGGAGTCTGCTTCGTCGGTGTCGTAGATGCTGAGGAGCGAGGTGGCGGTGCGGAGGACCTGCATGGGAGTGGTCGTTGCCGGGACGGAGCGGAGGAGGTCGATGACCTTGGAGTCGATGTGGCGGGCGGCGGTGAGCTCCTGTGAGAAGACGGCGAGCTGCGCGGTGGTGGGAAGGGTGCCGAACCAGAGGAGGTAGGTAGTCTCCTCGAAGGTAGAGGACTTGGCGAGCTCATGGATGTCGATGCCGCGGTAGGAGAGGACGCCGGCGTCTCCGTCGATCCAGCAGATAGAGGAGCTGGTGGCGACGATGCCTTCGAGGCCTTTCGGTGCAACGGCAGTGGACATGAGGTTTTTTTCTCCGATGATGGGACTACTAAAGTACATCGTTTATAGCGCAGTGGTGAAAGGATTGTCACGATGAGTTGGGCGAATATCGATTCAAGTGTGCGAGGTGTGGGCGGGGAGTGAATTTTGCGAGCGGAACGAGACCTGACGACGAGGGTAGGAGTGGGACAGGCTATAGACTGTGGGGTGAGATTCGCAGTACTGGATGGGCGTTTGATCCGTCCAACATGGTGCGGGATTAAGGCTGGAACGAGGAGAGTGTGATGAGCGAAGACGGAGTAGTAGGCGAGCGTTCGGCGTCAGGAGCATTTATCGGTGCGGTGGCAGTGGCACTGCTGGCAGCGATCGGTTCGCTGATTTGGTGCTACGGATTGCAAAACCACATCACCGCCGCGGAGCAGAAACTGACGGCCGCTGAGCAGAAGAACACCGACCTGGTGGCGAAGCTGGATGCGACGAATGCGCGGCTACGCGCAACGAGCGAGACGCTGGGCCAGAGCGTCGGCATGACCCAGAAGCAGATTGAGCTGAAGACGCAGAGCATCCTGGCCTCGCAGAAAGCTGCGACGGCGAAGATTGAAGAGCAGCAGGCGGCAACGACAAAGCAGATCGGCGCGGTTTCGAGCGACGTGGCGAGCGTGAGGACGGATGTGGGCGGCGTGAAGACGGATGTCGCGGCGACGAAGAGCGATCTGGAGACGACGAAGTCTCAACTGAACCGCGTAGTGGGTGATGCGGGCGTGATGAGCGGATTGATTGCGACGAACCATGGCGAGCTGGAGATCCTGAAGCACAAGGGCGACCGGAACTACTACGAGTTCACACTGCAGAAGGGTGCGAAGCCTGTGTTGTTGTCGACGATCAAGCTGCAGCTGAAGAAGGTGGATGAGAAGCGTTCGAAGTTCACGATGAATGTGAGCGCGGACGATAAGAACATCGAGAAGAAAGACAAGAACCTGGATGAGCCGGTGCAGTTTTACACGGGCAAGACGCCGGTGCTGTATGAGCTGGTGGTGAATGTGATTGAGAAGAACAAGGTGTCGGGTTATCTTTCAACCCCGAAGGGTGCGGCGGCTACGCCGTAATGTTGCCATCGCTTGCAGGCGCAGAACGGGGGACGCTTGATGCGTCCCCCGTTTGCTTTGCCTGTTGCTGGATTGCCTGGGTTGAACTACTTCTTGACGGCCTTCTTCGCCGCTTTCTTGACTGCTTTTTTGGCTGCCTTTTTCGTTGCCATTTGCCTATTCTCCCTAGTGATTAGACATCGGTACTGCAACTTGCTGCATTGCAGCTAACGAAGGTATAGATTTACGAAAAAACAGTGTCAAGAAAAATCGATAGTAAATGAGATTTTTTTTTGGCGTCATGAGGCGCGAAGAGCAACGTGTGTGATGTGCGAGTGCGGCGTGAAGAGACGTGATGTGTGGTCCGCGCCGTATACTTACGCGTCTGTTGCGAGTGATGTTTTTGTTGAGGTGATGTGATGCAGGATGTAGTGATTGTGTCCGCGGTGCGGACGGCGGTAGGAAAGTTTCAAGGTGCGTTGAGCGAGATGACGGCAGTGCAGCTGGGTGCGGTGGTAGTGCGCGAAGCCGCGCACAGAGCGGGTATTTCGCCGGAGAGCGTGGATGAGTGCCTGATGGGATGTGTGTTGCCGGCGGGGCTGGGGCAGAATCCTGCGCGGCAAGCGGCACTGCAAGGCGGGCTGAGCGAACGCGTTGCGGCGATGACGATCAACATGGTTTGCGGATCGGGATTGAAGGCGGTAGCGCTGGCGGCGCAGAGCATCATGGCGGGTGATGTGGAGATTGTAGTGGCGGGTGGGATAGAGTCGATGAGTAACGCGCCGTACCTGCTGCCGCAGGGTCGGAAGGGATTTCGGATGGGCGATGCGACAGTGGTGGACTCGATGGTGCGCGATGGATTGTGGTGTGCGTGCGAGGGCTTCCACATGGGGATGATGGGTGAGCTGGTGGCGGAGAAGCATGGCATCACGCGTGCGATGCAGGATGCGTATGCGCTGGAGTCGCACCGCAAGGCTGCGGCTGCGTGGCGCGAAGGGCGATTTGATGCAGAGGTGGTGGCGGTTTCTTTGCCTCCGAAGAAGAAAGGGGGAGAGGCGATTTTGTTTTCGCGTGATGAGAGTGTGCGGGAAGATGCGGTCGATAATCCAGCCGCGGCGCTTGAGGCCTTGAGTTCGTTGCGGCCTGCGTTCAAGAAGGATGGGACGGTGACGGCGGGGAATGCTCCTGGGGTGAATGATGCCGCGGCTGCACTGGTGATGATGAGTGCGGCAAAGGCTGCTGCGCTGGGGCTGCGTCCGCTGGTGACGATCAAGGCGCAGGCTGCGAGCGGCGTGGCTCCGAAGTGGGTGATGCTGGCTCCGGTGACGGGGGTGCAGAAGGTGCTGGCGAAGGCGGGATGGACGCTGGAGGAGGTGGACCTGTTTGAGTTGAATGAGGCGTTCAGCGTGCAGGCGCTGGGCGTGACGAAGGAGCTGGGGCTGGGGTTGGAGCGAGTGAATGTGAATGGCGGGGCGGTGGCGATTGGGCATCCGATTGGTGCGAGCGGGGCACGGGTGCTGGTGACGCTGATCCACGAGATGATCCGGCGGGATGTGAAGAAGGGCGTTGCGGCGTTATGTTTGGGCGGGGGGAATTCTGTGGCGCTGGCGGTGGAGCGGTGAGCGCGCTACTTCTGGAGAACTGACTCGGCGGGGCGCGCGGTGGTGATTGGGTCAGCGTGGCGATGGACGAGACGCCAGGTTCCGTTGATGCGCTCGTAGATGCTGGTGACGCGGACGTTGAAGTCGTTGAAGTCGGGGTTGGTGCCTACACGGGCGCGGTCGTGCTCGACTTCGACGAGGCAGGCTAGATTTTCGTTCTGATATTTGGCGACTAGGTCGACGCCGCGGACTGTGCCGTCGCGATACTTTGCGGCAGCTCCGGCGAGAGTTGCTGCGACCTCGGCGCGGCCGCGGGCGAAGGGGCCGAAGGGATTGCCGAGGGTGATGTCGTCGCGGTCGGCGAAGAGGGCTTCGTAGAGTTTGGGATTGCCGTTGAGTATGGCGGCGAGGGCGAGATGGCTTTGCTCGACTGCGGCTTCGAGGGTGTTGGTGATGGGTGGTTTGGCGGGCGTGAGTGTTTGCGCTGTCAGCGGTGCTGTGGACGTGAGTAGGCAGAGGCTGATGGCGAGGATGAGTTTGCTCAAGCGGGTGACTTTATCACGGGGCTTCAGCACTCGATGATGTTGAGGGCTAGTCCGGCGAGGCTGGTTTCTTTGTAGCGGGATTGCATGTCGAGGCCGGTTTGGTACATGGTGGCGATGACCTGGTCGAGGGTGAGTTTGTGGTCTCCGGTTTCGTGCATGGCCATGCGGGCTGCGTTGATGGCTTTGACGGCTCCCATGCCGTTGCGTTCGATGCAGGGGATCTGGACGAGGCCGCCGATGGGGTCGCAGGTCATGCCGAGGTTATGTTCCATGGCGATTTCGGCGGCGTGTTCGATCTGGGCGTTGGTGCCGTTGAGTGCGGCGACGAGGCCTCCGGCGGCCATGCTGCAGGCTACACCGACCTCGCCCTGGCAGCCGACTTCGGCTCCGGAGATGCTGGCGTTTTCTTTATAGAGAATGCCGATGGCGGCGGCGGTGAGGAAGTAGCGGAGGAGGCCGGCTTCTTTGACCTCCTGGCTTCGTAAATCTGATTCCCCACTCGATGGGAAGTCTTGTCCCGATTCTAGGGAGAGCTCTTCTTTTATTTCACTATCGATGAAGTGCATGTAGTAGTGGGCGAGGGCGGGGATGACTCCGGCGGCGCCGTTGGTGGGGGCGGTGACGACACGGCCTCCGGCGGCGTTCTCTTCGTTGACGGCCATGGCGTAGACGGTGACCCAGTCGAGGGGGGCGAGAGGGTCTTTGGAGCCTTCGTTGTCGAGACGGCGGGCGAGGCGGGGTGCTCGGCGGCGGACATTGAGGCCGCCGGGGAGGATGCCTTCGGTGGCGATGCCGCGGGCGGTGCATTGCTGCATGACGTGCCAGAGAGCGAGGATGCTGGTCTTGATTTGAGCTTCGGGGGTGCGGGATTGCAGGCTGGTTGAGCTGGGCCGTTCGCACTCTTCGCGGTGAGGCTGCGAAGGATAGGGCACTCGGTCGTTTGTTGCGGTGTTAGTAAGCGCACTGGGGCGGTTGATGGGTAGGGTGGGGTCAGCGAGGAGGGCTACTTCGTTGGCGAGGAGCAGTTCGGCGATGGTGAGGTGGTGGTGGGCGGCGGTGACGAGGAGTTCGGCTGCGCTGCGGAAGGGGTAGGGCACGGTGCGGGTGTTGGTGGCGGCGCTGTTGAGGGAGGCGAGGCGTTCGGCTTCGGAGAGGATGAAGCCGCCACCGATGGAGTAGAAGATGCTGTGGGCGAGGACTTCGCCTGTGGTGCTGAGGGCGGTGAAGGCCATGCCGTTGGGGTGGGATGGCTTAGCCGGGTCGGGGTACATCTGATTGCGGTGGAAGAGGAGGTCGGTGGTTTCGGTGAAGGGGATGGAGTGGGTGCCGGCGAGGTGTAGCGCGTGCGTGGTGCGGATCTGGGTGAGGGTGGCTTCGATGTCTTCGGGGGCGACGGTGTCGGGGGCCTGGCCGGAGAGGCCGAGGAGGATGGCGCGGTCGGTGGCATGGCCGATGCCGGTGAGGGCGAGGGAGCCGTATAGATCGACGTGTACGCGGGCGGTGTGGGCGAAGGCTGCGGAGGCTTGCAGTTCGCTGACGAAGCGGAGTGCGGCGCGCATTGGGCCGACGGTGTGGGAGCTAGAAGGGCCGATGCCGATTTTGAAGAGTTCGAAGAGGCTGGTGTTCACGTAGCTATTCTAGGCTGTCGCGGTGGCGACGAGCCGTCGAAAGGGATGGGTGAGCGGGTCAGGGCCTTTTCGGGGTGGTGCGTTTGGGATTAGAAGATATCGGAACGATGGAATTGATGTAGGCGGCGGCGGCGGTAAGGCGGACGGGCTGCTTGGCATCGTCGAAGAGAGGGAAGAGGGCTGTCGCGATGGTCTTGTCGTGGTAGGTGCCGAGGGCTTTGGCTGCGGCTGCGCGCACGCCCAGGTCTTTATCGCTGAGGGCTCCGAGGAGTTCGGCGCGGATGGGGCCGTTCTTCTGCTGGGCGACCTGCTCGATGGCAACGACGCGGGCGGAGTCGCCACCGTTCTTGCGCATGTACTCAAAGGCGGTGATGCCGAAGCCGAAGGGCCCGAGGAGCATGGAGGCTCCCTGCAGGGCTCCGAGACGGGCAAGGCCGGCGGGGTTGTGAAGCTGCTTGCTGATGTTATGCATGGTGCCGTGGACGAACTTGGGATTGGCGCTGCGTTCGCCATCGATGACGGCGAGAAGGATATCTTCGCCGGAGCGGTCGTTCATCTTCCAGAGGGTGGAGGCGGCGGCAAAGGCGACCTGGGGCTCCTTGTCGTCGAGCATGGTGCGGAGGTCGGTGGTGAGGTTGCGGTCTTTGGATTCGCCGGCGGCGAGGATGGCGGCGGTGCGGACGTCGACGTCGGGATCATCCATGGCGCGAGCGATCATTTTGGAAGAGCGAGGATTGCTACCGAGATTGCCGATCGCGGCGAGAGCCTGGATGCGGGCTTCGGCGTGTTTGGTATCGGCGAGGGCGGTGGAGAGCATGGTCCAGGCTTCGTCGAGGTTCTGGGCCTGCGTGGTGTGGCTGCGGTCGCGCAATTTCGTGGGAGAGTCAGATTGAGTTGGCGCGGGCGTCGCGGCTGGTGAAGCGGGTGCAGATGAGTCCTGGGCGAAGAGCGAGGGGGTGAAGGCTAGGGAGAGGAGGAGGGCGCAGGAAGTGAGGCAGGATGCTGAAGGTTTGCTGGCGTGCATGGTTTGAGGCTCCGGTCGTTAGGAGAAGTGTTTCTTGTCAGTGTGACTGAGGATAGCTTAGGGCGTTATCAGCTTGGATGCTATACTCGGCGCAATTACTGCCTCAAGGACGCAGCAGGCCTAAAGAATGCTCTTCAAAGTACGCAGTGCGGCGGTATATGGGATTGACGCCCACATTATTGATGTAGAGGTGGACTACTCCGGCGTCAAGCTTGAAAAGTCTGAGTTCAATACGGTGGGTCTGCCGGATGCGGCAGTACGGGAGAGTCGCGACCGGGTGCGGTCGGCGATCAAAAACTCCGGATTCGAAATACCCACGACACGGATCACGATCAACCTGGCGCCCGCAGACCTGAAGAAGGAAGGGTCGGGATTTGACCTGCCGATTGCAATGGGAATTTTAGGGGCGTACGGGGCGCTGCACATTAAAGATCTGAGCGATTATCTGCTGGTGGGGGAGCTCGGGCTGGATGGCACGCTGCGCGCCGTGCAGGGGATGTTGCCGATTGCGATTGCGGCACGGGCGAAGGGGATCAAAAACCTGGTGATTCCGGCGAGCAATGCGCGCGAGGCGGCGGTGGTGGATGGTGTGAATGTGTATCCGGTGACGTCGCTGCTGGAGGTGCGGGAGCTACTGAACCAGGCATCGTTTGGGGCGATGATGGCGACTCCGCTGAAGGTGCAGACGACGGACCTGCTGAACGAGATGCAGCACTTTTCGCATGACTTTAAAGATGTGCGCGGGCAGCATGTGGCGAAGCGTGCGCTGGAGGTGGCGGCTGCGGGTGGGCACAATATTTTGATGATTGGGCCGCCTGGCTCGGGTAAGACGATGCTGGCGAAACGGCTTCCGTCGATTCTGGCTCCACTGAGTTTTGAAGAGGCGCTGGAGACGACGAAGATCCACTCCGTGGCGGGGGTTCTGGATGCGGAACAGGGGCTGGTGACGCACCGGCCGTTTCGTTCGCCGCACCATACGATTTCGGATGCGGGGCTGATTGGCGGCGGGATGATTCCGCGGCCAGGCGAGGTGAGCCTGGCGCATAACGGGCTGCTGTTTCTGGATGAGCTGCCGGAGTTTCCGCGGAACGTCCTGGAGGTGCTGCGCCAGCCGCTGGAAGACGGCATGGTGACAATTGCGCGGGCGGCGATGAGCCTGAGCTTTCCGGCGCAGTTTATGTTGGCGGCGGCGATGAACCCTTGCCCGTGCGGCTA
>Ga0123336_10001004_pt1 | contig 26702 bp, 18 predicted proteins | sample SSSSmetaG_FD_96466 | JGI IMG/M metagenome (GOLD analysis project Ga0123336, IMG submission 96466) | Glacier valley bacterial and archeal communities from Borup Fiord, Nunavut, Canada, to study Microbial Dark Matter (Phase II) - ​SSSS metaG | ecosystem: Environmental > Aquatic > Freshwater > Ice...
AATAGATACAGGTGGTATTGAACCTGTTACAGAAGATATATTATTACAACAAATGAGAAGGCAAGCAATGCTTGCTATGGACATGGCTGATGTAATAGTATTTATAACTGATTTAAGAGCAGGAGTAACTGGAGATGATATCGAAGTTGCTAATATGCTTAGAAAAACAAAAAAACCTGTTATACTAGTTGTTAATAAATGTGATTGGGTTGGTACTGTACCACCTGAAGTTTATGAATTTTATAACTTAGGTTTAGGTGAACCTTTAGCTATATCAGCTGGTAAAAAGCTTGGTATAGGTGAATTACTAGATGAAATATATGATAAATTTGGTGATGTTGAACCTGAAATTGAAGATGAAGCAACTATTAGAGTTGCTATAATTGGAAAACCTAACGTTGGTAAATCTTCTTTAGTAAACAAAATATTAGATGAAGATAGAGTTATAGTAAGTGATATCGCAGGTACAACAAGAGATACAATTGATACATTTTTCGAAAACAAACACGGAAAATATGTATTTGTAGATACAGCAGGAATTCGTAGAAAAAATAAAGTATATGATAAATTAGAACAATATACAGTTATAAAAGCAAAATCTGCAATTGATAGAGCTAATGTATGTATATTAATGATTGATGCAGTAGAGGGTGTTACTGAGCAAGATGAAAAAATTGCTGGATATGCACATGAAGCTGGTCGTGCTGTTATCATATGTATAAATAAATGGGATCTATTAGATAAAGAAACAGGAACATTAGAAGCTTATAAAAAACAAGTTTATGTTAAACTTGCTTATTTAGCTTATGCTCCAATTATATTTATATCAGCAATAACAGGTCAAAGAGTTGATAATTTGTTTGAAATGATAAATAGTGTAAATGAAGCTAATAATTTGAGAGTTCCAACATCTATGTTAAATGATGTAATTTCTCAAGCTATAGCAATAACACAACCACCTTCAGATAAAGGAAAAAGATTAAAAATATACTACGTTACTCAAGTTTCAGTAAGACCACCAACTTTCGTAGTATTTGTAAATAACAAACCATTAATGCATTTCTCATAGACAAGATATTTGGAAAATCATATAAGAAAACAATTTGGTATGGTTGGTACACCTATTCACATGATAATAAGAGAAAAAGGAAGAACAGATAAAGAATAACATTAATTGATTATGAAATGAAAATATTAGTCAAGACTATAAATAGTAGAATATAATATTCATAGGAGGTTTACATATGAAAAAAATAGCAATAATGACTGCAGGAGGAGATTGTGCTGGTTTAAATAGTGTTATAAAAACAGTAGTGCTTTCTGCAAGAGAAAAAGGAATAACAGTTGTTGGTATATTAGATGGATATATAGGTTTTGTTGAAGGTAGATACATGGTATTAACGCCAAAAATAGTTGATAATATTGATACTATGGGTGGTACAATACTTGGATCTTCAAATAAAGAAAATCCATTTCATTATCCAAATAGAGAAGGTACAGCTACTTTTGAAGATAGAGTTGAAGATGGTATTAAATCTTTAAGAGATTTAGAAGTAGAAGGTTTAATAGTAATAGGTGGAGATGGTTCACTAGATTCAGCTAGAGTTATTTTTGAAAGAGGAATGCCTACAATAGGAATTCCAAAAACTATTGATAATGATATGGGAGCAAGTAATCCAACAATTGGATTTGAAACAGCAGTACAAAATGCTGTAGATTGTATATCAAAGTTAAAAACAACAGCATATTCACATAAAAGAGTAATGGTAGTAGAACTTATGGGAAGAACATCAGGATATCTAACTTTACATGCTGGATTTGCTGCATATAGTGATATTATACTTCTTCCAGAAAAAGATTACGACTTAAACGGAGTTATAAATGAAGTAAAAAGAGTAATTTCTAACGGTAAAAGATATTGTATTATAGCGATGTCTGAAGCTGCAAAAGAAAATGGAAAAGAAGTTACAATAGCTAGAGTTGTAAAAAACAGTTTCGAGTCTAAAAGATTTGGTGGGGTATCTGCTAAACTTGCAGAAGAAATAGAAGATGCAACTGGTTTTGAAACTAGATCAATAATACTAGGATATTTACAAAGAGGTGGAACACCACTAGCTACAGATATGATACTTGGAGCTAGACTTGGAAATTATGCTTTAGACTTATTAATTAATAATGAACATGGATATATAGTTGGTTCTGAAGCTGGTAATTTAGTTAAAACTAACTTCCCTAAAATAAGAGAAGCAAGGCTTTTACAATTTGAAAATAACGATATAATAAAAACAGCAAAAAGTATGGGAATATACTTCGGACAATAATATATTTAAAAGGACATCTAAATTTATTTTAGATGTCCTTTTTTTTACTACTAAATTAATTAAAATGTTTTTAAATTTATTAATACTATTAATTGGACTTGGAATATTAACTATATCTGCTGATATGTTAATAGAAGCTTTAGTTAAGATTGCAAAAAAATTAAAGATATCTAAATTAGTAGTATCTTTAACAATTGTTGCATTAGGCACATCTATACCAGAATGCGTTGTATCAATTACATCAGCTATAAAAGGTAGTAACATAGCAAATATTGCTCTTATAATAGGTATATCACTTTTAATTGGTAAAATAGTTACAAGTAATACTAATGAGTATAACTACAATTGTATTTAGTTATTTTGCTTTAGTTAAAACTAAATTACATAAAATGCATGGATTTATATTATTAACATTATTTTTATTATCTTGTTTAGCAATATACTATATATAATAGCACATAAATAAAATATAAGAATATATTTAAAAGGGACATCTAAATTAAGTTTAGATGTCCCTTTTCTACAAGAAAATAAAACAACATATTTCACTAATATTACACATTTATTGAGTTGAGTAAAAAAAATAACTATATTATATTTAATTTGTCGAATAACGCCGATAAACATTGACAAGAAATCAAATATAATATATAATTTAGTTTGTTAAATAGCAAAATTTATTTATAACATAGGGGGAATTTGATTGAAGAATAAAGCAAAAGGAATATCACTAATAATACTAGTAATAACTATTATAGTTATTATTATACTTGCAGGAGCTGTGATTCTATCACTTTCTCAAAACAACCCATTAAATAGTGCTAATGAATCTGTTTTTAAGAGTGATTTAAAAGCATTTGAATCAGATTTAAGTATGTATTTAACTGAAAAATATGTATCTACGGTAGGTTCATATAATCCAGAGAATTTGAAAGCTGATGATTTAACAGCTGAATATAATGGTACAATTATACCAGGAGTAACAATAAAAAATATAATTTCTGTATTATCTACGACTAATAAATATGATGGACAACTTGAGATAGTAAATGGAAGATTAGTATATAAAGGAACAGATATACCAAAGAAAAGATGGGCAGAAGAAGTTAATCTAGAAGTTGTAAACGGAGACAGATTAACTGCTATAATTTCTACAGCAATTGGTTTACCAATTGCCGCGGGTACAAATGCTGTATGTACAATTAAAATTTCATCTAATTCTAGTATAGACAATATAGATTTAACTGGAAATTTACAACTATTAGATGCAAATAGTGTTCCTGTTGTGCCACAACCTGTATTTACAATAGCTGCTCCAACTGGAAATGATACAGATACACTTAGAAACGTTGATATAACAATAAACACAACTACACTAGTAGAAGGATCATATAAATTAAAACTAAAAGCTAGATGTATATCAAATATATATGGAATTACAAATGAAACTGATGTTGAAACTGGAATTTTGTTTGAAATAGACAATACTCCACCTGTAAATCCAGGAGTTTTTGCAAATCCTGCTGCATGGACAAATGGAAATGTAACAGTAACTTTTACCTATGCAACAGATGCAGTAACAAAACAATATAGTACAAACGGAACAACTTGGCTTCCATACACAACTCCAGTAGTAGTAAGTACAAATAATTCAACAGTATATGCAAAAGCAATTGATATATCTGGAAATCAAAGTGGTCAAACTACAATAACAGTAGCAAATATAGATAAAATATCTCCTACAGTAGCGTTTGGAACGAATGGTGGAACAAACTTGCAATCAGCAAGTACATTAGTTACAGTTAGTGATTTAGGTGGAAGCATTATAAATACAGCTGCACTACAATACGTATGGGATACACAAAATACAACAACTCCAGTGAGTGGTTGGGCAGTATTTACAAATGCTTCAACTGTAACAAAAGCAAGTATAACAGGAACATACTATTTATGGATAAAAGGATCAGATAATGCAGGGAATATTGTTACAACAAAGTCTAATGCATTTGTATCTGATACTACTCCTCCAGTTAATCCAACTATGGTAGCAAGTCCAGTTGGATGGACAACTGGAAATGTAACAGTAACAATAACATATCCAACAGATGTAACAATTAAAGAATATAGCACAAATGGAACAACTTGGCTTACATATACAGCAGGTGTAGTAGTTACAACAAATAATACAACAGTATATGCAAAGGGAACAGATGCTAGTGGAAATCAAAGTGGACAGAGTACATTAACTGTAACTAATATAGATAGAGTAGCACCAACAGTTGTAGCTACATATAGAAAAGCAGACACAACTGCATACACTTCTGACGCATGGACTAATCAATCAATAACTATTACTGCAGCTGGAAATGATGCTAGTGGAAGTGGGATAAATAGATATGAAATTACATATAATGGATCTGTTTATTATGATCTACCGGGTGGTACAGTAACACTTAGTACTTCTGGAAGAACTGGAGTTTGGGTAAGAGCAATAGATAATGTAGGCAACATAGGTAGTCTTTCAACTACATATCTAGTAGCAATAGATAAGACACTTCCAATTATAACATTATCACAAACATTAACTAAAGAATATACAAAAACAATTACTACAAGTATTTATGATAGTGAAAGTGGAATATTTGTTAAAAAATGGGCTAAAGGATCACAAAGTTTAGCATACTTTGCTGGTAGTGGTACAGTATTTACAGGAACAACATTTAACGTAAGTGAAAATGATACATATACTGTTTATACAAAAAACAATGCTGGTTCAGAAACAATTAATACAATAGTAGTTACTAATACATTGTTTTTAAAGACATATAACGGAATAGCAGGATTAGCATATACAATTGATGCGACTTGTGATAGTAATGGTATTATTACTTTACCTGCTATGGTAGGTAGTATTGTACCAATTCAATATGGCCCGTATCAAACACTTGAAGCTGGAACTTATCAAGTAACAATAACAGGAGAAAATTTAAATCTAGGTCAGTTATCTACATATTATGGATGGGGTACTCCTGAAGGCGGAATGCTTATAAGTAGAAATTCAATTACTAATACCTCTACTAGTATAATATATACTGTAGTATTACCAGTACTTAGAATTAATTTTGAAACAGTTATACACAATTATTCAAGTTCTATAATTAAAGTAAATAGTATTGAAATAAAGCAAACATTATAATAAAGTAACAAACATAAGATATAGGTTTAAAGACCTGTATCTTATGTAATATGTTTAGATGTGAAATAATTTTGAGGGGTGAAAGTATGAATTTTAAAGTTAAAACTAAAGGAATATCGTTAATAGTACTTGTAATAACTATTATAGTTATTGTCATACTTGCAGGAGCTGTGATTCTATCACTTTCTCAAAACAACCCATTAAACAGTGCTAATGAATCTGTTTTTAAAAATGATTTAAAAGCATTTGAATCAGATTTAAGTATGTATCTAACTGAAAAATATGTATCAACAGTAGGTTCATATAATCCAGAAAATTTAAAAGCTGATGATTTAACAGTTGAATATAACGGAGTAATTATACCAGGAGTAACAATAAAAAATATAATTCCTGTATTATCTACGACTAATAAATATGATGGACAACTTGAGATAGTAAATGGAAGATTAGTATATAAAGGAACAGATATACCAAAGAAAAGATGGGCAGAAGAAGTTAATTTAGAAGTTGTAAACGGAGACAGACTAACTGCTATAATTTCTACAGCAATTGGTTTACCAATTGCTGCGGGTACAAATGCTGTATGTACTATTAAGATTTCATCTAATTCTAGTATAGACAATATAGGTTTAACTGGAAATTTAGAACTATTAGATGTAAATAGTGTGCCAGTTATTCCGCAACCTGTATTTACAATTGCTGCTCCAACTGGAAATGATACAGATACACTTAGAAACGTTGATGTAACAATAAATACAACTACACTAGTAGAAGGATCATATAAATTAAAACTAAAAGCTAGATGTATATCAAATATATATGGTATTACAAATGAAAGTGATGTAGAGACTGGAATTTTGTTTGAAATAGATAATACCCCTCCAATAAATCCAACTATGGCAGCAAGTCCAGCTGGATTTACAAATGGAAATGTAACAGTAACTATTAGTTATGCAGCTGATGCAATAACAAAACAATATAGTACAAATGGAACAACTTGGCTTACATATACAACTCCATTAGTAGTAAGTACAAATAATTCAACAGTATATGCAAAAGCAATTGATATATCTGGAAATCAAAGTGGTCAAACTACAATAACAATTGCAAATATAGATAAAATATCTCCTACAGTAGTGTTTGGAACAAACGGAGGAGTTAATTTACAGACAGCAAGTACAACAGTAACAGTTAGTGATTTAGGACCAAGTAATATAAATGCAAGTACATTACAATATGTATGGGATACACAAAATAGTGTAACACCAGTTAGTGGTTGGGCAGTATTTACCAATACTTCTATATTAACAAAAGCAAGTATAACAGGAACATATTACTTATGGATAAAAGGATCAGATAATGCAGGTAATACTGTTATTACAAAATCTAATTCATTTATAGCTGATAACACTGCTCCGGTGAATCCAACTATGGTAGCAAGTCCAACTGGATGGACAACTGGAAATGTTACAGTAACAGTAACATATCCAGGAGATGCAACAATAAAAGAATATAGTACAAATGGAACAACTTGGATGGCATATACAGCAGGAATAGTAGTAACTGTAAAAAATACAACAGTATATGCAAGAGCAACAGATGCATCAGGAAATCAAAGTGGACAGTGTACACTAACTGTAGCAAACATCGATAAAGTAGCACCAACAGCGCCTACTGTAAATCTTAACGGATACACATCTGGTACATGGACTAAAAATGATGTTAGAATTGATTTAAGTTCGACAGATGCTGATTCTGGAATACAAAAATATCAATATAGTTATGATGGAAGCAATTGGAATGATATAGCTAATAGTTATATAATAAATTATAATTATTATTATTATATAACATATAGATCAATTGATAATGTTGGAAATATTAGTGCGTCAGCAATAACAAATATTATACAGGTTGATAAAACAGCTCCAGTAAATCCAATTATGGCAGCAAGTCCAACTGGTTGGACAAATGGAAATGTAACAGTTACAGTAACATATCCAGGAGATGCAACAATAAAAGAATATAGTACAAATGGAACAACATGGATTCCATATACAACAGGAGTAATTGCAACTGTAAATAATACAACAGTATATGCAAGAGCAACAGATGCAGCGGGAAATCAAAGTGGGCAAAGTACACTTACGGTAGCAAATATAGATAGAACAGCACCGACAGCACCTACTGTAAATCTTAATGGATATACATCTGGTACATGGACTAAAAATGATGTTAGAATTGATTTAAGTTCTACTGATGCTAATTCTGGAATACAAAAATATCAATATAGTCATGATGGAAGTAATTGGAATGATATATCTAATAGTTATACAATAAATTCCAACGTTTACTATTATATAACATATAGATCAATAGATAATGCAGGAAATATTAGTTCATCAGCAATAACAAATATTATACAGATTGATAAATCTGCACCTACATATAGTAGTTACAATATAACAAATGTTACGGCTGATACATATGATGTATATGTTTATGGTGTAGCAGACGGTGGAAGTGGAGTAAATAAAGTGCAATTTCCAACGTGGACATCATTTAATGGTCAAGATGATCTTATATCCGATTGGACTACAAATGCCATTGTCACTGGACAAAATTTAGGTGGTGGTACTTGGAAATATACAGCTAAAAGATCAGAACATAATGGAGAATATGGTGAATATCTAACAAATATTTATTTCTTTGACAATTTAGGGAATTCTACAGGAATAGCAATAACTGCTGTAACTTTAGCAGATGCAACTATAGCAGCAAAATTCACTTTAAGTGCAGCTCAAGAAATATTTAATGGCAGTACTTCATATTCTACTGGCGGTGAGGTGTCTAATAACTATACAATTGAATTTGATGCACAACCTTCAGATACAATAGATGTATTATCAGAAAACACACACACTCTAACTTATATTAAACATAGATTCATTATTTATGAAGCACATGGTGCTGGTGTACCTAATGCAGGTCTTGGAGTAAGTCTTGGAACAAATGGTTTGACAATAATTGCGCATAGTTCATCATATTATCACGTATTACTTGCATATTATACAAATCTTAATGCATGGAATCATTATAAAATAGTAGTGGAAAATAAAGTTCCAAGATTATATGTAAACGGGACACTTGTTAAAAATGGTTATCCACCATTATCATCGTATACAAAAATATATTCAGTGTTTTCAGTAGGTAATGGCTTTTATTATAACTTTATAGGCAGAGCAAATAACTTTGTATTTTATAACGTAGTGAAGTAATAGTTAATAACAATTTTAATATTTTGAGAGGTGAAAGTATGAATTCTAAATGTAAAATAAAAGGTATATCGTTAATAGTACTTGTAATAACTATTATAGTTGTTATTATACTTGCAGGAGCTGTTATTCTATCACTTTCTCAAAATAATCCATTAAACAGTGCTAATGAATCTGTTTTTAAAAATGATTTAAAAGCATTTGAATCAGATTTAAGTATGTATCTAACTGAAAAATATGTATCAACAGTAGGTTCATATAATCCAGAGAATTTGAAAGCTGATGATTTAACAGTTGAATATAATGGGGTAATTATACCAGGTGCAACAATAAAAAATATTATTCCTATATTATCTACTACTGATAAATATAATGGACAACTCGAGATAGTAAATGGAAGATTAGTATATAAAGGAACAGATATACCAAAGAAAAGATGGGCAGAAGAAATTAATTTAGAAGTTGTAAACGGAGACAGATTAAATGCTATAATTTCTACAGAAATTGGTCTTCCAATATCAGCAGGTACAGATGCTGTATGTACTATTAAGATTTCATCTAATTCTAGTATAGACAATATAGATTTAACTGGAAATTTACAACTATTAGATGTAAATAGTGTGCCAGTTGTGCCGCAACCTGTATTTACAATTGCTGCCCCAACAGGAAGTGATATAGATACACTTAGAAATGTTGATATAACAATAGATACGACTACACTTGCAGAAGGATCATACAAACTAAAACTAAAAGCTAGATGTATATCAAATATATATGATATAACAAATGAGGTGGATTTAGAAACTGCGTCTTTATTTGAAATAGATAATACACCACCAACAAATCCAACGATGGTAGCAAGTCCAACAGGATTTACAAATGGAAATGTATTAGTAACTGTTAGTTATGCAGCAGATTCAGTAACAAAGCAATATAGTACAAATGGAACGACTTGGGTTACATATACAACTCCAGTAGTAGTAAGTACAAATAATACAACCGTATATGCAAAAGCAATTGATATATCAGGCAATCAAAGTGGTCAAAGTACTATTACAATTGCAAATATAGATAAAATATCTCCTACAGTAGCGTTTGGAACAAATGGAGGAACTAATTTACAAACAGCAAGTACAACTGCAACTGTAAGTGATACAGGCGGAAGTTTAGTTAATTCTAGTACATTACAATATGTATGGGATACTCAAAATACAACAACTCCAGTAAGTGGTTGGACAGTATTTACAAACGGCGCAACTATTACTAAAACAGGAGTAACAGGTACATATTATTTATGGATTAAAGGATCAGATAATACAGGAAATAGTGTAATTTCTAAATCAAATTCATTTGGAACAGATGTAACACCACCGACAAATCCTGTAATGGCAGCAAGTCCAACTGGTTGGACAAATGGAAATGTAACAGTTACAGTAACATATCCAGGAGATGCAACAATAAAAGAATATAGTACAAATGGAACAACTTGGCTTACATATACAGCAGGTATAGTTGTTACAACAAATAGTACAACAATATATGCAAGAGGAACAGATGCCGCAGGAAACCAAAGTAGTCAGAGTACACTCACAGTAGCAAATATTGATAAAGTAATACCAACAGTTGCATTTGGAACAAATGGTGGAACTAATTTACAAACAGCAAGTACAACAGTAACAGTTAGTGATTTAGGGCTAAGTAATTTAAATTTGAGTACATTACAATATGTGTGGGATACTCAAAATACAACAACTCCAGTAAGTGGTTGGACAGTATTTATTAATGCAGAAGCTATTACAAAAACAGGAGTTACAGGAACATATTATTTATGGATAAAAGGATCAGATAATGCAGGAAATAGTGTAATTTCTAAATCAAATGGATTTGGAACAGATGTAACACCACCAACAAATCCTGTAATGTCAGCAAGTCCAACTGGTTGGACAAATGGAAATGTAACAGTTACAGTAACATATCCAGGAGATGCAACAATAAAACAATATAGTACAAATGGAACAACTTGGCTAACATATACAGCAGGCGTAGTTGTTACAACAAATAGTACAACAATATATGCAAGAGGAACAGATGCAGCAGGAAATCAAAGCAGTCAGAGTACACTCACAGCAGCAAATATAGATAAAGTAATACCAACAGTTGTAGCCACATATAGAAAAGCAGATGCAACAGCATATACTTATGATACATGGACTAATCAATCAGTAACTATTACTGCTGCTGGAAATGATGGAAGTGGAAGTGGAATAAATAGATATGAGATTACATATGATGGATCGAATTTTTACGCTTTACCAGGTGGTACAATAACAATGAGCAGTTCTACAAGAACTGGAGTTTGGGTAAGAGCAATAGATAATGCCGGAAATGTAGGTAGTCTTTCAGCAACATATATAGTATCAATAGATAAAGCTGCTCCTTCAGTATCATACGGAACAAATGGGGCAAGTAATGTACTACTAGCAAGTACAACAGCAACTATAAGTGATCCAGATGGAAGTTCAGTCAATACAGGTACACTACAATATGTATGGGATACACAAAATACAACAACTCCTAGTAGTGGATGGGCAACATTTGCAAATGGAACAACTATCACAAAAACAGGAGTTACAGGAACATATTATTTATGGATTAAAGGATCTGATAATGCGGGAAATAGTATAGTATCAAAATCAAATGCATTTTCAATCATATCACAATATACATTTAGTTATACAGGAAATTATCAAACATGGACAGTACCTGCAACTGGTAAAATCAAGATTGAAGCGTGGGGTGCTATGGGCGCTACTCCTCTAGGTGATGTCTATTATTCTGGTAAAGGAGGATATTCTTCTGGTGAATTGAACATTAGTGCAGGAGAAGTATTATATGTATATGTAGGAGCTTGGGGAGTCAATGGTGGCTGGAATGGCGGAGGCATAAATACATATATTGCACTTAATCATAGTTTCACAGGTGGTGGAGCCTCAGATATTAGAAGAGGTGGAATAGCATTAGGAAATAGAATAATTGTTGCTGGCGGTGGCGGCGCTGGTGGTGGATGGGAATCAAGAGGCGGAGACGGCGGAGGCCTTATTGCAAATAATGGTACTTCAGTTTCAGTCTACTCAGGAAATAGATTTGGTTCAGGTGGAAATCAAACAGCAGGAGGAGCAGGAGGAACAAGTTCAGGTGGATATCCTAGTGGTAGCAATGGTACATTAGGTGTAGGAGGAAATGCAAGTGCGTGGTCTGGATCTGGCGGCGGTGGCTATTATGGCGGCGGCGGCGGTACTGGAATAAATGCTGATGATGGCGGCGGTGGCGGCGGTTCATCATACATTGGAGGAGTTCTTAATGGAACTACTACTATAGGAACAAATACTGAAAATAACGGAAGAATTTTGATTACTTATATAATACCATAATAAGTAAATATAAATAAAAAATTGATATTTTAGAATGTGAAAGTGTAAATTTTAAAGCAGAAACAAAAATAAATGTACTTTAAGGGCTTTGATTATAACACTTTCTCAAGATAATTTATTAAATAGTTCTAATGGATATATTTTAGAAATATGTAGTAACTATATTATAAAGGGGATATTAAAATGAAGAATACAAATAAAATTAGATTATTAATATTAGGAGCAATTTTTGTTATTACAATAATTATAGTTATTGTAATACTTAATATAAACAAAACTAATGTAGATCAAAGTGCAAATAATATTGAAACAAATTATACAGAATCTAGTGATGGAACTAAAGTAAATACTAGTGAGAATGTATCAGGAGTTAAAGAAGTAGGAGATGTTAAATTAGAGCAGAGCAAAATAGTATACAATATGGGAACATCTAAATTGACTTCTAAGGTAACAAATAATGCAATACCAAAAGATAACTTAAGATTTAAAGTAAAATTCATTGCAAACGATGGAAGTGTAATAGCTGAATCGGTAGGATTTGTAGGAAAGATAAAAGCAAATGAAATAAAATATATAGATTCATATATAACACTAGATACATCTAATTCAAAAGATGTTACTTATGAATTAATACCATAATAAGTAAATATAAATAAATAACAAGAAATTTAATTTTGAGGGGTGAAAGTATGAATTCTAAATGTAAAACAAAAGGTATATCGTTAATAGTACTTGTAATAACTATTATAGTTATTGTTATACTTGCAGGAGCTGTGATTCTATCACTTTCTCAAAATAATCCATTAAACAGTGCTAATGAATCTGTTTTCAAGAGTGATTTAAAAGCATTTGAATCAGATTTAAGTATGTATCTAACTGAAAAATATGTATCAACAGTAGGTTCATATAATCCAGAGAGTTTAAAAGCTGATGATTTAACAGCTGAATATAATGGGGTAATTATTGCAGGTGCAACAATAAAAAATATTATTCCTATATTAGCTACTACTGATAAATATAACGGACAACTCGAGATAGTAAATGGAAGATTGGTATATAAAGGAACAGATATACCAAAGAAAAGATGGGCAGAAGAAATAAATTTAGAAGTAGTAAATGGTGATAGATTAAATGCTATAATTTCTACAGCAATTGGTCTTCCAATATCAGCAGGTACAAATGCTGTATGTACTATTAAAATTTCATCTAATTCAAGTATAGACAATATAGATCTAACTGGAAATTTACAACTATTAGATGCAAATAGTGTTCCTGTTGTGCCACAACCTGTATTTACAATAGCTGCTCCAACTGGAAATGATACAGATACACTTAGAAATGTTGATATAACAATAAATACAACTACACTAGTAGAAGGATCATACAAATTAAAACTAAAAGCTAGATGTATATCAAATATATATGGAATTACAAATGAAAGTGATGTAGAGACTGGAATATTGTTTGAAATAGATAATACTCCACCTGTAAATCCGGTAGTTTCAGCAAGTCCTTCTGCATGGACTAATGGAAATGTAACAGTAACTTTTAGCTATCCATTAGGCGATATATTGAAAGAATATAGCTTAAATGCATCAACATGGAGCGGATATACTTCGCCAATTGTTGTTAGTACAAATAATACAACAATATATGCAAGAGCTATAGATACAGCAGGAAATCAAAGTGGTCAAACTACAATAACAATTGCAAATATAGATAAAATATCTCCTACAGTAGCGTTTGCTACAAACGGTGGAACAAACCTAAAATTAGCAAGTACAATAGTTACAGCTAGTGATTTAGGTGGAAGCAATATAAATGCAAGTACATTACAATATGTATGGGATACACAAAATACAACAACTCCAGTAAGTGGTTGGGCAGTATTTACAAATGCAACTACAATTACGAAATCAGCATCAACTGGAACATACTATTTATGGATAAAAGGATCAGATAATGCAGGCAATAGTATTACTACTAAATCTAATGCATTTGTAACAGATAATATAGTACCTATAATCACTTTAAGTCAATCAACTGTAACTATTTATCAAGGAAGTAGTTATATTGATACTGGAGTATCTGCAAGTGACAATATCAATGGAAATATAACATCAAATATAGTAATAACAGGAAGCGTTAATACCTCTGCATTTGGAAGTTATATATTAACATATAACGTAAGTGATAGTAGTGGTAATGCTGCTGCAGTAAAAACAAGAACAGTTAATGTTCTTCAAACAATTTATGCTTATGATTATACAAGCAATTATCAAACATTTACTGCTTCATACACAGGTAATTATCAAGTAGAATTATGGGGAGCTCAAGGTGGTGGTGTTACTGACTTACCTGGTAAAGGCGGATATACAAAAGGTGACATATATTTAACAACAGGTCAAATATTATATGTTTATGTTGGTAATAGTGGATATGCTCCGCTTAATTCTATTTCATTTAATGGTGGTGGTGTACCAGACTATACATACCATACTATTTATGGCGGTGGTGGCGCAGCAGATATAAGACTCACTGCTGGTAATTGGAATGATTTCAATTCTCTAAAATCACGAATTATGGTTGCAGCCGGTGGTGGCGGTGGAGAAGATGGATTTTCACAAGGATATGGTGGAGCTGCAGGAGGATTAAATGGTGGAAATTCGTTAAATAGTGTTAATGTAACTGTTATTGGTGCTACTCAAACATCTGGATATGGTTTTGGAATAGGTCAGGATAGTGGTGTACAAGGAATAGATGGCGGATACGATACTGGCGGCGGTGGCGGTGGCTATTATGGTGGATATCGTGGAGCAAATAGTAATTCAGGTGGTAGTGGTGCATCTTCATTCATATCAGGATATGCAGGATGTAACGCAATTTCATCTAGTTCAACACAAGGAAATATTATTCATACAAATCAAGCAAATCATTATTCAGGATTTGTATTTACAAATTCTGTAATGAAAAGTGGAGCAGAAAGTATGCCAAATCCGTTAGGTGTTACTGTTACTGGTAAAACAGGAAATGGATATGCAAGAATAACTTACAAATATTAATAGCAATTGTGATGTGACATCACGTCTAGTATTATATATAAAATAAAAATGTTGTAGTTTTAAGCTGCAACATTTTTTCTATTGCTAAATGTTAGGGTATATGATTGTTTGTCTTATATATGGTTGACAATAGTTGTATATACTGTTATAATTATAGTCATGTTTTAAAGAAGGTTCCATAAATAATTATTTAGGAGGTTGTCATGAGAAAGTTTTTATCGGGCATTTTATTTATTTTTGTTTTTACATTTTTGATTGTATCGGTAGTTGTAAGCATATATATGTTAGGTATATATAAAAAGGGTGTTGATATAAGTGATATAAAACTCAATTCAATATCACACATATATGATGGTAAAAATAAAGAAATTTCTGTCATATACAATAAAGATACAAGAGTATATACAAAAGTTTCTGAATTACCCAAATATGTATATAACAGCTTTGTAGCAATTGAAGACAAACGGTTTTATCAGCATGGTGGATTTGATATGAAACGGTTTATGGGTGCAGTAGTTAATTATGTATTTAATAAAAATTTAGTTAATCGTGGCGGTGGTAGTACAATAACTCAACAGTTAGCAAGAAATATAACTGGAGACAATGAAGATACTCCAAAACGTAAAATGAGAGAAATTGCTAGAGCAATATATCTTGAAAAGAAAATGAATAAAAATGAAATATTAGAAAATTATATTAACTTTATTTATTTTGGTCAAGGTGCTTATGGAATAAATGCAGCAAGTCAAGTGTTTTTCGGTAAGAAGGCATCAGAGCTTACTATTGCTGAATCTGCTATAATTGCATCTATGCCATATTCACCAGAAGGAAATAATCCATATTCAGGTGATGCTGCTATAAAAAGATTATTAGATAGGCAAGAAGTAGTTCTAAAAGAAATGAAAGAACAAGATTACATATCTGAATCTGAATATGATAGTGCATTAAAGCAAAAAATTACATTCGAGACAAATATGGATACTGCAGTAAATCAATATATACGACTTGCAATTAAAGAGGCAAAACAGTTGCTAATAGAAAGTGGTTTAAGAAGTGATGAAGTAGAAATAGAAAAAAGTATACTAAGTGGTAATATTCAGATATATACAAACTTGAATGTAGATTATCAAAATAAACTATATGAAAGTATGAAGTCATATTTTAATGGTGACATTGAATCTTCTTTTGTAATAACAACAAAAGAGGGAAAGGTTATATCTGCTATATCATCTAGAACTAATAGTCAGTTTGACAGAGTAAAAACTATGAAACGTCAACCTGGTTCTACTATAAAACCACTTGCAGTATATGGACCAGCTTTTGATTTAGGTATTCTAACTCCAGATACAATTGTAACAGATTCTGAATTAGTAATTAAGTCAGGTAATAAATATTGGTCACCAAATAACTGGTATGACGGATATAGGGGCAATTGTACAGTTTATGATGCGATAGGACAGTCAATAAATACAATTGCAGTAAGAACATTACAGTCAGTTGGTATATCTAAATCAATGAGTTATCTAAAAGATTTTGGTATTACATCGCTGAGTAAAGCGGATGCCGTTTATCCACTGGCTATTGGTGGTATTACTAATGGATTTTCACCTTTTGAAATGGTAAGAGCATATAACGTTTTTAATAACGATGGAGTATACAAAGATATTTCATTTATTGATAAGATTGTTGTAGATGGAAAAACCATTAAAGTTAATAAAGATGAACATCGAGTAATATCAAGTGAAGCTAATGATATGATTGATGATTGTTTAAGGTATGTTGCTACAAGTGGTTCAGGTGGAAAAGCAAATATACAAGGTTTAAATGTACGTGTTAAAACTGGAACTACTGATGACTTAAAAGATTACTGGATATCTGGTTATACCAATGATATAACTGCTACACTCTGGGTTGGATATGATAAACCAAAGAGTATGAATTTTTCATCTGCAGAAGTAGCAGCATTATGGGGCAAATTAGTATCAAAATATCAAAAATAACAATTTCAAAAACACCTAAATAATTAATGTTATTTGGGTGTTTTGTTTAGCTGTGAAATATTTTTGTTAAAATTAAAACTTTTGTTTGACAAACAATAGTTTCTATGATATAATAAAATTATAATTTTTATGGAGGTTGAAATGAATAAATTAGATTTAAACGATAAAGAGCAAAAAGTCTTAGACTTTGTTATATCACAGGTAAAGGATACTGGTTATCCACCATCAGTTAGAGAAATTTGTAGAGCTGTTGGTTTTAAATCAACATGTTCAGCACATCAATATATACAAAGGTTAGCAGATAAGGGTTATTTAGAAAAATCTAGCCTTAAAATGAGAGCACTTAAAGTTATAGAAGATGAAAAAGAAGATACAATATCTCTTCCAATAATAGGTAAAGTAGCTGCTGGAGAACCAATACTTGCTACTGAAAATATTGAAGATTATTTTTCAATTGGAGAAAGTTTTTTCAGTAAAGATTCATTAAAAAACAGTAACTTTGTTCTTAGAGTTCAAGGTGAAAGTATGATAAATGTTGGTATTAATAATGGAGATTTTATAGTTGTTTCTAAACAATCTACTGCTAGAAATGGTGAAATAGTTGTAGCAATGATTGAGGGAGATGCAACCGTTAAAACATACTATAAAGAAAAAAGTTATATAAGACTTCAACCGGAAAATGATACAATGGAACCTATAGTTTCGGATAAAGTAGAAATAATTGGTAAAGTAATAGGACTATTTAGAAAAATTAGTTAATAAAAAGTGAGACTTAAAAAAATTAAGTCTCACTTTTTTCTCCTTTGTAACATAATATAATATATACAGGGGGTGATTAAAATGGAACTCAAAGATAAAAAAGTGGGACTAGGTATTACACGGATCTTACTGTAATTTTAATAAGGTACAAGAAGTAATACAAAAACTAAAAGCAGAGGGAGCGGAGGTAATACCTATAATCTCAACTGAGGTAAGAAATACATCAACTAGATTCTATAAAAAAGAAGAATTCATAAAAATGTTAGAAGAAAATACTGAAAATGTTTTAATAGATGAAATAACTAAAGCAGAACCAATTGGTCCTAAAAACATGATAGATGTTTTACTAATTTGTCCGTGCACTGGAAATACAATTGCTAAACTTGCAAATGGAATAACAGATACACCTGTCTTGATGGCAGCTAAAAGTCATATAAGGAATAATAAACCTATTGTAATAGGAATATCTACAAATGATGGATTAGGACAGAATTTAAAAAATATTGCCGAATTATTAAACAGTAAAAGTACATATTTTGTACCTTTTAATCAAGATGATTGTATAAATAAACCTAAATCACTAGCACTTGATTATGATAAAATTATTGAAACAGTTAAATATGCAATAGAAGGCACACAAATTCAACCAATTATAAGTGTAAAATAAAAAAAAAGAAATGTAGAGTTAAATCTTACATTTCTTTTTCTAACTGTTATAAATAATATAATTTGTAAAACAATATAAGAAAGAGTTTTTAAAAGTTGTTTTTTAAGCTAGTATAAATATTGTCATATAAGGAGAAAATTAATGATTTTAGAATTAATTGATGTAAAAAAAGAATATAAAATAGAAAATGGTAACAATTACAAAGCTTTAAAAGGAATAAATACATCATTTGATTGTGGTGAACTTATATCAATTATAGGTGAATCAGGAAGTGGAAAATCAACATTAATGAATTTGATTGGCGGACTTGATTCTAATTTTACTGGCTCAATAAAAATTGATGGAAAAAACATAAGTGAATTTAATGAAATAGAGTTAGATAAATATAGAAAAAACAAAATTGGTTTTGTTTTTCAAAGTTTTAATTTAATACCTCATTTATCGGTTTTAGATAATGTTACTATTGCAATGACCTTATCCAATATAAAAAAATCAGATAGGTACCAAAGAGCAAAACAAATACTAAAAGAAGTTGGTTTAGAAAGTCATATTAGTAAAAAACCAAACCAATTATCTGGCGGTCAAAAACAAAGAGTAGCAATTGCAAGAGCTCTCATAAATGATCCAGATATAATACTTGCTGATGAACCTACTGGTTCCTTAGATTCACAAACAAGTAAACAAATACTAGATATAATTAAAAATATAGCTTCTAAAGGTAAATTAGTTATAATGGTTACACATTCTGAAAAAGTAGCACAAATCTCTAGTAGAGTAATAAAAATTGCAGATGGTAAAATAGTTGAAGAAATAAGAAACAGTGAAATAAAATCAAGCAGTAAATATATAGATAATATTCATAAAGAAAAACAAAATTTAAGTTTTGTTTCAGCAATAAAGCTAGCTTTAAATAATATGAAAGAAAAAGCTACAAGAAATATATTAGTATCATTGGGCGCTTCAATAGGTATACTTAGCGTAATAACTATGCTTTCAATAGGAAATGGTGTTGAGGCATATATAACTGATACTATGAATGGATTTGTTAATCCATTAGTAATTGAAGTAAATAAAAATAATAATAAAAATCAGTCTGAAAAAAAACTAGAACTTAGCGCAATACCAGAAGGTATAATGACACAAGTTTCTGATCCATTTGAAGAAGAGGATATACAAAAAATAAGTACAATAAATAATGTTTCTAATATAGAAAAAGGTATAAGTTTTCAGCTAGGAAATACTACAAAAATTAATTATAAAAATGAAAATATAAATATTAAAATTTTCTCTTCAATATCTTCAAATATAACAACTGAGAATATATTGAAAGGCAGCTTTCCTAAGAAAAATGAGATATTAATAAGTGCAGAAGTTGAAAAGCAGTTAAATGAAAATATGATTGGTAAAACTGTAAATTTAGAATTTATATTAGAAAATAAAGTAATTAATGCTGATGTTGTTGTATCTGGTATTTATGGTTCTTCAACTACTGAAGTAATGCAAAATATAACACAAAGCTATATAAATTATGATGATGTAAAAAACTTAGCAAGTAAAAAAGAAATTACTTTAAAACCAAATAAAATATATTTAAGTTCAAATAATGATGAATATGTAGTCGGTATTAAAGAAGAAGTAATTAATTTAGGATATGAGAGTTCAAGACAAGAACAAATGATAGAAATGTTTACTGAAATGTTAAATGTAATTACATATATATTATCAACTATTGCTGGAATATCATTAGTAGTATCTGCAATTATGATATTAGTAGTTTTATATATTAGTGTTGTTGAGAGAACAAATGAAATTGGAGTACTCAAAGCAATAGGAGCTAGAAGAAAAGATATAAAAATAATATTTGTAGCGGAATCATTTGTAATTGGGTTAACTAGTGGATTAATAGGAGCAATAGGAGCACAGTTATTAATGGTTATAATAAATTTACTTACAATAAATTTATTTGATATTTCTCTTGTAATTATGTCTTCGTCATATGTGTTATTTGGTATAGTAATTAGTATAGTAATTAGTATGGTATCTGGAATTTTTCCTGCAAGTAAAGCTGCTAAACTTGATCCAGTTGAATCACTAAGAAGAGAATGAAAAATATATACATTGATAAAAATGAATATATCATAATACGACACATGTAATATATAGATAAACATCTATATATTACATGGATTTAGTTGAAAAATAAATAATTATGGAATATAATATATATATTGAGGTTATTATAATGAATAAAAAATATGAAGAAAACGCAAAGTTATTTAAAATTTTGTCAGATGTAAATAGAATAAAGATAATAGAAATGCTTTCATGTAATGAAATATGTGCATTTAGTATACTAGAAAAACTAGAAATTACGCAACCTACTTTATCACATCATATGAGAGCACTTGAGGAAGTGAATTTAGTAAGTACTAGAAAAGAAGGAACATGGACATATTATAAACTAAATAGAAAAATGATAAGTAATATACTAGTATTTTTGATTCAAGTAACATCACATGAAGAAACATAAAATTAGTAACTGTTAACAAAACAATTACTTTTTCATAGTATATACTATGAAAAAGTGAGGTGAATTACATAATGTATGATGAATTTTCAAATAATTTTAATTACATAAACTATCCATATATACCTAATAGCAGAAATATATCTAATAGTAATGACATATATAGGGTCAACCCTACAGTTCAGATACCTAAAGAAATTTTGGAATTGATAAAAACTTCTGTTGCATCTGAAAAAGAAGATGAACGTTTTTATGATTATTTATTGTCTGTAGCTACTAGCCCAGAAGATAAAAAAATTATTGAGAGCATAAGAAATGATGAAAGAAATCATAATCAGATGCTTAGAAAGATATATCTTGAATTAACAGGAGTATCTCTTCCAAAAGCTCCTGATGTGAAAGAGCCAGAATTAAATATTACATATATTAAAGGACTTGAGGCAGCACTTATGGGCGAATTATCAGCTGTTGAAAAATATAGAAAAATACTTGGTGAAATGTCAGATAAGCAAAGATATAACATGATGTTTGAAATATTAACAGATGAATTAAAACATGCAGCAAAATACAACTTCTTAATAACTAAAAATATGGCTGATATGACAAAAAATACATAAATTATATAGACTCAAGACAAAAACTTGAGTCTTTTTATAAAAAAAGCATAAAAATGATATAATTGACAACTTATGACAAAATATTACTTTAAAATGTGTTATAATTTGCGCAAGTTATATTAAGGAGGATGAATTTATGAACAAATTAGAAATTTTAAAAAATGAGTTAGAAGATATGGTAATGAAAGATACGCCTTACAGCAAAATAGTTGAAAAAAGTAAAGAGTTAGACTATTATATAACTAAAGAAATGATAAAAATGCATAAAAAAGAAATAGATTTGTCAAAATGGAGTATTAAATTATAGCAAGTACTCTATTTTTGTTTTAAAAATTACATGTAGATATTGATTTATTATGTAAGGTGTGATATAATAGCAAAAAAATATATTACGAATTTCAATAATTAATTGAGAGGTGTGAATTTATGAACAATTTAAATGGATTAGGAATTGGATATGAATATGTACTTGGGAACTATATGGATAATCGGCAACTAGATTATTATACTAAACGAGTTCTTGAAAAAGGACTTTCCGAAGCAGAAGAAGTTCTTATAAGTTATTATTTTGAAGTTACAGATACTATTCTAGATATTGGTACAGGATGCGGTAGATTTGCAGTTAATGCTTATGAAAAAGGTTTTACTGATATGTTTGGAATCGATATGAATTCAAAGTTCATAGGAAGAGCTTTGCAAATATCTGAAACGAAAAATTATGATATAGACTTTTCTGTTCAAAATTCACAGTACACTATATTTAAAGATCGAACTTTTGAATCCGCTATATTCACTTCAGATGGTTTTTCACAAATACCTGGTAATGAAAATAAATTAGCTGTATTAAAAGAGATATATAGAATAATGAAACCTATTGGCATATTAATACTTTCAGTAATTGATGAAGATCTTGTAAGAGAAAACTCACCTGATTATGCTGTACTAATTGACGAGTTTAGAAAAAGTGGAGATTGGAAAACTAAAAATTTCTACGATGAAAATGATGTTTTTATTTATGACGGCGGATATATGCATTTTGCTACTGTTGAAGAAACATCAAGCTTAATTGCAAAGTCTGGATTTAAACTTCTATTTAGTGCAACACCTAAATATATTCTTGGGGATAACGATAAAAAGTCTTCAAATATATCTAGATTCTTTATATTAACTAAATCATAAGTAAATAACACTACCTTAAAAAGGTAGTGTTATTTTTTTGTTTACATATATAATACTACCCAAATTGTATAATACTAGTCAATTAACATAAGAATAATATAAGTATTACATTAATAATATCCATATATACACATAATTATGTAATTAATATAGACAAAAGGATAAAAAAATGGTATAATATAATGGTTAAATACAGAAATAGGGGAAATTAAATGATAAGATTAAATGAAATAAAATTGTCTATAAATAGTGATGAGATAGAGTTATATAAAATAGCTTGTACTATGTTACATATACAAAGAAGTGAAATAAAGGAACTAGTAATCTATAAGAAATCTATTGATGCAAGAGATAAAAGTAATATACTTTTTGTGTATACTTTAGATTTGGATATTTTCAATCAATCAAGATTCAAAAGTAGAGTTATTAAGAATGTTGAACAATGTCCAGTTGTAGAAGTTAGACGCACAAGCACTGAACGTCCAGTTGTAATAGGAGCAGGTCCATCTGGCCTTTTTGCAGCTTTGACTTTAGCAGAAGCAGGCCTTAAACCTATAATAATAGAACAAGGTAAAAAAGTTGATGACCGTAAAAAAGACGTTGATTTATTTTGGGAAACTGGAAAACTAGACACTATGTCAAATGTACAATTTGGTGAAGGTGGAGCTGGTACATTTTCTGATGGAAAATTAACTACTCAAATAAGTAATCCATTATGTAGAAAAGTTCTAGAAGAATTTTTAGATTGCAAAGCACCAAAAGAAATAATGTATGATGCAAAACCTCATATTGGTACAGATAAATTAATTTTAGTAGTAAAGAATATGAGAAAAAAGATTGAAACATTAGGTGGAGAATTTCTATTTAATGAAAAAGTAACTGATATTACTATTGAAGATGGCGCTATAAAAAGTATAACATGTGGAAAAGTTATTAATACTGATACAGTTATATTCGCAATTGGCCATAGTAGTAGAGATACTCTTGAAATGATGTACGCTAAAGGTATAAACATGGAGCAAAAACCTTTTTCTGTAGGTGTTAGAATTGAACATTTACAAAACATGATAAATGTAGCTCAATATGGTGAACTTGCAAGTAATCCCAAATTAGGTGCAGCAGAATATAAATTAGTATATCATGGAAAAGATAATAGAGCAGCTTACACATTTTGTATGTGTCCTGGTGGAACTGTCGTAGCAGCAGCATCTGAAGAAGGTGGAGTTGTAACTAATGGTATGAGTACATATAGAAGAAACGGTTTAAATGCCAATAGTGCTCTTGTAGTAGGGGTATTCCCAGAAGATTTCAAAGATGATTCTCCACTTGCAGGTATGCATTTCCAACGTGATTTAGAACAAAAAGCATTTATAGCTGGAGGTAAATCATACAAGGCACCAGCACAATTAGTAGGAGACTTCTTAAATGGAGTAGAATCAACTAAATTAGGAGAAGTAAAATCAACATATACACCTGGAATAACTTTTGCTAACTTTGATAATATACTTCCTGAGTTTATAACTAAAACTATGAAAGAAGCGCTTGTTGATTTAGATAGAAAAATAAAAGGATTTGCCTTTACTGATAGTTTACTTACAGGAGTTGAAACTCGTAGTTCTTCACCAGTAAGAATATTACGTAATGAAAAATTTGTAACAAATATAAAAGGAATTTACCCTTGTGGTGAAGGAGCTGGATATGCTGGCGGTATAATGTCTTCTGCAGTAGATGGTATAAAATGTGCGAATGCAATACTAGAAACTGAATAAGATATATACTAAATACAAATAATAAAATATAATATTATTGGTATGGAGCGTAGAATATGAGTGATGAATTGAATAACAATATAATAGTAGCTAAAAAAATTGCACAAGAAATAAAAGATAAAAACGGAAGAATGTTTTTTGTTGGTGGATATGTAAGAGACCAAATAATAAACAAAGAAAACAAAGATATTGATGTTGAAGTCTTTGGTTTATCGGTGAATGAATTAACTGATATCTTATCTAACTATGGAGTTATTGATGAAGTAGGTATTAGTTTTGGAATATTTAAAATACACGGTATTGATATAGATTTTTCAATGCCAAGAAAAGAAAAAAGTATTGGCGTAAAACATAAAGATTTCCAAATTAATATTGATCCTAATATGAGTATATTAGAAGCTTCTAGAAGAAGAGACTTTACAATGAATGCTTTACTGCAAGATGCACTTACTGGTGAAATCATAGATAATTTTAATGGTATACAAGATATACAAAATAAAGTTATACAACATATTGATGAAAATACATTCATTCAAGATGAACTAAGGGTACTTAGAGCATGTCAATTTGCGGCTAGATTCAATTTTAGAATATCTGAAGATACACTTAAATTATGTAAAAAATTAGATTGTACAAATTTAGCTAAAGAGCGAATATATATAGAAGTTGAAAAAGCACTACTAAATACAGATAAACCATCAATATTTTTTGAATATGCAAGGCAACTTGGATTACTTAACAAAATATTTGCGCCAATGGATAAACTAATAGGTGTGGAGCAAAGTCCTATTCATCACCCTGAAGGAGATGTTTGGACTCATACAATGATGGTAATAGATGAAGCTGCAAAGCTAAGAAAAAAATCGAATTATCCTATTGCTTTGATGCTTGCCAGCGTATGTCATGATTTAGGTAAAATAACTACTACTAGACATTTACATGGAAGAATAGTTTCATATAACCACGAAAACGAATTACATTTAACTAAAAAGTTTTTAAAAAACATTACCAATAATAATGATCTTACTTGTTCAGTTATGCTATTAGTTAAAAATCATATGAGACCTAATATTTTAGCTAAAAATAATTCTAGTGATAAAGCAATTAGAAGGTTAATTGTTGATACAAGTAGTAAGATAGTAAATATAAAAGATGCAATACTACTTTCTAAAGCTGATAGAATGGGTAGAGATACTAGTGATTTAAATATTCTTGATATAGATGAATGGTGGAAAGATAGAATAGCTACCGTTAATGAAAATAAAACAACGATAGATCCATTAGTAACCGGAAAAGATTTAACTCAAATGGGATATATTCAAGGTGAAGAAATAGGTGTGATTTTAAAGCAAGCTTTTGAATTACAAATATGTGGTTTTTCTAAAGAAGAAATATTAAAGAAAATAAAAAATAAAAAATAAAAAATAAAAAATAAAAAATAAAAAATAATAAATTGAAGGGAAGTGAACATAATGGGATCAATGAATAAAGGAAGCTTTAAATTAAATAAAGTTTCAACAAGATCAAGAATGAATAATAGTTCATATAATACAAATGCAGCTTCAAAGTTTGGAAATACTAATGTCAATTTTAAAAATGGATTTAGAACTCCAGCTGCTAATAGTAAAGTAAATGTAGAAGTAAGTAAAAACGAAGAAAATAAGTAGTATAATATAATTAATATTATTAGAGAAAAGTTTACAATTAATTTTGTAAACTTTTCTTTTTTGAATAAATTATTTAGAAAATTATGTAAAAAATTGTTGATTATTTAAGTTTTTCAATGTATAATAGAAATATATATTTTTATTAGGGGGTAAAGATGAAAAGAGTAAACTTAGGAATACTAGCTATATTCATAACTTTATTAGTTTTAACATGTTATATTGTAATTGGTGA
>Ga0123336_10001008_pt1 | contig 26582 bp, 15 predicted proteins | sample SSSSmetaG_FD_96466 | JGI IMG/M metagenome (GOLD analysis project Ga0123336, IMG submission 96466) | Glacier valley bacterial and archeal communities from Borup Fiord, Nunavut, Canada, to study Microbial Dark Matter (Phase II) - ​SSSS metaG | ecosystem: Environmental > Aquatic > Freshwater > Ice...
CCGCTGATCTTCTTGATGCGCGAGAGGTCGCGGCGCTCGACCGGGCCGAACTTCGTGAAGTCGACGACTGGCCAGGCCAGCAGGCCCGGGAACGAGCCGCCGCCCGGCGCAGCCTGCGCCGGGGCCTTCGCGGCCTGCGCCTCGGTTTGCACACTTCCGCCCATCACGCCTTTCACGAAAGCGTGCACGTCGTCCTGAACGATGCGACCCTTCGGCCCGCTCCCGTTGACTTCGTCGAGCGGCACGCCGAGTTCACGTGCGAGCTTGCGAATGCTCGGTGAAGCATGCGGCAGCGCATCCTTGGCGGTGGCGGGCTCGTGCGCCGGCAGCGCGGCGGTCGGCACGGGCTTGTCGGCAGGCACTGCAGGCGCCGCAGCAGCGGGCGCAGGTGCGGCCGCTGCGGGTGCACCTGCGGCCGGTGCGCCGCCCGTCGCCTGCACGACAGCCACGAGGCTGCCCTTGGCCACCTTGTCGCCGACCTTGACCTTGACGTCGCTCACCACACCAGCGTGCGACGACGGGATCTCCATCGAGGCCTTGTCGCTCTCGACCGTGATGAGGCTTTGCTCGATCTTGATCGCATCGCCGACTTTCACCATGACTTCGATGACAGTGACTTCGTCGAAGTCGCCGATGTCGGGCACGAGCACGTCGATGGGACCACCTGCGGCCGCAGGAGCCGCCGTCGGTGCTGCCGCGGCAGCGGGCGCAGGAGCCGGCGCTGCGGCCGCAGGGGCTGATGTCGGCGCAGGTGCTGCCGCAGGTGCTGCAGCAGCCACCGCCCCTTGCGCCTCCAGCATCAGTACCAGCGAGCCTTCGCCCACCTTGTCACCGATCTTGACCTTGAGTTCCTTGACCACGCCAGCGTGCGAGGACGGGATCTCCATCGAGGCTTTGTCGCTCTCGACCGTGAGTAGCGATTGCTCGGCCTTCACCGTGTCGCCGACCTTGACCAGCAGTTCGATGATCTCCACTTCCTTGAAGTCACCGATGTCCGGGACCTTGACTTCCACGAGTGCCATTTGATGTGTCTCCGTTGTTCTAGTTATGCGTAGAGCGGGTTGATCTTCTCGGTGTTGATGCCGTACTTCTGGAGCGCCTCGGCCACCTTGGCCATCGGCACCGAGCCGTCGTCGGCCAGCGCCTTCAGCGCGGCCACGACGATGTAGTGGCGGTTGATCTCGAAGTGCTCGCGAAGTTTGGAACGGAAGTCGCTGCGGCCGAACCCGTCGGTGCCCAGCACCTTGTAGGTGCGGCCCTTCGGAATGTAGGCGCGGATCTGCTCGGCGTAGTTCTTCATGTAGTCGGTCGAGGCGATCACCGGGCCGGCGTGCTTGTCGAGCTGCTGCGTGACGAACGCCGTGCGCTGCTGTTTATCGAGCGGGTGCAGCAGGTTCCAGCGCTCCACGTCCTGCCCGTCGCGCGCCAGCTCGTTGAAGCTCGGGCAGCTCCATACGTTGGCGGCCACGCCCCAATCTTTCTCCAGCAGTTCCTTGGCGGCCACGCTTTCGAGAAGAATGGTGCCGCTGCCCAGCAGGTTCACGCGCGCGGTGGCGCTTGACGCGCCATTCGGGCTTTGCTTGGCGCCTTCCTGCAGCAGATACATGCCCTTGATGATCTGCTCTTCGGTGCCCTGCATCAGGCCCGGCTGGGCGTAGTTCTCGTTCAGCAGCGTGAGGTAGAAGTAGACGTTGTCCTGCTGCTCGACCATGCGTTTCAGGCCGTGGTGCAGGATCACCCCCACCTCGTGCGCGAAGGTGGGGTCGTAGCTGATGCAGTTGGGAATCGTGCTCGCCAGGATGTGGCTGTGGCCGTCTTCGTGCTGCAAACCCTCGCCGTTCAGCGTGGTGCGCCCCGAGGTGCCGCCGAGCAGGAAGCCGCGCGCCTGCATGTCGCCGGCGGCCCAGGCCAGGTCACCGATGCGCTGGAAGCCGAACATCGAGTAGTACACGTAGAACGGCATCATGATGCGGTTGTTCGTGCTGTAGCTCGTGGCCGCCGCGATCCAGCTGCTCATGCCGCCAGGCTCGTTGATGCCCTCCTGCAGCACCTGGCCGGCCTTGTCTTCGCGGTAGTACATGACCTGGTCCTTGTCGACCGGCGTGTAGTTCTGACCTGCGGGGTTGTAGATGCCGATCTGGCGGAACAGGCCTTCCATGCCGAAGGTGCGCGCTTCGTCCACCAGGATGGGCACGACGCGCGGGCCCAGCTCCTTGTCGCGCAGCAGCTGCGTCAGGAAGCGCACGAAAGCCTGCGTGGTACTGATCTCGCGGCCCTCGGCGGTCGGGTCGAGCACCGCCTTGAAGGTATCGAGCGGCGGGATCGTGAACTTCTCGTCCGCCTTGGTGCGGCGGTGCGGCAGGTAGCCGCCCAGGGCCTTGCGGCGCTCGTGCAGGTACTTCATTTCCGGCGTGTCGTCGGCCGGCTTCAAGAACGGGATCTCGGCCAGCTTGTCGTCGGCGATGGGAATGTTGAAGCGGTCGCGGAACAGCTTCACGTCTTCGTCGATCAGCTTCTTGGTCTGGTGCGCGGTGTTCTTGCCTTCACCGCTCTTGCCCATGCCGTAGCCCTTGACGGTCTTGATGAGCAAGACCGTCGGCTGGCCCTTGTGGTTGTTGGCCTTGTGGAAGGCGGCGTACACCTTCTGCGGGTCGTGGCCGCCGCGCTGCAGGCGCCAGATGTCGTCGTCGCTCATCTTCGCGACCATCTCCAGCAGCTTGGGGTGCTTGCCGAAGAAGTTCTTGCGCACGAAGGCGCCGTCGTTGGCCTTCATGGCCTGGTAGTCGCCGTCGACCGTGTCCATCATCACCTTGCGCAGAATCTCCTCCTTGTCGCGCGCCAGCAGCGGGTCCCAATAGCTGCCCCACAACAGCTTGATGACGTTCCAGCCCGAACCGCGGAACTCGCCTTCCAGTTCCTGGATGATCTTGCCGTTGCCGCGCACCGGGCCGTCGAGTCGCTGCAGGTTGCAGTTGATGACGAAGATCAGGTTGTCGAGCTTCTCGCGTGCCGCCAGGCCGATGGCGCCGAGCGACTCGGGCTCGTCCATTTCACCGTCGCCGCAGAACACCCAGACCTTGCGATTGCTCGTGTCGGCGATGCCGCGCGCGTGCAGGTACTTGAGGAAGCGCGCCTGGTAGATCGCCATCAGCGGACCCAGGCCCATCGAGACGGTCGGGAACTGCCAGAACTCGGGCATCAGCTTCGGGTGCGGGTAGCTCGAAATGCCCTTGCCATCGACCTCTTGCCGGAAGTTGAGCAACTGCTCCTCGGAGATGCGGCCTTCCATGAAGGCACGCGCATAAACGCCCGGTGACGAATGGCCCTGGATGTAGAGCAGGTCGCCGCCATGGCCTTCGCTCTCGGCATGCCAGAAGTGGTTGAACCCGGTGCCGAACATCGTGGCCAGCGATGCGAAGCTCGATATATGGCCGCCAAGATCACCTCCGTCGGCCGGATGAAGGCGGTTCGCCTTGACGACCATCGCCATCGCGTTCCAGCGCATCAACGTGCGCAGGCGTTCCTCCATCTCGATGTTGCCGGGCGAGCGCTCTTCCTGGTCTGTCGGGATCGTGTTGACGTACGCGGTGTTGGCCGAGAACGGCACGTCGATGCCAGCCTGGCGAGCGTGGTCGATCAAGGTTTCGAGCAGGAAGTGGGCGCGGTCGTTGCCTTCGGCGCCGATGACGGCCGACAGCGCGTCGAGCCACTCTCGGGTTTCCTGGGCGTCTGCATCGTTCGCGCTGGCGCCGAGAAATGAGTCGGGCATTGCTGACATGAGTCGTCTCCGTTATTGATGTTCAGTGCGGTCGGGAGTTTCGCACAGCTTCTCAGATGTTCCAAATGGTGCGAGTTGATTTCATATTGCAATATTAGTCCAGCTTCCGAACACCCCCGGCCACCCGGTACCGGTGATTTCTCCCCGCCCTTCCGGCACCATCGATAATCCAACGATGCAACATGCGACCGAGGCGCTCCCGCTTCCCCGCCCGCCCCGAACCTGGCCCGAACGCCTGTTCGGGCGCTGGTGGCGGCGCCAGTCGGCGGCCCGCCAGGACCGCTTCGCGACGCTCGGACCTCTGGTCTCGGTAATGCTCTTTCTCGCGGCGATCATCTTGGCGTTTTGGTACCTCCGCAATGAGGAATTCGAGCGTGAGCAAGAGGCCGTCAAGCGCGATACCGAGATTGCGCAGCAGCTGGTTCGCCTTCGGCTGATCGAAAACCAGGAGCAACTGGTTCGCATTGCGCGCGAGATCGTCACCCGCGCGATCGATCGGGACCAATTCCTGTCGCAGGCCGCTGCATTCACCCGCGAACGGGCCGAGGTCACGAACATCGCGTGGGTCAGCGCCGCCCGCGCGCGCCGGGCCAGCTTCTCGTCGACGAGCTACCCGCCCGACGCTGGCGTCTCGCCCGACGACACGCCCATCACGCTGCCCACCGAGGGCAAGCCCAGCGCCCCGGAAGACGCGTTCCTCACCGCACGCGCCAAGCGCCAGCCCGCGTACTCGCGCCCGTTTATCGATGCTTACGGCAACGCCGCCTTCCAGGTGCAGGTGCCGCTGCTGGAGCGCGGCGCCTTCGGCGGAGCGCTGATCGCCGAGTATTCCATCGAGGGGCTGATGCGCCACCACGTCCCGAAGGAGGTGTCGACACGTCATGCCATCACGATGCTCGACGCGAACGACCACGTGCTCGCCAGCACCGCCATGCTGGTGCCGGGCAGCCGCGCTGCGCGGCCGTCGATCGTGGCGCAACTGCAGGTGGCACCGACTGACAACGGCCTGTACATCCGTGGCCAGGGCTACCGCACGTCGATCGGCCTGATCGGCAACACGCTGTTCTGGATGGTCGCCGCGCTCTCGGTCCTGACGGTATGGATGCTGCTGGGCACCTGGCGCCACGTGGCGCGGCGCGGGCAGATGCAAAGTGCGCTCGTCACCGAAACCAACTTCCGCCGCGCGATGGAAAACTCCATGCTGACGGGCATGCGCGCGATGGACATGGAAGGCCGCATCACCTACGTGAACCCGGCTTTCAGCGCGATGACCGGCTTCTCGGAGGCCGACCTCGTTGGGCGCAAGCCGCCGCTGCCGTACTGGCCACCGGACCGGCGCGAGGAAAACGCCCGCCTGCTGCAGCAGGAACTGCAAGGCCGCAGCCCGGCCGGCGGCATCGAAGTGAAGGTCATGCGCAAGGAAGGCACGGTGTTCGATGCGCGCATGTACGTGTCACCACTGATCGACCCGAAGGGTGTGCAGACCGGCTGGATGACGTCGATGACCAACATCACCGAAGCCAAGCGCATCCGCGACCAGCTCTCTGCTTCGCACGAGCGCTTCACCACGGTGCTTGAGGGTCTGGATGCTGCGGTGTCGGTGTTGTCGGTGCAACAAGGCGAGTTGCTGTTCGCCAACCGCTCGTACCGGCTCTGGTTCGGTGCCGAATCGCAGGGCCATGCGCTGCTGGCCGGCGCCGAAGCAGGCGTGCCCTACCTCGCCGAGATGGACGACTCGGTCGACAACTTCGGCGGCCTGCCAACGCAGGAATTGACCGAGGCCGGCTCGGACTCGCGCGAGGTCTACGTCGAGCCGCTGCAGAAGTGGTTCGACGTGCGAGCGCGCTACCTGCAGTGGACCGACGGGCGCCTGGCGCAGATGCTGATCGCAACCGACATCACTGGCCGGCGCAACGCCGAGGCTGTGGCCGCGAGCCAGGCCGAGAAGGCGCAGGTCACGAGCCGGCTGGTGCTGATGGGCGAGATGGCGTCGTCGGTGGCGCACGAGCTGAACCAGCCGCTCACCGCCATCACCAACTATTGCAACGGCATGGTCACGCGCGTCAACAACAACGCCATCGAGAAGGCCGACCTGATCCTGGCCCTCGAGAAGACCTCGCGCCAGGCCCAGCGCGCGGGGCAGATCATTCACCGCATCCGCGCGTTCGTGAAGCGCAGCGAGCCGCAGCGCCAGCCGGCGCAAGCGCACAGCATCGTCGACGACGCGGTCGAGCTGGCGGGCATCGAGCTGCGGCGGCGCAACGTGTCGATCCACACCTACGTGGCGCAGCGCCTGCCCGCGCTGATGGTCGACCCGATCCTGATCGAGCAGGTGCTGCTGAACCTGTTGAAGAACGCAGCCGAAGCCATCGACATCGCCCACCTTCCCTCGGCGCGCCGCAACATCGAGCTGCGGGTCGTGCCGCGCCACAGCGCGGAGGAAGGCGCCGTGATCGAGTTCAGCGTCACCGACATGGGGCCGGGCCTGCAGCCCGAAGTGCTCGCGCGGCTGTGCGAGGCGTTCTTCTCGACCAAGGCCGAAGGCCTGGGCATCGGCCTGAGCCTGTGCCGCACCATCATCGAGAGCCACCGCGGCCGGATCAAGGCGCAGAACCTCTACAATAACGAGCTGGTTTCCGGGTGCCGTTTCGTGTTCACGCTGCCCGTGGAAACCGCCGCTGCACCGCAGTTCCCCTCTTCTCACCTGGCTGCCACTTCATGAGTTTGATTCCGAAGAAAGGCACCGTCTATGTCGTCGACGACGATGAGGCCGTGCGCGACTCTCTGCAATGGTTGCTCGAGGGCAAAGACTACCGCGTCAAGTGCTTCGACTCTGCCGAGTCGTTCCTGTCGCGCTTCGACCCGCGCGAAGTGGCCTGTCTGATCGCCGACATCCGCATGGACGGCATGAGCGGCCTGGAGTTGCAAGACCGGCTGCTGGAGCGCCGGTCGCCGTTGCCCGTCACCTTCATCACCGGTCACGGCGACGTGCCCATGGCCGTGACGACCATGAAGAAGGGCGCCGAAGACTTCATCGAGAAGCCCTTCAAGGAAGACGAACTCGTGCGCCTGGTCGAGAAGATGCTCGACCGCGCCCGCGTCGACTTCTCCAAGCACCAGGAAGCCGCAAGCCGCGACGCGCTGCTGTCGCGCCTGACTACGCGCGAAGCACAGGTGCTCGAGCGCATCGTGGCCGGCCGGCTCAACAAGCAGATCGCCGATGACCTGGGCATCAGCATCAAGACGGTGGAGGCGCACCGCGCCAACATCATGGAAAAGCTCAACGCCAACACGGTCGCCGACCTGCTCAAGATCGCACTCGGCGCCCAAGCCAAGGCTTGAACCCGTTGCCCCACCCGAAGGCCGCCGAGGGCTGCACCATCAAACGCTTCGCGTTGGGTGGTGCGGTCCCCGGCGGCCTTCGCCGTTAGACGCCGTCAGAAGGACTCTCCCGCATGCCCGCCCAACTGATCGACGGCACCGCACTTTCGCGCCAGGTGCGCGAGCGCGTCGCGCAGCAGGCCGTCGCCCTCACATTGCGCGGCCACCAGCCGGGGCTGGCTGTCGTTCTCGTCGGTGCCGACCCCGCCAGTCAGGTCTACGTGCGCAACAAGGTCAAGGCCTGCCATGAGGTCGGCCTGCATTCAGTGTTCGAGCAGCACGCCGCCACGTTGACCGAACCCGAGCTGCTGGCACGCATCGGCGCGCTGAACGAAGACCGCGCGGTGCACGGCATCCTGGTGCAGCTGCCGCTGCCCGCACACATCAACCCGCACCGGGTGATCGAGGCCATCTCGCCGCGCAAGGACGTCGATGGCTACTCGGTGCTGTCTGCCGGTGAGTTGCTGACCGGCCTGCCCGGCTTTCGCCCGTGCACGCCGTACGGCTGCATGGCGCTCATCAAAAGCACCGGCATCGACCTGCGCGGCAAGCACGCGGTGGTGATCGGGCGCAGCAACACGGTGGGCAAGCCGATGGCATTGCTGCTCTTGCAGGCCAACGCGACCGTCACCATCTGCCACAGCGCCACACCGAACATTGCGCAGCATGCACGGCAGGCCGACGTGCTGGTGGCGGCGGTCGGTCGGCGCAACACGGTGACCGCCGACATGGTCAAGCCGGGCGCGGTGGTCATCGACGTGGGCACCAACCGCAACGACGCCGGCAAGCTCTGCGGCGACGTCGATTTCGCAGCCGTGGCCGAGATCGCCGGCCACATTACCCCGGTGCCGGGCGGCGTCGGGCCGATGACCATTGCCATGCTGCTCGCCAACACCATCGAAGCCGCCGAGCGCGCAGCAGCCTGAACGGAACAAACCACCATGATCGCCAACCCCCTTCTTGCTTCCGACGGCGTTGACACCGCCGGCCTGCCGCACTTCGACGCGATTCGCCCGGAGCACATCGCGCCCGCACTCGACGACCTGCTGGCCGGCGCGAACGAGGCACTTGCCCTCGCCACCAGCGATGCCGTGCCGGCCGAGTACGAGGCGTTGTCGGCCGTGCTCGACGTGGCCACCGAGCGCCTGTCCCGCGCGTGGGACGCCGTGCGCCACCTTGCCGGCGTCGCCGACACGCCCGAGCTGCGCGCGGCCTACACCGAGAACCTGGTCCGCGTGGTCGAGTTCCACACCCGGCTCGGGGCCGACGAGCGGCTCTTCGCCAAGTACAAGGCGGTGCTCGCCGACCCGCGTTCTGCCGCGCTGAGTGCGCCGCGCAAGAAGGCACTCGCCAACGCCGTGCGCGACTTCCGTCTCTCCGGCGCCGAGTTGCAAGGCGTAGCCCGCGCGCGCCATGCGCAAATCCAGGACCTGCAGGCCGAACTGGGGCAGAAGTTTTCGAACCACGTGCTCGACGCCACCGACGGCTACGCCTACTTCGCGAACGACACCGAAGTGGCCGGCCTGCCCGACGACGTGGTCCACGCTGCGCGTGCGGCGGCCGAAGCCGAGGGTCACAGCGGCAACAAGCTCACTCTGCAACTGCCTTGCTACCTGCCCGTGATGCAGTACGCCCGCGACCGTGACTTGCGCGAACGCATGTACCGCGCCTACGTGGCGCGTGCCAGCGAGTTCGGCCCGGCCGAGCGCGACAACGCCCCGGTGATGCGCGAGCTGCTGCAACTGCGCCTGGAAGAGGCCCACCTGCTCGGCTATGCCAGCGCGGCCGATTTGTCGCTCGTGCCGAAGATGGCCAACTCGCCGGCGCAGGTGATGGAGTTCCTCGCCGACCTGGCGCGCCGCGGCCGGCCCGGCGCCGAGCACGACCTGGCCGAGTTGCGCGAGTTCGCGCGCACCGAACTCGGTCTCGCCGACCTTCAGGCCTGGGACCTGATGTTCGCGAGCGAGCGCCTGAAGGAGGCGCGTTATGCCTTCAGCGACCAGGAGGTGAAGCAGTACTTCACCGAGCCGAAGGTGCTCGAAGGCCTGTTCCACATCATCGAGACCCTGTTCGAGGTGCGCATCGTGCTCGACACCGCGCCGGTGTGGCACGACAGCGTGCGCTTCTTCCGCATCGAACGGCCCAGCGCCGTTGCGGGTGACGAGCGCAGCACGCCGCAGACCATCGCCCACTTCTACCTCGACCTCTTCGCGCGCCCTGGCAAGCGCTCCGGCGCCTGGATGGACGACGCCCGCCACCGCTGGGCGCGCCCCGAGGGCCGGTTGCAAACGCCGGTGGCCCACCTCGTGTGCAACTTCGCGTCGCCGGTCACCGTGGCCGGCAAGGCACGCTCGGCCCTGCTGACACACGACGACGTGATCACGCTCTTCCACGAGTTCGGCCACGGCTTGCAGCACATGCTGACCCGCATCGACGACCTCGGCGTGTCCGGCATCTCCGGCGTCGAATGGGACGCAGTCGAACTGCCCAGCCAGTTCATGGAAAACTTCTGCTGGGAGTGGGACGTTCTCAAGCGCCTGACAGCCCACGTGGACAGCGGCGAGCCCCTGCCCCGCGCCCTGTTCGACCGCATGCTCGCCGCCAAGAATTTCCACACCGGCCTGGCCACGGTGCGCCAGGTCGAGTACTCGATGGTCGACATGCGGCTGCACACCGAGCCCGACGCTGCGAACCGTATCCGTGCCGTCGCCGACGAGGTCAACGCCAGTGTGGCGGTGATCAAGTCGCCGCCGTTCGCGCGCTCGTTGAACACCTTCGGCCACATCTTCGCCGGTGGCTACGCGGCCGGCTACTACAGCTACAAGTGGGCCGAGGTTCTTTCGGCAGACGCCTGGAGCGCATTCGAGGAAACTGCAGCCGGCAGCGCCGGTGTGCTGAACCCCGACACCGGCCGGCGCTACCGCGAGAACGTGCTCGAGGTGGGCGGCAGCCGCACCGCCATGGAAAGCTTCACCGCCTTCCGCGGCCGTGAACCCCGCATCGACGCGTTGCTGCGCCACCAGGGCCTGGCTTGAACGCCGTGGCCGGCTGCGTTAGATTCCCCCCGCGCTTGCGACGTACGAGCGCCGACCAGCCCGCTCGCCGAGTGCCCTGCCTGGAGCCCCGATGAAACAGCACCGTCTTCGCCCGACGCTCACCACCATGTTGCACATGCTGCCGCTCGTGGCGGCGCTGGCCGCCTTGCCCAGCCAGGCGCAGTACAAGGTCGTCGGCCCCGATGGTAAGGTGACCTACACCGACCGCCAGCCCACGGCCGGCGACGGCAAGGTGTCGTCGCTGGGCGCGCGCGGCATTGCGCCCACCGCGACCGACTCGAACCTGCCCTTCGAACTGCGCCAGCCCGTGGCGCGCTACCCGGTCACGCTGTATGTGTCGGGCGGCAACTGCGAGCCCTGCGAGGCATCGCGCCAATTGCTGCGCCAGCGCGGCGTGCCCTTCACCGAGAAGCAGATCCTCAGCGCCGAAGACAGCGAAGCGCTCGAGCGCGTGACTGGCGGGCGCGACGTGCCTGCGTTGTCGATCGGTGCGCAAACCTTGCGCGGCCTGGCCGCCAGCGTCTGGAGTTCGTACCTCGATGCCGCCGGCTACCCGCGCGAGTCGCGCCTGCCGGTCACGTACCAGAACCCGGCGGCCACGCCGCTCACCGAACGCCGCGAGGCCGCCGTTCGCGCACCAGCGCCGCGCGCCTCTCAGCCGGGCGAGGCCGCAGCCGCGCCGGTCGCACCGCCGCCCGGCACGATCAGGTTCTGATCACGCCCTGACCGGCTTGGTCGAGCCGGGTCGTCATGCAGGCTCGGCCGAGGGGGTGGTCACGCCCACGCGGCGGGCTTGCGTGCTGCCCAACACCACCGCCGCACCCATCACCCAGAACAGCGTGGCTGCACCGAGCGCGGGGCCGGCCACGCCGAACACCAGCGGCATCAGCGCGCTGGAGCTGTTGCTCACCATCGAGCGCAGCGCAATCGCCTCGCCATGGCGCTCGTTCGGGGTGATCTGGTGCAGCGTGGTCATCACCATCGGCTGCACCGAGCCGAGCGACAAGCCCAGCAGCACCGCACACACGCCCATCGCCCAGGCCGAGTGCAGGAACGGGTAGACGGCGAACACCGCGCCGGTCCAGAGCATCGCGCCGGTCAGCACCTGGTTCTCGCGCAGGTGGTTCGCGAGCATCGGGATCGTCAGTCGAACCAATGCCACGGCCGCCGCGAACGCGCCGAGGATCAAGCCGATGGCCGACGCGCTGAAGTGCCGCTCATGCCCGAGGATCGGCACGACGAAGGTGTGCACGTCCCAACTGGCCGACAGCAGCACGTTCACGAACAGCAGCCGGCCCATGCCGGGGAAGCGCAGCAATTGCCACGAGCTGTGGCTTCGGTCGCGGCCCTGGCGTGGGCCCGCTGCTTCCACCGGCACGCGGCGCGCCCACCACAGGCCCAGCATCGGCAGCAGCGCCATGGCGCTGAAGGCCAGCGCGAAGCCGCCCAGGTCGATCAGCGCGCCCGCCAGCACGGGCCCGGCCACATTCGACAAGGCGGGCGCCAGCCCGAGCCAGCTGAACACGCGGCGCCGCTCGGCCGCGCTGGTGGCGGTGCGCCCGGCCGTGCGTTGAATGGCGATCAGGCCGACGTTCGCGCCCGCGCCGGTGCACACCGCCGCCAGGCACAGAATGAAGAGATCGGCGCGCACCCACCACGTCGCCAGAACGGCCAGCAACCCGCCGATGACCGTGAGCGCCACCCCCACGCGCAGCGGGCGGTGGTAGCCGTGCCGGTCGGCCAGGCGGCCTGCAGGCAGCGCCAGAAGCACCGGCGCGGCGGCGAACAGGCCCATCAACACGCCCACGGTCCACTCGGAATGGCTTTGTCGAAGCATCTGCAGCGGTGCCGCCATGCGCACCCCGGTCATGCACGAATGCAGGCAGATCTGGCCGATGACGAGTGCGACCAGCGTTCGCGTGGTGGCCGCTGCGGTTGATGCGGTGGGCACCGCCGTTGTCAACCCGGCCGCAGTGGCCTCAGCCATCTTCTGCGGCCTCGGGCTCCAGGTCGGCATCGGCCGCAAGGCCCGGCAGCAAGGCGGCCGATTGCGCCAGCGGCAGCGCCTCCACGCCCTTGAGCTTGCGCGTCATCACGTTGGTGCGGGTCTGCGCGAGGTCGATGGTGTTGGCCGCCTCTTCGAGCTTCTTGCGCGTCTTGGCGAGCACCGCGCTGAACGACTGGAACTCGGTCTTCACGGCACCCAGAACTTCCCACACTTCGGCGCTGCGCTTCTCCAGCACCAGGGTCCTGAAGCCCATCTGCAAGCTCGTCAGCGTGGCCAGCAGGGTGGTCGGGCCGGCGAGCATGACCTTGTGCTCGCGTTGCAAGGCTTCCAGCAGGCCGGGCCGGCGCAAGGCTTCGGCATACAAACCCTCGGTGGGCACGAACAGGATCGCGAAGTCGGTGGTGTGCGGCGGCGCCACGTACTTGTCGCGAATGCTGCGCGCCTCGATCCGAAGCCGCGTCTCGATGGCTTTGGCCGACGCCTCCACGGCCACCGGGTCGGCGCGCTCCTGCGCGTCGAGCAAGCGTTCGTAGTCTTCGCGCGGGAACTTCGCGTCGATGGGCAGCCACAGCGGCGCGCCGTCGTCGCGCCGCCCCGGCAGGCGAATCGCGAACTCCACCCGCGCGTTGCTGCCCGGTACCGTTTCCACGTTCGTTGCGTACTGCTCGGGGGTGAAGACCTGTTCCAGCAGCCCCGCGAGCTGCACTTCGCCGAACACGCCGCGCGTCTTCACGTTGTTCAGCACGCGCTGCAGCGAGCCCACGTCCTTGGCGAGCAACTGCATTTCGCCCAGGCCTTTGTGCACCTGCTCCAGCCGGTCAGCCACCTGCTTGAAGCTTTCGCCGAGGCGCGCTTCGAGCGTGGCGTGGAGCTTCTCATCGACCGTCGCGCGCATTTGCTCGAGCTTCTTCTCGTTGTCGAGCTGGATCGCGCCGAGCTTGTACTCCACCGTCTGGCGCACCTCGGTCATGCGTGCGTCGTTCGACTGCGACAGCGCACGCAACTGCTCGGTCAGCGTATCGGCGAAACGCTTGAGCGCCAGGGCCTGTTGCTCGGCCAGACGCGCGAACGCAAGCCCCTGCTGTTCCGACACGCGTGCCAAGGTATCGCCCTGGCTTTGCGAGGTGGCGGCCAGCTGGGTTCGCAAGCTGTCGATCTGCTCGTTCTGGGTGCGCGCCACATCGCCTTGCTGGGCGAGAAGCGTCTGCTGAAAGCTGGCGAGCGTCTGCGCCAGTTCCTGGCGCGTGCCCGCGGCGCTGCGCGCCACTTCGTCGCGCAGATCGCGCTCGATGCGTTGCAGTTCGAGGCGAAGTGCCTCGCTGCTTGCGGCGGCTTTTTCGGCGTCTCTTGCGGCGGTATTCGCGGTGTCTGCACGGCGCAGTGCGAGCCACAGCGTCAGCAGCAACAAAACGATTAGAAGGCCGAGCTGGATCCAGTCGAAAGGCATCGCCGGATTGTCGCAGCAGCGAGCAGAGCGGCGCCCGCCCTACCGCCACTCGGCAAAGTCACCGCCCGGGCTCGGCGTCGGCACCGAGCAGGATGGTTGACACGACCAACACGAACAACACCAGCAACAGTGGAAAAAGCAGGTTGTGCTCCAGGGTCGCCGTCGGCGTCACAGCGGCCCATCCCACCATGCCGGCAATCGCGGCAATCAGCGCGGAGACCGCAGGCCACAGCAGGGAAACGAGCATTGACCACACCGACTGCTCGACGCGCCTAGCCATCCGCCCGGTCCGCACCAGGCAGCGCGCTCCGAAGCGGCGCTTCGAAGCCCTGTCGGACTTGGCGGCCTTCAGCATGGCGCTTCGCTCCTGGGCAGGATCGTAATCATGCAAACAGTTTGACCGTTTCGAGGGTCGGCCACCATCGGCGCACGCCAACTGTCGGCGTAGGACGGCGTCGCGCTCCGCCCGGCCTACCCGAGGCTGAGTGCGGCGGCCGCATCCACGCTGGCGCGGCCTTTGGCCGACCCGGGCGGCGCCAGCACCACCAGGTAGTGCCTCTGCGCCGGCGTCTGCGCACTGTCCGCGTCGGCCGGCGCGGCCTGGAGCGTGGCCCACTCGCCGGCCGTCAGCAGCACTGCGCCGAGCGCATGCGACTCTTCGATGCCGGCGGCATCGAGGGCGCTGCAGACACGGAACTCATGCTGCACGCCAGCGCGCCGCAGCGTCACCTGGAGGCCGGGCCAATGCGAAGGGATCTGCGGGTTCACGCGCACGCGCGTGCCGCGCACCTGCAGGCCCACGATGGACTCGATGGCCGCTCGGTACAGCCACGCGGCCGAGCCGGTGTACCAGCTCCACCCGCCCCGCCCCACGTACGGCGGCTGCGTGTACACATCGCCCGCCATCACGTAGGGCTCGATCTCGTAGGCGGGCCCCCGCTCTTCGCTCGCCGAGCGGTGCGCCGGGCTGAGCATCTCGAACATGCGCCATGCCTCGTCGCGCTGGCCGAGTGCCGCATGGGCCATCAGCGCCCACACGCCGCCGTGCGAGTACTGGCCGCCGTTTTCACGCACGCCGGGTGGGTACGCCTGAATGTAGCCCGCGCTGGGCACCGCGTTCGCAAGCGGCGGGGCGAGCAGCCGTACCAGCCCGGCCTCGCGGTCGACGAGCAGCTGCTCTACCGAGGCCATGGCCTCGCGCTGGCGTGCCAGCGGCGCGGCGCCCGACAGCACCGACCAGGCCTGCGCGATCAGGTCGATGCGGCACTCGGCGTTGTGCTGCGAGCCGAGCGCCGAGCCATCGTCGAAGAAGGCGCGCTTATACCACGCGCCGTCCCACGCCGCGCCTTCGAGCGCATCGCGCCAGCCGCTCGCCGCAGTGAGCCAGCGCGACGCGCGGTCGGTGTCGCCGCGCCGCTGGGCGATGGGTGCGAAGTCGGCCGCCAGCCGGCACAGGAACCACGCCAGCCACACCGATTCGCCCCGCCCTTCGATGCCGACGCGGTTCATGCCGTCGTTCCAGTCGCCGCTGCCCATCAGCGGCAGGCCGTGCACGCCCACGGCCAGGCTGTGGTCGATGGCGCGCGCGCAGTGCTCGTACAGCGTGGCGCTCTCGTCACCGGCCTGTGCCACGTAGTAGGCGTCTTCGGCGCCCGGCGGCACGGGTTCGCCGGCGAGGAACGGCACCATCTCGTCGAGCACCGCCGTGTCGCCGGTTGTGTCCGCGTAGTGCACTGCGGCATGGCCCAGCCACAGCAGGTCGTCGGAGAAATGGGTCCGAACGCCCGCCCCGGTCGGCGCGTGCCACCAGTGCTGCACATCGCCCTCGGGGAACTGGCGCGACGCGGCCAGCAGCAACTGGTTGCGCAGCATCGCAGGCGCCACCACGGCCAGCGCCATGGCGTCCTGCAACTGATCGCGAAAGCCGAACGCGCCACCCGCCTGGTAGAAGCCGGCGCGACCCCACAAGCGGCAGGCGACCGTCTGGTACAGCAGCCAGCGGTTCACGAGCGCATCGAACAACGGGTCGGGCGTGTGCACGGTGACACCGCCGAGCAGTTCATGCCACTGCGCCTGCACGGCCTGGGCACGCTGCGCCGGCGCCAAAGCGACGGCCTCGCGCGCCAGCGCCACGGCCGCCTCGGCGCTCGCTGCATGGCCGATCAGCCAGGTGCAGGACGCGGTGCCGCCGGGCTTCAGCAGCAGCGTTGTGGCGAGCGCGGCGCAGGGGTCGAGGCCGGCGCCGCTGCGCTCGCCGAAGTGGTCGGGCACGGCCAGGCGGCCGCGGGCATCGAAGAGCTCGCGGCGGTCGCAGGTCCACTCCGAGGCCGCGTTGGCAGCGCTCGCGCTGACACCCTCTTGCAGCAACACGGCGAAGGCGGTGGCACCACCGAAACCAGCCACGCCGTCGCGCTGCGTCGCGGTGAGCAGCGGCAGGCGCTGGGTTGCGTCGGCGCCGCCGAGCGGCACGTGCGCGGTCGCCACCGAGAGCCGGTCGATGCGGCCGCCGCCCATCATCCATTCGGCAATGCCCATCACGCGAAGGCGCTGCACCTGCGAGCCACGGTTGCTCAAGGTCACGCGCACCTGCTTGACGGCGCGCGCCGCGTCGACGCACCAGGTCACCTGCACTTCCATGTCGCCGGGGCTGTGGCGAATGCCGGTGATGCCCTGACCGTGCTCGACGCGGTACTCGGTGGCCGCGGCGCCGGCGCCGGGCGCGGTGTTCCAGACCTTGCGGGTGCGCAGGTCCTGCAGCAGCAGCAGCTCGCTCGCCGGGTCGGTCACCGCATCGTTCGACCATGCGGTGAGCTGGTGCATGCGGCTGTTGCCGGCCCAGGTGTAGCCGGCCCCCGCCTCCGACACCTGCGCGCCGAACTCGGGGTTCGCCAGCACGTTGATCCATGGGCGGACGGGCCGAGTCTCGGCGCTCACGTCGAAGCGGAAACGTGCGCCGTCCGGGCTGAAGTCGCCTTGTGTGGCCCATGAGTCGGCGTCCTGCGTTGGCTCCGCCAGCACGGCGACCGCGTGCTCGATGCGCTCGTCGAGCGCCGCGTCGTGCCACTCGGCCAACTCGGTGGCGTGCTGCGCCAGCGGCCGGCCATCGGCATTCAACTGAACGCGGGCCAGCGCTTCGAGCGCGCCGCGTTCCGAGGCCGACAGTTCGGGCGCGCGCAACAGGATCAGCGCACAGGCCCGCGACGCGGGCAGCGACGCGTCGGTCTCGACCTTGAAACGCTCGGTGATCGCGATCAGTTCACGCTGCAGCGGCATCAGGTAAGAGGCTGGCTCCACGTTCAGCAGCACCAGGTCGCAAGGCAGGCCGCCCCAGGTCCACAGTTTCAGGGCCTGCACCATGGTTCGCACCAGTCCGGTGGCGTGCGGCGCACCCGCGACGACGAGCACGATGGGCCGGTCGCCCGAGATGCCGAAGCGCCACAGCACGCGCCGGTCGATCGCCACGCCATCGGGCGCGGCCAACGGCGCCGGGCGCGCCATCAGCAGCGCCAGCGGGGTCGAGATGATCTGGATCGCCGCCAGGTTGGCCGCGCTGGTGCGCATCTCGCGCAGGCGGATGCCGGCGAGCGTGGCCGACATCGTCGACGAGCGTTCGATGATCGACGGCTGGCGGTACTTGTCGACCAGCGCCTCGAGTTCGCCGCGCGTACGCGCCGCCGCCGTGGCGATGCAAAAGCGCACCGTGCCGTGCGCCGGCAGCCGCACGCGCAACGACAGCGACGCCATCGGGTCGAGGCCGGTGACGAGCTCGGTCGCGGCATCGGCCGGCGCCGTGTCTGCGCCCGGTGCTGCGAGCGGCAGCGTGTCGTAGTGGGCCAGCGGGTGGGAGGCGTCGCGCTGGCGGCCGAGCCAGCGCGCGCGGTCGGCCTGCACTTCCACGTCGAGCACCTGGGCGTCGGCCTGCGCCACGAAGTGCACCGCATGCAGGCCCTGCTCGGTGGCCAGGCGCGGGCGGCGCTCGAAGTAGAGCGCGCGCTCTGCCGCGTTCCACTCGGCGCGCACGAACAGGTTGGCAAACGCGGGGTGGGCTTCGTCGGCGCGGGCCTCGGCCATCGACACCTCGAACGCCGACATCAGGTCGAGCTCGATCTCGTCGCCACCGAGATTGCGCAGTTCGATCTGGCGCAGTTCGAGGTCGTCTTCCGGGCTCACCCACACCGCGCAGTGCGTGTGCAGATCGCTCCACTTTGCATCGAGGCAGACGCGGTCGATGTGGAAGGTGGCCTCGTAGTGCGCGCCGACGTCCGGCGCCGGGTGCTGGGTGATGGAAACGGGCGCGGCGAAAACAGGCGCGGCATGGGTTTGCACCACAGCCGGCCTGAAACGCGTGCCGAACGGGGCTGGTGCGGCCGGCACGCGGCGGCGAATGTAGAAGAACATGCCGTGCGCATCGCGCAGTGCGTCGTCGCGCCAGCGCGAAATGAAAGCGTTGCCGAAGCGGCTCCAGCCGGCGCCGTTGGCGCGCAGCGCCACGCTGTAGCGGCCATTCGAGAGCAGGTGCGTCGGCTGCAGTGCCGAGGTGCCTGGTACCACCTGGCGCCACAGGCCGGGGCCGGCCTGGCGGCGGTCTGCGCTGCTCGAGCCGGGCGGCGCCTCGAGCACCATCGACACTTGGCGCGGCACACGCTCCTGCAGCAGCGACGCCACGGCTTGCAGGCGCGGCTCGGCCATCGCCCAACGGCGTGGCGCGGCGCCGAGCAGCACGTCGGCCAGCGCCAGGATCGTCATGCCCTGGTGGTGCGCCATGAAGGTGTAGACCGGGGTGAACGCAGCCTGGGTGGCGATGCGCTCGGGCGTGTAGTCGAGCGCCTCGATGAAGCCCGCAGCACCGCGCGCATGCAGTGCTTCCAGCCGCCGCAGGTTGGCCGCCGCCGCCGCCGGGTCGATCAGCGCGGCCAGGGCGGTGGCATACGGGGCCACGACCAGCTCGTCGGCCGGCGCGCGGCGCAGCGCGAGCGTGGGAACGCCCTGCGGTGCGTACTGGTAGGCCAGCGTGTGATCGCTTGCGGCGTAGGCCGATTCCGAGATGCCCCAGGGCACGCGCCGCACCTCGGCGAAAGCCTGCTGCGAACGCACGGCGGCCCGCGAGGCGCTTCCCAGCACGCTGGCGTCGGGCTCGTCGAGCAGCAGCGCGGGCATCAGGTACTCGAACATCGAGCCCGACCAGGAACGCAGCCCGGCGCCGCCACCAATAGCAAAGAACGGGCGGCCGAGCGCGGCCCAGTGCGCAACCGGCACGTCGCCCTTGGCAATGGCCCAGAGGCTGGCCAGGCGCGACTCGGAGGCCAGCAGGTCGTAGTAGCTGGTGTCGAGCTGCGCTTCAGCCACCCGGTAGCCGATGTGGAACAGCTTGCGCCGCCCGTTGTAGAGGAAACCGAACGTCGCCTCGTCGGCCAGGCGCCGGCCGTGGCCGGCCAGCGTGCGCAGCCGCTGCGCCAACGCCGCCTCACCGTGGGCTGCGCAGGCCGCCACGTCCTGCGCCAACGAACGCAGGGTGTCGATGTAGTCGCGCACGCATTGCGCCGCGAGCATGGGCGCCGACGGGGCCTGACCGGCCTCGGTGCTGCGCGCGTTGCCAGGCGCTGCGGTGGGCAGTACAACGGCGGTCTGCGCGCTCGGGTCGAGCGCCCACTGCGGCAGCGCCGAGGCGGCGCGCTGCAGCAGCGTGTCCAGGCCTGCCGGGTCGTCGCGCAAGCGGGCCAGCGGGTCGGCCACGTCGAGCAGGTCGTGCAGCGCGCTGCGTGCGGCATCGGACGGCAGCAATGCCGCAAGCGCCGGGGCACCTGCTGCCAGGCGCCGCCGCGATGCAGCCACGGCCACTTCGGCCTGACCGGCAGGCTGCAAGGGCGCAGTCGCGAGTGTTTCGCAGGCCTGCGCCAGAGCAATCAGGCAGCCGCACAGGTTGCCGCTGTCCACGGTGGACACATAGGCGGGCAGCAACGGCTGCGCGGTCTGCGTGTCGTACCAGTTCAGGAAGTGGCCGTTGTGGCGCACCAGGCCGTCGAGCGCGCCCAGCGTGCGCTCGCCGCGTTCCAACAACTCGGTGGTGCCGATCCAGCCGAAGCGCTGCGCGCAGGCCGTGGCAACGAGGTACAGGCCGATGTTGGTCGGCGAGGTGCGGTGCGCCACCATCGTGTACGGAAAGGTCTGCTGGTTGTCGGGCGGCAGGTCATGGTCGGCTGCGGTCACGCCATGCGCGAAATAGCGCCAGGTGTCACGCGCCACGTCGAGCAGGTAGTCGCGATCCGCTGGCAGCACGCGCACCTGCGCAGGGCCGCCGCGCGGGCGGCTGGCCCAGCCCGTAAACACCGGCGCCACCGCCCAAAGCAGGCAAAGCAGCCCTGCCAACACAGGCGTCGGCGTGCCGCACACCAGCAGCACAGCGAACAAGGCAGTGGCCGCCACGGGCTCGCGCCAATGCTGTTGCAGGATGTGGCGGAGGCGCTGGCCGGCCGCCGATTGCGCGGCTTCGGCCGTCGTCCATTGCAGCAAGTGGCGCTGGCTCACGGTCATGCGGTAGACGGCCCGCGCCCCCGCATCGACAGCCAGCGCGGCATGCGCCAGCAATTGCGTCACGTGCCACACCGTGCCGCAGGCGGCGCGCGCCAGGTCGGTCAGGCCCTGGCGGTAGAAGTGACGCAGGGCGATGTCGTCGCGGCTCGGCGCCAGGCCCGCCACGGCGCCGAGCAACGGGCCGGCACCGAAGGCGGCGACCACCAGCAGCAAGGCGCCGACCGGTGCTGCGCCCCAGCCCGCCAGACTCGCCGCGAGCAGCGCGAGCGAAGTGGGTGCAACGAGCGAGCGGCGCAGGTTGTCCAGCATCTTCCAGCGGTTGATGGCACCGATGCCGTAGTGGCGCGCACGCACCAGCAAAGGCAGCAGCTGCCAGTCGCCGCGGGTCCAGCGGTGCAGACGCGACGCGGCCACGTCGGCATGCATGGGTGCATCTTCGATGAGCACGATGTCGCTCACGCCGCCACAGCGGGCGATGGAGCCTTCGAGCAAATCGTGGCTCAACACCGCACCTTCGGGCAGGCGCCCACCGAGCACGGCGTGCAGTGCCTGCACGTGCAACAGGCCTTTGCCGGTGAACGTGCCTTCGCCGAACAGGTCCTGGTAGATCTCGGACGTGGCGGCGCTGTACGGGTCGATTCCGCCCTGCCCGGCGAACAGCCAGTTGAAGGGCGTGGCGTCGCCCGACCGGGCCAGCGGGGTGGCCACGCGCGGTTGCAGGATGCCGTAGCCCGAGGTGACGCGGCGCCGCGCCACGTCGACCCGCGGCAGGTTCAGCGGGTGCGCCGCCACGCCGACCAGTTCACGCAGGCTCCCGGGGGGCAGCTGGGTGTCGCTGTCGAGCGTGACGATGTACGGCAGGCCCGCCACCGGCTGCGAGGCGGCGCCCAGGTCGGTGAAGGGCGACGCGGCGGGCGCCGCCGCATCGGCCGCGAGCCAGCGGATCAACTGCTCCAGCTTGCCCCGCTTGCGCTCCCAGCCGATCCAGCGCTGCTCGGTCTCGCTAAAACGGCGGCCCCGGTGCAGCAGCAGAAAGCGCGCTGGCGCGCCAGGCGCGGCCGGGTGGCGGGCGTTCAGCGCCTGAACCCCCGCCACGGCGGCGGCCAGCAACGGCGGGTCGGCATCGGTGTGCGCGGCGTCGGCATCGGGCAGGTCGGTGAGCAGCGCGAACTGCGTGTTCGCTTCAAGGTTCGCCAGGTGATGGCGTTCGAGTTGCAGCGCGAGCGACTCGATGCCTTGCACCGTGCCCATCAACGCCGGCACGACGACCAGTACCCGGTGTTCGGGTGGTATGCCGTCGCGCAGCGCGAGGCGTGGCAGGCGCCGCGGTCGGGTGGACTCGCTGATGAGCCGGTTGACGAATGCGATCACTGCCTCCGACGCCGGCCCGAGCGCCAGCAAGGCGGTCAGCGCCAGGTTCACGCCCCATGGCAAGGGCCAGTGACCGCTTCCGTCGTGGGCGGTGAAGTGGAAGGTGAACCACAGTGTCAGCCCCACGCTTCCGAGCAGCAGGGTGGCCAGGTAGGCAGGCAGGGTGACCTTGTGCTGCAGCGCGTGCCAGTCCCACCCGGGCAGCGCGCGCGGCCCGAGCGCTTGGGCGAGCTGCAGACGCTCGGACCCACTCAGCCAGTAGCGCGGCGACCGCGCGGCGGCACTGAGGTCGCCGTTCGCCGGCGCCGAGTTCATCTGCGCGAGCAGCGCATGCGCGACCGACAGTTCGCTCGCGTGGCAGCGCCGCGCCAGCCGCTCGATGGCGTGCAGCGTGGTGTCCTGCGTGTCGTCACGCTCGGCACAGAACGCCGCCGAACCCTGCATCGCGCGCATCAGCGCGCTGGTGCGCTCAACGAGCGCACGCCAGTCGGTGTCTCCGAGCAGGCGCAGCGAGGTGATCGCGTTGCTTACGCTCAGGTTGTTCGCCGCCTGCTCGGCTTGCTGCTCCGCCTGTGTACCGGCCAGGTCCGGCACGGCTCGCGCCAGCCAGCGGCGTACACGCCCGCCGTTGGGCGCCATGACCTCTGCCGTGGGGTGGTTCAAGCGTTGCGCCACCTGCAACGCGAAGGCCCGTCCCGCACCGCGCAGTTCGAGCGCATCGAACAGCGGCTGCGGGTCGGCCACCGGCGAGTCGGCCAGGTTGTCGCACCACTGGTTGCCCAGCTCGCGTGCAGCCTTCGATGCCGCCACGAGCTCGGCCAGGCGGCGCAGGTTTTCGATGAGCACGACGCGCAGCGTGGTCGGCAGCGCCCACATTTCGCCGAGCGTCAGCTCGCGGGTCTGCTGGTAGGCATCGAGAAAGGCGACGAGCAGGTCTTCGTCGAACGCGCTGTCGGTGTGGGCCACGAAGGCCCAGGCCACGCTGTACACCCGCGGCAGCCCGGCGAGGTGAACACCGGTGAGTACCGGAAGATCGTCGAAGTACCGGCGCGGCAGGCCGTCGTGAATCTCCTTGAGCTGCGCCGCGACGATGTGGAAGTTGTCGAGAAGCCACTCACCAGCGGGGCTGACGTCTTGGCCGGTGCGCTCCTGCTGGCCGATGTAGCGGTGTGCCTCGCGCAGCACGGCGATGTTGTCGCGCAGGCGCGGGAAGAACTCCGTGGCACGGGCGTGGTCACCCACCGCAGAATGGCTTTCGCCGAGGCTGCGGCCGTGTTGCGCGAAACGTTGTGCGCCGAAGATTTCCGCCCGCACGGGCGCTTCTACCGACCCCCGCCGCGCTTCCAGCAGCGCAAGGGCCTGCGGTGCGGCGCCGGGGACGAGCCGCCCCAGCCGGACCGACGGCATCAAACCACCATCGACGTTCCCGCGAGCACCAACAGGGTTAGGCCAAGCGTGGTGACGAAGCGAGGGGCCAGGAATGCATCGACCGATTCAGCGACGCGTTGCAGCCGGTACAAAGGGCCGCGTGAACTGGCACACCGCACCATGTGATCGTGCAGCAGCGCCAACTCTTGCCGGACCGACTGTGACAACTCACGAGTCTTGCTAGAGAGGATGGCGGTGTTCATGGGGAGACTCTCTACAAAAGGGGAAGCGTTGACGTCAGCGTAGGACGAAACGGTCAGCGTGTCTGTCGGCGTGGCTCAGCCTGCTCGGTAGGCGTTGTCCTACCCTGCCGGCCGGCCGGTGCCTGGAGTCCGGCCCAGCGCGGCCCAGCGCGGCATCAGCGCGGCGTGTTGCTCGATCGGCCCAACAAGGCCACCAACGCCATCAACGCTGCGCCTGCTGCGGCGGCAATCAGCATCGCCTTGACCGGCTCTTCCTTGATGTAGCCGACGGTCTTGTCCTGAACGCGAACGGCCTGGTCGCGCAACTGGGCCGAGCTGTCGCGCACGGCGTCGATGCCACGGCGCGCGAGTTGCTCGGCCTCGCCGGCAACGCGGCTGATCGTCGGCATGGCCTTCGCACGGACGCCCTCGACGCTGCTCGACAGGCTGTCGAGCGCGTCGTTGGCCACACGTTGGGTCGAGCGGATCGCGTTCTCTGCGCCTTGCGCAGCCTGGTCCCCGAGTTGGGTGGCGGCTTGGCCGATGTCGCGGGGTGAATTGGCGGTGGTGATGGTCATGGCAGTCCTCGTTGAAAAATGAAGGGATTGGGTGCGTTCGGAGTTTGGCTCGCGACGCGTGGCGCGTCAGTTGCGCTTGATCAAGCCGAACAGAAAACTCGCGATCGCCAAAACGACGAACACGAAGAACAGAATCTTTGCGATGCCGGCGGCGCTGGCGGCGATGCCACCAAAACCGAATACCGCAGCGATCAACGCAATGACGAAAAAGACAACGGCGTAATGCAGCATGGGGGTCTCCAGAAGTAATTCAAACTCACGGCACTGATACCAGCGCTGCGATCAGTCAAGCTTAAGGAGCGGGCTTCGCTGCGGCCATGAGCACGCGGCGGTTCGTGCTGTGGGCCGGCGTTTCGACCCGCTGTAGGACGACGCTCACGGGCGCCGCTGCAGGGCACGGGCCGCGGTTCGGATGCCTACGCGGGCACGACCAGCGGCAGGGTGGCGCTGACGCGAGTGCCCTGCCCCGGCGCCGAGTGCACTGTGAGCACCCCGCCGGCTGCCTCGACCCGGTAACGCATGCCCACCAGACCGTGTGCCGACGTGCTGTGCGCGGCCGGGTCGAAGCCCATGCCGTCGTCGGCGACCGATACCTCGGCCATGCCGTCGCGCGCCTGCAACGACACCTTCACCGTGTCCGCCTGCGCGTACTTCGAGATGTTGGTGAACGCCTCCTGGATCAGCCGGTACACGGTCAACTCGGCCTCGGGGCGCAAGGCCACCGGCTCCAGCATGCTTTCGACCTGCAGGTCGGACGCTTTCGCGAATTCGCGCAACTGGATCTCGAGTGCGGCGACGAGGCCGAGGTTGCTCAGCGACGACGGGCGCAGGTCTTCGATGATGCGGCGCTTCAGCGCAATGCCGCTGTTGAGCGTTTCGTTCAGGTGGACCAGGCGCTCCGAGGCTTCGGGTGACAGCACCCCGATGCGTGTCTTGATGCGGGCCGTGTCGAGCTTGGCCGTGGTGAGGAGTGCGCCCAGCTCATCGTGCAGCTCGCGCGCCAGACGGCTGCGTTCGTCTTCCCGCGCGGTGACAAGGTGGCGGGACAGCTCGGTCAGCTCGGCGGTGCGGCGCTTGACCTCCCGGTCGAGCTGATCACGCTCGGTCTGCAACTCGTTGCGCTGGTCGCGGCGCAACTGGTCCACGGCATGCAGCTGGCGCAGGTAGAGGTACAGCGCCAGCAGGCTCAGCACGGTCATCAAGCCAATGCCGATGCGGCTCACGCTGAGTGCGTCGTACACGTCCTTGCGCGCGATTTCGCCGGACTGCGCTTCGTCGACGAGCATCAATTCGGCGGCCGCACGGATCGACTCCATCTGCTCCTTGCCGATGTCGGAAAGCAGGATCTCGCGCCACGCCTCGGTGCGCCCCGAGTCGTACATGTCGAGCGTGGTCACCAGTTCCGAGAGCTTCACGGCAATCAGTTCTTCGAGCCGCGCCAGTGCTTTCGCATGGGCCGGCCTGGAAGCGTAGTGGTCCTTCAGCTTGGCCATCGTCTCGGGCAGGGCCTCGACCGAATTGCGGTAGGGCTCCAGGTAGTCCGCGCGGCCCGTGAGCAGGTAGCCCCGCTGCGCGGTTTCGGCATCGACCATCAAACGCAGCACGCGCTGCACCCGCAGCCGCGCGATGCTCAGGTCCGACACCGCGTCCATCGAGTTGCGCGAGCTGCGGTACGAGGTCTCGCTGATGAGCAGCATCACCAGCGCGACCAGCGCGGCGAGCGGAAAGGCGAAGGGGCTGCGGCGAAGCCGGTTCACATCGATCATTGGGAGCACCGTGCACGCCCGTTGCCACTAGACTTGGCGTTTTCATTGCCAGCACGGGAGCGTTTAACATGATTCGAATCGTGATCGTCGATGACCACGCCATCGTGCGAGCGGGGCTGCGCCAGTACTTCTCCGAGCAGGTGGGCCTGCGGGTTACCGGCGAGGCAGCGAACGGGCGTGAAGCACTCGAGCTGGTGCGCAAGGGCGACCTCGACGTGCTGCTGATGGACCTGTCGATGCCCGACCACAGCGGCGTCGACGCGCTGGCGGCGATCAAGGCACGTGCGCCCGAACTGCCGGTGCTGATCTTGTCGGGCTTCCCCGAGGCGCACTACGCGACCACGTTGCTCAAGCAGGGTGCCAGCGGCTACCTCAACAAGGAATGCGACCCGGAAGAAATCGTCAAGGCGATCCATACGGTGCACCGCGGGCGCAAGTACATCTCGACCGCCGTGGCCGAACTGCTGGCGTCGGGGCTGGACGTGACAGCCGAGAAGCCGCCTCATGAGCAGCTTTCGGAGCGCGAGTTCCAGGTGTTCCTGCGTCTGGCCAAGGGCGAGACCATCGGCCACATGGCCGACGGCATGTCATTGAGCGTGAAGACGGTGAGCACGTACCGGACCCGGGTGATGGAGAAGATGAACTTGAATTCGAACAGTGACCTGACCTATTACGCACTCAAGAACGGGCTGATCCAGTAGGGCATGCCCGACGCGGCCGGGCGGTGCCGCGTCAACTCAGCGTGCCCGGGGCGGAATCCGAGGCATCGGGCTTGCCCGCTGCCAGCCGCTCGCAATAGCGGATCAACGCGTCGATCTCGTTCGACTTGTCGAAGACCTTGTCGGCCCCGAGCTCGATGCATTTGCGTCGCATGTCGGGGGTGGCGTAGTTGCTCAGCACCACGAGCTTCAACTTCTTGTCGCTGCGGCGCAAGGCCTGCAATACGCCGAGGCCCGAGCCCTTCTTGAGGAAGATGTCGACAATGCCCAGCTGGCAATCGTTGCCCGGTTGGCGCAGCCAGTCGACTGCCGTGGCCTCGTCTTCAGCGAAGCCGAC
>Ga0123336_10001016_pt1 | contig 26473 bp, 21 predicted proteins | sample SSSSmetaG_FD_96466 | JGI IMG/M metagenome (GOLD analysis project Ga0123336, IMG submission 96466) | Glacier valley bacterial and archeal communities from Borup Fiord, Nunavut, Canada, to study Microbial Dark Matter (Phase II) - ​SSSS metaG | ecosystem: Environmental > Aquatic > Freshwater > Ice...
GTTTCCTTTGAAAGCTTTAGAGATAAGCTTCTTCCCGGAGCAACGGAGCAATGGAAAATAATTATTAAAGGCAGAACGGCAGACAAGATTGTTGCTGAAATGGTCGCAACGCTTTATGATGAGTCTCTCGATGAATTCAGGGCCAATAGTTTCTATGCGAATTTCTACAATTCAGCTTATTCACATTTGCAATGGCAAAGTGTGAACGGTTTTAAAAGAGCTGACCTTACTTTATTTGAAAATGAATGGAATAATGGAAGTGACCGATATACAAATGAACCTTCCTTTGATGCGCTGAACTGGTTTGGATATAATTTTTATCGTTTCCCAGGATCGGGACGAAATAGAATGTATAGTATGGATGCTGTTGGTTCTTCTCCCAGGATGATGAAGAAGAGTGAGGCTGCAAAAGAGAAAGAGAGTGATGATAGAGCGAAGATGGATATGGTTTCTGAAGTGGCTGTTAGCGATGGTTATCTCAAAAACGCACAGCCAGGTATGAGAATTGAAAAAGATAATGTGGAGAAGCAAGACATGTCGGATGTAACGATCCGAAAGAACTTTAATGAAACGGCATTCTTCTATCCAACCCTTCTTACGAATGAAAAAGGTGAGATCATTATAACCTTTACGATCCCGGAGGCATTAACACGCTGGAAGATGCTAGGCTTCGCTCATACGAAAGATTTAAAATCGGGCACAGTGATGAATCACCTGGTTACACAGAAAGATATTATGGTTGTGCCGAATCAACCGCGATTTTTCCGGGAGAATGATAGAATGAAGTTCTCTGCCAAGATCAGCAGTCTTGTGGATAAAGAACTTTCGGGTCAGGCTCAGTTGGAATTTTTTGACGCTCTTACCATGAAGTCTATAAATGATTTGATGAAGAATCAGGCTATAACTCAGAACTTTTCAGTGAAGGCGAAACAAAGCACAAACCTTGAATGGAGTATTGAGATCCCGGAAGGCATTCAGGCGATTACCTATCGTATCGTTGCGAAAGCAGGGGGTTTCTCTGATGGTGAGGAAATGGTGCTACCGGTTGTCACAAACAGGATGCTTGTTACAGAAACGCTTCCGTTGCCGATTCGCGGAAAGCAAACAAAGGAATTTAAGTTTGAAAAGCTACTGAATAATAGATCGACAACGTTACGTCACCAGCGCTACACTCTTGAATTTACTTCTAATCCTGCATGGTATGCGATTCAAGCATTGCCATACCTGATGGAGTATCCGTATGATTGCGTGGAGCAAACGTTCAGCAAGTTTTATGCGAACAGTATCGCATCGCATATTGCGAATTCAAACCCGCGTATCAAGCAAGTATTTGATACATGGAAAAATATTCAACCCGATGCATTGCTTTCAAATCTTGAGAAGAACCAGGAATTGAAATCTGCATTGCTGGAAGAAACTCCCTGGGTATTGCAGGCGAAAGATGAGAGTCAGCGCAAGCGTATGGTCGGTGTGTTGTTTGATCTTAATCACATTGCTGGTGAACTTGACCGTGCTATTGATAAAATCAGGAAAGCGCAGTTGCCTAGCGGCGGATTTAGCTGGTTCCCCGGTTTCAAGGAGGATCGCTACATGACCCAGCACATCATTGCCGGGATGGGACATCTTGATGTGATGGGGGTGAAGTCAATTCGCGAAGACAATAGGACCAAAGATATGGTTGTGAATGCTCTTGGATTTATGGATGCGGAGATTAAAGATGATTATGATCGCTTGGTGGCGTTGGCCAAAAAGAAGCTGATCAAGCTGGAGGATGATAATATTGGTTATATTCAATATCATTTCTTGTACACAAGAAGCTATTTTAAGGATATTGAAATTCCAGCTGCATCAAAAGAAGCATTTAATTATTTCCTTGGTCAGGCAAAGAAGTATTGGTTAAACAACAACAATCTTTACATGCAGGGAATGACGTGTCTTTCCTTGAACCGCTTCGGTGACAAGACTATTACCGCTGCAATGATAAAATCATTCTCCGAACGTGCATTGCATTCTGAGGAGATGGGAATGTACTGGAAAAATGATGGTGGCTATTACTGGTGGCAGGCTCCGATCGAAACCCAGGCGTTGATGATCGAAGTATATGACGAAGTTGCCGGTGATACAAAATCTGTTGAGGATTTGAAAGTTTGGCTATTAAAACAAAAGCAAACACAGGATTGGAAAACAACGAAGGCGACAGTTGAAGCGTGTTATGCCTTGTTACGAAGAGGTTCTGATATTTTGTCGAATACAAAACAAGTGGAAATAAAGGTTGGTAATGAGATCATTGATCCAACAAAACGTGAAGATGTTGCAATTGAAGCTGGCACTGGCTATTTCAAAACCGCATGGCAGGCAAATGAGATCAAACCGGAAATGGGCAAGATTACGTTGACCAAAATTGACGATGGAGTTGCCTGGGGAGCAGTTTACTGGCAATACTTTGAACAGCTTGATAAGATCACTGCTGCTGAAACACCGCTTAAGCTGAAGAAAGATTTGTTCATTCAACAAAACACAGATCGTGGTCCTGTCATTACACCAATCACAGACACGTCGCCATTGCATATTGGCGATCTTGTAAAGGTTAAGATTGAGTTGCGAGTTGATCGCGATATGGAATATGTTCACCTGAAAGATATGCGTGCTGCTGGTTTCGAACCAACATCAACCTTATCACAATTTAAGTATCAGGATGGATTGTATTATTATGAAAGTCCACGTGATCTGGCGACAAACTTCTTTATGGGTGCATTGCCAAAGGGAACCTACGTTTTCGAATATGATCTTCGTGTTTCTCAAAAAGGTAATTTCTCAAATGGAGTGACTACAATTCAGTGTATGTATGCACCGGAATTTACGAGCCACTCGGCTGGAATCAGAGTTGATATTAGGTAATTTCCAGTTTAAAATTTGAACTTGTAAGTGCTTTTGATCATTAGTGTAGACTCATGATCAAGAGCGCTTCGCATCTTGTTATTTGTCAATTGTCAGCTTGCTGAATTCCGGATGTTCCAGTATCAACTTAAACCAACTTGTGTAGCTGGCTGAATTTAATTTAATGCTAGTAGAGAGCGTTTCCATAGAGACAAACTTCCAATCCTCCACTTCTTTTGGGTTTACAACAGGGTCGCCGTCATATCGTCCGATAAAAACATAATCAAGCTCATTTTCGGTAAGGCTATTGTCCAGCGCAGCTTTATATTGAAATTTGAATAGGAATTCCGGGATCAAGTCAATACCCATCTCTTGTTTTAATTTCCTGTTCGTAGCTTCCTCCATTTCTTCGCCCGGAAGAGGGTGACTACAACATGTATTTGTCCATAATCCACCACTATGATATTTTGACTTGGCTCTTTTTTGCAGAAGAACTTCACCGTCGGAATTGAAAAGTAAAATTGAGAAGGCCCTGTGAAGAACTCCTTTGCGATGGGCTTCAAATTTTTCCATCAGGCCAACCTGCTCATCATGGTCATCTACAAGAATAACCTGTTCCATATCAGATAAGGTTGAATTGATGCTTGAGAAAAGAATAACCGAGGATGGCAATCTTATAGCGGTTAGGAATTCTGATTCTGCTTTGCAATACTTTCTCTGAAGGTAATTTTTTTATTTTTCTGAAAAGCGCTTTGTAATACAGGTACGCAACATATACACCAAGTCTGGATCCTTTGGGTAAATTTTGGATTCCCTGGTATCCTTCCTGAAAATCCACGGCGATGCTTTCTTCTATTTTCTTTTTGTTACAGTCATCAAATTTTTCAATTTCAATATCCGGGAAGTAATTGCGGCCAAGTCCTTTGAAATCAGAATTGAGATCTCTTAAAAAATTTATCTTTTGGAAAGCAGACCCCAGCTTCATCGCGGATGGCTTGAGTTTTTGATACTCTTCTTCATTTCCATTTGCGAAAACACGAAGGCACATTAAACCTACCACCTCCGCAGATCCTAAAATATATTTTTCAAATCCTTCTTTGTCGTAATGAGTTTCAACAAGGTCCATCTCCATGCTGTAAAGAAACTGCTCAATCAGTTCCCGTTCAATATTGAATTGATGTACGATGGATTGAAAACTGTTGAGAATCGGGTTAAGGCTTATTTTCTCCTCAATGGCTCTCCATGTATCTTCTTTAAATCTCTTTAGTAGACATGCCTTGTCATAATCATGGAAAGAATCTACGATCTCATCAGCAAATCGCACAAAGCCGTAAATAGAATAGATGGGGTTTCGAAGCTTTCTTTCAAGACAAACGATACCAAAAGAAAATGAAGTGCTGTACGATCTTGTTGTAAGACGGCTGGTTTTAATACAAACTTTGTCAAAAAGTAGCTTTTGGCTCATCAGTCATTGAAATTCAAGTTATATAGTTTTAACGATTTTTGCGTGTTTTAATTTATCTCTTTTATCAAGCTCCGCGGCAACCACCTGTCCCGAAATAATTGCAGGTGGCACACCCGGCCCAGGCACTGTGAGCTGACCAGTATAAAACAGATTATTGACCTTTTTGTTAACAATAGAAGGCTTAAGATTTGCCGTTTGGCGAATAGTATTTGCCAGTCCGTAGGCATTTCCTTTGAATGCGTGGTAGTCTTCTATGAAATTTCTGTGAGCATAGCTCTTTTTATAAACAATGTTTTTGCGGATAGATTCTCCTGTAATGGATTCCAGGCGATCCATCAGGAGATCGAAATACTTTTCTCTTATTTCTTCGGTATCATTCAAATCCGTTGCAACTGGGACCAGGATGAAGATATTTTCATGACCCTCAGGAGCAACCGTATTATCGGTACGGGAGGGGCAGCTTACGTAAAATAATGGGCTTGTCGGCCATGAAGGATTTTGATAAATTTCTTTTGTATGCAAGGCGAAATCAGCGTCAAAAAAGAGATTGTGATGTAAAAGCTTGTTTAATTTTTTGTTAACGCCTAAATAAAAGATCAGGCTTGAAGGAGCCATTGTTCTCTTATCCCAATATGATGTAGAATAATTGCGATATTCTTTTGGAAGTATATGTTGGTCAATGTGATGGTAATCTGCACTTGCAACGACGTAATCTGTTTTTTTGGATGTGTTATTTGTTATCAATGACTTTATGTTCCCTCCAATAAATTCGAATCCGTTTACTTCACTATCAAAATCAAATTTCACGCCTTGTTCCTGACAGACACGTTGCATGGCTTCAACGATCTTATACATTCCACCTTGTGGATACCACGTGCCGAGCGCCATGTCAGCATAATTCATGAGACTGTAAAGAGCGGGAGTATTAGCTGCATCAGCACCCAGAAATAACACGGGAAACTCAAGCAATTGCACCAATGCCGGATCGTGAAAACTCTTGCGGACATGCGATGACAGAGATTGAAATACGTCTAATTTAAAAAGTCCTTTTAGCAACTGACTATCGAACAGTTCAGTTACTGATAATCCGGGTTTATAGACGAGATTATTTATCCCAGTATCGTATTTGTATTTCCCTTCTTTAAGGAATTTTTTAAGTTTTTCACCGCTTCCCTGTTCACGTTTTTCAAAAAGTTTGTAGAGGGCGTCAACGCCAGCAGGAACATCCATGACATCTTCTTTTGAAAAAAATATCCTATACGATGGATCCAGACGGGTGAGTTGATAAAAATCTGCGGTGGTTTTCTCAAACCGATTGTAAAAATTTTCAAAGACATCAGGCATCCAGTACCAGCTTGGGCCCATATCAAACACAAAGCCATTCGTCTCAAATTTTCTGGCTCTTCCTCCCGGTAAACTATTTTTCTCGAATACAGTAACATTATGTCCAGACTGGGCAAGACATGCCGCGGTCGAAAGACCGGAAAACCCTGAACCGATTACAGATATAACTGACATTAGAAGTTGTAGCCTGCTACGTTACAACACTATTCTTAAATTCTCAACTCCTCCCTGACCTTTCGAAGTGTTTCACGAAGGTAACCTAAAGTTTACGCATCTGTTTTATCGATATCCCGCCAGTTTTTTCTGTATTTCCTTCCGGGCATGAAAAATACGATTCTTCACAGTTCCTATAGGAATTTTTAGATGTTCAGCAATTTCATGATACTTATACCCGGAGGTGTGCATCTTGAAAGGAATAAGAAGTTCATCTTTAATGGAATTCATATTTCTCCAGACTTCTTTAAATTCTAAACTTCCACCTGGTTTGTGGAACGTGTTCTCGTCTTCAACATTTAAAATATACAACTCTTTAGTTGTATCATGGGTGGTCTTTTCTCTCTGCGACTTTCGATAGTTGTTGATAAACGTATTTCGCATGATGGTAAATAACCATCCCTTTAGATTTGTATCATTCCTGAACTTGTTGCGAAACGTCAGGGCTTTGAGAATGGTATCCTGAACAAGATCGAGCGACTCTTCCCTGTCTGAAGTAAAACGGTACGTAAGACTTCTGAGCATAGGCCGTAACTGTGCAATATGGTTATCAAATTCAGGTGCAGTCATTGTTACTTTGTTTAATTTTTTGTTCTAAACTTTAAACAATATTAGTGTTCACACCGTATATATTCACGTTTTGTTTAACCTTATTTACAAAAAATAAAACACTAATTATGGATCCTAAGAAGCTTACTGAGGTCGGTATTATTAAAAAACAGATGAAGGTTAGGGGGTATTTTTAATGCCATTTTCTTTAAAATGTGTCCTGAAGCCAGTATTATGCATTCTGCCTGGTCCTGACAAAGTTTGCTGAGATACTGTTGAACATCCTGCGGGCTTGGGGAAGTGGTTATGGAAGTAATCAGGATCTTAGGGTGATGACTTTCACAAATGCTCAACACGTCTTTGTAAGGCACCATTTGCCCGAAGTAATATGTCCTCAGGCCTGCCTTCTTAGTGATATAGTTGTAGAATAGAAGCCCTAGCTCGTGAAGTTCATTTTCTGGGAGAAACAATAATACACGCGTTGCAGTGGAAGGAGAAATGGGCAAGGCGTCAATAGCGACGATAAGTTTTTGTCGAATAAGATTGGATATAAAATGCTCCTGGGCAGGAGTGATGTTTCCCGTATGCCATAAAACGCCAATCTTTTCCAAAAAGGGATATACGATTTCTGTTATAGTTTTTTCAAATCCGTACCGCAGGATCAGGCTGGCAAGCGCCTTTTCGAAGTTTTCTTCTTCCAGATCAACCATCGCCACGATCAACTGATCGATGTGTATATCGGTATCGGTTTTGGATTCACTTAATTCCCTTACTTTCTCTGAAAGCTGGTCAGAAGTGAGGTCTGCTATTTTGGATATTTTTACTCCGTTGTTATTCAGCAATGAAATATTAATAATCTTTTTCAGATCGTCATCCGAATAATACCTGATGTTGGTAGTGGTTCGTTCAGGAGCAACAATCTTATATCGCTTTTCCCAAATGCGGATGGTATGGGCTTTGATACCTGATAGTTTTTCTAATTCTTTGATAGAATAATTGCCCATTACATAGTGGATTTGTTGAATAACCTGATTAATGTAGTTTTGTTCAATCTTTTGTGATAAAAATCGCCCACGACATTCGTATAGCAGAATTATGGTTCAACGAAATGAACTGGAAGGCATTTCGATTTCAACAAGAAGCGTGGGAAGCTCATCTGTCGGGTAAAAGCGGAATGATCACTGCACCAACAGGAAGCGGTAAAACGTATTCTCTTGCTGTTCCTATAATCGTAGAAGGCCTGGACCGAAAAGAAAAGAAGGTTCAGGCGATCTGGATAGCTCCCATACGTGCCCTTGCAAAGGAAATCAAGAATGCAGCTACCACTGCTGTTGAAGGTTTAGGTTCTTCATGGAAAGTGGAGCTTCGATCCGGCGATTCAACAGCGGCTCAGAAAATCAAACAAAAAGAAAAGCCGCCTCAGTTTTTGATCACTACACCTGAAAGCCTTCATCTTTTATTATCTCAAAAAAAGTACGCTGACTATTTTTCCGATCTTAAAACAATTGTTGTTGATGAGTGGCATGAGCTTATGGGTTCAAAGCGAGGAGTTCAAATGGAGCTTGCTTTATCACGATTAAAAACGGTAGCTCCTGGCCTTAAGATCTGGGGAATATCAGCAACAATTGGCAACATGGAGCAATCACTTCAGATTTTGCTCGGTTCGGATTATGAAAAAGGTGAGCATGTTGTTATAAAGGCGGACATTAAAAAAGAGATCGATATCATTTCTGTCTTTCCTGATGAACTTGATCGTATGCCCTGGGCTGGTCATCTGGGTATTCACTTGTTAGATAAAGCTGTCGAAATCGTCCGTAATAATCGAAGTACACTCATTTTTACAAATACACGATCGTTCGCAGAGATCTGGTATCAGAAAATGCTTGAGATAGCGCCTGAACTTGCAGGCCAGATAACAATGCATCATGGATCGATTAGTCAAAATATTCGTCAATGGGTTGAAGAGCAACTGCATGAAGGAAAATTAAAAGCAGTTGTCTGTACGTCAAGTCTTGATCTTGGTGTTGATTTCAGGCCGGTAGAAACAATCATCCAGGTGGGAAGTCCCAAAGGGATTGCAAGATTTCTTCAGCGTGCCGGACGAAGCGGTCACCAGCCAGGAGCTACCAGTAGAATCTATTTTCTTCCAACACATTCGCTTGAATTAGTGGAATCGGCAGCTGTGAGAGAAGCAATGCATCGACATATTGTTGAAGATAGAATTCCATATTTGCGATCGTTCGATGTCTTGGTGCAATATTTGGTAACACTTGCCGTTTCTGACGGATTCAAATCGGAAGAAATCTTTAATGAAGTAAAAGGAACAGTAAGTTTTCAATCGATCACAGAAGATGAGTGGAATTGGTGCCTGAGATTTATCACAACCGGTGGCGAATCGTTAACGGCGTATGATGAATACCGAAAAGTTGAATTTGAAAATGAAATCTACAAGGTTGAGAGTAGAAGAATTGCGTTAAGACATCGGTTGTCGATCGGCACGATTGTAGGTGATACCACGTTGTTAGTAAAATTTGTGCGTGGAAAATACCTCGGTTCTATTGAGGAAGGATTTATTTCACGACTAAAACCAGGTGACGCGTTTTGGTTTGCAGGACAAACTTTGGAGCTTGTTCGTGTAAAAGATATGGAAGTTCAGGTGAAAAAGACCAGGAAGAAATCGGCGCGCGTGCCTTCATGGCAGGGTGGGAGAATGCCATTATCATCACAAATGAGCGAGATGATCCGTTTCAAAATCAATGAAGCTGCTGAAGGGCGTTATGAGGATGAAGAGATGCGCTTTCTCAAACCGTTGATGCAACTTCAAGCTGACAGATCACATTTGCCAAAAAAAGGTGAATTCCTCATTGAGTATTTTGAAACCAGCGAAGGCCATCACGTGGTAATGTATCCTTTTGAAGGACGACTTGTTCATGAAGGACTTGCTTCATTGGTTGCGTATCGTATATCTCAGATAAAGCCAATCACGTTCTCCATTGCCATGAATGATTATGGTTTTGAACTTTTATCGGATCAGGATATCCCAATTTATGATGCCATTGAAACAGACTTGCTTGGAGTTGATAATCTCTTAAAAGATATTCAAGCCAGTATCAATTCAATTGAAATGGCGAGAAGAAAATTCCGGGATATTGCCTCGATTGCCGGATTAGTATTTAAAGGTTATCCAGGTCAACGCGTGCGCGACAGGCATATTCAATCTTCATCACAGTTATTCTTTAATGTTTTTCACGAATACGATTCGACTAATTTGTTGTTGATGCAGGCGTATGAAGAAGTTCTTGACTTTCAGCTTGAAGAGGCAAGAATGCGACGGGCCCTTGAGAGAATTGCTCTTCAGAAAATCGTTATCAAAGAGCCATCAAGGCCAACACCTTTCGCTTTCCCGATTATCGTTGATAGGTTAAGTCGCGATAAACTGACTTCCGAGAAGCTCGAAGACAGAGTGAAGAAAATGTTGTTGAAGTATGATCAGTAATATGTTCATTTAAAAAATACTTCTGAATATCAGGAACAACGTCCCGGACATAATTACCACCACTGGCACTGTGAGGCACCACGCGATGATAATATTTCTCACGGTATCCGGCTGAAGATTCTTAACGCCTTTGCTTGCAACCATACTTCCAGCGATACCGGATGATAGTACATGGGTTGTACTTACCGGCAATCCGTACGAGCTTGCTAATCCGATTGTACATGCGGCTACAAATTCTGCACTCGCACCTTGCGCATACGTAAGATGTTCTTTTCCGATTTTTTCACCGATTGTTTTAACAATGCGTTTCCACCCAATGGTTGTTCCAAGGCCGAGGGAAATTGCAATCATTGCGATAACCCAATAAGGAGAGTAATCGGTAACTTCACGAAGACTGCTAATACTGTCCTTTAATATTTTTCTGTCCGATTGACTCAGGCGAGCTTCCTCTTTTTTCAAAAGCTCATTAAGATGCCTGTCCATCAGAAGTATGTCTTTGCGAATCTGGAATCTTCCTTCTTTCGGAAGATCTTTAATGGTATTGATTCCAATCATCGTAGAGCGTAGCTCCAGATTCATTGCCATAGTTTCCTTAAGCTTTAGCCTGTCTGTTTCTGAAAGAGGATTTGGATCGATAGAATTTAGTACAACTTCTATCGTATTGATTGGTCCCGTCAATTTTGCGGCGTTAAGATTAGCATTCAATGCAAAATATCCCGGAACAATTCCAATCAGGATAAGCATGATAAGTCCGACCCCTTTTTGTCCATCGTTTTTTCCGTGGTATAAACTAACGAATGTACATGTAAGGATAAGTGTCGCCCGGATCGCAATAGGAGGTGGGGAATTCTTTTTTGGTTCTTTAAAAAGATCATCGCCGTAAGATTTACCTTTTGACACCATACGAAGCAGGTACATTAAAATGATAGTGAGTGCGAAACCGAGAAGCGGTGAGAGCAAAAGTGCAAAACCCATGTCTTCCGCTTTCGCCCAATTGACAGCAGTGGCAGATTCTCCCGGTAGAAAAGAATATGCGATTCCGACCCCAAGAATTGACCCTATAAGCGTATGAGAGCTTGAGCAGGGGATACCCATCCACCACGTTAAAAGATTCCAGAAAATGGCACTGAGCAAAAGTGCTGCGACCATCGCAATACTATGGCTAATATTTTGATCAACTAGTGTTTCTACGGGCAGTAAATTTACAATTGCCATAGCTACAGCAATCCCTCCGGTAACTACACCAACTGCATTCATAAATCCCGACCATATAACCGCCATCCATGGCTTGAGAGAATTGGTGTATATAACGGTGGCAACTGCATTTGCCGTATCGTGAAATCCATTTACAAATTCAAAGGCGCACGCCGCCAAGAGGCAAACAATCAGTAATACGGTGTAGGAAAATTCTAATTCAAACATGGAATTTAGTCAGGTAGCTGGAATTGACAGGAAAACCTGCAAATCCATAGTGGCGGCTAAGGTAATGCGACTTGCTATGCCCTGTGTTATGGCAATGTTAAAAAATTTAAGACCTGCAGGCCACAGTCGGTTCCTTTTTTCCTATCCTTTTCACATCCAATGGATTGTGAATTACAGGTTTGTATTTGATGTGGTTGCAAACGGATACAATTACTGTTCGTATTTTTGAATTCTTGAAAACAGAAATAATCAGGGATGGGGTCCAATTGCTTCCGGAGAAAGCGATATTCTTTACCAAAGAGAAGGTATTGGTAGCTGCGGACTTACATTTTGGAAAGATCAACCACTTTCGCCAGGCTGGATTACCCGTACCAAAGTCAGCAAATCAAAAGAATGCCGAAACGCTTATCGATCTCATCAATTATTGGAAACCAGAGAGAACGATATTCCTTGGAGACCTCTTTCACAGTCATTACAATGAAGAATGGGAAGTTGTAGGACAGATTGTCAAACATTTTCCTGTATGCTGCTTTGAGCTTGTTATTGGTAATCACGATATCATGAGCGAGCATCAATATCAGCGAAAGGGAATTAAAGTCATTGAGAAAGAAGAGATCAATCAATGGATATTGACGCATGAGCCAATGGATGTAGCTGATATTCCACCCGGTAGAATTAATATGGCCGGACATATTCATCCTGGAGCCTTTCTTCAAGGGAAGGGAAGGCAGTCCGTAACACTTCCATGTTTCTGGTTTTCAAAGAATCAATTAATACTGCCTGCATTTGGATCGTTTACCGGTCTTGCAGTTATTAGTCCGGCAGAGGCAGATAACGTTTACATTGTGGTAGAAAAAAAGATTATGGCAGTGTCGCTCATTCCAATCAAAAGAAGATCAAAGATTACCCGATGAGAAATATATTTGTCATTTTATTGATAGCATGTTTCAGTGTTGTTGAGGCACAGGACACACTCACTATTTCACTTCTTTTCACAGGCGATGTGATGCAGCACGACTCACAGATCTCCGCAGCATACAACTCCAGTGCTGATATGTACGATTATAAACCGTGCTTTCAATTTGTTAAGCCAATGCTTTCTGCTCCGGATCTTACGTTTGGCAATCTTGAAGTCACACTTGCCGGTCCACCGTATAAAGGCTTTCCTCAGTTCAGTGCGCCGGATGAATTATTGGATGCGTTAAAGGATGCTGGTTATGATGTATTGGTATCTGCCAATAATCATTGTGTTGATAGGGGTAAAAAAGGGTTGGAACGCACTGTTGATCTACTGAATCAATCGCAGTTTCTTCATACAGGTACATTCAGGGATTCGTCCGATTATAAAAGGAATAATCCACTCGTTATCGAAGTAAAAGGATTTCGATTCTCACTGCTGAATTATACATTTGGAACGAATGGACTTGCCGTTTATTTGCCCAACATTGTAAATCGTATTGATACTGCTCAGATAAGAAAAGACTTGCGCAAAGCGAAAGCACAGAATTCCGATGCAATAATTGTCTTTATGCATTGGGGACAAGAGTATCAAAATTTACCAACTGCAACACAGAAAATGTTAGCTGATTTTTGTTTTGCTCTTGGGGCAAAGATAGTGATCGGAGCACATCCCCATGTATTACAACCAATGGAGTGGCGGAAAGAAAAAGATCAGGTTGTCGCTTATTCTCTTGGAAATTTTGTTTCAGGTCAAAGAGATCGCTACAAAAATGGTGGCGCAACGATTCATATTGATCTTGAAAAAATAATTCAACCAGATAAAACTTCGTCAGTAAGATTGAAAGATATTAACTATTCACTTGTTTCTGTTTATCGTGCACCCGATCCCAAACGCACCTATTATATTATACCGTTAAAACAATTTGAAAGCGATTCGTCTTTTATAGATGACAAAGCACCGATGGATATGATCCGGCAATTTGGGCTCGACTCACGCGCGCTTTACAATAAGGAGAATAAAAATATCATTGAGAGAGTTAAATAATTTCCTGCAGATTCCAATTGATAAATCTGCAAAAATCTGCGTGTATTCTATCCGCGGCAATTGGCGGGAAATTCAATTCAGGTAGTGTTAAAAATTGTTTACTCTTTTATCTCCTTCTCTTTCCAGGTTTTCCCTGCTTTCCCGTCTGGAAGATAACCCCAATTGAAAATTCTAATCCTGTAAAATCAACTTTTGCATCTTTAAAGTTTTCTTGCACCGTTTCAATGGTGCGTCCGATATTTCCTCCTGAATAACTTCCAGTCATTGGAAGTTTGGATTGCCCCATGAGATAATTCGTTTCAATAGAAATCCCAAATTGGCTTGTAATATCAATTGTTAATTCGACACCGCCTTGCAATCCTAATCCCGGACTATTATCAAACGTGTACGATGAATTGGCGATATCCCATCCTTTGTATTGGCGAAGTGCTTTATCAAGATTTCCATCGTTGAGACGTTGGTCAAAGGCGTAGATGAAAAATCCTCCCGCCTTGATATCAAGCTCAACACCTTTACCTCTCAGATTGAAAACAATTTCTGCGGGAATGTATATCGTAAAATTTGGTCCGGTCAATGCTTTTTTACTTTCGAACGGGAGGTCAATAACATTTAAGCCGGCCATTCGATATAATGATGCCCCCGTCTCTAATGAGATAAAACGATTCAGATCCACACCAAGTCCGCGAATTGAAAATGGACTGATGGGAGTGGAGAACTCTCCATTGCGTGGAATGAAATATGAAAAAGATAAACCCACACCTTGAGAAAAAGCTGATGGTACGCTAATAAAGTAAAAAATAATAATCAGTAACCTCTTCATCCGATACGATTTTGAGCGAAGATAAGGCAAACTTTAAACACATAGAACGTAATGGAAATTGTAGAAAGATGTTGCCGAAAAATCTGCTGTTATAATTTTGACGCCCGCGCTGAGCTATGCAATAATATTTACCTGACAAATAAATGTTTATGGTAAATTTGCGGTTTACCTATCCAAATGAAAAAATACATTTTCCTCTTCGCTCTTGCGACAGGCTGTAAATACAAAAAAACGCCGGCGGATACAATCATCACCGGTGGTGCCATCTACTCGATGGACATTAAAAATACAGCTATAGAAGCTGTCGCCATACAATCTGACACAATTCTCTTTGCCGGAACTTTAGCGGAGACTGAAAAATACAGAGGAGATAAAACTCAGGTGATTGATCTTAAAGGTGCAACAATGACTCCCGGGTTCATTGAATCACACGGTCATATTATGGGATTAGGATATGGCGAAATGCGCATTGATCTCATGAATATTAAAAGCTATGATGAGATGGTCGGAAAAGTAAAAGAAGCTGTGGCGAAAGCGGAACCTGGTCAATGGATTCTTGGAAGAGGATGGCATCAGGAAAAATGGGATTCCAAACCCGAGAAAATGATAAAGGGTTTTCAAACCCATGAGAAGCTAAGTGAAGTATCTCCCAATAATCCTGTTTACTTAACCCATGCAAGTGGTCACCTTGCTTTTGTAAATGCAAAGGCCATGCAGATCGCAGGCGTAAACCAGTTATCAGTTGAAAAGCTTGAATTTAACCTCGGTGAAGGTGGTGAGATCATTCGCGATCAACTCGGTAATCCCACTGGAATCTTCAATGAGCGGGCGCAAGGACTTGTCAGTAAATACATTCCTGAGAATACCGAAGAATTAAATACGCAGGCACTTGAGCTTGCAATGAATGCTTGTGCAAGAAACGGCATAACTGGATTTCATGATGCCGGTGCTTCCGCGCAAAATATTGAATTGTTTAAGAAATTCAAATCAGAAGGAAAGCTTAAGAGTAGACTATATGTAATGATCACGGGTTGGGATAGAAAGCTTATCCGGGAATGGTATAAAAAAGGTCCTGAGATTGATCCGCGTGGTGTAACCATTCGTTCTATAAAACTCAATTGCGATGGAGCCCTCGGTTCGAGAGGAGCGTGGCTGCTTGAAGACTATACTGATCGTCCCGGATTTTTTGGAATGGCTACGCTTTCAATGGATACTATATTAAAAACTTCCCGTGACGGACTTACATATGGTTTCCAGGTTTGTTCACATGCTATTGGTGATCGCGCGAATCGTGAAATACTCGATCGATATGAAAAAGCTTTTACTGGAAATCCAACGGCAGCTATGGACCATCGTTTCAGAATTGAACATGCTCAACATCTTTCACCAAGCGATATTCCAAGATTTGGTAAGCTTGGTGTCATCGCAGCCATGCAGGCGATTCATCTTTCATCCGACAGGCCATGGGCGGTTGAAAGACTTGGTGAGAAGCGTATCAAAGATGGGGCATACATGTGGCAATCATTATTAAAGTCAGGAGCAAAAGTTATTAATGGTACAGACGTTCCAGTTGAACCTATCAATCCCGTTGCAAGCTTCTATGCATCGGTTACCCGTATGACATTGAAAGGTGAACCCGTTGGTGGTTATGAGCCGGAAGAAAAAATGACACGGGAACAAGCACTACGGTCTTATACACTCGATGCGGCGTATGGTGCGTTTGAGGAAAAGTATAAAGGGTCAATTGAAGTTGGTAAACTTGCGGACTTCACAGTGTTCTCTCAGGATATTATGAAAGTGCCGGATAGCAAATTGCTGGATACAGAGGTAATGATGACTATTATAGGGGGAAAGACGGTATTCAAGAAGCAGTAAAAAAACGTTGCCCGAATTATATCAGTCAACGTCTTTTTGTTTCGGTAGGTTATTAATTCTGGTATTACTTCAAGAACTTATGAGCGCGTGCCATAAGATCTTTTCTGTCGGAAGTGATAGTGGGGTCGCTATAAATTTTACTTGACAGTTCGCTTACAACTTGTTTTTTGTAACCGAGCTTTTCGGCGATTCCCTCGCAGAAATGTATTTCACTTTTGAAAACATGACCATCACTCTTCATTAGCTGAATAAGATGGTACAGATTCTCAAACTTTTGATCTTCGGTGAGACCAGCAAGATTTCCAATAGGCTGAGGGCTCTTCATCATGGCATCAACTTCGTCTGTAGTAAGTCCATTGGCTTTGCCAATCATGTGGATTGTTTTGGACTCTTTTTCCCCAACACTTTGATCACTGGCTGCCAGGTTAATCAAAACATTGATTTGTTCTTTGATCATAGCTTTTAATTTTGGGTCAATATAATTCTTTGAAAGCTTCGAAATTTATATAAAATAAGGATAATTCTTACATTGGAACAAAAATTTCGTATAAATGCTTCTATTGCAATGCAACTTATCATTAAGGGAGCGGTCAATAGGTTAAATCTCTAAAGTCATGAAAATGAAAGTCTTAATTACGGTTAGTTGCTTTTTCCTGACCCTGATCTCAGCAATGGGCCAGCAAAGCGAGGTGAGAAAAGTAGGAACTTTCAGGGGCATTAAATCGGGCCAGGCCATTGATGTTTACTTAAAAAAAGGTGACAAGGAATCAGTTAAGGTGGAGTCACTTCAGGCTCTTTCAGACGTAGTTACGGAGATATCTGGAAGCTATCTGAAGATCCACATGCGCGATGATATGCGATTTAAGAGCTCTAAAAAGGATGTTAAAGTATATGTTACCTATGTTGAGATTGACAAGATTTCAGCCAGTTCAGCTTCAAATATTTTTTCTGAAGGTGCTATTAAAACCGGCGCAATGGAAATTCATGCATCAAGTGCGGCAAATATCGAGGTGAGTCTTGATGTGACAAGCGTAGAAGTACATGCTTCCAGTGCGGGCGATGTTGTTCTGGAAGGGAAAGCAAAAACTATCAATGCAGATGTGAGCAGTGCAGGCGAAATAGATGCCTATAATCTTACAACGGAAAGTGGTGAAGCCAGCGCCAGCAGCGGAGGAAGTGTTAAAATAACTGTATCCACGGGATTGGAAGCACATGCCAGCAGCGGAGGAAGTATTCGGTATAGAGGAAATCCAATGAAGACAAACACGAATTCGAGTAGTGGAGGTTCTGTGACGCGATCGAATTAGTTATAAAAAATGAAACGTGTTCACAGTTTTGCTTGCGTTTTCACTTTTGAATTAGCGACCTTTAACGTATGGAAGGTTTAGAGACGGACAATAATCAATTCTACACAATACTTCTCATTATTTTTTTGAGATATGTAATCCTGGCATCCGTTGCTTTTGTGATATTTTACTACGCAAAGAAAAATGCATGGTGGTTTAAAAAGATCCAGCGTAAATTTCCAACATTATCCGATTATCAGCGTGAATTTCTTTACTCTGCATGTACTGCTTTAATATTTGCTGGATTAGGCTATCTTTTCTTCTTTGGTCCTTTGGAAAAATACACAATGGTGTACAAAGACATTAACGCTCATAGTCCTTGGTATTTCTTTTTTAGCGTGGTGCTCGCTCTGTTTGTTCACGATACATATTTTTACTGGACACATCGCCTGATGCACCATCCCAGATTATTTAAATATTTTCACAGAGTTCATCACCTTTCCACAAATCCGTCACCCTGGGCGGCGATGGCATTTCATCCACTTGAAGCCGTAGTTGAGTTTGGAATTTTGATAGTGATCTCGTTTCTGTTTCCAATCCATCCGGCGGCTATTGGATTGTTTTTGTTGATCATGATGATCTATAATGTGTACGGTCATCTTGGGTATGAATTGTATCCAAAAGGATTTTCAAAAAATGTAGTAGGGAAATGGGTGAATACTTCTGTTAATCACAATCTGCACCATGAGTATTTCCAGGGTAATTATGGGCTGTATTTTTTGTGGTGGGATAGATGGATGGGAACGTTGAGGAGTGATTATGATGAGAGGTTTGAGGAGGTGAAGGGAAGAATTGATTCGATAAATCAGGTGATTCGTTAATTCGAGCCCGCTCTCCTGGCTTCTGACTCATGGTTTCTTTTCCAGTATCGGTCAAACAAGCTATTCACGAGATACAGTCCCAAACAGGCAGTAATAAATCCTCCCGCCACATCTGTAAAGTTGTGAACTCCCAACACAATTCTCGATGACATCATTAACAATGCCCAGAAAATAGAAAGCACAATACTGACAGGAGTTCTGAATAGAATCAACGCACATCCCAGCATTGCAACGCACGTTTCTGCTGTGTGACCCGAAGGAAAAGAATTACTGCCCCCGACACTGTATTGAGTAATGCGGGCATCTACCTCGTATGGTCTGGGTTCTTTTACGGTTCTTTTAATGGTTTGTGCGATAATTCCTGATAGGGCCATTGCTAATAGAATGATAAGTCCATTTCGGATAAACTCTTTCTTTTTAAGAATTAATCCTACGATCAGGAAAATCGCAGGAATTCCAATGTTAATATATTTTCCATAATCAGAAATGATCTGAAAGAATTTAATGGTGGAAGGCGATTGTTGTTGCTGAAGGGCAGCTATAATATTTTGCTCTGCTTCTTTAAATGACGAAATTCTCAGTAAACAAAGGGCTGTCAGAATTACAGCTAGTGAAAGAATAACAGGCCAGAATTTTTTCCTCATTAGCAGTAAAAATAGATAAAACACTGGTAAGGTTGAAAGCTGCTTTTTTGGCCAAGACGCGAAGACTTTAAAAGAGACACGTTGAGGTTGTGACGTACCTGGATCCTTCTTCCCTTCATGGCTTACTGAACCCGCTACAGTAAAAAAATGATACAGTTTTTGAAAATTGGGCTAAGAAAATACCATCATAAAATAAAAATTCGTCTATTTTTGATCGTGAACAGATAAAAACTCACCCTACTATGTCTAAGTTAAGATTTGAAGCATTAAAACAATTGAATGAGCGTCATAAGGTTCAGGCCGACACTATTTCTGCGAACATTTCAAAGATTTTCGGTCAAAATGTTTTTGGCATTGATCAAATGAGAGCTGCATTGGCTCCAGCTGTTTTCAAGAAGGTTAGCGCTGCGATTAAGAATCATGACAAGATAGATGACACGACTGCCGATGCTGTTGCTTCAGGTGCAAAAATGTGGGCTATTGAAAAAGGCGCTACTCACTTTACGCACTGGTTTCAGCCAATGACGGGTGGTACAGCGGAAAAACATGATTCATTTTTCGATGCTACATCTGGTATAGAACGTTTTAAAGGAAGTGAGTTGGTTCAGCAAGAGCCGGACGCATCTTCTTTTCCGAGTGGCGGTATCAGAAGTACCTTCGAAGCACGTGGGTATACAGCATGGGACCCGACATCCCCTATGTTCCTGTATGGTAAGACTCTTTGTATTCCTACCATCTTCGTTTCTTATACAGGAGAGACATTGGATACAAAATCTCCATTGTTAAAAGCACTGAAGGTTGTCGATGCCTCTGCGACAAAAGTGTGTCAATTATTTGATAAGGATATTCAGCACGTGGTAGCATCGCTTGGAGCGGAGCAAGAGTATTTCGCTGTCGATGAAGCCTTATATATGGCGCGTCCGGACCTTGTGATGGCTGGTCGTACCGTATTTGGTCATGCTCCTGCAAGAGGTCAGCAACTGGAAGACCATTATTTCGGAACTATTCCGCAGCGCGTATATAATTTTATGAGAGATTTTGAAATCGAATCATGGAAACTTGGTATTCCTGTGAGAACCCGTCACAACGAAGTTGCTCCAAGTCAGTTTGAAGTAGCTCCATTGTTTGAAGAAGTAAATGTTGCTAACGATCACAATCAATTGATGATGGATGTGATGGCTCGCGTTGGTGAAAAGCATAAATTGAAAATTTTATTCCATGAAAAACCTTTTGCCGGTGTTAATGGAAGTGGAAAGCATAACAACTGGTCATTGATTACAGATACGGGTGTTAATCTTTATGCACCCACTGGCTCGGCCCGTGATAATTTATTGTTCCTTACGTTCTTCATCACTACGATCAAGGCAGTTCATGAAAATGCTGATCTTCTTCGAGCAAGCATCGCGACACCGGCTAATGATTTTCGCTTAGGTGCAAATGAAGCGCCTCCCGCGATCATGTCAGTGTTTATTGGATCGCAAATGACTGCTGTGCTTGATGAACTTGAGAAGAAGGGAAATGTTAAGATCGAGAAAGGTGATAACATGTATATGAAATTGGGTATCGATCAGATTCCGGAGATCATATTGGATGCTACCGATCGTAACAGGACATCACCATTCGCTTTCACGGGAAATAAATTTGAATTCCGTGCGGTAGGTAGCAGCGACAATTGCGGTACCCCGATGACAGTATTGAATCTCATTGTTGCAGAACAGTTAGAGAGATTCCATGATGCTGTAGGAAAGGAAATTGATAAGGGAACTGAGAAGCGCCTGGCGATAGTAAACGTTCTTAGGAAGTACATCAAGGAATCGAAGAATATTCGTTTTGAAGGGGATGGCTATTCTGACGAATGGGTTAAGGAAGCATCGAAACGGGGATTGAGTAATATCAAGAACATGCCTCGTGCCGTAAATGCGTTCATGTCAAAAAATTCTCTTGAATTATTTGAGAAACATGGTGTGATGTCGATTAAAGAAGTTGAAGCGCGTAACGAGATAAAGCTGGAAAGCTATATCAAGAAAGTGCAGATTGAAGCGCGTGTCATTGGGGACCTCGCAATCAACCACATCATTCCTACAACGGTTGCCTATCAAAATAAATTGATTGTTAATGCGAATGGTTTGAAAGGACTGGGAATAGATAACAAAGGCGTTATTCAAACTATCAAGGAAATATCAGGACATATTGATATCATCAAATCAAGTGTGACGAAGATGGTGGATGAACGTAAACGTCTTAATAAATTATCGGATACGCACAAAAAGGCAAATGGCTATTGCGATGATATTAAAGAGAAATACTTTGATGTGATACGCGATTCTGTTGATAAGCTTGAGTTGCTTGTTGATGATGAGGATTGGCCATTGGTAAAATACCGTGAGCTTTTATTTCTAAAGTAATATTTTCGATTTTCCGGGCATCAACGAATTATGGAATTAGCGAATCAATTCTTTTGGCTTACATTGCTTTTTATAACTCAATCCAAAATGAAAAAAATACCATTGATTTTTAGTCTTATTCTGGTTGGCTTGTCAGCCTTCTCTCAAAAGAAACCGATTGTGGAGATTGAAAAGCTTGTGACGCGCCCGTCTGTGGAAGCTCCGTTGATGTTTCTCTCTGCCGATGAAATGCGTGGACGCGATACCGGTTCAAAAGAAATTGACATTGCCGCAAATTATATTGCTTCTCAGTTTCAGGCATTGGGATTAACAATACTTCCGGGTGCTGATAGATATTTTCAGAATGTAGAACTGGAAAAGACGTTACCATTGGCAAGTGCTGAATTAAAATTCAAAGATGATGTCCATAAGTTCAAAGACCAGTTCATCGTTGTCGATGGAGCCAGTACTACATGGACAGGAGAATTTGTCTATGTGGGTTATGGCGCAATGGGTGAAATTCCAGCCGACATAAAAGGTAAAATGATTGTTTCAATTGCCGGGTCAAAAGATGCGACCTCTGCACAGCAGATATTTGGTGCCTCCGCTGAAAAACTTGAACGAGTTAAAGCTGCTGGTGGTGCCGGGTTGATCGAATATTTTGTAACGCTTCCGTTTCCATGGCCTGGAATTGTAAATTACTTCTCTACCAATTCCCGCATAGCAATCAAAGGTGGTGGCGGAGATATTCCACGGATATGGATGAAGGATTCTGAAGCAATTGGTTTCAAAGAACTAAAAGAGCAAAAGAAAGTGATGGGATCGATCACGCTGGAAGGTAAGAAGCCAATCGTGATACCTGCTAAAAACGTTGTTGGTAAAATTGAAGGAACTGACCCAATGTTGAAGAATGAATATTATATCATCTCAGGTCATTATGATCACGTTGGTGTTGGTCCAAAGAAAGATCAGGATTCGATTTATAATGGAGCGCGTGATAATGCATTAGGGACGGTGGGTATGATGACAGCGGCAAGATTTTTTACTCAGTTTCCACCAAAGCGTTCTGTTATTTTCCTTGCGTTAACAGGTGAAGAGAAGGGACTTCTTGGAAGCGCATGGTACGCTGATCATCCTTTAGTTCCTCTCAATCAGACAGTTTTTAATTTCGATTGTGATGGTGCTGGCTACAATGAAAAATCTGTAGCAACGGTTATTGGACTTGAGCGTACCACTGCGGCAGCGAGCATCAGTAAAGCATGTGAAGCATTTGGTTTGAAAGCTGGAAAAGACCCGGTGCCTGAGCAAAACTTATACGAGCGTTCAGATAATTATAATTTCGCAAAAAAAGGAATTCCAGCAATTGACTTCTCGCCCGGTATCAAGGCGTTTGATGAAGAGTTGATGAAATATTATCACCAGCCTGCAGATGAAATTGGTTCTCTTGATTTCGATTATTTATTGAAATATTACAAAGCATTTGTTTACGCAAACTATCTACTTGTAAATGATCCTAAAGCTCCGGCATGGACGGTGGGAGACAAGTATGAGGCGGTGGGGAAGGCGTTGTATAAGAAATAGTTCTGTGTTCTAGATTCTATGTTCGAAGTTTAACAAAACTCACTTGAAGTCAATCGCAGAATATTCACAGATGTGGAGATTCTGCGATTTTTTATGGTAGAGACGTAAAACAAATCAGACAAATCTGCGCGTATTTGATTTGCGATAATCTGAAAGAGGTGCATCAACTTTATTTGGAATGTTCTGCCCAAGGCACCTCAGTTGCTTTATATTTCTGTGTCTTCCCTGGCTTCGCCGACCGCGTGTCGCTAAAGCTTTAGCGGTGGTGCAAGCGGCTACACGCGCGAATATGTATTTAAAAAGATGTTTAAAAATATTTTTGAGTTGTGCTGGCTCAGATTTCAACTTGATGTAAACAACTCATTCCCAAAATTCCTCAACGATGCTTCTTCAAGATCCAGCTCATACTCGATCTTTCTCATGATCTCTTCTGGGTATTGATTTTTTCTTCGCATGGATTTGATCTCTCTTCGTTCGAAGTTGATCATGTGAATCTGAAGCTTGTTGTATTCTATGAAGACTTCTTCTGAGTGACGTGTCATGTCGGCAGTAAGCATGCGTCTGTGAATCTGGTCGATCTGGCGTTCAAATTTTGTTTTGATATGGTGTAATGCATCACGAGTGGCATCCTCCTGTGCGTAATTCGATTCTATAAATTCAATGGCGGCATAGGAGAGATACATTCGAAGATTTTTTTCTTGTTCGGCAGGATTTTCTGAATCAGGAATCTTAAACCATTTAATCAGAAGTGGTAAGGTCAATCCCTGAACTACCAGCGTCATTAAGATCACACAGAACGTGATAAATAAAATTGTATTCCGGAAGGGAAAGGGTTGACCGTTGGTGATGGTTAATGGCAAGGCAAGCGCGGCCGCCAATGAAACCACTCCTCTCATCCCGCTCCAGCCGGCAAGCATGACTGATTTCCATGGAGGTGTTCCTTCAGTTGCTTTTATTTTTTTGGAAATAATACTCGGTAAATAAGTTGCTGGAAAAACCCACGCAATTCTTACAACCATCACGAGTAAACTTATCAATACTCCAAATCCAATGGCCTGTCCCAATCCAAATCCATCAAGGTCGTTTATAATAAGAGGCAATTGTAATCCAATAAGAATGAATACAATTCCATTAAGAATAAAGATGAGTGCTTCCCATACGCTGTATGCTTGTATGCGTGAGTCAAATTTGAAGATCTCATCTGATCTCCATGATAAGAACAGACCTGCACTGACTACCGATAACACACCGGAAAAATGAAAATACTCTGCAGCCAGGTAGCAGAAGTAAGGAGATATCAATGTGATCGCGGTGTCGATGCTTGGTGTGGTTGGTAAAAATCGGTGAACGATATATAAAACATTTGCAATACCGATTCCAATGACAATTCCCATCAGGGAAACAATTACAAACTGACCGGAGGCAGTGCCAAATGAGAATACACCTGTAAGAATTGCGGCAATAGCAAAACGATAGATGATCAAGCTTGAGGCATCATTGATCAAGCTCTCACCTTCCAGAATGGTTGACAACCGTTTGGGGACTTTTAGACCTTCCATTACAGAAGTTGCCGCTACGGCATCGGGTGGAGAAATAATGCCTCCCAATAAAAATCCAAGTGCCAGTGTAAATCCGGGGATAAGATACACGGAAAAGTAGGCAACGACAGTAGATGTGAATATGACAAGTCCAATAGCTAGCAGTAAAATTGAACGTTTCCATTTCCAGAAATCATTCCAGGATGTTTGCCAGGCTGCAGAATAAAGTAACGGTGGCAAGAACACAAAAAATACGATATCCGGGTTTAGCTCAATTTTCGGCATTCCGGGGATTAACCAGATCATAAGTCCGGCGAGTACTAATAAGATAGGATAAGGAACTCTTATTTTATCTGCGACAATGGCGAGCAAGGAAACGCAGAATAGGAGAAAAGTAAAGACAATGAGCTGCTCAGTCATGTGCTAAAGATAAGGCATACTCCTAAATTCGGAAACACGTCTTCGCCATCAGGGAAAACTTAAACACATACTTGCCTGCCATAGCCGCTTGTGCTACCTCTAAAGCTTTAGCGACACGCAATCGGCGAAGCCAGGGATGAAATAAAAAATGGAATAACGGACTTTGTTACCAATGTGCCTCCCATGTGGTTTAGAAAACCTTGCTATTAAAATGAGATTAAAGGCAATCCATTAAAGGCAAGCCAGTGTAGCCAAAGACAAAAACTTGTATACGCCACTGCAAAGAGAATTGTAAGGGTTCGAGCTTTTTCGAAAGAAGTCTTAAGAAATATAAATGCGGCGAGTGGAATAAGCTGCAGTCCATGAAGGGTAAAAAAATGTGCGCTTCTTACGTCACCTGCTACTGTGCTCCAATTGATATAGGGAAGGGCTGGGCCATCATCCAGTCCATGGATCGTATGGCTCAGGATTGCTGACATCATTCCTCCGGATATTCCACCTAGAAAAAATAATACTAACCCAGCTCTCCATGCAAAAAGCATCGTAGAGTCGATATCTATTTTTTTAACAAAGAATAAAATAACGGTATAGAGAACGATCATCGTATTGATCATTATAAATAGGCCCATGACGGAAAATATTATCCCGTCAAATGCACTGGTAATATTAAAATGTGACCGGACTCCTCTAAAGGCTTGCATGAAGATCAAACAGTTTTCCACAAGCATGCAGATCGTGATAACCCAAGTTATTATTTTTCTATTCCCTGAATCAGGGAGATACCAAAGTATCCATCCGAACGTCCAGGAGTAAATGATGATCGATACAGCAAACTTGGACGGCTTGATCCATGCATTGATACCTGAAATGATAGTAGCGTCTGTAAAGAATAAAACGAAGGCTATTGCAAAAAGAACAACATTAAACCACCCAAACCAGAAAAAAACCGGATTTCTTTTTTTAAGCTCATTGAAAAACTCAGGCAGGTTCATGGAATATTTTTTTGGTTTTAATGGATCTGATAGTAAAGTAAAAAAGAAGTCCGATCGGTCCAAACAGGAATGTAATTATCAGGCAGGGTATAACAAGGAAATGTGAAATGCCATGCTTCTGACTGTCGTTGACTTCCCACGCTCCTATGAACATATCAAATGCAAGATAATGAATCCACCCTGCTGTAAGAGCAAAAGGATCTTCAAATAATTTTGCAACGCCCTGAAGTGAACTAAAGTTTCCTTCTGAATCCCCGAAGAATATAACGATAAGGGCCAGGTATACGACTGCAAGGAGCAACGGCATCAGCCCTGACAGAATCATTTTCTTAGTGACGATCCAGCGTGGCGCGACAATCATCAATATCCAACCGATAGGAGCGATGGAGTTGCAGATTTGAAAGATGGTTTCGGGTTTCATGTGATGACAGGTTGACTGGAAGTTATGAAATTTTAAACACATAGTACACATGGAAGACAAAGAAAATACGGACCATACTATATTTCCTGTGTGTTCTATGTGTTTAAGAATTCAGTTAGAAATTGATTCAGTTAGAATGCATTTAAACACATAAGACACATAGAAGACAAAGAAGATACGAGCCAACCTATGTTTCCTGTGTGTTCTATATGTTCAAGGATTCAGTTAGAAGTTGATTCAGTTAGAATGCATTTTAAACA
>Ga0123336_10001019_pt1 | contig 26438 bp, 20 predicted proteins | sample SSSSmetaG_FD_96466 | JGI IMG/M metagenome (GOLD analysis project Ga0123336, IMG submission 96466) | Glacier valley bacterial and archeal communities from Borup Fiord, Nunavut, Canada, to study Microbial Dark Matter (Phase II) - ​SSSS metaG | ecosystem: Environmental > Aquatic > Freshwater > Ice...
CGGGCGGGTTGCCCTGGCTGCTGGCGGGCGGGTTGCCCTGGCTGCCCAGGGCGCGACGACTGTACCAGGCTGGTCGGCTGCTCGGCATTACTAACCGTCTGACCCTGACCCTGACGCATCGCCACGTAAGCCAGCCCCTCGATCATGCCAACGGCGGTCTGGAAGCGGTCGGCGGGGTTCTTGGCGAGGGCGCGGTCTACTACCAACTGCGCCCCCGGCGGTACGCTCTTAACGAAGCGGGAGAGCGGCGGCACTGGCTCGTTCAGTTGCGCCCGCAGCACGTCGGCAACCCCCTTGTTGTGGTAAGGGGTGTAGGCAGTCAGCATCTCGTACAACACCACGCCGAGGGCGTAGATGTCACTGCTGGCAGTCGCTTCTGTGCCGCGCACCTGCTCTGGCGAAAGGTAATCCGCCGTCCCCATCACCATGCCGACGGCGGTCAGGTGGCTCTGGTTATTGGCGCGGGCGATGCCAAAGTCGGTCAACATCACGTCGCCGTTCTTGGGGTTGACAATGATGTTGCCCGGCTTAATGTCGCGGTGAACCACCCCACGCGTGTGGGCGTAGTCAAGGGCAGCAGCGACTGAGCGCAGCAACTGCACCACCCGGCCCACCCCCATCGGGGCTTCCTCGGTGATGATATCGCGCAGGGTCTTGCCTGGAGCATAGCGCATGGCAATATAATAGTAGTCACCCATCTGCGCCACGTCATAGATGCTAACGATGTTGGGGTGTTGCAGACCCGCCGCCGTCTGCGCCTCGCGCTTGAAGCGTTCGACCGCCACCTCATCCTCGGCCAGCATTGGGTCAAGCACCTTGAGGGCAACCACGCGGTTGAGGGTGGTGTCGGTTGCCAGATAGACGCTCGCCATCCCCCCCTGGCCGATCTCTCGCTCGATGCGGTACTTGCCTAGCTGCGCGCCTGGTTGCATCATGCTCTTTTCAGTCTGCCGTCACCATAGATAGCCGCGCTACCCAGTTCTTCTTCGATGCGGAGCAGGCGGTTGTACTTGGCGGTGCGCTCACCACGAGCGGGCGCGCCCGTCTTGATCTGTCCAGTATTGAGGGCTACTGCCAGGTCTGCGATAGTAGTATCCTCGGTCTCGCCGCTACGGTGCGACATGACCGCCGTCCAACCAGCGTGCTGGGCCATGCTCACCGCGTCCATCGCCTCGCTGAGGCTGCCGATCTGGTTGACCTTGGTCAGTAGGCTGTTGCAGGCGTTCTCCTCGATAGCGCGGGCGATGCGCTCCACGTTGGTCACCAGGAAGTCGTCACCAACCAGTTGCACGCGGTCGCCAACACGCTGGCTGAGCAGCTTCCAGCCCTCCCAGTCGTCCTCGGCCATACCATCTTCGAGGCTGATGATCGGGTACTTGGCGATCCAGCTCTCCCAGTAAGCAACCATCTCGGCGGTGCTGAGGCTAAGACCGTCCTTCGCCAGCCGATACTTGCCGTCCTCGTATATCTCGCTCACCGCAGGGTCTAGGGCAATGTAGACTTGCTTGCCCGCCGTATAGCCCGCACGCTCAATCGCCTCCAGGATCACCTCCACTGCCGCCACGTTGGACTTGAGCGAAGGAGCAAAACCCCCCTCATCCCCAACATTGGTGCCGTAGCCACCGTCGTGCAGCACCTGCTTCAGGCTCTGGTAAATCTCCACCCCCCAGCGCAAACCCTCACGGAAGGTGGTTGCGCCCACTGGCATCACCATAAACTCTTGGAAGTCAGTGGAGTCTTCGGCGTGCTTGCCACCATTGAGGATGTTGAGCATCGGGATCGGCAGGATGCGGCTGCCATTTGGCTGAGCATTGTAGGTCAGCGGCCTGGGGTTGGCGGCATCGTGGAGGCTACCAACGTAGCGGTAGAGTGGCAGGCCGAGGGCAGTGGCGGCGGCGCGGCTGGCAGCCAGCGACACGCCAAGGATCGCGTTCGCACCCAGCTTACCCTTGTTGGCGGTGCCGTCGAGGGTCAGCAACCGCTGGTCGAGGGCGCGCTGGTCGAGGGCAGACAGCCCCGCAACCGCGTGATCGATCACGTCGTTGACATTGGCGACCGCCTTCAGCACTCCCTTGCCCCCATAACGAGCCTTGTCACCGTCGCGCAACTCTACCGCCTCATGCGCTCCTGTACTCGCACCACTGGGAACAGCCGCCAGCCCAACCGCGCCGCCAGTGAGGGCTACCTCAACCTCCACTGTTGGGTTGCCCCGCGAGTCCAGTATCTCGCGGGCAATCACGCTTTCGATCTCGTAGTTCGACATCTTTGCTCCCTCCTGCTCTTGCTAGCCTCTTTGCTAATCGTGCGTTCCTATGATAAAGGACTAGGCGGTAGCTTGTCAACCACACAGGCTACGGCCAGTGTGCAGGGTTGGGGCCTATGCGCTGGCAGGTGCCTACACAGCTATGCGGTGAAGCCTTTTTGCGCCAGTTGACTACAATAGTCACGACTTAGGCGAACGTGCGCTTTGTCACCACTGACCCATAGGTAAGAGGAGAAACAGATGCAGAGATCAACCCGTTATGTGGGGCCACTTGCCCTGGCTCTGCTGCTACTTGGCAGCCTACTAGCGATCAATCCTGGCGCGAGCCTGGCTCAACAAGGTAGCAAGGGGCAGGAGCAAACCGCCCCCCCACAAACGAAGGACAGGCAGAGTAGTGCTAACCCCTCAGCAGCAGTCGTGATCACGGGCAATCCGATCAACATCACGGTCAACGACAACACCAGCGTAGACCTGAAGTACAACACCTCCAGCCAGTATTTCGGTGGCAACGCCGAGGGTGCCTACCTCTGGTACACCAACACAGCGGGCGTAGTCGTCTATGGCCCTGGTACAGTGCCTGCGGGCAACACTGTTAGCGACTGGGTGCCGATCAGCAACAATGTGAGTGGTAGTGGCACCGCTGCTAGCCCCTTCCGCGCCACTACAGTCGTGCAAGCAGGCGGCGGTGAGGTGCAGATGACCCAGGTGATCACCTACATCAACGGCCAGAACTTCGCCAACTTCACCTTCCAGGTCACAGCCCCCACTACCGCAACCTGGAACCTCTTTCACGCTGCCGACCTCTACACCCAAGGCAACGATACTGGCTACGCCTACCTGGCACTCAACGGTAGTTCGGTGGATGTGGGCGGGCGCAGCGGCAACCCTGGCTCCTCGTTCTACCAGTTTTTCCGCGCCCTCACCCCCGCCAGCCACTACATGGAGGCCAGTTACAGGACGATCTGGGATGCCATTGGCAGCTTCAGTGGCCCTGGCCCTGGCTTCAACGACACCACGTTGAGCCAAACCATCGACCCAGTAGACAACGGTGCTGGCTTGCAGTGGGATCGCACGGGCAGCGCAACGATCAGCGACCTGGTAGCCTTCAACGCCCCTTCCGCGTGTGCTATCAGCTTTACCGATGTGCTGGCCGACAATCCCTTCTACAGCGACATCCTCTTTCTCGCCTGCGCCACCCCACCCATCGTCAACGGCTTCCCCAACGGTGACGGCAACTTCCGTTTTGAGCCAGCCAGCCAGACCTCTCGCGGCCAGTTCGCCAAGATCGCAGTACTGGCCTTCGGTGTGCCAGCTTACAGCCCCCCTGCGCCGAGCTTCAACGACGTGGCGACCAGCAACACCTTCTACGCCTACATCGAAGCCGCCGTCCATGCCAGTGTAATCAGCGGCTTCGCTCAAGTGAGCCAGTGCGCTGGCACGACCGCCCCTTGCTATCGCCCTCGCGACTCGATCCGCCGGGGTGAAGTCGCCAAGATCATCGTGCGCTCCAAGAACTACACCCTTGCCAACCCCAGCACGCCCAGCTTTGCTGACGTGTCCAGCGGCAGTACCTTCTATAGCTATATAGAAACACTGAAGCTGTACAATGTGGTCAGCGGCAGCACCTGCGCAGGCGGCAGCGGCACCTGCTACCGGCCCAGCGACCCGGTTAGCCGGGGCGAACTGAGCAAGATCACCCGCCGCGCCCGCGAGATCAGCGCACCGCCAGCCCCTACGCCCACGCCGTAAGGTTACTTCCTCGTACCGCTCGCTGTGGGCAAGACTCCCAGGAGGTGTGTCATCTGCACACCTCCTTTCTGCTGCCTACTATACAGGCCAGTGGTAGCCCATTGGAGAGCTAGGGGTGGAACTCCAACTCTGGCCTAACCGTCCTTGCGCGTGTACTCCTCAAGGAGGATGCGCGTTGCCTTTGAGCCAGGTATAATGTTGGTGGCGGCAGACAGAGCCGTTCGCCATAGAACAAGCTAAGGGGTAATTACGATGGACAGTGAACAGAGCGCAGTCAAGACCAGCGAGGATTATGGTTTTAGCGTGTTGAAGCGCGGCAACAACGAAATCTACCCCATGCCCACCTTCGTCAGCCTGCTAGTCAGCGACTTGACCGCGTCGGGCGCGTGGTACAAGAAGCTGGGCTTCGTCACCCTGCTAGCTGTGCCGGGCATGATGAGCCACGTGCGCTGGATCAAGTTCGCCGACCTGCTGCTCTACCCCGTAGGTGATAAGCTACCCGCGCAGCCAGGGGCGGGGGTCAGGCTCAACTTCACCGTCTGGCCGGAGGACATCAGCCTGGGTGAGCTTGCCGCCGAGTGGCGGGCGCGGGGAGTGGAGTGCGTGGGGCCAACCGCCACCCCCTGGAACAGCACTGAACTGACCCTGCGCGACCCCGACGGCTACCAGCTAACCTTCACTCAAGTAGACTACAGCCGCTTGCAGCAGAACCACGAGTTCGGGGGCAAGATCGAGCAGGGCTACAAAGAACTCAACCCGGAGCTACAGCGCGGCTAAGTGCTGGCTGCACCGCGACCAGGGTAGGAACGAGGGTGGCTACGATGGTGGTTGGCATAGAATATGCGCCTGCAACCAGTCAGTAGCCACCCACGTCCATTTTGCCGCCCCCAAGAGGAGACAACCATGCTGAACACCGACCAACTGATGGAGGTCGCCAACGACCTAGCAGGCTTTAGCGAAACGCCCGCCGACAGCCGCATCTTCGTGCCTGGCGAGAACATCCGTCGGGTGCTGATTGGCATTGACATCAACGCGGGCCACCTGCTAGCCGCCCAGCAGCTTGGCTACGACGCGGTGATCGCTCACCACCCGTATGATCGTGGGCTAGTCAGTTGGTCGGTCTATCTTCGCCATCTCACCTTCTTGCAGAAGCATGGGGTACCGCAGGCCGAGGCTGAGCAAGCGGTAATGCCCCGCGTCGAGAGCCTCAAGTTGGCGGCGCACCCGGTCAACTACGACGAGCTACCCTCGCTAGCTCGCCTGCTCCGCCTCCCCTTCCTCAACGTCCACTGCCCCTGCGACGAGTTGGGTAGGCAGGCAATGCAACTGGCGGTGGACGTGACGCTTAAGGAGCAGCCGCAGGCGACGGTGCAGCAGGTGGCCGACGCACTATTTGCCAGCTACGCAGAGTTTGGCTTGGCTGAGGCGAAGATGCAGGTGATGTTGGGCGACGCAGAGGCAGCGGCGGGCAATGTAGTGGTCGCGCACGGCTGCTACACCAATGGCGGGGCAGCGGTAGCCGAGGCTTACTTTCGTCACGGTGTAGACACGCTGATCTACATCCACATCATGCCAGAGGAGTTGGCGAAGCTGCGCCAGGCCAACCTGCACGGTAGGCAGCTACTGGTGGTCGGCCACCTCGCAGCGGACAGCATCGGCATCAACGCCTACAGCCGTGAACTGCGCCAGCGCGGGCTGGAGGTGACCCCCACCAGTGGCGTATTGGAGCAGCTTTGAGGCGAAGATAGCAGTGGGATATGGCTCAAAGAAAGGGCGCACCCCGCAGGATACGCCCACCTCAGCAGTCTTTAGCGACCATACCGCCAAGCCAGGTAGTCCTTGCCAACGTTACCCATCTGCACCTGCCAACCACGGGCTGCGTCTGGCTGGTAGGTGAGGGTGCGCCGCTCGAACAACTGCACGAGAACCTTGTGGGGCTGGCCGTTGATCGTTGCCGTGGTCCAGAAAGCGTCGGTCAGCGGGTAGCCCATCACGTACACCCAGTCGATCAACTGCCCGTTGCCATAGACCCCATCGCGGTAGACCACTCCACTCTGGTTGAGGTAGTTCCAGAAGACATCGGGGATGTTGTGGCTGGTGGCCTGCTCGTAGTATGCGTTGGTCGCACTGCCGCCCAACAGATAGTCGCTGCTAACCGTGCCATCGGCGTTGAACACGTCGCTAACCGCCTTGCCAGTACGGTCGGCCCCCCCAGGGGTCAGGCGGGCGAACTGGGCGTAGGTGGGGCTGCCAGGGCCAGCGACCGTCACCGCAGCAGGCTGCTTGGGCTTGCGTTCCTCATAACCAATCGGCACGTAGCCGCTGATCATCTCGTTGACTAGCAGGCCGCTACTGACATAATACTTGCCGTAAGTAGCGTTGGGGTCGTTGATCTCCATCCGCCCCTTGTCGAAGTAAACTACCTCGCGCTTACCACCCGGCCCCTGCGTATACGACTCCCTGGTGGCCCATAGGACATTCGGCCCCCACAACCAGGAGCGTTGCACAACCCCCTCGTAGATCGGCTGGTCGCTGACCGCCCACTTCAGGTAATAGGCGGGGTTGAGGCCGAAGGGGGGATTGCCGAGGCTAGCAGGCGGGCGGTTGTTGCCCAGGCCAATGCCGAAGTTTGGCTGGTTGACGGGCGGGGCGGGGGTAGGCGGCGGCGGGCCGGGCCGCTCCCGCGTCGGCTTGATCGAAGGCGGGGGCTGGGCCGGGTCAACCACCAGGCCAAGCGGCTGCCAAGCGGCGACACTGCCCTTGCCAACCACGCTGCTCTGGCGGCTCGCCAGATCGAGAGCGATCACCTGCTGCTGGGGGCCGCCGCCAATCAACACTGCGGTGCCATGTGGCTCCACGTCCAGCAGATCGTAGCCACCGGGGAGCAGGGCGTGGGCGTAGCTATCCTTGCCGCGCTCGGCCTCTACCTTCTGCACGTACCAGATTGTACTACCTTCGGGCGTGTAGTCGCTGAAGACCAGCCGCTCGCCATCCTCTGCCCACTTCGCCACGATGCCCACGCACTGACTGACACTGGTGCGCCGCTCGGCCCGCAGGATCAGGCGATCCGCCTTTGTGAACACGTTATAGAGGTGCAGTTGAGCATAGTAGATGTTGCTACGGTCATCAGGGCCATCAGCGGTGTCGGCCCAAACCAGGTAGCTACCATCCGGCGACCAGGCCATGATATCGCCAGGGCTGATGTTGCCAGTCTTGCGCCCATCGCTCAGGCGATAGAAGCTGTTGCCGAAGGCCAGCGTCTCGCCATCGGGCGACCACACTCCCCGCTTTACCCCTACTGGGATCGGCTTGTCGAACAGCTTGGCGGTGTGCAGGTCGCTCAGGTAAAGGATGGCAGGCACGCCCCCCGCGTTGCGGTAGACGCAGCTATCCTCCTGTGCGCTGATGTACTGCGGCGCGAGATAGAACAGCGCGTCCAACCGTTGGCTAGGCGAGAAGGAGGGCAGGAAGCCCACCGTCACCTGCCGTAGCCCCCCACCGTCGGGGTTGACGGTATAGATGTAGCTGTCGCCAGAGCCACGCAGGTTGCCCCCGTTGTCGAAGGCCAGCAGGTCACTGCGCTTAGACCAACTGAAATGGTGCGCCCCGCTCACCCCCCCGACGCGAGCAACCTTGCCAGTTGCGCTATCATAGATCGAGAGTGGCTGGTTGGTAGTAGCCAGCGCAGCCGCCAGGTAGCGACCGCTGGGCGACCAGGCCAGTTCGGTATACGCCGCGCTTTCGTCCAAGAGGGCAGCCACCGCCTCGCTGTTGCCCGCCGCCACGATCCGCACGTTGCCATCATCACCCACGTAGGCGACGTTGCCACCAGCGGCAGCCGCCCGCCCGCCCAGCAGCCCTGCGCCAGTCAACACCACTATCAGCAGCAACAAGCCGCGCCACAAACTTCTTTTCGCCTTCATCTCAAGCTCCTCGCTAGCGGTCATCGTCGATCCCGCCTACCAAACCACACTCAGCCTCCGTCGCTCTGCCAGGTGCCAGACTTGCCGCCGCTCTTGTGCAGCAGGCGGATGCCCTCAATCCGCAACCCACGCTCGACCGCCTTCACCATGTCGTAGATGGTCAGGGCGGCTACGCTCACTGCGGTCAGAGCCTCCATCTCCACGCCAGTCTGGGCGGTCGTTTTAACGGTCGCCTCTATAGTTACAACGGCTGGCAACACGCCAGGTTCCGCCAACCCGAACTCGATCTTCACGCTGCTGAGGGCAAGCTGGTGGCAGAGCGGGATCAGGTCGCTGGTGCGCTTGGCGGCCATAATCCCCGCAATGCGAGCTACGCCCAGCACGTCGCCCTTCTTGCTCGTGCCGCTGCGGATTAGCTCCAGGGTGGCAGGTTGCATCAGCACACTGCCGCCCGCCACTGCCACTCGCTCGCTGGTTGCCTTTGCCCCCACATCCACCATCTGCGCCTGCCCAGCCGCATCGAAGTGGGTTAGTTCATTGCTCTCTGCCAAACTCTTGCTCCTCAGCGTCATCGTTCTAGGGCTGCTTGCCCATTTACATTATACTACGAACCTGCAAGCTCTAGCTCTACTAACTTGCCCAGCCAGGGCAACCTGCCAGCAGGATCAGCAGATGCGGCGAACCGAAGTGATGTCTGCGGCGTACTACTACTGGTCGCCAGGCAGTGGGGCTGGGCGGTACGAACCTTGACATTGCTTTGCGTCGTATCGTATACTGCCGAGAATTGCCGAGGAGTTGTCCAGCTACATCGTTCTGTTGGCGGCCCGCTAGCAATTCAGTTTCGACCAGCGGATTTTCGCAAATCGGCGAAACTTCAGCCCCACTCGTTCGTTAAGGTACTGTACCCTCTCAACGACGAGAGCGGCGCACTTGTTCGCCAGCCCAGTGCTGGCCCACGAACTGACCGGCAGGCGACTGGCTTGCTGGCGGCACGCTAGATCAGGGACAGGCTGTGTTGTTGGATGCGATGCGGTGCAAACTCGCCGGTCAGGTCTGTAGTCTCCCCCAAACCGGTGCTGTGCGCCCGCCTCCTTCGCCTCATCCTGCCCTGATCCAGACTATCCCTTGCTGTAGGTAAACCACCTGCTGCATATTTTGGTGCGGCTAAAGAAGATAGCCGCTAGTTTCAAGGAGAGAGAATGTTTCAAAGCATGACTGGTTCTCCGCTGGCCCGGCGCAGCACTGCCCTGTTTGCCGCTCTACTGATCGCCTGCCTGGTTGTGGCTTGCGACAGTAGCGCGGCTGGCACCGCCAGCCAACCCGCCCAGCCCGCCGTTGCCCAGAGCAGCGCACCAAGCAAGAGCGACGCACCCGCCCAGATCAAGGCTAATCGCGCCGACCGCACTTCCCCACTCGCTCCAGTACCAGCCATTGGCCCGGCCCCAGCCCTGCCTGCTGTCGCCAGCGATGCGAAGGCTAGCGACTACCTCTTTACCGTGGCTGCTACCTTCGCCAGCTTTACCACTGTTGACCAGAACTCTGCCCCCGATGCACTCGGCCTGGCGCGCTGGGCCGTCGCTGATGGTGCCTTGCAACAGCAGGGTGATGTGGACGGGCAAAGCGGTATCTACGACACCTTCGCCCTCACTGGTGACGGCAGCGCAACCAGCTACACCGCCCAGGCAGTAGCCTACAGCACGGGAGTGCCGCTTGGCCTCGTCGCTCGCTACAACAAGAATGGCTACTACCTGCTGCGCGTCAACCCAACCAACAGCAAGTCCCCTGGCTGGACTATCGAACGCTACGACGTGGCTAGCAAGAGCTACACTGTGCTGGCGACCGGCGCAGAAGGCAGTGGCTACCAACGCTTCAACTGGCTAACTGTCAGCTTCAGCGTACAAGGCAGCCAGCTTACGGCCAGCCTCGATGGACGCATCCTCGGCACGGTTAGCGACAGTAGCTACGCGGCAGGGCAGACCGGCCTCTACGCCGAAGCCTCTAATGGCGCACGCTTTGCCAGCTTCCGCATCGCCCAGCAGTAGCCTAACGCTAGAAGGAGAAGAAATCTAGATGCAATTCCAGAGGAACAACCTCCCGCGCACCCTCCTGCTGGCTCTCAGCCTGATCGTGCTGCTCGGTGGTTTTCAGGGCGACTATGCTAGCGCGCAAACCAGCAGCAAGCCCGCGCCGCAAGCCCAACTACCCCAGGATTACTCCTGGTCAGGCTCTATCGATATTTCGCAGGCGCAGACGGCACTCTACCCCCGCCTGGGCATGAATGCCAACGACACCATCGTGTTCTACGGCCTGGGCAACACCAGCGTGGAGAACGGCTACACCGCCTCCAGCGACGACTATGGTCGCACCTGGGGCGGACGTGGCTTTCGTACTACCCCTGGTGGCAGCACTAAGGGTTCGAGCGGCCTCGGCGCAGACGTGGATGCTCAGGGTAACGACTACCTTGCCTGGGAAGATTACGCCTACGACCCCCGCAGCCTCGCCTTCCGCAAGTACAACGCGGCTACCGGCACCTTCGAGCCAATCAAGCGGCTGAACGGCAGCAACACCAACGGGGTTGACCTTGCAGTTGCCCCAGATGGCACAATCCACATCTCCTACGTTGCTGTTATCGCCAGTGGCAGCCGTGCTGTGGTGCGCTACATCAAGTCTACCGACGGCGGCAATACCTTTAGCACCGCAGTTGACCTCAGCGACGGGCGCACCTTCGTCAAGATCACCAGTATCGCAGTTGATACCGCTGGTCGCCCACACGTCGCCTGGGATGGGCAGCGTGGCAACACCTACGGCATCTACAGCAACGACTTCGTTAATGGCAGTTGGACTGGCCCGCTCCTGCACGAGGCTTCTGCCTCTTACTGGCCGCGCCTGGCCCAGGACAACAACGGCGGCGTAGGCCTGGTCTGGCAGACCAACTTTGGCGGCCAGGCTGACATCTTCCTGCTCCGCTGGAACGGTGCCAACCAGCAGTGGGACCCAACCCCCACCAACGCCTCTGACACGCCCGACTCCTCCTTCTACCCTTCTATCGCCTTCAACACCCAGGGCAGTGCTTACATAGCCTGGAGCGAGAACAACGGCGGTGGTACGGAGGCTCTGTTCTTCAGCTACGAGTTCAGCCCCCGCTCCAACAACTTCAGCAACATCCAGCGGGTGGAGGACGAGCGCACCACCAACAGCGACATCGCCAGCTACAACAACCAGTTCACCCTGGCCTACGCGACCACCCACTACAGCCCTAGCTGGAAGGTCTATGGTCGCTACCTCTCTGCGGGCAACGTGCCGACCAACACCCCTGCAGCACCGACCGGCACGCCCACCATCACCAGCACTCCGACCACGGTGCCAACCAACACCCCCGCCCCAACTGCTACCCCTTGCGCCGACGGTTCCATCTTCCGCGACGTGTGTGCTAACAGCCACTGGGCTTACCTCTACATCCAGGGCCTGGGTTTGCGTGGGATAGTCAGTGGGCAGAACGGCTACTACTACCCCGATAGCCTGGTCAAGCGTGGTGAGTTCGCCAAGTTCGTGGTCAAGGCGCAGGGCTGGCCGCTAGTCAACCCGACCACGCCGAGCTTCAACGACGTGCCATCCAGCAACATCTTCTACCAGTACATCGAGACTGCGGTACAGCGTGGCGCAATCAACGGCTACTCAACCATCGCCCAGTGCGTGGGTACCACTGCCCCCTGCTACCTGCCTAACTCTGCTATTCGTCGCAACGAGACGGCGGTGATCATTGTGCGCGCCAACCAGTTCGCCCTCACCACCCCGCCTGCGCCCAACTTCACCTTCACCGACGTGCCGCGCAACGCCTTCGCCTGGGCTGAGATCGAGACTCTCGCTGCGAAGGGCATAATGAACGGCATCAGCGCAGCCACCTTCAATCCCAGCGGTCACACCAAGCGCGGTGAAATGGCGAAGATCATCTATCTCACCTTCCCACAAGTGAACAGCTTCAGCCCGCCCCAGGCTCCGGCTGGCGGTAACCAGGCGGTAACTGTTATCGGTAAGCTGTTTGGCGAGAGCCAGATCAGCAGCACCCTGACCGTCAACAACACCCCAGTGGATGTGATGAGTTGGAGCGACCAGGCAATCACCTTCCGCCTGCCAGCCAACACTCCCATCAGCCCCGCCCCCGCCCAGGTGGTGCTGATCGTCAATGGCAGGGCAGCTTTCTTCAGCAGCAGTGCCAACCTCACCGTCCTCGCTGGCCCCTCTGTAACGGCTACCAGTGCAGTCAGCAGCACCGCCACCCTGACCGCAGTCAACAGCACTGCTACCGCGACTACGATCAGCACCGCCACCCTCACCCTGACCGCCAGTGGCACAGCCACCGCCGTTCCCACCCTCAGTCCGACCGCACTGGTCAAGTAGTAGAGCAGCAAAGGGGGGCGCACTGACAATGCGCCCCCACTGATCGTTAGTCAACCAAGCACCGACGCAGATCCGCGCCGAAGGGGGAAGTAGCAATGCTGGGAGAGATTGAGAGCCGCGCCGCCGAAGCAGGCAAGGGTGGCCCCCGCTGGCTGCCGCGCAGCCTGCGCGAAGCCTTCAAGTACCGCGACCTGCTACGCAACCTGGTCGTGCGCGACCTCAAGCTACGCTACCGCGGCTCGGCCCTCGGCTTCATCTGGTCGCTGCTCAACCCCCTCCTGCTGATGCTGATCTTTTGGTTCGTCTTCAGCACCTTGCTAGGTAGCACCACCCCCCACTTCCCCTTGTTTCTCTTTGCCGCCCTGCTACCCTGGACCTGGTGCGCCAGTACAGTCGGGGCAGCCACTGGCAGCATCATCGGCAACGGCAACCTGATCAACAAGGTCTACTTCCCCCGCGAACTCTTGCCAATCTCAATAGTGATCTCCAACGGGGTCAACTTCCTGCTGGCCCTGCCCGTAGTGTTTGGCTTCGTCATCTACTACCTAGTCGTAAACCCAGCAGACTACGGCCTCAACTCGCTGCTAGCCAACCGCCAGAGCGTTGTGCTTACCAACTCTGCCGATGTGTACTACAACAACGTGCAACCAGTGTGGCGGATAGTAAAAGATAGCGTTACCCTGCTCAATCCCTTCAATGCCAACCTGCTCTGGCTGATAGTACTGGTCATCACCCAAGCTATCTTCCTCGCAGGGCTAGGCTTGTTCCTCGCTGCCCTCAACGTGCGCTTCCGCGATACAGGAGTGATTGTAGAGGTGGTGCTGCAAGCCTGGTTCTTTCTCACCCCCGTCTTCTACGATTTGCGTAACATCTTTAACGAAGCTGCCCAGTACGTCTACTGGGCTAACCCTATGGCTTCGATCATCTCTAACTACCGCCTGATCCTCTATAATGGTGTGCCACCGGACGCTAGCTTCATGCTCCGCACCCTGGTCACTTCGATCATCGTCTTTGTGATCGGCTACCTGTTCTTTGCCCGCCAGAGTCGCACCTTCAGCGAGGAGATTTAGTCGCCGATTGTAGCACAACAAGAAAGGGTGCAGCCATGCTAGGCTGCACCCTTTTCGTTGACCCCTAGCGGCTCTGGCTATGCTGCCTGGGTCATCTGCCTAACGGTGCCAATCATCTCGTCAAGGTCGAAGGGCTTGCTGATCACCCCAGCGAAGCCTTGTTCAGCCCAGTTCTTGAAGCTATGGGGGTGGTGTGCGCTGAAGATAAGAATAGGGCTAGCGGTGCGCTGGCGTATCTGGGCCAGCCAGCCTTCGCTAAGCTGTGGGCGCGAGTTGAGGGTGTCCGAGAGGACCAGGTCGAAGTTGCTACGCGCAAGCTCTGCTGCTGCTTCTTCGGCGTTCTGGGCTGCCGTCACAGCATAGCCCTCCTCGGCCAGCACGTCGCTGACTAGTTCTAGTACGCTAGGATCGTCGTCGATTACCAGGATGTTCACCTTATTTACTGATTGCATCTCGGCACCCCCTAAAGCGGATCAAGTAGAGTAGATACGGTTATGGCTTGAGCAGATCAGCTACCAGCGCAAGCAGATGGTCAAGCTCAAAGGGCTTGGTCAACACCCCAGCGTAGCCACGCTCCTGCCAGTGGTTAAAGCGGCTAGCATCATGTGCGCTGAAGATTAGGATAGAGACGCTGGTACTCTGCCGCAACTGCTCAAGCCAGAGCCAGCTATTTCCCATCTCACTACTGATCGTGTCGGAGAGGATCAGGTCGTAGCTAGCCTGACCAAGCAAGGCATGAGCAGCGGGGATCGAGTCGGCAGTCTCTACCACATAACCTTCATCGCTCAGTACCTCGGAGGTAAGTTCGCGTATAGCGTCATCGTCGTCAATCAACAAGATGCGACGAGCTTCTGTTTCGCGTACCATCTTTCCTCCCCTAGCAGCAGATTAGGTGTGGCTGCAGCTTTACTGCACAAGCCATCGTCAAACCCACCGCACAAGTCTATTATAGCATAGTATCCATCACATAGCAAACCAGTAGTAGGTTGGATTCACATCCATATAGGAGAGTCCGAAACAGAAGCTCATCTGAATCGCTAATAGGGAAGGCTCTGCAAGAGAGCAGCCATCAGGCGGTCAGTGTGTTCGGGTTTGCCGACGCTGATCCGCAGGTAGTCTGGCAGGTAGCCGAAGTGACGAACAAAGATGCCACGCCGCTCCAGGTTGCGCTTGAGTTGGCTTGCACCGCCCAGCAACACCTTGCAGAGGATGAAGTTAGCCTGTGAGGGGTAGGGCTGAATGAAGTTGAGCTTGCGGAGCTGGCGGTAGAGCCGCCCGCGCTCGTGCCGTAGCAGCCGCACCGTCTGCTGCACTGTGCCGAGGTCAGCGAGAGTGGCGCGCACGGCAACGGTAGCGGCTACGTTGATGTTGTAAGGTGGCTTGATCTTCATCACGTGCTGCCCAATCTCGCGCGGGAAGATGCCATAGCCGACTCGCAGCCCCGCCAAGCCTGCCCACTTGCTGAAGGTACGCAGCACGATCAGGTTGTTGAACTCGCGTACCAGGGGGGCAGCGGTGCCGTCGGCAAACTCGTAGTAGGCTTCGTCTAGCACGACGACCAGCCCAGTACGCAGCAGGCGCACCACGTCGGCGTTGCTGACCATATTGCCGGTAGGATTGTTGGGCGAGGCGAGAAAGATGAGCTTGCTGCGCGGAGTAATCGCCCGCTCTATCGCCTCCACGTCAAGCGCGAACCCAGCCTTGCGCGGCACACTGACGGCGCGGGCCATGCAAACCTCGGCGTTGAAGCGGTACATCCCGAAGGTGGGCGGGCTGCTGATCACTTCGTCGCCTGGTTGCAGGAAGACGCGCATAATCAGGTCGATCAGTTCGTCCGAGCCATTGCCCGCGATGATGCGGTCACGGTGATAGCCGCTGTAGTGGGCTAGCAGGCTGCGCAGTTCACGCTGCATTGGGTCAGGGTAGATGTGGTAGCCGTCATAGCGGGCGAGTGCCTGGGCCACACGGGGGCTAGGGCCGTAGGGGTTCTCGTTTGCGTCCAGCTTGATCACTGCCTCTGGGTGGATACCAAAGCGGGCGGCCAACACCTCAACCGGCTCAATCGGCGTGTATTCGTCCATCCCCTCGATGTCAGGACGGATTAGCTCCTCCACCGTGGGGGTTAGCTCCAACTCTATCTTCACCGTTATATCTCCCTGTCGCAGTGTTCACCACGCCCTAATTATAGCATAGGGCAGCAGATTCAGCCAATAAACGGGACTAGCCGACCGCTGCTCTCCTAACCCTGAACTCCCCTGCTGGCCCAGATTTTGACGATCCCCCACTCTTGTGATAAGATAGTAGGGCGAAGAAGCAACCAGGAGGGCTAGATGGCAGGACCTTACACAATCGGGGTAGATGTAGGCGGCACCAAGATTCTTGCCGGGATTATTGACGGCAGCAGCGGGGCTGTGGTCAGCCTCTACAAGATCGCCAGCCCACCAGTGGGTGCAGAGCCGATGATGGAGGCGATCACCGAGGCCTGCGACCAGGTGATCAAGCTGGCTCCTGAGGACGTGCAAGCGCAGGTGCAGGCTATTGGGCTGGGGCTGGCTGGGCAGGTAGATCGGGAGAACGGTATTCTCCTCTTTGCCCCTAACCTCGGTGGCGGGGTGAGCAACGTGGCGATCCGCCAACCGCTGCACGACCGCTTTAGCCTACCAATCGTCCTCGGCAACGATGTGGAGGTGGCCGCCCTGGGTGAGGCTAGCTTCGGCGCAGGCAAGGGCAACGACAACTTCGCTTGCGTCTTCGTCGGCACGGGCATTGGTGGGGCTTTGATGCGGAACGGTGAGCGGGTAGCCGGGGCGACTGGTACGGCGGGCGAGATCGGCCACATCATCGTCAAGGCGGGCGGGCGCAAGTGCGGCTGCGGAGGTGAGGGCCACCTAGAAGCATACGCTTCGCGCACTGCGATGGTGCTGACAATGAAGAAGGCGGTGGAGGAGAAGGGGCGTAGGAGCGTGCTTGAACCAATCCTGCGCGACCCCAACCAGCGCGTCAAGTCCCGCGCTCTTTTCAACGCTATCGCAGAGCGCGACACGTTGGTGATCGAGACGATGCTTGAGGGCGGCTACTACCTCGGCCTGGGCTTGATCAGCCTGATCAACCTCTACAATCCCAGCCTGATCGTCCTCGGTGGCGGGGTGATCGACCGAGTCGACCTGCTCTACACCACTGCCGTAAACGAAGCGAAGAAGGGTGCGCTGCGCGTTCCCGCCCAGCAGGTACAGATCGTCAAGTCGGCCCTGGGCGACCAGAGCGGCATCGTCGGCGCAGCGGTGATGGCGGCACGGACGATAGCATCCAGCGGCCCAAGCCTAGCGTAAGCATAGTACCAACCAGCACCAGGAGCCACAACCCTAGAAAGCGAACCGGCTATGCGCTGTCCTGCCTGCCAGGCGAAGAATAGGGCGGAGGCTAGCTTCTGCATCCAGTGCGGCGAACCGTTCGTCGGCACTGATGGGGAGCGTCTGTCGCTGGTCGAGGAGCCGCTGACTGGGGGCAGAAGCGGGGGTGCTAGCTTGCGCCTGAGCCTCAACCCCCTGCGCTGGGGGCGAGAAGTACAGATCGTAGTGGCAGTGCTGCTGCTGTTCGTCGTTGGCGATTTGGTGTTGGAGGGCCAACAGAAAGGCGACACTGCCACCTACCATGCTGGCATCGCTGCCACCGCAGCCCGCCAGTGGCACACCGCCACCCAACTGCTCAAGCCGCTAGCCGACAAGAGTTATTACGACTCTGGCAGCCGCTACCGCCAGGCTAGCCAGCAAGCCACCACTTATGATGCGCTCTACGCCCAGGCGATGGCCGCAGTCAAAGTTGGGAGCCAGTGGCCTGCATTCCAGCTTTTTGAGAAGGCCAACGCTATCGAGAGCGACTACGGCGACCTTGCTGCCCAGCAGCAGGCTGCCAGCAACCGACTTGGCCGCTTCATCTACCGGGCCAGCGACCGTGATCCTGCTGGGGCCGGTCTGTTCCTCGGTGGGGTAGAAGGTGGTGTAAGCGAGCAGCTACCCCGCACTGGGGTTGCCAACCTGCTCTACGACATTGCGCCAGACGGTAGCCGTATGCTTTACAGCGTCAGTGCATACTACCGCTCCTTCTTCATTCGCGACCCCAACGGTAGCAAGGTCTGGCCTGTCACCTACCCCTTCGGCTCGGAGGACGGCAACACCTCAGTTACGCGGGTGAAGGGTGCGCTGGTAGCCAGTGGCGAGGGGGCAGTACTGATCCGCGACGGCAGCTTCGGCCACCGCGACCCGCTTAACCGCACCGATCTGGCCTACTACCCGCTTGGTGGCGGTAGTGAGGTGATCGCCACCGCCGATGTAGTAGCCCGCCCAGGCTACCAAGATACTATCCTCTACTATGCCACTTCCAGGCGCGATAAGGCGACGCGGTTGTATGTCAGTACTATCTATGGCTATAACTTGCGGAGCGGCAAGGCCACCGCCTGGGCCAACGTCGTGGGGCAGGTGGAGCATCTGGCAGTAGTCGGTGATTATTTGGTTTACACCACCTATGATGACAGCTACCTGCGCGTCTACCTGGTGGGCCGCTGGGGGCGTGGGTTGGTCAAAGAGTTCAAGGAACTGCATCCTGCCAACCCCAGCGCGATTGAGATGGTGATTGGCGGCAACAGCCACGTGTTCATCTACACCACCGCTGCCGACTGGTATGGCCGAGCCTGGATGCTAGATGTGCAGAGCCAGAACGTGCGCGCCTTCAACGAATACGACCTGCCAGAGGGGGTGATCAGCAGTGCTAGTTTCAGCCCTGACCAGCAAAAGCTACTACTCAGTGGGGTAGCGCAGGGGGCCAAGCAAGACCCCTGGCTGGTCGTGGTGGACATGGCAGGCAAGATAGTTGGGCAGCGCACGCTAGACCTGCAACTGCTCTACAACGTAGGCTTCCTGCAAGATAGCCGCCACATCTACTACATCTCCTCGCCTCGTCGGGCTGTCCCCTCCTACCATGCCGTCGGTACCCTACTCTGGGATTTGGCGGCTCCAGCCAACAATCCCGACCGCCTGATGGCAACTGGCGACCAGCCTTACGCCTTCGACCAGCCCGCCGCCGTCAACCTAACCGCCGACGGCAGTGGCCTCGTCTACATCAATGAAGGGGCCGCCTACATCAGCGACCTGAACGGTGCGAACGCCCGCCTGCTGTTCAGCCACGCCAGCGCGATCTGGCCCAGCCGCGACGCACTGGCCCCCGAACTACCCCGCAGCCTCCCCCGCGAGTGAAGGCCGCCAGTCGTATTCCATGCTGCGGGCTGTCTCCACTGCCACTGCTGCACCGAGTAGGCGGCTGACGATGTGTAGGCTCATGTCTATACCTGCGCTAATCCCCGCCGAGGTGATCACCCTGCCGTTGTCTACAAACCGCTGCCCCGCCAGCACTGCCACGTTGGGGTAAGCCGCCGCCATGCGCTCAATACTCTGCCAGTGGGTAGTAGCCCGCAGACCGTCCAGCAACCCAGCCTCAGCCAACAGGAAGGAGCCAGTGCAGACAGAGGTGGTTAGCTCTACCTGCCCACTCCGCTCGCGCAGCCAGCCGATCAACTGCTGGTTGCCGACTTCGCGGCGCGTACCCCAGCCGCCAGGGACGAGTAGGATGTCTAGCGGTGGGCAGGCCACTAGCGTATAATGAGGCTGCACTAGCATCCCCCCTCGTGTGCGGATCAGCCGCTCCTCCGCAGCCAGCAGGTAGGCGGTGAATGGCTTGTCATCCGCCTCCAGCCGCTCATCCCGCGTCACGCTAAACACCTCGAAGGGGCCGCAGAAGTCTAGCACCTCCACATCATCAAAGATAACGATACCCACAGACCTTACCATAACTACTCTCCTCTCGTTACTGCCTCTCGTTATTGATAGATAGGCACCAGCACATTATACCACTGCCTGCCTCCACAGCTTGCCGCCGCTGCAAGACGATGGACAGCATTCGGCTGGTTGCGGCCCCCACCGCTGCGTGCTATAATGATCATACACTCAGTGAAGATGAGCAACCTGATGCCAGCCTAGCGAATGGAAGTGTGACCGGCCACCAAAGGAGGAGCCAGCGATGGAGAACCAGAACAGCCAGCCCGTCAGCGTAGCCGAGGCCAATGCCTTGCTTGACCAGGCGATAGCCGCCATTGATATAGAGGCCAACGACCCCCACAGCGCGATCAGCAAGGATATTGACAACGACCCCGAAGCGGCGCGTCAGGCGATCAGCAACTTCAAGAGTGCGATCAACGCGGGCGTACTAAAGTTCACCCCCGTCCTCGCGGGCGTGCAGAAGCTCGTTAGCGACAGCTTTGCCGCTCACAATGTGGCGAAGGTAGCTGGGGTTGAGCAACTGATGCAGATGTACGACTTCTACCTGATCCCTTTCCCGGTCACCGCCTTCCCCGCCCCTGGTAGCAACTTCGCCCGTGTCTTTGCCCAGATCGAACTTGACCCCGACGCGAAGGCGGTCTTCTACTCCCTCTTTCCCAGCGACGAGTACCTCAGCGTCTTGCAAGGCGAGAGCCACCTGAACATCGGCGTGGGGGCGAACCTCAAGCTAACCGCCAGTGCGAACAAGTCGCTGCCGACTAACCCACTTGCCAGTGCCAGCGGTCAGGGTGCGGCCAACGTGGATGGTGATACTGGCGGCAAGCTGGTGGTTGGCCCCTTCAGCTACAACATCCGCCGCCCGCTCGTTACTGGGCGCGGCGAGGGTGACGTAACCGCGATTTGGATGCTAGACAGCAATCAGCGCATCGAGGGCGCAGAGCCACTCCAATTTCTCACCGTCGTCCAGGTGCCAAAGGGGACCACGAAGTTGGCAGCCCGCGGGCAGTTGCAAGGCTTCCTCAAAGCGAACATCGGGGCGCAAATGGGTGACTTCTTCAAGGTGATCGGTGAGAAACTGAAGGGGCTATTTGGTGGCGAACAACCGTTGCAGCCAGAACCAGTCGTCTGGCAGAACGTGCTGGAGATGGCCGCTCCGCTGGCTGGCGCACAGCCCCCCGCGCAAGTTGCCCCGGCGGGTGTGCCACAGACGGCTCCGCTAGTGGAGCCGAGTGGCAGCAACGGCCAATGAGAGGAGACCAACCATGCCTTTTAGTGGATACGCCTTGATCATTGCCGTCGGCCACTACCCCAACCTGCCCGCCGACAAGCAACTGCCGCTCACCATCGCCGACGCGGACGCAATCTATGCCCTGCTGACCGATCCCAGCAAGGGAGCGTACAGCCGCGAGAACGTCACCTTGCTCAAGGATGCCGAGGCGACCAAAGACAAGATTATGGCGAGCCTGGCAGAGTTGGCGCAGCAGGCCGACAGCAAGAGCAACATCTTCGTCTACTTTAGCGGCCACGGCTCGCGGCGGGCAGTACCAGGCAGCAGCGAACAGAGCAGCTACCTGCTGCCCTACAACGCGAGCCTGAGCGACATCCACAACACCTGTGTACGCTCCACCGACTTTGAGGCCGCCCTCGGCAAGATCGCGGCGAAGCGCAAGATCGTCTTCTTCGATGCTTGCAAGTCGGGCGGGATGCAGGTAGGCGCGTTCCAGACCAACAATGAGCAACTGGATGACCAGACCAAAATCGGCATGAGCGAGGACGACTACCAGGGTTTCGCCAGCGAGGGCCAGGTGGTCTTCGCCAGTTCCTACCAGGGCGAGAAGTCCTACATCCTGCCCAATGACAAGAACAGCCTGTTTACTGTCTGCCTGCTCGAAATCCTGGGCGGCAAGGTAACCGGTGACGAGCCGTACATCCTGGTCAGCGACCTGCTAGCCTACCTCTGCAGCCAGGTGCCGCAGCGGGCCAAGAGGGCGAACCAGAGCCAGCATCCCTACTTCCGGGCCGAGGGCGATAACTTCGCGGTGTTCGTCGGCAACGCCAGCACTGCGAAGGATATCGACCCCGCTGACGCAGTGACGGCCCGCAAGTCGCCCTTCCCAGTCGCTAGCGTGGCAGGCGAGAGCAGTAGCCAGGGAACGACTGGCGCGGCGGCCCAGATCATCCAGGCGGGGCGTGATGCCTTCAACATCAGTGGCAACAACAACACGACCAGGGTTGACAACAGTACGAATACCACCAACACTGGCGGCGGGGCGAACATTGGCAGTGGCAACAGCTTCAGTAGTGGGGGCGGTGCGCAGAACTTTGGTGGCACCAACACCGACTTTCGCAACAACAACGGCCCGGTTAGCACTGGCAGCGGGTCGGTCAACGACAATCGCGGCCAATTCAACATCGGTAGCATCAATGCGGGCAATGTGGTAGCGGGCAACAATAACACGATCAGCGGTAGCTTGCATACTGCCCCGCCGCCCGCTGCTGTCAGTCTCAGTATCCCAGCCCTGCAACAGCTACTCGCCCGCTCGCTCAGCGCAGACGAGATCAGCCTGTTGGTCGGCTACCTACAGGGTGAACCACAAGCGGCTGACCTAGACGAAGCCACTCTAGGCAGCAACCAGCCACTCAAGCTGCTGAAGCTGGCCCAGTTCTGCCAGCGCAAGAAGCTGCTAGGTAAGCTAGTAGAGTACGCTGAACTCGCCCACCCTGCTGCCTTCGGCAGCCAACAAGCCGCTTACACGGACTGGGCAGCACGCCAGGACGCACAACATTAGCTAGACAAAGGGTGATGAACAAGCAAAGGGGCGCGCCAGCAACGGTCGCGCTTCTCCTCTTTGCCCTGCGCCCCTAACGCCAGTCCACCTCGGTCAGGCTGCCTGTCTTGAAGGGGCGTTGGCTGCTGCCATCGGCGTTCGCCAGGCTGTAGCCGCTGCGCGTGGCGGCGTAGTAGATGTACTTGCCGTCGGGCGACCAACGAGGCGTGGCCCCGCTCAAAGCACCAGCGGCAAAGGCTTGCAGGTCGCCACCATCGCCATTGACGCTGTAGATTACGCTGTCGAAGCTGGTGTCACCGTTCTTGCCCAGGTAGAGGCGACCACCCGGCCCCCAACCACCCAGGAAGCCGTTGGTGACAAACTGCTCGTCGCCCCCCCGCTGGCTAATCAGGCTGATGCGGTCACTCTTGGTCTGGATTGCGATCACGCTACCGTCTGGCGACCACTCCTGCAGCACAGGGCTATTGTCTGGCCCCAACCCATCGGCCCAGCGCGTAAGCTGGCGCAGGCTCTCGCCATCGGCACTGATCACCCAGTAGTTGCCGTCGCCATTGTCATAAATCGAGCTGAAGGCAATATAGCGACCATCAGGCGACCAGACCGGGTTCTGCACTTGCAGGTGGTCGCGGCTGCGCTTGGGCGTGCGCAGTCGCTTGTCGCCCGCGTCGATCAACTGGCGGCGGTTGCTGCCATCCGCGTTAACGGTGAAGATGAAGCTGCCACGGCTGGTGTCGCGCACCCAGAATACAACCACACTGCCATCGGTTGACCAGCGCGGATTGCGGGGCTGGCCGCCATTGATCACCCCACTAACGCTAGTCAGCAAGCGTGGAGCATCGCTATTCGGCTCTACTACGTAGAGGTTGGTGTCGTTGCCGCGGCCTACCAACAAGCCGCTAAACTCTGGCTTCGGGGTGGCAGTCGGGGGCTGGGGGGTGTCGCTGGGCAGGGGGAGCGGCGTGTTCGTTGGTGGCAGCGCGGTAGCAGTTGCTGGCAGAGGCGTGCTGGTTGGCGCGGGCGACGGCGTGCTGGTTGGCACGGGTGGGGGGATGTTGGTCGGCGGGGGCGGCGTGTTGGTTGGCGGGGCTGGCACAGTATTGGTCGGGGCGGGCTTGAGCGTGGCAGTGGGGGCAGGCGTGTTGCTGGGCTGAACAAGGATGATCGGCGTACTGGAAGGCAGGGCGGTCGCGGGCAAGGGCGGTGGCGTGGTGGTCAGGCTAACGGTGGTCAGGCCGGGAGGCGTGCTGGTCGGTGGAGCTAGCACTTCCTGCGGGGTAGCGGTCAGCAGGCTGATCAGGGGCAGAGTGGCGGTGGCCGTTGGCTGGTCAGGGGAGGGCTGGGCCAGTGCGGTGCCGGTTGGCAGCGGCGGTACTGGCGTAGGGTCGCCACAGCCCGCCAGCAGCACAGCTAGCAGCAGGAGCAGAACGGCATTCCTCGGTGACTTCAACCAGCTTCCTCCTCAGGACAGGTGTAGCCCATTATATGCGATCTCTGGCCGCCACGTCCAACCCACAAAAAAGCACCGTCGGTTGGGCTGGCCGACGGTGCTAATCCAAAGGAGGAAAGTTCTTCTATAGATTAAGACGAACCAACCCTTGCGAATCTTCACCTATCTTCGACCAATTTTGGCCGATTGTGGAAATGCTTTCAGCGCACGGTAAAGAGCAGGAAAATGAGGTAGATGAAGTAGCCGCTGCCGCTGAACATCAGGGTGCGCCAACTGAGGCGCGCCTTGACCCGCATGGCAGTAAGCAGGAAGATGCCGCTCATAATCGTGATTGCTCCACTGAAGAAGGCCAGGTTGCCGTTGCCACCATTGCTGTTGATGCTCCACTCGGTGAAGGCAAGACCGAAGGCCACTGGGATGCAACTCTGGAAGACCATCGCTCCTGTGATATTGCCGAGAGCGAGGGTGTCCTTGCCCTTGCGTACCCACAGAACGCTGTTCACCTTCTCTGGCAGTTCAGTAGCGTAGGGTACGATCAGCAGCGAGAGGATCACGGGGGCAATGCCCAGGGCCGTCGCCACCTGCTGGATGTTTTGCACGAAGAAGTATGCGCCACCAGCGATCAGGCCAACTCCGATCACTACTTGCCCGATGATCAGCCACAAGGGGGGGTTACTGTTTTTGCGGGCAAAGTGCAGCGGGCTGAGGTCTTCCGCATCGTCGGCGGTTGCCCCACCATCAGTGATCTGTTTGTAGACGTAGAAGGCGTAGAACAGAAGGAGGCCAACAGCAATTACTGGCTTGAGCCAACCGAGTGGGGCGGGTAGGAAGGCGGCCAGGATGGCGATGGTGTAGGGAGCAAGGAAGTAGATGATGTCACGGCGCAACAGGCGCAGGTCAACCGCCATGCTCATCCCCCGCCGCTTCTGGCGCACCAGGATGTAGGCGGTCAGGCCGGTGATAAACATCGCCAGGGTAGAGAGCATGAACGGCGCACCAAGGATGGACCCGGTGCCGATTTCGTCGCCCGCCGCCTTTACCCCAACCGTCAGCACCGCGATGATCGGCACCAATGTCTCTGGTAGTGCCGTACCAACGGCAGCCAGCACGCTGCCTAGCACGCCCTCGTTCAGTTTCAGCTTCGCCCCCAGCCACTCGATGCTGTTGGTAAACACATCAGCCCCGATTAGGATCACGAACAGAAAGACGATCAACCACAAGAATGAGATAACAAGGTTCAATTTAAGCTCCTAAGCCATATTTTCCGCTGATTATAGCGGCTACTCAGGACAGATACAAGCAGGCAGCGTGCCGCTGAAAGGTTCCCCCTGCCTGCACTCAACGTTGCTACGAAGGTGGTACAGCGCAGCAGTTGGCAGGGTTCCCCCAACCAGGGCAAGCCAGCAGGTTAGCTACTGGCGCACAATCCAAATGATCCGCCCCTAATCTGAGCAAGGGTAGCACCTCGGCCAGCAGGCGGTCATAGCTGCTGGTGTCTGGGAAGCCAACCAGGCGGAACATGAAGTGGCTTACCCCCAGGTCAATAAACTGCTGAAGCTCGGCGGCCACCTGCTGGGGGTTGCCAGCCTGCATATGCAGCCCTGGTCGCTGCTCGATCTGCGCTGGGTCGTCGGTGATTTGCAGAAAGCCATAATAGGTCAGCTTGATCGTCGCAAAGTCGCGGCCAATCTCGGCGCACTGTTGGCGCAGGCTGTCCAGCTTGGCCGCAAAATCCTCTACCGTATTGAAGGCGGCGTTCCACCAGTCGGCATACTGCGCGCAAACCCTCAGCGACTTCGCCCCCTGCCCACCCAACAGCAGGGGGATCGCAGCCTCTGGCTGTGGCTCATTGTACGCATTGTTGATCCGATAGTGCTTGCCCTCAAAGCTGGCAGGGCTGCTAGCGCACATCGCCTTGATCACCGCGCAGGCCTCCGCGAACTGCTCGACGCGCACGCCACCGCTGGGATAGTCGTAGCCGTAAGCCAGGTACTCGTCTTCCTTCCAACCCGCGCCGAGGCCGAGGATCAGGCGGCCACCAGTCAGCATCTGCACTACGCTAGCCATCTTCGCCGTCAATGCCGGGTTGCGGTAGGATTGGCCGAGAACAATATTGCCAAAGTTGAGATTTTCCAGGCGGGCAGCCAGCCAGGTGAGAGCTGTCCAACACTCAATCAGTGGTCGCTCGCCCCATTGCAGATGATCCTCAACCCAGACCGTATCGAACGGCGGCTTGAGTGTGCGGAGAAAAGCCTCCGTCGTTGCCATGTGTACGGCCAACGCCCCCGCTGCCGTCTGCTCCGCCCCAGCAGCCGGGGCTGCTACAGTAGCCTGCACAGTAATGCCATAGGTTACTTCGCTTGCTGCTACCATTACATTCTCCTCTCCTGATCAGCGGAAGAAGCTGCCGCGATCCGTGACAAACCGCCAGAGTAGCTGGACGGTGTAAACCGGGTTGAGTAGGGCGAACTGGTCATGCGCCACTCGCATCCAGTCCAGGTGTTGACGCTGCTCCGAAGTCCACAGCGCGTAGTTGACCACCAGGCCGAAGTTCCAGAAGACGAGGACGACTGCGAGGGCGATCATGCTCCAACGCGGCACCCGCTGACCACGTAGGTAGCTGAACAGGGCAGCGAGGGCGAGGATCAGGATCAGACTAAGGTTGACGAAGCGGCGTTGGCCGAAGCTACCTGCCCCTAGCCACGTGCTGAACGCGCCCGCGATAAACACCTGCGCCAGCACTGCTAGCCCACAGGCGGCTGCCAGCAACCGATTAGATCGCCAGAGCAAGGCCAACCCGACCAGAGCGAAAGCGATCACCGGTGTCCAGGCGATCATGCCATTGCCAGGGTCGAGCAACACCTGGAAGAAGTGAGGAGAGAGCAGATTGAACTTCTCGGCTACTGTCTTGCTTGGCCCGAAGGTGCCGTTCGTCTCATGATAGGCGTAGAACTGGGGCAGGAAGCCGACC
>Ga0123336_10001021_pt1 | contig 26400 bp, 28 predicted proteins | sample SSSSmetaG_FD_96466 | JGI IMG/M metagenome (GOLD analysis project Ga0123336, IMG submission 96466) | Glacier valley bacterial and archeal communities from Borup Fiord, Nunavut, Canada, to study Microbial Dark Matter (Phase II) - ​SSSS metaG | ecosystem: Environmental > Aquatic > Freshwater > Ice...
AAAGGGAGCATCGGCATCGGCGGGGGCGAGCGACGACTCTACCGCCGTCGCTCGCGCGGAACACCGCGGCCGCCCGCAACCTGCTTGCCGCGTGCGCTCGCCCCGCTTTCAATCCTGTCCGCTACTGGCGCGGCTCGCCGCGTCCGTTGACCGCGATCGTCGGCCCCGGCGGCGTCGACATCTGGACGCGGTGCTCGACACCGCGGAAGGCGTAGACGACGTCGTAGTACGCCGGCGGCGCGTTGCTGGCGACGTTCTCGCAGCGCTGCACGTCGCGGCCGGTGGCCGGATCGCGGATGCGGTCGACGTTGGCGCCGAGCGCGCCTCCGGCGACGGCGCCGCCGATGGTGGTGACGGTCTTGCCGGTGCCGCCACCGAGCTGGTGGCCGAGGATGCCGCCGAGCACGCCGCCGATCACACCGCCGGCGACGTTCAGGTCGCGCCGCTCGGGGGCGGCCTGACGCTCCATCCAGCAACGCTGCTCGGGCGGTCCCGCGACGGCGCGCACGGAAGAGACCGGCACATCGAACAGACGTTCGCTCGGGCGCTGGCGGTATTCGTAGTTCGGCGCGGCGAGCGGCACCGGCGCTTCGTTGGGGTAGTCGCGGCGATCGGCGACCGGCCGGATCGACGAGACCCGCTTGTCGAGGCCCATGCCGCGCAGCGAGTCGTAGCTGCCGCGCTTGAGGACGGCGCAGCGGCCGTTGAAGCCCGCGTCCTCGCACACTTCCCAGCGGCCGCGGTCGACGACCACCGACGACGCGCGGTCGTTGAAGCCGACGTTGGCGAAGTTGTCGATCGTGCGGTTGGCGGCGAAGGCGCGGCCGCGAAAGCCCTCGCCTTCGTAGAAGGTGACCTGCGCGAGCGCGTGTCCGGCGGCCATCAGGGCGACGGCGGCAACGATCGGCTTCATGGCAGTGGCGATGTTCTTCATGGACTCTCCTGTGTCTCGGCAGCCTGTTCGGGCAGCCTGTTCAACGCCCGAGGCGGGCACTTCGCCGACGGTAACGGCGCGCGTTTGGTTAAGAAAGGCATTTGTGCCGGTCCAGACGCGGCACCGACGTCGTGACGCGGCGTCGGCCTACAGGCAGCGCGCGAGTGCTACGCCGCGATTGAGCGCTGCACCGCCGCCGCCAGTTGCGCGGTCCTGACCGGCTTGGTCATGTAGTCGTCCATGCCCGAGGCGAGGCAGCGCTCCCGGTCGCGGAAGAGCGCGTCGGCAGTGAGGGCGACGGTCGGCGGGTGCGTGCCGCGCGCGCGGCCGTCGTCGCGACTGCGCCGCGTCGCCTCGAAGCCGTCGGTGCCGGGCATGTGGCAATCCATGAGGATGGCGAAGCCCGCGGCGCGCACCTGCCGGATCTGCGCCGCATGGACGCGGCGCGCACTCGCAGCCCGGCGTCGCGCGAGCAGGTCGGCATCGAGCGTGAAGCCGGCGCCGGTGTCGACCGCGGGTTCGCGGCCCGACCTCAGGGCCGGTCGGCGGGGAAGTCGGCGCCGACGGTCGTCGCCTCCCAGGCATCGAAGTCGCGGCGCAACGTGTCGAGCTTCTTGCGCGCCAGCCCGAGTGCCGCCTGGCCGAGCAGCAGGCGCAACGGCGGCGCGTCGGACAGTGCGGCGTCGATGATCGCCTGTGCAGCGCGGATCGGATCGCCGGGCTGGTTGCCGCTGCGGCCGGTGATGAGCTTCCTGCGCTCGCCCGCGGTCGCGGCGTAGGCGTCGAGCCGCGTCGGCGACTGGGTCATCGACGCGCCCGCCCAGAGGGTGCGGAACGGCCCCGGCTCGACGATCAGCACGTCGATACCGAGCGGCTTGACCTCGACCGCGAGCGACTCCGAGAGTCCCTCGACCGCGTACTTGCTCGCATGGTAGTAACCGGTGCCGGCCGAGCTCACGAGGCCGCCGATCGATGAGATGGTGACGATCAGGCCGCTGGCCTGCGCGCGCATCGCCGGCAGCACCGCCTTGGTCATGTCGATCAGGCCGAAGACGTTCGTGTCGAACAGCGCGCGCACGGCGTCGTCCTCGCCTTCCTCGACCGCGCCGAGGTAGCCGAAGCCGGCGTTGTTGACGAGCACGTCGATGCGGCCGAAGCGCGCGATCGCGGCGGCGACGGCGACGTCGATCTGCGCGCGGTCGGTGACGTCGAGGGCGACGGCGATCGCCTGGGCGTCGTGTCCGGCGACGAGGTCGGCCACCTTCGAGGCGTCGCGCGCCGTGACGACGGCGCGCCAGCCGCGCGCGAGCACGAGGCGCGCGAGCTCGCGTCCGAAGCCGGTCGAGCAGCCGGTGATCAGCCAGACGGGGCGGTCGCGGTTCATCATGGTCGGTCCTTTGAAGGGATGTTCAGGCGGGCGGACGTTCTCCCGTCGCTAGGGGCATTGCAGCACGGCGCCGCTCAGCGTGCAGACGCCGCGCCGGCCCCCGAGATTGGGGCCGAAACGATCGACGCGCGTGCCGTCGCTCGCCCAGCAGCCGACGGCTCCGTTCGTCGCTGCGGCACCCGCGCTCGCGACGAGGGTGCACGTCAAAGCGAGCGTGACGAGCATGCGGTGGTTGTCGCGACAAGGGGTCATCGAGGGTCGGTAGGAAGCTGCGCCGCTCGTTGCCGAGATGGGCTGAACCCTACCGAGCGATCGCGACGCGACCCCTAAGATTACTCTGCACCTCGAGAGGGACGACGCATGACCCGCATCCTGTACATCGCCGTGGTGTTGTTCTCGGCCGCGCTGGCGCCGGCGTTCGCGCAAGGCGTGCCGTGCCCGGCGGCGAACCTGCTGTACTGGCAGGCGTTCCCGCCGGGCGGCGAGTCCGACCTCTCGGCGCGCCACCAGCAGCTCGTGCTGAAGAAGAAGTGCCCGGCGATCGAGACCGTCGTGCAGTACAAGGCCGGCGCCGGCGGCGCACTGCTCTGGGGCCAGACCAACACGCTGCCGGCCGACGGCACGAACGTCGTGGGCATCAACCTGCCGCACATGGTGCTGCAGCCGATGGAAGGCAACGTCGCCTACAAGACCGACGACGTCACGCCGGTCTACTGGTTCCACTACACGCCCGACGTGCTCGTCGTGCCCGAGTCGGGCCCGATCAAGTCGTTCGCCGATTTCCTCAAGGTCGCCAAGGCCGACCCGGGCAAGCTCAACCTCGGTGGCTCCGGCCTGAACTCGGCCAACCACGCCGCCCACGAGCGGCTCGGCCGCGACTTCGGCGTGAAGACGACCTACGTGCCGTACAAGGGCACGGGCGATCTCGCCATCGCCGTGCTCGGCGGCCACATCGACGGCGCGATGACGTACACCCCGTTCGCGATCGCCAACAGGGGCAAGGTGCGCGCGCTCGCGGTGGCGATGGAGACGCGACATCCGCTGTTGCCGGACGTGCCGACCTTCAAGGAGCTCGGCGTCGACTGGGTCGACGGCGCGTTCCGCGGCATCGGCGTGCCGAAGGCGACCTCGCCCGAAGCGAGGAAGCGCCTCTCGGACGTGTTCGCGACGATCAATGCCGACCCGGAGATGAAGGAGCTCGCTGCCAAGGCCGGCTTCGAGCTCGTCAACGTCGGCGTCGCCGACATGGACGCTTTCATGCGCACTCGCACGAAGATCTACACGGACGTCGGCAAGCGCATGGGACTGGGCGCGCCGCGCTGATCCGGCCGAAGCTTCCCGAACGACCACCCCCCTGTTCGCGGGGAACGGGCCGGCATGGGCGCGGCGGTTGCCGTTATCCCGCCAGAAACGTCTGCGGGAGCAAGCCGCGCACGCCGAAGCCTCGTCGCAACTCGTCCAGGAAATCATCCCTTGAAGTTCAACCGGTCCGCCCTGTTCCTTTCCATCCTCGCCCTCTGCGGCGCGGCCCATGCCAATGTCACGGGGAGCCTCGGCGGCAACGGCGGGCCGATCCTGTCGCTGTCTCCTGCCGGCCTGAACGGCGGGACCGTCGCGACCCTGTCCGGCGGTACGACTTACGTGAACGACATGCCGTTTGCCGATATCCCCAAGGGCACGGTGACGGAATTCCTGGCGGTCGGCCCCCAGGCCGGGCAACCGGCGACTCTGACCTTCACAGGCCCGGTCACGTTCCTGAGCTTCTTGTGGGGCTCGCCCGATCTCTACAACATGCTCACCGTCAACAGCACCGGCGCGAGCGAGCTGTTCACTGCCTCGGGCCTCGGCTTCTCGGTCACCAACGGCAACCAGAGCTTCTCGCAATATGTGCAGTTCACGGCCGCACCGGGCAGCTTCATCACCAGCCTGAGCTTCACCAACGCGCCTGCGCAGGATGCGTTCGAGGTGGCCAATTTCAGCGTGACCCCGGTGCCCGAGGCCCCGAATCTCGCGCTGCTGGTCGCCGGACTGGGCGCAATCGGCGTCGTCGCGCGTCGTCGGCAGAGCGCGCGAGACCGCTAGTCGAGCTCGACGCTCATCGGCTGGTGGTCCGAGGCGGCGCTCGTCGCGTCGACGGCGACGCTGTGCAGCCGGCCGCGCAGATCGGCGCTGGCGCAGATGAAATCGCAGGCGAAGGCCTGGGGCCACTGCGCGCGGTCGTGCACCCCAGTCGTCGGCGGTTGCGCGATGCCGGGATGCAGGCGCTGCCAGACGTCCTCGAGCGCCGGCACGCGCGCGTCGTCGAACGGCGCCGTGAGCCGGGCGTGCAGCGGATCGGTCGGCCGGTAGTTGAAGTCGCCGGTGAGGATCGTGGAGACCGTTGCCGGCTGTTGATGGAACGGCCCCTCGCTCGCATCTCGCGAGCCCGGCGCGAACGCGTGTCCGCAGGCTTCCGCGTGACGCGCCCGCACGGCCTCGACCTGCGCCGCGCGCTGCACCGGCGAGTAGTACTCGAGGTGTGTGGTCATGATGCGCACCGGCCCGAACGGTGCGTCGACGAGCGCTTCGACCAGCACCCGAGGCATGCTGCGCACGGCGGGATCGGCCGGCCAGGGCAGCTGCATCCGCATCGCCTGGCGCACCGGATAGCGGCTCAGGATCAGGTTGCCGAAGGAGCGGCGCGTGCCGTCGGGCGCGAGGGAATCGACGGCGATGCCCGGCACGGCCGTGAAGCCGGGCAGGAGCGACGCGATGACGGCGAACTGGTCTTCGCCGCGGCCGCCCTTCAGCGCCGGAAAATTCGCGGCGACCTCCTGCAGGCAGAGGACGTCGAAGTCGGCGAAGGCGCGCGCCTCGTCGACGATGCGACGCGGATCGACGCGGCCGTCGACGCCCAGGCACCACTGGATGTTCCAGGTGACGAGCTTCAAGACAATCCCAAGGTTGCTTCGAACGATAGCCCCACGCATGCCGCCGCCAGTCTTTGGCTGCCGCACCCTGCCGGCGTCGACGGGCCGCGACCTGCTGTCGCGATCCTACGAGGACCCGTCGGCATGCGCTCTCGAATGTCAGCGCAGAGTTCATACCGGCTGGATACGTCGAAACTCGGCGCTTTCGTCTGGCCGACTTCCTCGACCCAAGGGGGTCACGAAATCGCCGACCGGGACAAAAATGGGTCTTCGCCCTCCTGTCGGTGACTCTGGGCCTCGAGCGCGTTCGAGACGGCGTTCCAGGAGATCGCGATGAAGGGCAGTACACCGTGAGCCGCCACCCGCGGAGCGCTGCCGCGCTGCCGGCGATGACGTCGTCGGCGTTCGCTGTCGACTTCGTCTTCTCGACCGGCACCTTCGTGCCCGGCGAACGGCGCCGCAGCCGCCGTTCGCCGGCCAGGTGCTGCAGATCAACGCCGGTGGCAACAAGTTCTTCAACGGAGACACCCTCACCAACCAATCGGGTCTGGTGGACTGGAATGCCGACGCGCTGTACCTCCAGAACGGCGCCGCGTTCGTCAACAAGGGCTTGCTAGCGCTGACAAGCGATACCGCGATGGTTTTCAACGATGGCGCGGCGGCCGGCTTCGTCAACGCCGGCATGATCATCAAGACCGGCAGCGCCGGCACCTCGACGCCAGCGTCACGACCAGCGGCTTCCTGAATGGCTTCAGCTACAGCCTGATCTATGACGACGCGAACGACCTCGTCAAGCTGGCCGTGCTCGGCGCCGGCAGCGGCTCGACGGCACCCGTGCCGGAGCCGCCGACCTGGGCAATGACGATGGGCGGTCTGGCCTTCGCGGCTGCGGCCGCGCGCAGCCGCAGCCGCGCCGGCTGACTCGCGGGCTGACGCGGGGGGCGTCAGTCGCAAGTGGCGAGCTGCATCAGCGGATGCCGGCGCGCATGAACGACTGAACGAACTGGCGCTGGAACAGCAGGAAGCCGACCAGGAGCGGCGCCGACGTCATCAGCGTCGCGGCGGTGATGATCGACCAGTCGACGCCCTGGTCGGTCGACGAGAACACCTGCAGGCCGACGGTGAGCGGGCGCGTCTCGACCGAGTTGGTGACGATCAGCGGCCAGAGGAAGTTGTTCCAGTGGTAGCTCACCGAGACCAACGCGTAGGCGAGGTAGACGGGCTTGGCGAGCGGCACGTAGACCTTCATCAGCACCTGCAGCGCGCTCGCGCCTTCGACGCGCGCCGCGTCGACGAGCTCCTTCGGCACGGTCTTGAAGGTCTGGCGCAGCAGGAAGATGCCAAATGCCGACGCGAAGTAGGGCAGGCCGATGGCGAGCAGCGTGTCGCGCAGGCCGAGCGTGTTCATGGTGCTGTAGTTCTCGACGATGAGCACGTCGGGCATCACCATCAGCTGCAGCAGGATCAGGCCGAAGACGAGTTCGCGGCCGCGGAACTCGAAGCGCGCGAGCGCATACGCGGCGAGCGTGCCGAGCACGATCTGCGCGGCGATGATCATCGTCACCAGCAGGGTGGTGTTGAGAAAGTAGCGCGCGAACGGCGCCGCTTTCCAGGCGTTGACGAAGTTCTGCAGCGTGAGCGGCGCGCCGGGCTCGAACCGGGTCGAGAACGCTGACGGGTGAAACGCGGTCCACACCGCATACGCGAGCGGCAGGATCCACAGGAGCCCGAGCAGCCAGGCGGCCACGGTCTCGAGCGCGCGCGACGCCGGCGCAGGGCGGAAGACGTGGGTCGTCGGCGTCATTGCGGCCCGGTCACTGGTAGTGCGTGCGCCGGTCGAGAAAGCGCAGCTGCAGGAAGGCGACGATGCCGAGCGCCGCGAGCACGACGACCGTCAGCGCGGCCGCATAGCCCGTGTCCCAGAAGCTGAAGCCGACCTGGTAGATGTAGTAGAGCAGCAGCGTGCTCGCGTTGTCGGGGCCGCCGCGCGTCATCACGAACAGATGGTCGACCATGCGAACCGAGTTGATGAGCGCGTTGATCAGCACGAAGAGCGTCGTCGGCATCAGGAGCGGAAACAGCACGCGACGGAAGTACTGGCTGCGCGACGCGCCTTCGAGCGCAGCCGCCTCGGCCAGCGATGGCGGGATCTGCTGCAGCGCCGCGAGGTAGAAGATCATGAAGAAGCCCGCCTCCTTCCAGACCGCGACGACGATGATCGCGCCGAGCGCCGTGTGCTTGTCGCCGAGCCAGTTGTGGCTCGGCCAGCCGAGCCACTGCGTCGCCTGCTCGAGCAGGCCGTATTGCGGCGTGTAGAAGAAGAGCCAGATGTTGGCGACGGCGATCATCGGCAGGACCGTCGGCGTGAAATACGCGAGGCGCAGCAGGCCGCGACCAGGGATCCGGCTGTTGACCCAGAGCGCCATCGCGATCGCCAGCGCGATCGAGAGCGGCACCGTCGCGACGGCGTAGATCGCGTTGTTCCAGAGCGCTTGCCAGAAGACGTCGTCCTCGACCATCGAGCGGTAGTTGTCGAGGCCGGTGAAGTGCGACGGCCGGCCTTTCTTGGCAGTCGAGAAGACGCTGTCGACAACGGTCGCCAGCGCCGGCCAATGCGTGAAGGCGACGAGCAGCGTCAGCGCGGGCAGCAGGAGCAGCCAAGGCGTGACGGCGGGGGCGAAGCGTTTCATCCGGGTTCCGTCGCCACGCCGCGCATTCGCACGACTACTTCTTGAAGTCCTTCAGGATCCGCGTCGCCTCGCGCTGCGAATCTCTCATTGCATCGGCGGGCGACTTCGAGCCGGTGAGCGCCGCCTGCAGGCCGTTGTTGAGCGCGGTCGTCACGCGCTGGTTGTCGTGCGTCGAGAGCTCGGCCACCGAGTACTGGAGCTGGTCGCGCGCGACCGCCGCCTGCGGCACGTCCTGCGCGTACTTCTTCATCTCGGGCGTGTCCCATGCCGCCGGAGTGACCGCGACGTAGCCGGTGGCGATGCTCCACTGCGCCGCGCGCTGCGGCGCCGTCGCCCACTTCGCGAACTTGAGCGCGGCCTGCTGCTCGGCCGGCGTCGTCTTGGCGAAGATGTAGAAGTTGCCGCCTCCCGTCGGGCTGCCCGGATGCTTCTTCGCCGGCAGCATCGCGACGCCGAACGGGAAGCCGGCGTTGGCGCGGATGTTGGTGAGGTTGCCGGTGGTGGTCCAGATCATCGCGGCCTTCTTCTCGAAGAAGTCCTTCGGCGTTGTGCCCCACTCGATCACGCCCGACGGCATCACCTTGTGCTTGGCCGACAGGTCGACCCAGTACTGCAAGGCCTCGATCACGCCGGGCCTGTCGAAATAGGTTTCGGTGCCGGCGTCGTTCATCAGCATCGCGTCGTTGGGCGTCGTCAGGCCCTGGAACAGCCAGTACGGAAAGCCCGACGACGGGATCTTCACGCCCCACTGCGTGACGTTGCCGCTGGCGTCGGTCTTGGTCAGCTTCTTCGCGAACTCGACCATCTGGTCCCAGCTTGCCGGGCCCTTCTCGGGGTCGAGGCCGGCTTCCTTGAACGCATCCTTGTTCCAGTAGAGGACGATGGTCGAGCGCTGGAAAGGGATGCCCCAGGTCTTGCCGCCGGTGCGGCTGTTCATCATGAAGCTCTTGTAGAAGCCGTCGAGCCACTTCCTGTCGTCGGCCGACCTGGCGAGGTCGTCGATCGGCACGATCGCGTCCTCGTCGATGAGCGAGAACATGTCGGTCGACAGCAGCACCGCGAGCTGCGGCGGCTTGCCGCTCTTTGTCGCGGTGAGCACCTTGACGATGCTCTCCTGGTAGGTGCCCGAGTAGACCGGGTTGACCTTGATGTCGGGATTCTCCTTGGAGAAGTCGGCGGCCATCTGGTCGATCGTCTTGGTCACCGGGCCGCCGACGGCGACCGGGTAGTAGAAGTTGATCTCGGTGACCACTTGCGCTGCGGCGGGAAGCGCGGCCCCGGCCGCGACGGCGAGGGCGATCAGGCGAAGGGTTCTGTTCATCTCGTGTGTCTCCGGAATCGAATCGAGCGGGAAGGGATCAGTCGGCGGCGAACGCGACGTCGTCGCGCCGCTGGTTCGTGGCCGCATCGAACCAGTGGGTGTCTTCGGGTGACCAGCCGAGCCGCACGCGCGTGCCCTCGGCCAGGTCGTGGCGACCGGGCAGGCGGGCGGCGAGCGTGTCGGCGAGCGTGCCACCGGCCGATGTCGAGCATGTGACGACGGTGTCGGCGCCCAGGTATTCCGCGCTCTTCACAACCGCGTCGAAGCCGCCGTGCGATTCGAGCCGCACGTGCTCCGGCCGCACGCCGAGCTTGAGGTCGGGGCGTCCGGGCGCGGCGACGATGTTCATCGGTGGCGTGCCGATGAAGCGTGCCGCGAACACCGACGCCGGCCTCGCGTAGAGCTCGGCCGGCGGAGCGTCCTGCTCGATCCGGCCGGCGTTGAGCAGCACGACCTGGTCGGCCATGCTCATCGCCTCGGTCTGGTCGTGGGTGACGTAGACCATCGTCATGCCGAGCGACTGCTGCAGCGTGCGGATCTCGCGCCGCATCTCCTGGCGCAGCTGCGCGTCGAGGTTCGAGAGCGGCTCGTCCATCAGGCAGACCTTGGTCTCGGCGATGATCGCGCGGCCGAGCGCGACGCGCTGCTGCTGGCCGCCCGAGAGCTGCGAGGGCTTGCGTTCGAGAAGCTCGGTGAGGCCGAGCAGGGTCGCGACGCGCATCAGGCGACGCTCGTGGTCGGCCTTCGGGTCCTTGCGCACCTTGACGCCGAAGAGGATGTTCTCGCGCACGCTGAGGTGCGGGAAGAGCGCGTACGACTGGAACACCATCGAGATGCGGCGCTCTGCAGGAGCGACGTGCGTGACGTCGCGGCCGTCGATGACGATGCGGCCTTCGCTCGGCGGGTCGAGCCCGGCGATCATGCGGAGCAGCGTCGACTTGCCGCAGCCCGAGGGGCCGAGCAGGACGACGAGGCGGCCGGAGCCGGTGGCGAAGGAGATGCGGTCGACTGCACGGGACTCACCCCACAGCTTGCTGACGCCTTCGAGGGCCAGCGAGCTCACGTCGTCGTACAGAAGTGGCGGCGACCCGATGGCATCGCGGTAGTGTCGAGGCAGGGCCTTCCAGCGTGCAGCCGGGAGAACCCGGAACGGCGTCGCGCGCGACGACGGCGCCCGCTACATTTCGCGCAGAGCTTCTTCTGCACGACAGCCACGACCAGCCCATGCGCCACACCGTCCCGATCGCGATCGCGATCGCCGTCTTCGTCCTGAGCGCCTGCGCGACAGCGCCGCCATTGCCGGGCTTCGGCGTCGAGGTCTCGTTGAAGCTGTCGTCCGCCGGGCGACAGGTGTGCATCGCGGGCAAGAACTTCACGCCCGACACCTCGGTGCAGACCGGCTACATCGACATCCCCGGCGCCTCGACGCTGTCGCCCGCGCAGACCGTGACGGCCTCGCACGCGGGCGACTTCAACGTCGTTGACGTCACCACCGGGTATGGCGCCTGCACGCTGGAGCAGCAGGGCAAGGACGTGCTCGTGTTCGCGAAGGACATGAGCAACGGCAACGTCGCGATCGGCAAGCTGCCGGCCCGACTCTGGTGCCAGAACGTCATCCAGGTGGTGCCGGTCGACAGCCGGTGTCCCTAGCCGCCCTCACTTCCCACGGAGACTTCCGATGATCCACGTCCTGGCCATGATCACCGCCCATCCCGGCATGCGCGACCGCATCCTCGCGGCGTATCGCGACAACGTCGCCGCGGTGCGCGCCGAGGCCGGCTGCGTGCAGTACGAGGCGGTGGTCGATGCAGCGGGCGCGGCGCCGGGAATGGCGAGATTCGGCGACGACAGCTTCGTCGTCGTCGAGCGTTGGGAGTCGATGGCGGCGCTCCAGGCGCACGCCGTCGCGCCGCACATGAAGGCCTATGCGCTGAAGGTGAAGGAGTGGACGGCCAACCGCGCCATCCACGTTCTCGAAGCGGCCTGACGCATCCGCGCCGCGGACAGCGGCGATTCGAAGCCTCCGTTTCGCAGTCCATCGCGGCGCGGTCACCGGAGGCGTGGAGCGCGGTCTTGCGATTGCCGCGTGACAGCACACGACTCCCCTGCGACCGAGGTCCGGACGATGTTCGATGCAATCAGGTGAGACGCACGTTGTGTGATGCCACGCGGCTCGTCGTCGATCGACTCGGTCCGGGCGCCCGGCTTCGCCGTGTCGACCGCCTTCGCGCGATGCGGCTTGGCCGCGCGCGGCTGGTCCAGCCCACTGGCGTCGGATCGTCGACGTTGCCGCCGAACGTGCGCGCGCGCTCCTTGGCGTACTTCACAAGTGCGCAGCAGGTTGACCTTGTCATCGGTGAGCGCATCGAGTGTCGAGACGGCCCGGTCCACCGCTGCCACTCCGCCAGCGTCGCCCATCAACGCTCGCCGCAGTCCGTCGTTCGAAGGCAAAAAGTAGTCGATTCAGTCCCGTGAACAACCTCGTCTATGGCACCCTCGCCGGCCGACGGGGGCCGGCTCACGCCGACCCGACGCGATCCCAGACCAGCAGCAGGTTGTTCGCCGGCATCGCGACGCGCTCGCGCAAGGCGAAGCCAGCGACACGTGCCTGCTCGGCGACGTCCTCGCGTCGACGCAATCCCCACGACGGATCGCGCGATCGCAGATCGGCGTCGAAGGCGACGTTGCCGGGCGATGTCGCCACATCGTCCTCGAGGTACGGGCCGTAGGTGACAAGCACGCCGCGCGGCGCGAGGTGGCGCGCCGCGCCGCGCATCAGCGCCGCACAGCACGGCCAGGGCGCGATGTGGATCAGGTTCGCGCAGTAGATCGCGTCGACCCCGGCCGGCGCGCCCGGCCACGTCGCAGAGGTCACGTCGAGCTGCGCCGGAGCGCGGACGCGACCGAGGCCCTCGCACCACGATGCGATCGACGGCAGCGATGCGGCGTCGAAGTCGCTCGGCTGCCATTGCCAGCCCGGCAGGCCGTCGCTGAAGATCGCCGCGTGCTGACCCGTGCCGCTCGCGATCTCGAGCATCGTGCCGCGCGCTGGCAGCAAGCGCTGCAGCTCGGCAAGGATCGGCGCGGCGTTGCGCTCGGCCGCCGAACTGTGGCGCCGGCGCGGGTCGTCGATCAAGCGCGTGGCAGCGGCTGCAGGATGCCGATGCGGTTGCCTTCGGTGTCGGTGAACGACCCGTCCTGGCCGCCACCCACAATCGCCATCGGATCGCCGAGCAGCTTGCCTCCGGCCGCCGCGACCTTCTTCATGCCGGCGCCGATGTCGTCGACGGCGATGACCACGGATGGGTGCTGCGCCGGCCAGTCGGGCTTGCGCGCGAAGAGGCCGCCGTTGATCGCGCCGGGTTTCGTCGGTCCGGTGCGGTCGGTCGCGGTCGTGTCGGCGGTGACGCCGTTGCGTAGAAGCGCGACGCGCGGGCGGCGGCGTCGTCGGGCAATTCGAAGTGAACGACGGGATTCATGGCGGTCTCCTGTGTGAAGTTCGAGTCGGATCAGCCGGGAACGTCGGGCTCGACGAGCGACTCCTGCCAACCGAGATAGCACATCTCGAGCGGGATCAGCGCCGGGATGCCTGCCTGCACGATGCTCAGGTCCGTTCCGCACACGACGGGCGTCAGGCGGACGGAGACCTGCATGGCGCCGGGCAGGCTCGCATCGTCGAACGTGTTCGTATAGCGGATCGTCTCGTTCGGCACGAGCTCGAGGTACTCGCCGCCGAACGAGTGCGCGTTGCCGCTCGTGAAGTTGCGAAACGACATCCTGAAGATGCCGCCGACCTTGGCCTCGAAGTGCTGCACGCTGCACGTGAAGCCGTACGGCGGCAGCCACTTGCTCATCGCGTCGGGCGAGAGGAAGGCGCGGTAGACCTTCTCCGGCGTCGTGCGAAGGACGTGATGGAGCTCAATCTTGCGATCGGACATGAGGGCGTCTCCTGGTGTCGTCGTCGGGATGGAAACAGGATCAGAGCGTGGCGGCGAGCGCGGCCAGCGGGTCGGTGGCCCGGGGCCTTCCATCGTGATCACCTTCGTACCTCCGGCGCTCGGATCGACCTCGGCCGAAACCGTCTTCCACGGCGGCGGCGTGCACCACCGCGTGATGAGGGCCGGCTCGGTCCAGCAGCGAAAGAGCTTCTCGCGAGAAGCGTCGATGAGCCGCGTCACGACGAGCTCGTGGACGGTGGGCTGTATGGGGGTGGCCGAGGTCATGGATGTCTCTGGTGATCGTGAGTGAGGAAGCGCGACGCGAGCGCGCTCAGACGTCCGAGACGACCTCGAAGCCGCCGTGGATCATTCGCCTGCGGTCGAACGGCATCGCCATCGCCCCGGGTTGCATGCGCGGGTCGGCCATGACCTTCTTCCAGCCGACTTCGCGTGCGGCACGCGACGGCCACGACACCCACGAGAAGATCACGGTCTCGTTCGCCTCGCGCTTGACGGCCATCGTGAACGACGTGAGCTTGCTCTCGGGCACGTCGTCGCCCCAGCAGTCGACGACGCTCGTCGCGCCGCACTCTTTGAAGATCGCCGCGATCTCGGTCGAATGCCGGCTGAAGGCCTCGCGGTTCGCGCTCGGCACGGCGGCGACGATTCCGTCGATGTAGCTCATGGTCCGGACTCCTTGCGTGAACCCGGGCGCGCCTTCGCGCCCGGGAGGTGAGCGACGTGTTGTCGCAGATGATCGATGCACGCGCCGGCGGCCGCGGCGTTGCCCCTGGCCTTGGCGATGACGAACGCGCCCTGCAGCGCAGCCTGAGTGAAGAGCGCGAGCGCCTCGGGATCCCAGTGCGCGTCGGGCACATGCAGCGCCTTGGCCGCAGCGATGTCGCGCGCGACCGTGCGGGCGTGCGCCGAGATGCCGGCGTCGCAGGCAGCAGCTCCTTGCGTGTGTCGATGGAGCCGAGGACGCGGTCGCGCGGGTCCTTCTTCTTCCGGAACGCTGCGTGCGCGAAGACCCGCCGGTGACGTGGTTCCAGTGCGCGATGGCGGCGAGCGTCATGTCTTCCTTGCCGGGGAAGTGGTGGAAGAAGCTGCCCTTGCTCACGCCGGCCGCGGCGCAGAGATCGTCGAGCGTGGTCGCGGTGTAGCCCCTGGTGCGGTTGACCCGCAGCGCCGCGTCGAGGACGGCGGCCTTGGAAGCGTGCGGCGAGGGGGACAGCGACGACATGGATGCGGGGTGAACGACGTGAGCCGGACGGCCATACCAACCGGTTGGTCTAGTTGAACCCGGAAACCATGGGAGCTGTCAAGCGGTCGGGTCGAACTGCGGCCGCGCCGCGCGATCAGCGCAGCGTCGTCAGCGCGCGCAGCTCGGCGGCGGTCGGATCGATGCCGAGGCCGACCGAACCATCGAGCGCGATGCGTCCGTCGGCGAGGCTCTGCAGCGGCGGGCAGAGCCCGCTGCGCAAGGGGTTGTCGTTGGCGTCGATCTCGAGCAGGCCGTCGTCGCTGCCGCGCGCCGCCAGCGCGTGGGCCGAGGCGGCCAAGCCGACGCCGGCGCCGAGGTAGTGCGGGCACCAGCGCAGGCCCGCTGCGCGGATGCGCTCGACCAGGCCGAGCACGCCCGACACGCCGCCCCACTTCGCGACGTCGGGCTGCACGACGGCGACGGCCCGCGCCGCGATCAGGGCGTCGAATGCGTCGTCGCCGATCGCGTTCTCGCCGGCCGCGAGCGGCACCGCCGACGCCGCGGCCAGCCGCTGCCACTCGGACCACGGCCGGTCCGCGCGCAGCGGTTCCTCGATCCACGCGGGGCCGCAGGGTGCGAGCCGCTCGGCCATCACGATCGCCGTGCCGACGTCCCAGCCCTGGTTGGCGTCGACCATCACCATCGCGTCGCAACCGGCCGCAGCGCGCACCTCGATCAGGTTCGCGACATCGCTTGCCGCGTCGAAGCCGACCTTGAGCTTGAACGCGGTGTAGCCCGATCGCCGCAGCGCCGCGACGGTGTCGCCCGCGCCGCCGGGATTGATGCCGCTGGCGTAGACCGGCACTGTCCGCCGGGCGAGCGGGTCGCTCGGTGCAGCGTTGCCCATCAGCATCCGCCAGAGCGGCAGGCCAGCGCGCCGCGCGGCCAGGTCGTGCAGCGCGATGTCGACGCCGGCGATCGCCTGCGCGATCGGCCCGGGCTCGCCCGACTGGATCGCGAGCACCGCGGTCTTGCGCGAGAGCTCGACGAACGCCGCCTCGGGCGACGCGAACGAGCGGCCGACGACGAGCGGCGCGATCACCGTCTCGATCAGGCGCGCCCGATGCTCGGCGCCGCATGCGGGAAAGTTGCACCAGGCCTCGCCCCAGCCGAACGCGCCGTCGGTGTCCTCGATGCGCACGAGCACGGCCGGCCGGTCGTGCATCACGCCGAACGACGTGCGGACCGGCACCTGCACCGGCCAGCGCAGGACGTGGACCTCGATGCGCGCGATCGCCGGCGGTGCGGGGCTTTCCCGGTTGTGGCTGTCCATGGGCTTGCGATATAAAGGGATGGTCAATAGTACGTTCGGCACTTTGAACCTGCAAGCTCATCGCCCCTTCCGCCGGGCCGCCCTGATCGCGGCACCGTGGCTCGCCCTCGTCGCGCTCTGGTACGCGATCCGGGCGAGCGGCCTCGTCAACCCGTCGCTCGTGCCGGCGCCGCACGCCGTTCTCGCGAAGTTTGTCGAGCTCGCGAAGGACAGGCTCGCGCTCGACGTCTGGATGTCGACGCGGCGCGTCGTCGTCGGCGTCTTTCTCGGCGTGCTCGCCGCCGTGCCGGTCGGTTTCGCGATCGGCTGGTACGCGGGCGTCCGCAGCTTCTTCGACCCGCTCATCAACTTCTTCCGCGCCCTGCCGCCGATCGCGCTGATCCCGCTCGTCATCGTCTACTTCGGCATCGGCGAGGTCGCCAAGACGGTGATCCTCTTCTACGCATCGTTCTTCGCCGGCGTGATCGTGATGGTCGAGGGCATCGGACAGATCTCGCCGATTTACGTCCGCGTCGCGAAGACGCTGGGCGCGAGCGACGCCGAGATCTTCGGCCGCGTCATCGTGCCGCTCGCCGTGCCGCACATCCTCACCGCGGTCCGGGTCGCGCTCGGCGTCGCGTGGGCGACGCTCGTCGCCTCGGAGCTCATCGCCGCGCAGCAGGGGCTCGGCGCGCTGATCCAGAACGCGTCGTCGTTCTTCCAGCTCGACACGATCTACGTCGGTATCGTCTGCATCGGCCTGATCGCGCTGGCGATGGATCTCGCGCTGCGCGCCGCGACGCGCCGGCTCGTCGCCTGGCAGGACCGGATCGCCTGAGGGCGCCGGGTGGGACAAACGCGGCCATGCTCGACACGCTGCCCATGATCAATCCGATGACCGACATCGTGCGCCTGCGCTTCCAAGATGTCGGCGTCGCGTTCGCGACCGCGAACGGGCCGATGAAGGTCGTCGACGGCGTGAGCCTCGAAGTGCGACAGGGCGAGTTCGTCTCGATCATCGGCCCGTCGGGATGCGGCAAGACGACGCTGCTCAACATCGTCGGCGGCTTCGTGCGGCCGACGAGCGGGCACGTGCTGCTCGACAACCGGCCGATCGACGCGCCCGGCCCCGACCGCGGCGTGATCTTTCAGGAGTACGGCGTCTTCCCGTGGCTCACGGTGCGCGCAAACATCGAGTTCGGCCTGCGCCTGTCGGCCAACAAGGCGCATGCCGGCAAGCGCGACGACATCGTCAAGCGCTACCTCTCGCTGATGGGCCTCGCCGACTTCGCCGACCACTATCCGAAGCATCTCTCGGGCGGCATGAAGCAACGGCTCGCGCTGGCGCGAGCCTACGCGGTCCAGCCCGAGTTCCTGCTCATGGACGAGCCCTTCGGCGCGCTCGACGCGCAGACCCGCACTGCCATGCAGGACCTGCTGCTGCACGTGCTCGCCACCGAAGGCAAGACGGTGCTGCTCGTCACCCACTCGGTCGACGAGGCGATCTACCTCTCGTCGCGCATCGTCGTCGTCACGGCGCGGCCGGCGCGCGTGCGCACGATCGTCGACGTGCCGTTCGCCTACCCGCGCCACGAGTCGATCCACGAGGACCGCCGCTTCACCGAGCTGCGCGCCCGCATCCGCGCGCTGGTGATGGAAGAGTACGAGGCACAGGCCAAGCAGTCCGCGCCCGCGCCCGATCGATAGACCACCACGACATCGCAGGAGACAACATGACCCTTCGCCGCAGAACCCTCCTCCAGGCCGGCACTGCCGCGGCCGCCGCCTCGCTCGCCGGCTTCGCCAGCCCTGTCTTCGCGCAGGCCAAGACGAAGCTGCGCGTCGGCTACCTGCACACGCCCGCCGTCGACGGCCAGATCTGGATCGGCCAGCAGTCGGGCGCGTGGGCCAGGCGCGGCCTCGAGCTCGAGCTGACGCAGTTCACGACCGGCCTCGAGCTGTTCCAGGCCATGATCGGCGGCAGCCTCGATGTGCTCTCCACGGGCGCCGTCATCTCCAACTTCCCTGCGCGCGGGCAAGGCAAGGTCTTCCTCGTCAACGATATCGAGTACGCGACGGCGCAGCTCTGGGTGCGCGACGATGCGGTCAAGGGGGTTGCCGACCTGAAGGGCAAGCAGATCGCGACGACCACCGGCACGACGGCGCACGTCTTCCTCGACAAGGCGCTGCGCTCCGCCAAGCTCGACCCCACCAAGGACGTGCAGATCGTCAACCAGCGCATGGCCGACGCGGTGACTGCGTTCGTCTCGGGCGCGGTGCCCGCGGTCGCGCTCTGGGTGCCGTTCGATTCCACCGTCAAGGCCAAGGTGCCGAACGCGCGCAAGATCGTCGACGCCTCGGCGTTCTTCCCGCAGGCCGCGATCATCGACGGTTGGGCGGCGCGCAACGACTTCTACGATGCCAACAAGCCCGTGCTCGCATCCCTGATCGCCGCGTGGGCGGAGGTCAACGACTCGATGCTCGCCAACTTCGACGCCGCCGCCGAGACGCTGCAGAAGACGCAGTACAAGGACATCGCGCTGGCCGACTTCAAGGAGTCGATGAAGTTCTCGAAGTACTACACCTCGGCCGAGTGGAGGAAGCTCTACGCCGACGGCACGGTGACGAAGTGGCTGCAGGGCGTCACCGACTTCTTCGTTCAGGTCGGCAACATCGCGAGCCCCGTGCCGGCATCGACGTACTTCGATCCGCAGCTTTACCTGCAGACGATCAAAGGCTGATCGTGACCATCGCGCGGACGACCGAGTGATGCGCGACGCCGGCTTCGACTACATCGTCGTCGGCGCCGGCTCGGCGGGCTGCGTGCTCGCCAACCGCCTCTCGGCCGACGCGCGCTGTCGCGTCCTGCTGGTCGAAGCGGGCGGCGAGGCGAAGCACTTCTGGCTGCGCCTGCCGGTCGGATACTTCCGCTCGATCTACGACCCGCGCTTCACCTGGCAATTTCCGCTCGATCCCGAAGAGAGCACGGCGCGACGCACGGTCGCCTGGCCGCGCGGCAAGGCGCTCGGCGGCTCGAGCGTCGTCAACGGCCTGCTCTACATCCGGGGCCAGCGCGCCGACTTCGACGACTGGGCGAGCGTGCACGGCGCGCGCGGCTGGAGCTATCGCGAGGTGCTGCCGTTCTTCAAGCGCTCGGAAGCCTACGAAGGCGGCGCGAGCGAATGGCATGGCGCGTCGGGCGAGCTCGGCGTCTCGGACCTGCGCAACGACCATCCGTACTGCGAGGCGTGGCTCGCCGCCGGCGCCGAGGCTGGCCATCCGCTCACCGACGACTTCAACGGCGCGCGCTCCGACGGTCTCGGCCGTTACCAGCTCACCTTGCGCGGCCGCTGGCGCTGCGACGCCGCGACGGCGTTCCTCGCGCCGGTTCGTGCGCGTCAGAACCTCACGGTCGTGACCGGCGCGCAGGTCACGCGGATCGTGATCGAGCACGAACGCGCGACCGGCATCGAGTGGATCGAGGCCGGCGCATGCAAGAGCGCACGCGTCGACGCCGAGGTGATCCTCGCGACCGGCGCGCTGCAGTCACCGCAGCTGCTCCAGCTCTCTGGCATCGGCCCGGCGGCACTGCTGAGCGCGCACGGCATCGACGTCGCGGTCGACGCGCCCGAGGTCGGATCGAACCTGCAGGACCACTACCAGGCGCGCGTCATCGTCCGGCTCAAGCGGCCGATGTCGCTCAACGACGACGTCCGCAACCCGCTCAAGCTCGCGAAGATGGGCGCGCAATGGCTGTTCGACCAGCGCGGCCCGCTGACCGTCGGCGCCGGCCAGGTCGGCGGTCTCGTCGCGACCGAGCACGCGACCGGCGGCCGCGCCGACGTGCTCTTCAACGTCATGCCGCTCTCGGTCGACAAGCCGGGCGATCCGCTGCACCGGTTCTCGGGGTTCTCGGCGTCGGCGGCGCAGTGCCGGCCCGAGTCGACCGGCACGGTCGGCATCGGCTCCGCGGACCCGCTCGCGCCGCCGCGCATCCGCGCCGGCTACCTCACCGATCCGCGCGACGCCAAGGTGCTCGTCGCGGGCCTGCGCATGCTGCGCGAGATCTACGCCCAGCCGTCGTTCCGCGGCCTCGTCGCCGACGAGTACCTGCCCGGCGCCGGCATCTCGACGCCGGGTGCGCTCGAGGCATTCGCACGCGCCAAGGGCGGCACCGTGTTCCATCCGGCGGGCACCTGCCGCATGGGCGGCGACGCGCACTCGGTCGTCGACGAGCGCCTGCGCGTGCGCGGCGTCGCAGGCCTGCGCGTGATCGACGCGTCGGTGATGCCGCGCATCGTCTCGACCAACACCAACGCAGCGGCGATCATGATCGGCGAAAAGGGCGCTGCGCTCGTCCTCGAGGACGCGGCCGGCGTCGGCGCCGCAGCGCGCACGGGCGAACCGACGACCGCCGCATGATCCTCGACAACGCCCAGGTGCCGCTCAACGTCCAGCTCGCCGAGCTGTTCCGCCAGCGCATCGTCAAGGGCGTGTGGAAGGAAGGCGACAAGCTGCCCTCGCTCGACAAGCTGGTCGAGGAGTTCGAGGTCGCCCGCGTCACCGTGCGCCAGGCCGTCGATCGCCTGACCCGCGACGGCCTGGTCTCGCCGCAGCGCGGCCGCGGCACCTTCGTCACCGGTGCGCCGCGGCCCGACAGGTGGCTGCGCGTCGAGACCTCGCTGCGCAATCTCGCCGACGTCTACCGCGACACCCACCCGACGATCCTCACCATCGACGAATCGTCGACGCGCAGCCCGCGTCTGGCCGAGGCCGACGGGGTCGCCGCGCCGCAGTACGCCTACATGCGCCGCGTCCACTCGCACGAAGGGCGGCCGTACTGCGTCATCGACATCTGGCTCGACGCCGGGATCTTCGCGCGCCATCCGCGGCGCTTTCGCAAGGAGACGGTGATCCCGCTCCTGATGTCGATGCCGACGGTGAAGATCGTGACCGCGCGCCAGGTGCTCACGATCTCGACTGCCGACCTCGAGGTTGCGCGCCATCTCGGCGTCAGCGTCAACGCGCCGGTGGCCGAGGTGCGGCGTGTCTTCACCGGGCCGAAGCGGCGCGTCATCTATCTCGCCGAGGTGACTTACCGCGGTGATTTCGTGCAGGTGGAGTTCGACCTCAAGTCGTGACTCGGGCGATCGCTATGCCGCGGACTTGCGCCGCTTCGCCCAGCCGAGCGCGACAAGGCCGAGGCCGATCAGCGGCAGCGTCTCCGGCTCGGGCACTGGCGTGATCGCGGCGAAGAGCCCTGCCGTCTCGCCGTTGATGCCGTCGAGGAAGTAGAGCGTGTTGGCGTCGCCGCCGTTGCCCGCGCCGCTGCCGAACATGAAGCCCCAGAAGCCGCCCGCCGTGTTGCCCGCGCCGACGTCGATGCCGATCGATCCGTTGAGCGCGCCCGTCACCGCATCGAAGGCGTTGATCGCGCTCGTCGCGAAGCTGAAGTTGCCGACCAGCAGATCGCCGCCGAACTCGCCGAAGCCGGCCGGCGCGTAGGTGACGCAGACCTTGCCGCCCAGGTCCTGGATGCCGAACGGCACGAAGCCCGCCGGCAGGTTCGGATCGACGAACGCGCCGGTCAGGCGTCACCGACGCGAAGCTGCTGTCGAAGACGTTGATCGAGCCGCCGCCGGCGTCGTTGGCGGCGTAGAAGCGGGTTCCGGCGGCGTTGATCGCGAGTCCCGTGTAGACCGCGCCCGGCGTCGTCACCAGCGCTGTCGACGACAGCCCGCCGGCCCAGCCCGAGATCTGCCCGTTGAGGTCGGCGAAGAGGAAGCGCGACGATGTGCTCGCCGTTCCCGGCGTGAGCTGGAACGAGGCGGTGTTGATATTGTTGACCTGGCCGGTCGGTCCTTGCGGACCGGCCGCCGTCGTCGGGATGCCGACGAAGCCGTGCGCGTTGACGGCGGTCACCGCGCTGACGTTGGTCTTGCCCGTCACCGCATAGAGCGTGCTGGTGTTGGTGCCCTGGTTCGAGACCCAGAACGGGCTCGTCGGGCTGCGCGAGATGCCCCAGGGGTTGATCAGGAGCGGATCGGTGATCGTCGCCAACCCCGGGATGCTCGACACGAGGTTGGTCTGCAGGAAGGCGGCCTCGGCGGGCAGCGCCAGGCCGATGGTGGCCGCGGCAAGAGCCGCCAGTCGCGCGACGCGCGCGCAGAGGATCGTCGGCGATCGCGATGTCTCTCTCATGTCTGATCTCCTGGAAGTCGAGCAAGCCCCGAATTGCAGGAGATGACGGTCCGGCCGCGTTTATTCCACGCGCACGAACTTCTGCGCGCGCTTGCCGGTGTCGACCTCGCCCGCGTAGAGGTTGCCCTTCGAGTCGATCGCCAGGTCGTGGACCCAATGGAACTCGCCCGCATAGCGCCCCGGCCGGCCGAGCCGGCCCAGCACCTCGCCGGTGTCGCGACGCACCGTCAGCACCTGGTTATTGCGGCCGTCGGCCATCAGCAGCCACTGCTGGCCCGGGTCGCGCGAGAGGACGATGTCCCAGACCGAGCCGTTGCCCGAGGTGCGCGGCTCGACCGAGAACTCCTTGACGAAACGGCCGTCCTTCTGGAACACCTGGACGCGGTTGTTGAGCCGGTCGCAGACGTAGACCAGGCCGTCGCGCGCGATGCGCACGCAGTGCACGGGGTTGCCGAACTGGGTCAGCTGCGCGTCGGTCGGCGGCGCAGTGCGGCGCGTGTTGGGCTTCTCGGCATCGCTGGGCGGCCGGCCGTACGCGCCCCACTGGCGCTTGAACGCGCCGGTGTCGGCGTCGAACACGATGACGCGCTTGTTGTAGTAGCCGTCGGCGACGTAGATCTCGTGCGCCGCGACATCCACCTCGACGCCCGCCGCCTGGCCGAGCCGGCCCGTGTCGGCATTGCCGGTCTGCGGCCCGAGCCTGCCGATCTGCATCACGAACTTGCCGTCGCGGGTGAACTTCAGCACCTGGCCGTCGTCGGCGCCGTTGCCGGTGATCCAGACGAAGCCGTTGGCGTCGACGTGGATGCCGTGCTCGTTCTGCGGCCAGTCGTAGCCGCTGCCCTTGCCGCCCCACGAGCGAAGCAGCTTGCCCGAGGCGTCGAGCTCGAGCACCGGCGGCGCCGGCGCGCAGCATGTCGACTGCGGCGGCGTCAGCGTCGCGCCGCGCTCGTCCTCGGTGAGGCTCGCGGGCCGCTGCAGCATCCAGACGTGGTCGTCGGGATCGGTCGCGATGCCGCTCACCTGACCGAGGATCCAGCCGTTGGGCAGCGGCGCGGGCCAGGTCGCGTCGACGCGGTAGCGCGGTGCTGCATCGTTGCCGGCTCGGCTCGTCGACGATGTGGCGCAGGCTGCGAGCAGCGCCGCGAAAGCGACGCCCGCGCTTGCGGAGGCGAAGGGTTGGCGTTCGAGGACGCATCATCCACCCGCGAAGCGCAAAATCATCGGCTCGCCCGCGCCGGCTCGTCGGTGTGGATGTCTCATCTGACCGAGGTATCGCATGGCCAAGGGTTACTGGATCGCGCGCGTCGACGTCGCCGACGCCGAGGCCTACAAGGCCTACGTCGCGGCCAACGCCGCACCGATCGCGCGCTTCGGCGGGCGCTTCCTCGTGCGCGCCGGCCGCTACGAGAACCCCGAAGGGTCGAGCCGCAGCCGCAACGTCGTGCTCGAGTTCCCGTCGTACCAGGCGGCGCTCGACTGCTGGCATTCGCCGGACTACCAGGCGGCCGTGAAGCTGCGCCTGCCGGTGTCGACGGTCGACATGGTCGTCGTCGAAGGCTACGACGGTCCGCAGCCCGGCTGAGCGCCGATCCGCATTCATTCACTTCATTCCGCAGAGAACCTCATGTATCCCGACACCCAGCTCTACATCGACGGCGCCTGGTGCGCTGCCGCTTCCGGCCGCACCCATCCGGTCATCAATCCCGCCACCGGCGAGATCATCGGCAAGTTCGCGTGGGCCGATCGCGCCGACCTCGACCGTGCGCTCGCCGCCGTCGACAAGGGCTTCCAGACCTGGAAGAAGGTCTCGGCCTACGAGCGCTCGAAGATCATGAGGAAGGCCGCCGACCTGATGCGCGAGCGCCTGCAATCGATCGCCGAGATCATGACGATGGAGCAGGGCAAGACCGTCGCCGAGGCAAAGGCCGAGATCCTGAACGGCGCCGACACCATCGACTGGTTCGCCGAGGAAGGCCGCCGCACCTACGGCCGCGTCATCCCGGCGCGTGGCGAAGGCATCTACCAGCTCGTCGTCAAGGAGCCGGTCGGCCCGGTCGCGGCGTTCACGCCGTGGAACTTCCCGATCAACCAGATCGTGCGCAAGCTCTCCGCCGCGCTCGCCGCCGGCTGCTCGATCATCGTCAAGGCGCCCGAGGAGACGCCGGGCTCTCCGGCCGAGCTGATCCGCGCCTTCGCCGATGCAGGCGTGCCGGCCGGTGCGGTCAATCTCGTCTACGGTGATCCGGCCGAGATCTCGTCGTACCTGATCCCGCATCCGGTCATCCGCAAGATCTCGTTCACCGGCTCGACCGTCGTCGGCAAGCAGCTCGCGGCGCTCGCCGGCCAGCACATGAAGCGCGTGACGATGGAGCTCGGCGGCCACGCGCCGGTGATCGTGTTCGACGATGCCGATGCGGCGGTCGCCGCGAAGGCAATGGCCGCGAGCAAGTTCAGGAACGCCGGCCAGGTCTGCATCTCGCCGACGCGCTTCCTGGTGCAGGAAGGCATCTACGAGAGCTTCGTCGACCAGTTTGTCGCCGCCGCCAAGGCGCTCAAGGTCGGCAACGGCCTCGACAAGGACACGCGCATGGGCGCGCTCGCGAACCCGCGCCGCTCGAAGTCGATGGAAGTCAACCTCGAAGACGCCGGCCGCCACGGCGGCAAGCTGCGCACCGGCGGCCATGCGATCGGCGACAAGGGCAACTTCTGGGAGCCGACGGTCGTCACCGGCCTCGACAACGACGCCAAGGCGATGAACGAGGAGCCGTTCGGGCCGCTCGCGATCATCAATCCGTTCCGCACCTTCGACGACGCCGTGAAGGAAGCGAACCGCCTGCCGTTCGGCCTCGCCGCGTACGCGTGGACGAAGTCGGCGAAGACCGCGAACGCGATTGCCGCGTCGGTCGAGACCGGCATGATCTCGATCAACCACGTCGGCCTCGGCATCCCCGAGACGCCGTTCGGCGGCGTCAAGGATTCGGGCTACGGTTCCGAAGGCGGCAGCGAAGCGATCGAGTCGTACATGAACCCGAAGTTCATCACCCAGGCGGGTCTGTGATCGCGCGTTGATCGCGGCACCGTCGGTCGAGGACATGCACTGGGCCGATGACGCGACCCTCGACCTCGTCAAGTTCGTCGGCCGCCGCATCCATCGCCTGCCGGCCCTCCTGGTGCTCAGCTACCGCGACGATGACAGCGAGCGCAAGGTGCCGAGCGACGCTTCGAGCTGTCGCTCGTCACCGCCGTGCTCGGGTCGGCGACCGACGACATCGAGGCCTGCCTCTTCGACGGACTGCTTCTGGCCGAAAGCCAGACGCTGCGCTATCGCCACGAGCTCGCGCGCACGGCAGTCGAGGAATCGATCCCGCCGCCGCGCGCGATCGAGCTGCACGGCCGCGTGCTCGCGGCGCTGAGCGCGCGGCCCGCGGCCACGGTGCCGCTGGCGACCGCGCGAAGACCTTCTGCGTCTACGATGGCCCCTCGCCCGAGTCGATCAGGAAGGTCGCCGAGCGCAACAAGCTGCCGGTCGACAAGATCACCGAGGTCTCGGTCCTCGACCCGTACTTCTATCGAGGCTAGACAGGAGATGCGATGAGGCTTTCGGGCAAGACGGCACTGGTGACTGCCGGCGGACAAGGCATCGGCCACGCGAGCGTCCTGGCGCTGGCGAAGGAGGGCGCCGAGGTCTGGGCCACCGACATGAACGTCGACCTGCTCGAGCGCTTTGCGAGCGTGAGGAACGTCCGCACGGCGCGCCTCGACGTCCTCGACCGGCCCGCGATCGCGGCGCTGTTCGGGCAGTTGCCCGCGCTCGACGTGCTCTTCAACTGCGCCGGCATCGTCCACAACGGCACGACGCTGCAGGCCACCGACGACGAGCTCGACCTCGCCTTTCGCCTGAACGTGCGCGCGCAGCTCTGGACGATCCAGGAGGCGCTGCCGAAGATGCTCGCGGCCGGCCGCGGCAGCATCATCAACATGGCGAGCATCGCGTCGAGCATCAAGGGCCTGGCGAGCCGCTGCGTCTACGGCACGACCAAGGCGGCGGTGATCGGCCTGACCAAGGCGGTCGCGGCCGACTATGTGCGCCAGGGCATACGCTGCAACGCGCTCTGCCCCGGCACCGTCGACACGCCGTCGCTCGCCGGGCGGATCAACGCCTATGCCGATCCGGTCGCCGCGCGCCAGGCCTTCGTCGACCGCCAGCCGATGGGCCGGCTCGCGCTCGCCGAGGAGATCGCGCCGATGGTCGTCTATCTCGCCAGCGACGAATCGAAGTTCGCGACCGGGCAGGCGTTCTGCGTCGACGGCGGCATGACGATCTGAGCATGAGCGCCGCGGTCACGCGGCGCGGCGGGATCGACGCGATCAGTGCGCCGGATGCGCCCGCAGCCACGCCAGCTTGGCGGCGTACAGGTCGTGCTGACCGCGCGTCACGCTGTTGTCGACCGCGAGCGTGAGGTGGCGCCGCGCCGCGGCTTCGTCACCGAGGCGCCAGTCA
>Ga0123336_10001023_pt1 | contig 26360 bp, 20 predicted proteins | sample SSSSmetaG_FD_96466 | JGI IMG/M metagenome (GOLD analysis project Ga0123336, IMG submission 96466) | Glacier valley bacterial and archeal communities from Borup Fiord, Nunavut, Canada, to study Microbial Dark Matter (Phase II) - ​SSSS metaG | ecosystem: Environmental > Aquatic > Freshwater > Ice...
ACCCCCTCCGGCGCCTGGCGCGGGTGCTGGGCTACGCGGCCCTGCGGCTGGTGGGCAACCTCTTGCAACCGATAAAAAACCGGGACGAGCTGCGCGGCAAGGTGTGGCTGTACGTGGTGAGCACCAACAACTACGACGCGCTGGAATTCATCGGGCGGGCCCGGCCCGATGCCGTGCTGGTGGCGGGCCAGGCCAAAAACATTGGCCGGTACGGCGCCCTGGTCAACCGGCTTTCCTTGCGCCGCAAGCTGTGGTACTACTGGCAGTTTCCCCTGGCTTTTTTCGGCCTGCTGCGCACCAATGGCGGGCACGCCTGGCGGTTTTTCGATTTTATTTTTTACGCCATCGGCTACTACGAGGTGTACCGCCGGGCCCTGCGCGAGCACCGGCCGCGGGCCGTCGTTTTTTCCAACGACCACAACGACGACACCCGCTCGCTCCTGCTGGCCTGCCGCGCCGAAGGCGTGCCCACCGCCTACGTGCAGCACGCCAGCGTGAGCCCCAACTTCCCGCCCCTGGGCTTCGACCTCAGCCTGCTCGAAGGCCAGGACGCGCTGGACAAATACCGCCGCTGCGGCCCCGTGCGCGGCCGGGTGGAGCTGGTGGGAATGCCCAAGGCCGACGCCTACCTGGCCCGGCGCAACACCGCCCCGGCCGTGCGCCGCGTGGGCGTGGCCTGCAACATCCACGACCCCCTGCCGGCCCTCACCGAGACCCTGGCGTACCTGCTGGGCGAATTGCCCGACCTGACCTTTACCCTGCGCCCCCACCCCAGCGACGGCCGCGATTTTGGGCCGCTGCGCCAGCGGCTGCCCGCCCTGCGGTGGTCGGGCGCCCGGCAGGAAAACGTGTTCGACTTCCTGCTGGGGCAGGATGCGCTGGTAGCCGCCGACACGTCCACCCACCTCGAAGCCACGCTGCTCAACGTGGCCAGCATTTACCACCGCTTCGGCACCAACCCCCTCACCGACGACTACTACGGCTACGCCGCCCGCGGCCTGGTGGAGCGGGCCGACACGCCCGCAGCGCTGGCCGCCGCGCTGCGCCGCTACGCCGCCCACAAGCCCGCCGACCTCTACCGCCGGGCGGCCTACTACAACGCCACCCTGGGCACCCCCGACGAAGGCCGCAGCCAGCCCCGCACCCTGGCCCTGCTCGGCGAGTGGCTGGCCGCGCCGTCAACCGCCTGAGCCGCGTGTACTTTTGAGCCGATGTCCGACCCCGTCCATTCGCCTGCCGCGCCCGCGCCTAGCGCCGCGCCCGTTTCCAGGGAAACGCGGCTGGCGTACGTGTTGCGGCATTTCCGGCTGGCTTATCAGGACGTGCCGGACGTCAGCATCGGCTACGCGGGCACGCAGCCGCTGGTGACCTTGGCCGATGCGGTCGGGAAATTCTTCCAGCAAGCCACCCCTTGCGCGGCCGCGCCCAACTTCCGGGAATGGGCCGGGCAGCCGGTGCCCTTTTTCTTCGACCCCCACCCCGAAAGGCCGCTGCTCACGTTGCTCGCAGGGGCGGCCGTCATCAACGTCGACGTCGTGGCCGCAGCATTTTACCTGCTAAGCGGCTGGCAGGAATATTTCTCTGCTGCCCGGGACCGGCACGGCCGCTTTCCTTACAATGCGAGCGTGCAGCAGCAGTATGGTTTCGTGGCGCTGCCGGTGGTGAACTACTACTTCGACGTGCTGAAAACGGCCGTCGAGCACGTAACGGGGACGGCTTTGGAACCCCGGCGGTGGAATGGGGAGGCGAAATTCGCCGGCTTCATCACCCATGACATTGATACTTTAAACGGCGGTTGGGGCACGGCGGCGCGCAACCTGCTGCGGCGCGGCCGTTGGGGAGACGTGGCCAAATTGATTCGGGCCAAAACAAGCCACCAGCCCGCGCCCTGGGATAACCTGGAAGACGTCCAGGCCGAAACCAGCCGCTTTGGCGCGCCGTCCACGTTTTTCATTTTGGGCAAAAACCAACCTGCGCCCAACGGCACGCCCAATGCCGACTACGAAGCGGACACCCCGGCCTTTCGGGCACGCCTGGCCCAACTGGCAGCCAATGGCGCCGAAATAGCCAGCCACGGCAGCTACGGCACTGCCGACGATTACGTGAGCCTGCGGGAAGAAAGGCGGCAACTGCCGTCGCTCAATCCGCTTGGCAACCGCTTTCACTACCTCCGTTGGGAACCAACCCGCACCCCCGGCGTCTTGGCGCCGGCCGGCGTTGCCTACGATTCCACGTTGGGTTTTGCGGAGCATTTTGGTTTTCGCAACTCGTACTGCCTGCCGTTTTTTCCGTTTGATTTTGCCCGGGGCCAGGCGCATGCCTTCCTGGAAATTCCGTTGAATGTGATGGACGTCACCCTCCACCATCCGAATTACTTGCAGCTGCCGGCCACCGAAATTTTACCGGCTATACAGCCCATGTTCGCGGAAATTGAAAAGTTTGGGGGCGTAGCCACCGTGCTGTGGCACAACGAACATTTTGACCCCGCCAACGAAACCACCGGCCCGCGCCAGTTTGCCGAAATCATGGACTACCTGCGGCAGCGCGGCGCCGCTTTCCTCACCGGCGGCCAGATACTCGACCAGTTTGCTTCCTGAGCCGCTTTTCACTCAGCCACTCCCTTATTCAGCCACCCAATTGGGCATCGTTCAGCGCCAGGGCATCCGCAACACCCTGATTTCCTACGTGGGCCTGGCCATTGGCTTTGCCAATACCATCTTCATCCTGCCGCGGCTGCTTTCGCCGGCCCAAATTGGCCTCACGGCGGGGGTGCTGGTGCCGCTGGCCACCATCGGGGCGCAAGTGGCAGCCTTCGGCTTTGCCAGCGCAGGGATGCGCTACTTCCCATTTTTCCGCAACCAGGGGCGCAACCACGCGGGTTTCTTGCCGCTGCTGCTGGGGCTGCCGCTGCTGGGGTTTACGCTGGTGGCTCTGCTGATGTGGGCGGGCAAGCCCTTGGTGGTGCACTGGTACGCCGCGGGCAGCGACGCGGCGTTGCTGGCGGCGCACTACACGGTGGCCATCGGGCTGGCGGGCTGCATCATGCTGGGCTCTTTGCAAGACGCCTACCTGCGGGCCCTGTTTCACACCTCGTTTTCCTCGTTTTGCCAGGAGGTGTTGCTGCGGCTCCTGCTGGTGGGGGCCGCCGTGGCCTACAGCCGGGGCTACCTCGGCTTCCACGGCTTCGTGCTGGCCTACACCGGGGCCTACGCGGTGGTGGCGGTGCTGCTGACCGGCTACCTGGCCGCCATCGGCGAGCTGCACCTGCGGCCCACGCGGGCGGCGCTGCGCATCAAGCCCCTGCGCGAAATGCTGGGATTTGGGGGGTTTATGCTGCTCAGCAACATTTCGGGTACGGTGCTGCTAAACGTGGACACCCTGCTCGTGGGCACCAAGCTCAGCCTAGCCGCCGCCGGCATCTACCTCATCGCCACCAACGTGAGCACGGCCCTGGTGCTGCCCTTCCGGGCACTCTCCAAAACGGCTTTTTCGCTGATTGCGGAATACTGGAAGGAAGGCGACCTGGGCAAGATGGCCGACTTCTACCGCCGCAGCACCCGCATCAACACGCTGCTGGGCTGCTACCTGGCCCTGGGCATCGGCCTGAACCTGCCCTTCATCTACGGCCTCATCCACCGGCCCGAATACGCGGTGGGCACCACGGCGGTGCTGCTGCTGCTGGCCGGCCGGCTGGTCGACGGCATCACGGGCGTCAACGGCATCATCGTGGCCACCTCGCCCCGCTACCGGTTCGATTTGGTGTTCAACGCGTCGCTGGCTGCCGCCGTGGTGGGGCTCAACTGGGTATTGATTCCGCGCTACGGCCTGGCCGGCGCGGCCGGCGCCTACTGCGTGGCCCTGGTCAGCATCAACGCGGCCCGCACCTGGTTTGTGTGGCGCACCTACGGGATGCAGCCGTTCGACGGGCAGATTGCGCGCGTTCTGGCCGTGGCGGCCGCAGCCGGCGCCGCGGCCGGCGCCCTGCCCGCAACCGGCAACGCCTGGCTGACGCTGCTGCTGCGCGGCGGCACGCTCACCCTGGTGTACGGAGCCGGCGTGCTGCTGACCCGCACAGCGCCGGAACTGGCGCCCCTGTGGGCCGCCGTGCGGGCGCGCGTGGCAAGGCAGTAGCTCTCAGCAGCAGCCGCCAGCGGCCGCTTCGCCCACGGTACTGGCGGCGGGGGAAGGGCCGCAGTCGAACAAGCCAAAATGCCGGCTCGTGTCGCCCACCACCTGAAAATGAGCCGCGAAACGCGTATCCGTCAGCATGGCGGCGGTGTTGCCGCACACGAGCAGCGGCCGGCCGGTTTCAAACGTGTGGTGGTCGTCGAGCACGAAGTAGTGGGGCTGCTCGGGCACGGTGCCCAGGTAGGTAGCCACTTGGCCGTGGTCTTCGCACTTGTCCTCGATGTCGAGTTTGAAGGCGCGCACCGTGAGCGAATGGAAGCCGATGTTGCCCACTTTGGCCTCAATTTCGGGGTTGTTGATGGTGAGGCGGCGGCGGCTCATCAGGCGGTAGTCTTTGACGCCGAGGCGGAGCAGCAGGCGCCGGAAATCTTCGGTATAAAGGGCGCCGCTCAGGCATTCGCCGTACAGGATGGGGTCCTGGCGCAGGGCTTCGGGCACGCGGCGGTCGGCAAACACGTCGGCGATGAACAGCTCGCCGCCGGGCTTCAGCACCCGAAAAATTTCGCGGTAGGTGGCTTCTTTGTCGGTGCTGAGGTTGAGCACGCAGTTACTCACCACCAGGTCCACGCTGTTATCAGGGATGCCGGCGGCCTGCAAATCCTCAATGTAGCCGTGCCGAAATTCCACGTTGGGCTGCGCGTAGCCGAACTTTTCGGTGTGGAAATCCACGTGGCGGCGGGCCACGTCGAGCTGCTCGGGCGTCATGTCCACGCCGATGACGTGGCCGGTTTCGCCCACCAGCTTGGCGAGCAAAAAGGCGTCGCGGCCCGAGCCGCTGCCCAGGTCGAGCACGGTGAGGCCTGCGATGGCGTCGGGCACGCACACGCCGCAGCCGTAGTATTTGTCCAGCACCTCGGGGGCCAGCTGCGCGAGAATGCGGCGGTGGGCCAGCGGGATGTCCTCGGTGCAGCAGGCATTGGTGAGCAGGTCCTGGCTGGTTTGCAGTTGGGTGCCGTAGTAGTCCTGTACCTGGGCGTGGGTGTCGGGGGTGGCCATAAGTCTGTATGATGGAAGCGGAGAACAACCGGGCGTGCGCCCCGTTGTTCTCCGCCGCGGGGTGTGCTGAGCCCCAAAGTTAAGCGCCCACCAACACCGGCTGCTCGGCTTTCATGCGCTTGGGCGCCGGGCCGTCCTGGTGCATTTCGCGGTAGAAGAAGGCGAAGATGAGCGGGAAAATCAGCAGCGTGAGCACCGTGGCCGTCACCAGTCCACCAATTACTACAATGGCCAGCGGCTTCTGCGTTTCGGAGCCGATGCCGGTGCTGAGCGCGGCCGGAAACAGGCCAATCATGGCCATCAGGGCCGTCATCACCACGGGGCGCACCCGCGAGGCCACGCCCAGGCGCAGGCTCTCGGTCAGGGTCATTTTTTTTCGCAGGTTTTCTTTAAACACGGTAATCAGCACGATGCCGTTTTGAATGCATATCCCCAGCAAGGCGATAAAGCCGATGCCCGCCGAAATACTGAAGTTCACCCCCGTGAGGTGCAGCGCCGCGATGCCCCCAATGAGGGCAAACGGCACGTTGGCCAGCACCAGGGCGGCGTCCTTGCCGTTACCGAAGGTGATGAAGAGCAAAATAAAAATGATGACCAGCGACACCGGCACCACCTGCGTGAGGCGCTTGGTGGCCCGCACCTGGTTCTCAAACTCGCCGGCCCACTCGATGCGGTACCCTTTGTCGAGCTTGATGGACTGGTCCATCTTCTTCTGGGCCTCGGCAATGGTCGAGCCCATGTCGCGGTCGCGGATGGAGAACTTCACCGCGATGAAGCGCTGGCCGTTGTCGTGGTACACGAAGGCCGGCCCGTTCTCGGTTTTGATGGTAGCAATTTCCTTCAGCGCCACCTTGCTGCCGCGGATGGTGGGCACGCGCAGCTCGCCAATCTTGGCCTCGGTGTCGCGGTCCTGCTTGGGGTAGCGCACCGTCACGTCGAACTTGCGCTCGCCCTCGTACATCTGGGTGGCGGCCTTGCCGCCCACCGCCATCTCGACCACGGTTTGCGCGTCGGCGGTTTGCACGCCGTAGGCCGCCATGCGGGTTTGGTCGAGGCGCACGCTCATTTCGGGCTGGCCCAGGTTGCGCAGAATGCCCAGGTCTTTCACGCCGCGCACCGTGCCCAGCACCTTCATCACCTCGTTGGCCTTGCCGTCGAGCTCCTTGAGGTCGTTGCCAAACACCTTGACGGCGAGGGCCGCGTTGATGCCCGCCACGGCTTCCTCCACGTTGTCGATAATCGGCTGCGAGTAGTTGAAGATGATGCCGGGGTACTCCTTCAGCTTCTTGTCCATCTCCTCAATCAGTTGCTCCTTGGTGATGTTGCGCTTCCACTCCTCCTTGGGCTTGAGGTTCACCTGGGCCTGCACGTAGTAGATGCCCGAGGGGTCGGTGCCGTCGTTCGAGCGGCCGGTTTGGCTCAGCACCGACGTCACCTCCGGAAACGAGCGCAGGATGCGGCGGTAGTTGGCCGCCATCTTGTTGGTTTCCGTCAGCGAGGACGACATGGGCAGCTTGGTTTCCACCCACAGCGCGCCCTCGTTCAGTTCGGGCAGAAATTCAGAGCCCAGGAATTTGAACGAATACAGCCCGACCACCACGATGGCCATCGTCACCCCGAAGCTCAGCAGCGGATTGCGGTAGGTGAAGCCGAAAGCCTTGGTCACGATGTTGTCGAAGAAGTTGACCACCGGGTTGTTCTTCTCTTTCACGTTCTTGTTCAGCAGCAGCGAGCACAGCACCGGCACCAGGGTCAGGGTCAAAATCAGGGCCCCGACCAGCGCAAAGCCCAGCGTGTAGGCCAACGGGCTGAACATCTTGCCTTCCACCTTTTCGAAGGCGAAAATGGGAATCAGGCACGTCAGAATAATCAGCTTGGCGAAGAAAACGGCCTTGCCCAGCTCGCCGCCGGTTTTCTTTATCATGCCCAGCTTGGCCAGCTTGTTGAACTTCTCCATGCCCACCTGGTGGGCCTTGTGGTCGAGCACCACAAAAATGCCTTCCACCATCACCACCGCCCCGTCGATGATGATGCCGAAGTCGATGGCGCCCATGCTCAGCAAGTTGGCGCTCATGCCCTTCAGCCGCAGGCACACGAAGGCAAACAGCAGCGCCAGCGGCACCACGATGCCCACCGTGAGCGTGGTACGCCAGTCGGCCATAAAAATCAGCACGATGAGCGTGACCAGCACGATGCCCTCAATCAGGTTGTGAATCACGGTGTGCGTGCAGTGGTCCATCAGCACGTCGCGGTCGTAAAACGTTTTGAGGTACACGTCGTTGGGCAGCACCTTCTCGTTGAGCTCCGCGATTTTGGCCTTCACGCGGCCCAGTACCTCGGCCGGGTTTTCGCCCTTGCGCATAATCACGATGCCCTCCACCACGTCGCTCTGGTCGTCGAGGCCGGCCTGGCCCACGCGCGGGGCGTTGCTTTCGGTCACCTGGGCCACGTTGCGCACCAGAATGGGCACGTTGTTCACGTCCTTCACGATGATGTTGCCGATGTCCTCGGGCTTGGTGAGCAGGCCGATTCCGCGCACCACGTAGCTCTGCGAATTTTTCTCAATCACGTCGCCGCCCACGTTCAGGTTCGACTTCTGCACGGCCTCGAACACCTCCAGCGGCGTCATGTCGTACTTGGCCAGCATGGCGGGGTTCACGCTGATTTCGTACACCTTGCGCGTGCCGCCGAAGGCCGCGATGTCGGCCACGCCGGGCACCGACTTGAGCTGCCGCTCCACCGTCCAGTCCTGAATGGCCAGCAGCTCGTTGGTGCTACGGCCGGTGCGGCTCTGCACCGTGTAGCGGAAAATTTCGCCCGTGGGGCCATACGGCGGCTGCACGTGCGAATCGCAGCCCACGGGCAGGTTCACGCCGCTGAGCAGGTTGTTCACCTGCTGCCGGGCGAAAAAATCCTCCACGTTGTCTTCGAAGTTTATCTTGAGCACCGACAGCCCGAACATGCTGATGGAGCGCATGTTGCTCTTCATCTGCACCGAGTTCATGGCCACTTCAATGGGCGTGCTCACGAACCGCTCCACCTCCTCGGCCGAGCGGCCGGGCCAGAGCGAGACGATAATCATCTGGGTGTTCGTGACGTCCGGAAACGCTTCGATGGGCGTGTGCAGGTAGCTGTAGCTGCCGCCGGCCACGAGCAGCGCCGTCATGAAAAAGACAAAAAATCGGTTCTTTAACGAAAAGGCGACGATGCCCGAAATGAATTTATTCATGAAGGAATCTTCAGGAGATTAGAAGGAGAAATGGCACCACGGGGGCGCTCAATAAGAATAATTAGCCCGGACAAAGATGAATTTTCGGTGAAAAGTTGATGAAGTATTGGTGAGCTTACGATGAAGATAAGGAAACAAAAAAGCCCGCTGCCCGGAGAGGGCAGCGGGCTTTCCGCTACTACACGGCCCACAAATAATTAGTGCACTACTTGATTTTCTGCATGTTCTGCTCCCCCCAACAGGGGCACATAATGCGTGTGCTCGGAGCGGTAGAACCGCTCGAACACGAGCGGGAAAATGAAGAGCGTGAGAATGGTGCCCGTTATCAACCCGCCGATGACGACGATGGCCAGCGGCTTCGACGTCTCCGAACCGATGCCGGTGCTGATGGCGGCCGGCATCAGGCCGATGGTGGCCATCAGGGCCGTCATCACCACGGGGCGCACCCGCGAAATCACGCCCTCGTTGATAGAATTGTCGAGCGTCAGCTTCTTGACCAGGTTTTGCTTGAACACCGAAATCAGAATCACGCCGTTCTGAATGCAGATGCCGAACAGCGCGATGAAACCGATGCCGGCCGAAATCGAGAAGTTGGTGTGCGTGAGGAGCAACGCCGCGATGCCGCCGATGATGGCGAACGGCACGTTGAGCAACACCAACCCGGCGTCTTTGAGGTTGCCAAACAACAGGAACAGGATGAAGAAAATGAGGACCAGCGACACCGGCACCACCTGGCCGAGGCGCTGCTGGGCGCGGCGCTGGTTCTCGAAGTCGCCGGTCCAGCGCTGCTCGTAGCCCTTGGGTAGCTGCACGTAGCGGTTCACCTTGTCTTGGGCTTCCTTGATGGTGGAGCCCATGTCGCGGCCCCGGATGCTGAACTTGACGGCGGCAAACCGGCGGTTGTCGTCGCGGTAAATCAGGCTGGGGCCGGTAACGGAATTGATGTTGGCGATTTCCGTCAGCGGGATGGTTTTGCCCGCTTGCGTGGGCACCATCAGGGCCGAGATTTCGGCCGGCGTCTGGCGAAACTGGGGCTCGTAGCGCACCCGGATGGGAAATTTGCGCTCGCCTTCGTACAGCTGCGTAGCCTGCTTGCCGCCCACGGCCATTTCCAGCACCGAGCTGGCGTCGACCTTGTTCACGCCGTAGCTGGCCATGCGCCGCTCGTCGAGGTCGACGTGAAATTCCGGCTGGCCGATGTTGCGCAGCACGCCGAGGTCGTCGATGCCGCGCACGGTTTTCAGGATGTTGTACACTTCGCGGGCCTTCCCTTCGAGGGTGGGCAAGTCGGTGCCGTAAATCTTGACGGCAATCGAGCCCTTCACGCCCGAAGCGGCCTCTTCCACGTTGTCGGTGATGGGCTGCGAGAAGTTGAAGTCGACGCCCGTGAACCGGTCCAGCTTGGCCTTCATGTGCTCGACCAGCGCCTCGCGGTTGGCTTTTGATTTCATCTCCTTTTCCACCGCCGGCGTGTGCTTGATTTGCACCAGGAATTCGTTGTTGTAGAAGCCCGTTGGGTCGGTGCCGTCGTTCGGCCGGCCGGTCTGGCTCACCACGTCGCTCACCTCCGGAAAGCTCAGAAACACCCGCCGCATCTGGTTGCACAAGTCGTTGCTTGACTCCAGGCTGATGCTCAGCGGCAGCTGCGCCCGCACGTAAATCGAGCCCTCGTTCAACTCCGGCAGGAATTCCGAGCCCAAAAAGGAAAAGGAGTACAGCCCCACGGCCGTCACCACAAAAGCCACCACCAAGCTGGCCGTTTTACGGGCGTAGGTAAAGGCAAAGAACCGGTTGGCGCCGTTGTTCACGGCCCGCACGAAAAAGTTGTCCTTCTCCCGCACGTTCTTTTTCAGCAGGATGCTCACCAGCACCGGCACCAGCGTGAGCGTGAACACCAGCGCCCCAAGCAGGGCAAAGCCCAGCGTCCAGGCCAGCGGGCTGAACACCTTGCCCTCTACTTTCTCGAAGGAGAAAATGGGCAGCAGCGCGGTGATGATGATGGCCTTGGCGAAGAAAATAGACTTCCCCATGTCGCGGCCCGACTTCTTGATGAGGCCCATTTTGGAAAGCTTGTTGAACTTCTCCATGCCCACCTGGTGGGCCTTGTGGTCGAGCGCCACAAACAGCCCTTCCACCATCACCACGGCCCCGTCGATGATGATGCCGAAGTCGATGGCGCCCATACTCAAGAGGTTAGCGCTCATGCCGCGCAGCCGCAGGCAGATGAAGGCAAAGAGCAGCGCCAGCGGGATAATGACGGACACAATCACCGTCGTCCGCCAGTCGGCCATGAACAGGAAGACGATGAGCGTGACCAACACAATGCCTTCTAGCAGGTTGTGAATCACGGTTTCGGTGGAAAAGTCAATCAGCTGCTGCCGGTCGTAGAAGGTTTTCATTTTCACGTCGGGCGGCAGGATTTTCGCATTCAGCTCGGCCACCTTGTCGTGCAGCCGGGCAATCACCTCGGAGGGGTTCTCGCCCTTGCGCATCACCACAATGCCTTCCAGCTTGTCGTCCTCGAAGCCCCGGCCCACCTGGCCCAAGCGCGGCAGGGCACTTTCGGTCACCTTGGCCACGTCGCGCACCAGAATAGGCACCCCGTTCACGTTCTTAACCACCGTGTTGGTGATGTCGGAGATGTTGTTGAGCAGGCCGATGCCGCGCACCACGTAGTTCTGCTGGGCTTGGTTTATCACGTCGCCGCCCACGTTGATGTTGGAGCGCTGCACGGCGTTGTACAGGTCGAGCGGCGTGAGACCGAAATCCTGCAGCTTGCCGGGGTTGACGCTGATTTCGTAGTCTTTCACTTCGCCGCCGAAGCTGTTTACGTCGGCCACTCCGGGCACGGCTTTCAGGTTGCGCTCTATCACCCAGTCCTGCAGGGTTTTGAGTTCGCGCACGCTCTTGGTTTTGCTTTCCAGCGTGTAGCGGTAGATTTCGCCGGTGGGGCCGTAGGGCGGTTGCACGTCGGGGGTGATGTTGTCGGGCAAGTCGACTTCGCGCAGCAGGTTGTTCACCTGCGGGCGGGCGAAAGCGTCGTCCACGCCGTCGTCGAAAATTACCTTCACCATCGACAGGCCAAACAGCGTGGTGCTGCGCACCGAGGCCTTTTTTTGCACCGGGTTCAGGGCAATTTCGATGGGCACGGTCACGAACTTCTCCATCTCCTCGGCCGAGCGGCCGGGCCACTGCGTGATGATGGTGATTTCGGTATTGGTCACGTCCGGAAACGCCTCAATCGGCGTGTTGCGGTAGCTCACCACGCCCATCACCACCACGGCCAAGGTCATCAGGAAGACGAATCCCTTGTTCTTAAGCGAAAAGGCAATGATGCCCTGAATGAACTTATTCATTTCCAGCTACTAACAATGAAGAAAAGATGAAGTTGGCGCCGACTTCAACGGCAACAGTGACCCCCAGCAAGGCGGCACAGCCACTGCTTGGGGTCACTGCCGATGGGGATTGGGTTAGTCGTTCAGCTCGTCGTACACCAGCAGCTGGTCTTTGGCGATGACCACGTCGCCGGCCTTCAGCCCCTTGGTCACGTAGCTGTAGTCGCCCACCGTTTTGCTGATGGTCACGGGCCGGGTTTCCACGTGCGTGCGGTCCCGGTACACCATCACGAAGTTGCGGTCCTTGTCGAACACGACGGACTTGGCGGGCACGGCCAGGGCCTTGGCGCCCTCGGTGTTCTCGACCCGCACCTGCGCATACATTTCCGGTTTGAGCAGGTAGCCCGGGTTTTCGAGGCGCACGCGCACCTTCATCACCTTGCTGTCGGGGTCGAGCACGTTGAACACCTTGTCGATGCGGCCGCGGAAATGCTTGTCCGGGTACGACAGCGTCGTGACGTCGGCCGCGTAGCCCACTTTCACCTTCGAAATGTCCGATTCGAACACGTTGGCCATAATCCACACGTCGTCCAGGTCGCTCACCGTGAACAAGTTGCCCACGTTGCTGTCGTTAAACTGCTCGTGCTCGGTGGCATTTTTTTCGGTGATAAATCCCGAAATAGGCGCTTTCAATTGGTATTTGCCGTCTTTGCCGATGCCGTACACGCCCAGCTGCTTCACGTTTTTGCCCACCGTGCCGCGGGCCTTGGTCACCTCGGCCCGGGCCAGCACCACGTCGCGTTCCGAATTCAGCCCGGCCTTGAACATGTCCTCGGCCACGGCCAGGTTTTTCCGGGCAATGTCGAGGTCGGAGGTGGCGGCCGTGGTCTGGTTCTGCACGTCGGCAATCTCGCTCGACTTGATAACCGCCAGCACCTGCCCCTTGGTCACCTTGTCGCCGAGCTGCACCTTGAGCTGGTCCACCACGCCGCCCACCAGCGGGTACACTTTCACGGTCTTGTCGCCGTCGGAAGCAATTTCGCCGGTCAGCACCAACTCGTCCTGCACGGAGCGCAGGCGCACGGTGTCCAGCACTATCTGCTGCATCATCGTGTCGGAAAGGCGGAACCCTTCCTTCTTTTCTTCTTTTGCTTCGGGCTTGGAGCAGCCGGTAAGGGCCACGGCGGCCAGCAGGGCTAGGATGGGGCGATTCATGGATTTTGGTTTCTGGTAGAACGTCAGGCGGAGCTTGCCGAAGCATCTCGCTCGCATCGTTGCTAGCTATCGGGATACTACCTCACGCGAGATGCTTCGGCAAGCTTTGCTTGACGTTCCTTGTAAGTTCAACTATTTATTCGGCCCGGAACACCGGCTTGCCCACGGCAAAGTTCAACTGCTCGAACGCCCGGACGCGGTTGGCGCGCAGCGTGTTCAACTGCACGAGGTTATTTTTGTAAGACTCGTAAAAGTCGAGGTATTCCACCACCGACAGGATGCGCTTGGCGTAGCTCTGCTCAATGCCGGTCATCAACCGGCCAAAGGGGGCCGTGTCGCGGTCGGTTTTTTGAAACAGGTCGTCGTTGCGGGCCGCCAATTGGTAAGCTTGGTGCACTTCGCTCTGCACGATGAGCTGCTGCTGGTCCACGAGCAGCTTGCCGCCCGCTACCTGGGCTTTGGCCGCCTGAATGTTGCCTTGGTTGCGGTTAAAAATCGGCACGGCCACGCCCAGCGTAAAGGCGTGGTAGTCGTTGATGTAAGAGCCGGCCTTGTCGTAGGTGTAGCCCACGGCCACGTCGGGCGTGGCCAGCTTTTGCTGCAGGCGCAGGTTCAGGTTTTGCTGCTCCAGGGTGGCGCGGCGGGCGTTCAGGTCGGTGCGCAACGCCTGGGCGGTGTCCACCAGTTGTTGCTCGGCGTAGCCCTGCAGGTTCAGGGCGCGGGTGCGCGCCAGGTCCACCACGGGGCGGTACTGCGCCCCCGAGGGGTCGCGCAGGAGCACGTGCAAGTCCGTCTGGTCAGCCGAAACGTCGTTCAACAGGCTCTGCCGTTCGGTTTGGAGCGAGAACAGGAAAGCCCGCAGGCGAATCACTTCCTTCAGCGCCACGTTGCCCTTTTCAAACTGCGTCTGGTACAGGCTCACGGTGCGGGTCAGCGAGTTGATTTCCGTGTCGTACACCCGCAGCGTTTGTTGCTTAAAAAACACGTCGTAGAAGGTGGTGCGTAGCTGGTAGCGCAGCGTGCGCAGCAAATCCTGCAGGTTGAACTGCTCCACCACGGCATTTTGCTGGGCCACGCGGCCGGCGGCCTTGCGGCGCCCGGCAATGGAAAACAGCTGCTGCACCTGCACCACTACTTCCCCGGGAGCCCGGTCGCTGAAATGGTCGCGATTGAGGTTTTTATTGATGGCGTTCTGCTCCAGCGTCACTGTGGGGTTGTCGATGAGGCGGGCTTGCACGGCCTGGGCCTGGGCCACGGTCACGTTAAACTGCTGGGCCAGCACGGCCAGGTTGTTCTGGAAAAAGCGCTGCTCAGCGTCGGGCAAAGCCAGCCGCACCGAATCGGGCGGTGCCGGCGCAACCGGGGCTTGGGCCGCCACGGGCAACACCACCGCGGTGCACCAACTTAAAATCCCTAAAAAAAAGTAACGAAACATGTTTTTACTCTGATTTGCGCACAAAGGTGGCCTTTCCAGCATGAGGATAAAATGAACCGGGCCGTTATCCCCCCAACCTGGGTCCCACCTCGGCGAACGGCCCGAATTGCTGGGTTAAACATTTCACTGAACCGTGCGGCCGGACGCGGCCGCCGTGGCATTTGAGCCACCTATTCATCCTCGTAGTCCAGGCCAAGGCATGAATTCAGGGCCTGCCGCAGCTCGCTGGCAGCGTGTTGCTGGCCGGCGGCACGCGCCACCTTCAGGCCGTCGCGGTAAACTTTTTCGGCTTGGTTTTTCTTATCAAATTGCTCCAGCAGCTTGCCGGCGTGGTAGTAAGTGCCCACGTAGTCGGGGTGCTCGGTTAGCAATTTTTGGTAAAACTCCCAGGCCCGCGCCGGTTCCGGGCCCCGGTATTCGGTGGCCAGGGCGTAAATAGTGAAGGCATCGGTCGGGTCGTCTTCGTAAAAGGCCAGCAGTTGCTGCAACCGGGTGGGCGGCGTGTTCATTCGGGGCGGTTTCAGGTTATCTTTGCGCCAAAATTGCGGTTTTTCCGCGCGACATCTCAACTTTCCTGGTTTCCCTAAGTTTCAGCCCGCTTGCATGAAATTTCTCGTTTGCATCAGTAACGTGCCCGACACGACCACCAAAATCACCTTCACGCCCGATAACAAGGAGTTTAACAAAGCCGGCGTGCAGTTCGTGATAAACCCTTGGGACGAATACGCCCTCACCCGGGCCATTGAGCTGAAAGAAGCCGCCGGCGCCGGCACGGTCACCGTGCTCAACGTGGGCGAGGCCGACACCGAGCCCAACATCCGCAAAGCCCTGGCCATCGGGGCCGACGACGCCATCCGGGTGAACGCCGCCCCGACGGACGCCTACTTCGTGGCCGAGCAAATTGCGGCCGTGGCCAAGGAAGGTGCCTACGACGTGATTCTGATGGGCAAGGAAAGCATCGACTACAACGGTTTTCAGGTGCACGGCATGGTGGGCGAGATGCTGGGCATCCCCACGGTGGCCCCGGCCATGAAGCTGGACCTGAGCGGCAACACCGCCACGCTGGAGCGCGAAATCGAGGGCGGGAAAGAAATTGTGACCGTGCACACGCCCTTCGTGGCCTCGTGCCAGCAGCCCATGTGCGAGCCCCGCATCCCCAACATGCGCGGCATCATGACGGCCCGCACCAAGCCCCTGCGCGTGGTGCCCCCCGTGGGCGAGCCCGCCCGCACCACCGTGGCCGTGTTCGCGCTGCCGCCCAAGAAGCAGGGCGTGAAGCTCATCGACGCCGAAAACGCCGGCGAGTTGATTAAGCTGCTCCGCAACGAAGCCAAAGTCATTTAATCGGCTGTCATGCCCATCTTGCGTACCGAAGGAAGCACCTTATCACGGCTGCTTTCGTTTGCCTTAAACTAACCCAGCGGCGCGAGCGTGACAAGGTCCTTCGCTGCTCTCAGGATGACAAAAAAGAAAGAAATATGTCTGTATTAGTTGTAGTTGAATGCGCCGACGGCGAAGTAAAAAAGTCGTCGCTCGAAGTGGCCTCGTACGGGGCCCAAGTGGCCGCCATGCTGGGCACCACCGCCACCGCTATCGCCGTGGGCGAAGCCAATGCCGCCCACTTGGCCACGCTCGGCGAGCAGGGCATCAGCAAAGTGCTGCACGACGCGGAGCCGCGCCTGAAGGACTTTGTGAACAACGCCTACACCAAGCTCATCGCCGCGGCGGCCGAACAGGAGCAGGCCCAAATCATCGTCCTCGCCAACTCCAACATCGGCGCGGCGGTAGGTTCGCGGCTGTCGGTGCGCCTCCGGGCCAGCTTGGCCACCAACGTGGTGGAGTTGCCCAAAACCGACGGCGGCCAATTTGTGGTGAAGCGCGGGGCTTTCTCGGGCAAGGCGTTTTCGGACGTGGTGCTCAGCGGCGACCGCAAAATCATTGCCGTCAAAAAGAATTCGACCGAAGCCAAGCACGACGCCGGCAAAACGGCCGAAGTAGCCAGTTTCTCCGCCCAGCTGGCCGATGCCGACTTTGCCGACGCCCCCACCCAAGTGGTGATGCAGGAACAAACCGGCGGCGTGCTGCTGCCCGAAGCCGAACTGGTGGTTTCCGGGGGCCGCGGCATGAAAGGGCCCGAAAACTGGGGCCTGATTGAGGACCTGGCCAAAGCCTTGGGCGCGGCCACGGCCTGCTCCAAGCCGGTGTCGGACGTGGACTGGCGCCCCCACCACGAGCACGTGGGCCAAACCGGCATCACGGTGTCGCCCAACCTCTACATTGCCTGCGGCATTTCGGGGGCCATCCAGCACCTGGCCGGCGTGAACAGCAGCAAGGTGATTGTGGTCATCAACAAGGACCCCGAAGCGCCTTTTTTCAAAGCGGCCGATTACGGCATTGTGGGCGACGTGTTCGACGTGCTGCCTAAACTAACCGCCGCCGTAAAAGAATTAGGATAATTTAATATTGCGTACTTGGGGACTCAAGGCGTAGGCTTTCGCGAGAAAGCGGCGGCTTGAGTCCCCACTTCTTTTTTGGGCGGGCCGCAATCCCCGCCGGGTTTTCGCAGCAGATGCCCGGACTTTTCTTTATTTGCACGTACATCCACCCGGGCGGCACCGACCCGACCCGCCGCCCGCCCTTCCATCGTCCCCAAGACACCCACTCCTCAGTCCCTTGAAAAAAATCCAGCTTGAAATCCTGGGCCTTTCGTCCAGCCAGTCGCAGTCTGGCTCCTTCGCGCTGATTCTGGGCGAGAAGGGCGGCAACCGCCGCCTGCCCATCATCATCGGCATGTTCGAAGCGCAAAGCATTGCCATTCAAATCGAAAAAATCAGCCCCAACCGCCCGCTCACCCACGACCTGTTCAAGTCCTTTGCCGAGCACGTGCACGTGGTGATTCTGGAAGTGGTGATTTCCGACCTGAAAGAAGGCGTTTTCTACTCGCGCATCGTGTGTTCCGACGGCGCCACCACGTTCGACATCGACGCCCGGCCCTCCGACGCCATTGCCATCGGCCTGCGGTTTGGGGTGCCCATTTTCACGGTGGAAAGCGTGCTCAGCGAAGCCGGCATCATCCTCTCCGACCTCGACGAGGCCGAAAATGATTCGGAGGACGACGAGGAAGACGACGACGAGGATGCCGACGGCGACACCCCCCGGCCGGCCCGCGTGCAGCCCGAACCCCGCGACCCCAGCGGCCAAGTGTCCATGGATGAGTTATCTAAAATGCTCACCCAGGCCCTCGAAAAAGAGGATTACGAAAAGGCCGCTAAGATTCGCGACGAACTGAACAAGCGCAACGGCTGACGCTTTGCTTAATGAAAAATAAAGAATGAGGAACTGGGCGTTGGCTTCCGATTCCTCATTTTTTCATTCCTCGTTTCATATTTCACAAAATTTCACAAGCCCAAGTCATGGACCTCAGCTACCCCATCGGCCACGCCCAACTCCCCGCTGGCCCCTTGCCGACGCCCGAGCGCACGGCCCTGATTCAGCAGGTTGCCGACCTGCCCGCTCAACTCACTGCGGCAGCCAAAGCCGTGGGCGGCGTGGGCCTGGAGCGCCCTTACCGGCCCGGCGGCTGGACGGGCCGGCAAGTCATCCACCACCTGGCCGACTCGCACCTGAATGCCTACTGCCGCTTCCGCCTGGCCCTGACGGAAAACAACCCCTTCATTAAACCCTACGACGAACAGACCTGGGCCGACTTGCCCGATGTGGCCGCCACGCCCATCACGGTGTCGCTGGCGCTGCTGGAGGCGCTCCACACCCGCTGGGTGACCCTGCTGCACCACCTCAGCGAGGCGCAGTGGCAGCGCACGTTTCATCACCCCGGCACAATGCGTGACTTCACGCTGGACCAAGCCCTGGCGATGTATGCCTGGCACGGCCGGCACCATTTGGCGCACGTGAAATCCCTGCTTGCCGCTGAATCAATGGTTAACGCGGATTAATCCCGATTTCGCTGATTTAATTTGCCGCAGCGGTCAGATTGCTTTTCCGTTGCTACCATATCCATAATTGAAACGGCCGCTCGATTGAGCGGCCGTTTCAATTGTAAAATTAGCAAAATCACGGTAAATCCGCGGCAATCAGTAGTTCAGATGCCGCCCCCCGACTCGCCTTCTTCGGCGAAAGCGGAAATGCCGCCTTCGGTTTCCTCGTCTACGCGCTTGGCGGCCCGTACCAAGCTGCTGCTGAAAATAAAATCCCGTAGTTCAGGCACTTGCACGTTAAGAATTTCGTCCTTGGTGCCATCCCACAGCTTTTTGCCCTGGTGCAGGAAGATGATGTGCTCCCCGATTTCAATCACGGAGTTCATGTCGTGGGTCACGATGACGGTGGTGATGTCGTACTCGTGCGTGATTTCGTGGATGAGCTGGTCAATCTTGATGCTGGTGGCCGGGTCGAGGCCGGAATTGGGCTCGTCGCAGAACAGGTACGTACACTGCGGGGCAATGGCGCGGGCAATGCCCACGCGCTTCTTCATGCCGCCCGAAATCTCGGCCGGCATCTTGTTGCCGGCGTTTTCGAGGCCCACCCGCTTGAGGCAGAACTCCACCCGGTCGCGGCGCTCGTCGGGCAGCATTTCGGGCGTTAGCATTTGCAGGGGAAACTCCACGTTCTGGGCCACCGTCATCGAGTCGAACAGGGCCGAGCCCTGGAACAACATGCCGATTTTGCGGCGAATCTCCTGGCGAATGTCGATTTTGCTGTTGGTGTACACCGTCCCGTCGAAGGTGATGGACCCCAGGTCGGGCTTCATCAGCCCCACGATGCACTGCAGCAACACGCTTTTGCCTGTGCCGGAGCCGCCGAGCAGCAGGTTGCACTTGCCGGTTTCGAACACGCAGCTAATGCCTTTGAGCACGGGCGTGCCGTCGAACGCTTTTTCGATGTTGGAAACTTCAATCATGAATTCAATGAGTGCATGGTGAATGAGGGAATGGGTGAGTGGGGCGCATAAGAAACCGCTTTCCCTGCGCTGCTCGTTCACTCATTCGCGCATTGAATTAAAGGAGTATTGCCGCCAGGGCAAAGTCGGCTATCAGGATGGCAATGATGGAATTGGTAACGGCGCCGGTGCTGGCCGCGCCCACTTCCAAAGCGCCGCCGGTGGTGAAGTACCCCTTGAAAGCCGAAATGCCCGATACCAGGAAGGCAAACACAACGGCCTTAATCAGGGCGAACACGATGTTGAAGGGCACGAAATCGGTGCGAATGCCTTCGATGTAATCCTGCGGAGTCATCACCCCGGTGAGCGTGCCGGCCAGGTAGCCGCCCAAGATGGACAGCACCATGGCCAGCACCACCAGCAGTGGGAACATGACCAGGGCCGCCAGAATGCGCGGCAGCACCAGGTAAGACGTGGAATTGATGCCCATTACTTCGAGGGCCGACACCTGCTCGGTGATGCGCATGGTGCCCAGGCCGCCGGCAATGCTGCTGCCCACCTTGCCCGCCAGCACGATGCTGGTGATGGTGGGGGCCAGCTCTAGAATGGTCATTTCGCGCACCATGTAGCCGATGGTGGACTGCGGAATGAGCGGATTGGTGAGGTTGTAGGCAATCTGCACGCAGGTAACGGCGCCGATGAACGCCGACACGATGGCGACGATAAAGACCGAATCCACGCCGATGAGAATGGCCTCGTCGATGGTGCGGGTCCACAAGACGCTGAACCGCTCGGTGCGCGTGACCATGCCGCGCAGGAAAAGAACGAACGAGCCGAAAGTTTTAAGCATGGAAAAGGATTAGGGAATAAAAACCGAAGTTTGGGTTTGCATGTTGCGTCCGGCCCCCGGTCGGGTGGCCCGTATCTTTACGTAAAACCTCGCCTACACAGTGCAAAGCAATGAAAATTTAATTGTCGTTACCGGCGGCAGCAAAGGTATTGGCCGGGCGGTGGTATCGCGCTTTCTGCGCGCCGGCTACCCGGTAGCCACTTGCGCCCGCTCGGCCGCCGATTTGACTGAGCTGGCCGCCACGGTACAAGCCGAAATGCCCGGCGCGGTGCTTCATACCCAGCCGGCCGACCTGAGCCAGGCCGCCGGCTGCGCCCGGTTTGCCGCCTTCGTGCTGGCGTTGGGCGTGCCGGTGGCCGTGCTGGTGAACAACGCCGGCGCCTTCCTGCCCGGCCGCCTGCAGGACGAGCCCGCCGACGGCTCGCAGCTGCGCCAGATGCTGGCCGTGAACCTGCTCAGCGCCTACGACGTGACCCTGCCGCTGCTGCCGGGGCTCATTGCCCGGGGCCGGGGCCACATTTTCACCATCTGCTCCACGGCCAGCGTCACGGCTTACCCCAACGGTGGTTCCTACGGCATCGCCAAGCACGCCCTGCTGGGCTTCACCAAAAACCTGCGCGAAGAGCTGAAGCCGGCCGGCGTGCGCGTGACGGCGGTGCTGCCCGGCCCCACCCTCACGGCCAGCTGGGCCGGCGTGGACTTGCCCGCCGACCGATTTGTGCAGGCGGAGGACGTGGCCGAAGCCGTTTTTTCGGCCTACTCCATGTCGCCCCACGCGGTGGTGGAGGAACTGCTGATTCGGCCGCAGCTCGGCGACCTGGGGTAGGCCCGCGCCGGGCTATTCCGCCCGCTGGCCGCCCCGGCCGGTGACGCGGATGTCGGTGGCCGCCGGCGCCCCGCCGTAGTACAAGGTGCCGCTGCCGGCCACGTAGCCGCCCAGGAAATCGGAGGCGCGCGCGTGGGCATCGCCGTCGCTGTCGCGGGTCATGTTAAAAAAGCAGCGGCGCACTAGGAACGACTGGGCAAACAACCGCCCGGAGCCGCCTAAAGTGAAATTCATTACCTCGGCCGAACCTTGCACGGTCACGTCGCCCAGCTCGTACTGGTCGAGGAAGAGGAGGCGGGCCCGCACGTTGAGGTTGTAATCGCCGGCGCCCACCAAGTGAAAGAAAATGGTGTCCTGGACAAACTGGCCCACGGTGCTGCCGTTGCCCTGCCCCCGCAGAAAAACGTTCGTGATGCGCGGCACGTGCAGCGTCACCTCGCGCGGGGTGTCGTAGCTGCGGGCCCAGTTGCAGGTGCTGGTGTTGGCAATTTCGAGGGCATTGCCTTTGCGCGTCAGCTTGATATCATCAATCAGGTTTTCGCCGGCCCGCACCTCGGCATAGGTTTGCGCGTCCTGCACGAGGCGCAGGTCCACGTTGTCGTAGGCTGTAACCTGGGTGAGGCCGGCCGCCACGTCCCGGCGCTGGATAATGATGGCGCCGGTGCTTTTGAGGCAGTCACCGCCGTGGCCCGGCCCGCAGGCGGTCAATCCACCGGCCAGCGCCACGCCCCAGGCGCGCCCGGCCAGCCCCCGGAGCACCCCAAACCTTCGTAGGCCGCTAACTTGCGGCCGCAAACTCGTACCACCCATTTGCATTCGTAAATTTTCCCAAAGATAAATGGACCTTTCCGGCAAAGTCGCCGTCGTCACCGGCGCAAGCAAAGGCATTGGCCGCGCCACCGTGGAAGCCTTGCTGGCCCGCGGCGCCGTCGTGGCCGGCTGGGGCCGCGCCGCGCCCGACGGACTGGCGCACGAGCGGTTTCATTTTTTTGAATGCGACGTGCGCGACGAGCACGCCGTGACCACCGCCTACGCCAACACGGTGCGGAAGCTCGGGCCCAACGTTCACGTGCTGGTGAACAACGCCGGACTGGGAGTTGCAGGCCCTGTCGATGGATTTTCGACGGATGATTGGAAGCGGATGTTCGACACCAACGTGCACGGGACTTTTTACTGTGCCCGCGCCGTGTTGCCGCAGATGAAACGCCAGCAACTGGGGCACATCGTCAACATTGCCAGCACTGCGGGCACGACCGGCATCGAAAACATGGCCGGCTACTGCGCCACCAAATTCGCGGTGCGCGGCTTTTCGCAGTCGTTGTTTAAGGAGGTGCGCAACGACGGCATCAAGGTAACGTGTTTGTACCCGGGCTCGACGCAAACCCATTTCTTCGACCACATTGCGGGCACCGAAGCCAACGACTCCATGATGAAGCCGGAGGACATTGCCAGCGTCATTATCTATTCTTTGGAAACGCCTCCTAACTTTCACGTCGTGGACGTGGAGATGCGGCCACTACGCCCCAAAAAGTAGTGGAACGTCCTGCCGAGCGGAATCGAGGCAGGACCGTCTTTTCAGAACAACTGACCACCCCAATGGTAGAAATTGAGCACCTGACCAAAACCTACGGCACCCAACACGCCGTGGACAACATCAGCTTCACAGCGGGCAAGGGCGAAATTGTGGGCTTTCTCGGGCCGAACGGCGCGGGCAAAAGCACCACGATGAAAATTGCCACCGGGTACCTGCCGCCCACCGCCGGCACCGTGCGCGTGGCCGGCCACGACGTGCTCACCGACAGCCTGGCCGTGCGCCGCCACGTGGGCTACCTGCCCGAACACAACCCGCTTTACCTCGACATGTACGTGCACGAGTACCTCGAATTCATTGGCTCGGTGCACGGGTTACGCGGGGCCGGCCTGCGCGCCCGCGTGGCCGAGTTGGTACACCAGGTGGGCCTCACACGCGAGCAGAACAAGCAAATCGGCGCGCTTAGCAAGGGGTACCGCCAGCGCGTGGGCCTGGCCCAGGCCCTCATCCACGACCCCGACGTGCTCATTCTGGACGAGCCCACCACCGGCCTCGACCCCAACCAGATTCTGGAAATCCGCCAGCTCATCCGCGAAGTGAGCGAGAACAAAACCGTCATCTTTAGCACGCACATACTGCCCGAAGTCACGGCGCTGTGCACCCGCGTGCTCATCATCAGCCGCGGCAAGCTGGTGGCCGACAGCCCCGTGGCCGAGCTGGCCGCCCGCGCCGCCCGCGAAACCGTAGTGCGCGCCGAGTTCGAAGGCGCGGTTGATACTGACAAGCTGGCCCACCTGCCCAACGTGCGCCATGTAGAACTGGCGCCGGACGGCGCGGTGCTGCTGCGCACGGCGCCCGGCACGGATGTTCGCGCCGCCGTGTCGCGGCTGGCCGGGCAGGAAGGCTGGACATTGCTGGGGCTGCGGCAGGAACAGCAAAGCCTGGAGGAGGTATTTGGAGAATTGACGAAATAATATTTAAATGTGGTAGATGTGGAAATGTGATGATTTGAAAATGAAAGCTGATTGAGGCCCCGACAATCAATTTTCACATTTCCATATTCATCACATCTGCCACATTAATTTTCTATGCTCACCATCCTACAAAAGGAATTCAACGCCTTCCTAAACTCCCCCGTCGCCTACGTGGTGCTGGGGGTTTTTCTGATTGCTACCGGCCTGTTCGTCTGGGTGTTTCCCGACAGCAGCGTGCTGGATTACGGCTATGCCGATTTGCAAACCTTGTTTTCGTTGGCTCCGTGGATATTTCTGTTCCTGATTCCGGCCATCACCATGCGCACCTTTGCCGAGGAGAAAAAAGCGGGCACGATTGAGTTGCTGTTAACCCGCCCGCTCACCGATGGGCAGATAATTGGCGGCAAATATTTGGCGTGTTTTTTACTGGCTTTATTAGCCGTAATCCCGACGCTACTATATTATTTTTCGGTCTACAAATTAGGCAGCCCGGAAGGCAATATCGACTCCGCCGCGACGGTCGGTTCATACGTTGGTTTGGCGCTGTTGGCGGCGGTATTTGTGGCCATCGGCATCCTGGCGTCTGCCCTCACGCGGGACCAGATTATTGCCTTTTTGGTCGCGGTAGTGGGTTGTTTCCTAATTTATTCGGGCTTCGACTCCTTGGCTTCGGTGCTGCAGGGCAGCTCCGCTTATTACGTCAGTCAATTAGGTGTTGCGGCGCATTACCGCGACTTAAGCAAGGGCCTAATTGATTCGCGCGACTTGGTTTATTTCTTCAGCGTAGTAGCCGTGGTTTTACAAGCTACCCGGCTGGCCCTACGGAGTCGCAACTGGTAATGGAAAATACGTTGACCACTCCTCCGGCCACGGTTCCCGCGCCGTCTTCCCGCAAGCAGCGCGATTTGCTCGCTTTTGCTGCCATCCTCGGCGGGCTGCTGCTGTTTAATTTCATTGCCCAGCGGTTGTTTTTTCGGGTTGATTTGACCGAAGAAAAGCGCTACACGATGTCGCCGGCCACCAAAACGCTGCTGCGTGACCTCAAGCAGCCGGTCACTATCACGGTGTACCTCACCGGTGATTTCCCGCCCGCCTTCCGCCGCCTGGAGCAGGGCGTGCGCGAAACCCTGACCGAATTCCAGGTCTACGGCGGCGCCAACCTGAACTACATTTTCATCGACCCCAGCGCGGCCAGCACCGAAGCCGCCCGCAATGCGTTTTACACTTCCCTCCTCAAAAAAGGGTTGAAACCCACCAACCTCGGCGCCACCGAAAACGGCAAGCGCGTTGAGAAAATCATTTTTCCCTATGCCGTGGTGAGCGTGGGCGGCAAAGACAAATCCGTGCTGCTGCTGCGCGGCAACCAAACCGCCCCGGCCGATGTGCGCCTCAATCAAAGCATCGAAGGGCTGGAGTACGAGCTGGCCAGCACCATACGCACGCTGATACCGGCGTTGCGCAAGCGCATCGGCGTGGTGGAAGGCCACGGCGAGCTCACCAACGTGCAGGCCGGCGACATGCTCGGCACTTGGCAGCAGCAGTACGACGTGTTTCGCGTGACGCTCAGCAAAGTGAAGGACCTGGGCGCGCTCGATGCCATCGTGGTGGCCCAGCCCAAAACGCCGTATTCGGAGGACGATAAGTTCAAGCTCGACCAATTTATTACCCGGGGCGGCCGGGCCCTGTTCTTCGTCGATGCCCTGCGCGTGGACCTGGACAGTGTGAGCCGCAATGGCGTAGCGCTGGCCACGCCCTACAACCTCAACCTCGACGACCTGTTCTTCAAATACGGCCTGCGCCTGAACCAAAACCTGCTCCTCGACCTCAACAGCGGCCAAATCCCGCTCGTGACCGGCATGGACGGCAACAAGCCCAAAATCGAGCCCATGCCCTGGCAGCTTTACCCGCTCATCAACAAGTTCAGCCCCCACCCCATCACCCGCAACCTCGACGCGGTGTACCTCAAATTCACCGGCAACCTCGACACGGTGAAGGCCGCCGGCATCCGCAAAACCGCGCTGATGACCACCTCGCGCTACACCCGCGTGCTGCCCGCCCCGGTGCCCATCAACTTCAACGACGCCCGCCTCGAACCCAACCCCAAGCTCTACCAGAGGGGTTTCCAGCCGGTGGCGTACCTGCTCGAAGGCCAGTTCACTTCCCTTTTCGCCAACCGCGCCCGGCCCGGCACCCTGCAATTTCAGCCCGAGAAGCCTGCCGACGCCCGGCCCAGCAAAATCCTGGTGCTGGCCGACGGCGACTTCATCCGCTCCGAAGTCGACCCCAAAACCGGCAACCCCTACCGCCTGGGCTTCGACCGCCTCGCCAACACCGAATTTGCCAACCGAGAGCTGGTCCTCAACGCCACCGATTACCTGCTCGACGAAACCGGCCTCATCGCCGTGCGCGGCAAGCAAATCACCCTCCGCCCCCTCGACAAAGTGAAGCTGGCCGAGCAGCGCCGCCGCTGGCAGCTGCTGAACCTGGGCGCGCCGCTGGTGCTGCTGGGCGTGTTCGGGGCCGTGCGGGCGTGGCGGCGCAAGCGGCGGTATGCGGGGTTTGGGTCGTAACTGCAATACTTAATCAGAATTGATTGTATTGACAGCACTTATTATCGCAGCCTCCTCTTTGCAAGCAGATTGAATTGTTTGTCCAAATACTATCGTCAAAGGCTTAGCCCAAGCACTGTATGTTGAAGAATCATATTTATATTTTTCATCAGCAATTTTAAACTTATTCAACCTCATCAGATGAATATTACATCTTGACATTAAAATAACGGCGGTGGTCTAACGTAAGGTGGTGTTGTAATTATTGATTACAATTCCAATTCGGGCATCGTGCATGAGACGGGACTTGCTGAACGAGCAGGATTTTCGCACGAGCA
>Ga0123336_10001025_pt1 | contig 26340 bp, 24 predicted proteins | sample SSSSmetaG_FD_96466 | JGI IMG/M metagenome (GOLD analysis project Ga0123336, IMG submission 96466) | Glacier valley bacterial and archeal communities from Borup Fiord, Nunavut, Canada, to study Microbial Dark Matter (Phase II) - ​SSSS metaG | ecosystem: Environmental > Aquatic > Freshwater > Ice...
ACCCATTAAAGCCGGGTTAAGTATTGATTCCGAATGTTGACCGGTTTCTGAACCAACTCATGCGATTGCCGGACAAATCATTTGCGAAGGCCAAGCTCAAAACCAGCTTTTATATCACGCTGTCATCGGCTCCCAGCGGCAAAGCCGTGCATCAGGTATATAGTGGCTTCGATGAATTCCATCAGATATCCGCGGCGCTTGAGTTAACCTGGGTAATGGTCGGCACCAAGCTTTATGTGTTTCGGTGCTCCTATTCGCTGCCGCAAGAGCAGGAAGCCGCCGAAGGTGCTCAGCACTTCTTCAGCACCATTACCTTCAACTCAGGTCGGCCGTAGGATTTTGCGAGCACAACCCGTACCTTTGCGGCCCGTTTGCCGCTAACTCCAGTAGCAAACGGGCCATTTTTCATCCCCAAAAACCACTTTTATGAAAAGCCTCGAGATTGTAGGGTTTAAAAGAGCGAATCTCGGTAAAACGGACGCCAAGGCATTGCGCCTCGACGCTCAAGTACCGTGCGTGTTATATGGCGGCAAGGACACCGTGCACTTTTCGGTGCCCGCCATCCTGTTCCGCGAATTGTTGTACACGCCGGAGGCGCACATCGTGGACCTGAACGTGGAAGGCAGCCTATACCGCGCCATTGTGCAGGACGCCCAGTTCCACCCCGTGAACGAAATGCTCCTCCACGTTGACTTCCTGGAATTGGAAGACGGCAAAGAGGTGAAGATGGACATTCCCGTAAAATACATCGGCGTGTCGCCGGGCGTATTGGCCGGCGGCAAGCTGGCCAGCAAGCTGCGCAAGGTGAAAGTGCGCGCCACCATGGACAACCTCCCCGACTACGTGGAGGTTGACATCAGCACCATGGAGCTGGGCAAGTCCATCAAAGTGGGCGCCGTGAAGCCGGTCAACTACACCATCCTGACCAGCGCGGAGGCCCCCATTGCCACCATCACCATCCCGCGCGCCCTGAAAGGCGAGCTGGCGGCGGGCAAATAACGTCGCGCGACTAATTCGTGTCCGGTTTAATTACCGTTTGAAAAAACCGCTCCGGCAAGGGCGGCTTTTTTTATGCTTACGGATGCCGCGGCGCCCGTTCGCAACGCCGCAAACCGGCCATCGAATCCGCGCAATCCGCTACATTCGGCGCAATCCGTGACTTATGAAATTTCTCGTTTTAGCACTTGGCAACATCGGGCCCGAATACGCGGGTACCCGGCACAACATTGGCTTTTTAGTGGCCGATTACTTGGCGGAAAAATTTGACGCGCCGCGCTTCGAAATTGCCCGCCACGCCTTTACAACCGAAATAAAAAGCAAGGGCCACACTTACGCGCTGGTGAAGCCCACCACGTACATGAACCTTAGCGGCAAAGCCGCAGCGCACTGGCTGAACACCCTCAAAATTCCCGTCGAAAATATGCTGGTCGTAACCGATGACCTCGCCCTGCCCTTCGGCAAACTGCGCCTGAAAGGCCAGGGCTCGGCCGGCGGCCACAACGGGCTGAAGAGCATTCAGGAGTCGATTGGCACCGACGCGTACGCCCGGCTGCGTTTCGGCGTAGACGCCAATTTCCCCAAGGGCCGGCAGGTGGATTACGTGCTGAACCCGTTTTCGGCCGACGAGCAAATTGAGCTGCCGACCCGGATTGAAAAGGCGGCGGAAGCCGTGCTGGCGTTTGGCGCGCTGGGCCTGGAGCGGGCCATGAACGTGGTGAACGTGAAATAACGCCACGCGCTGCCAAGGCAAAAAAAGCCCGGCTGCGCTGGCAGCCGGGCTTTTTTATGGTGAAACGCCCCAATTATTAGGCCACGCTGCTGCCGTTGCGCACGGGCGTGCCGGGCTGCATCAGGGCCAGGCGGCCGTCGGCGTTTTCGGCCATCAGCAACATCCCCTGGCTTTGGATGCCTTTGATTTCGCGGGGCGCGAGGTTGAGGAGCACCTGCACCTGCTGGCCCACAAGGGCTTCGGGAATGAAATGCTCGGCGATGCCGCTCACGATGGTGCGCTGCTCCAGACCCAAGTCGACGGTAAGTTTGAGCAGCTTTTTGGTTTTAGCCACTTTCTCCGCGGCGGTGATGGTGCCGATGCGCAAATCCATCTGGCCAAATTCATCGAAGGAGACGTCGGCCTTGGCGGGCGCCACGGGCGTGTTGGCCAGTTGATTTTCCATTTTAGTCGCAAACAGCTTCTGCACCTGGGCTTCCACGGCGGCGTCTTCTACTTTAGCAAACAGCAGCGTGGGCGCGCGCAATTGGTGGCCAGGTGCCAATAAATCGGGCCGGCCAGCGCTGGCCCACGCCCCCAGTTCCAGGTCGAGCATGGTGGCCAGTTTCTGGGCCGATTCGGGCAGAAACGGCGCCAACAGCGGCGCCAACGACGCAGCAATTTGCAGGGCCACGTGCAGCACCGTGCCGGTGCGGCCGGCGTCGGTTTTAATCAGGTGCCATGGCTGGGTTTCGGCCAAGTATTTATTCCCGAGCCGGGCCAGGCCGATGACTTCCGCCAGGGCGTCGCGGAAGCGGTAATTTTCAATCAATTCGCCAATTTTTGCCGGAAATTCTGCCAACTGCGCAAGGGCATCCCGGTCAATTTCTTCCAATGCCCCCGCCACCGGCACCTTGCCTTCAAAAAATTTGTGCGTGAGCACAGCGGCCCGGTTCACAAAATTGCCGAGCGTGGCCACCAGCTCGTTGTTGTTGCGGGCCTGGAAATCCTTCCAGGTGAAGTCGTTGTCTTTGGTTTCGGGCGCGTTGGCGCACAGCACGTAACGCAGTACGTCGGCCTGCCCGGGGAAATCCTGCAAGTACTCGTGCAGCCACACCGCCCAATTGCGCGACGTGCTGATTTTGTCGCCTTCGAGGTTCAGGAATTCATTAGCGGGCACGTTGTCCGGCAGAATAAATTCGCCGTGCGCTTTCAGCATCACCGGAAAAATGATGCAATGAAATACAATGTTATCCTTACCGATAAAATGCACCAGTTTGGAGCCCGCATCTTTCCAGTACAGCTCCCACTCGTCCGGAAAGGCTTCTTTGGTGGCCGAGATGTAGCCAATCGGCGCGTCAAACCACACGTAAAGCACTTTGCCGGCGGCGCCGGGCAGCGGCACGGGCACGCCCCAATCAAGGTCGCGCGTCACGGCGCGGGGGTGCAGGCCCTGGTCAATCCACGACTTGCACTGGCCGTACACGTTGGTTTTCCAGTCGGCTTTGTGGCCGTCAATTATCCATTCGCGCAGCCACGGCTCGTACTGGTCGAGGGGCAAAAACCAGTGCTTCGTATCGCGCAGCACGGGGTGGGCCCCGCTGAGCATGCTGCGCGGGTTAATTAATTCGGTGGGGCTGAGCGACGTGCCGCAGCGTTCGCATTGGTCGCCATAGGCGTTTTCGTTGCCGCAATTGGGGCACGTGCCGACGATGTAGCGGTCGGCCAGAAATTGCTGGGCCGACTCGTCGAAATACTGCTGGGTGGTTTGCTCAATAAATTTTCCGGCGTCGTTGAGCTTGGTGAAAAATCCGCTGGAAACTTCGGCGTGCGTGGCCGACGAGGTGCGCGAATACACGTCAAACGACACGTTAAAATCCCGAAATGAATCCCGAATCAGCGCGTGGTATTTGTCAACCACTTGCTGCGGCGTGACGCCTTCTTTTTGGGCCCGAATGGTGATGGGAACGCCGTGCTCGTCGGAACCGCAAATAAATTTTACTTCACGGTGCATGGCCCGCAGGTAGCGCACATAAATATCGGCCGGTAAATAAACGCCCGCCAAATGCCCGATGTGCACGGGCCCGTTGGCGTACGGCAAGGCGGCTGTAACTGTGTAACGCTTAGGAAGAAAATACATACAAAAACAAGATTTGGAACAGCAAAGAGCTAATTATTTAGCGCAAAAAGTTTGGGCAAATAATGTCTTGCACAAAGAAAGAAAGAAAAAGAGTGCGTTTAAATCAACAAAAGCGCGTGCAAAGCGTTTGACGCTTAATTCATTCTATATTTGCGCGCGAATAATCGGATACTTGTGCGGGCTGACTGAATTTTCGCGCTTCTTTTTTTGATTCCACCAACCCTTTTTTTAACATGAAAAAATCTGCTTCTCCGAACCCAACGGAAAAACGCGCCAAACGCACGCCGGAAGAAAAAACGGCCCGTAAATCGGCCAAAAGTGCCGGCCGCGCCTCCGATGCCTTGAAGGATGACCGCGCCGACAAGAAAGCCAGCCAAAAAAAATCGCTGAAGTCAGCCGCCAAGCAATTGCAAAAGGAGCTGAACAACCGCATGAACGAAGTGGTGTCCCGCATCCGCAAAGAAACGAAGGACAAGCTGAAGGAAGTGGTGAAGGAAGCCACGCGCCGCCTCGACGGCGACACGGAGCGCATGTTTGAGCAAGCCCTGCACACCATCGTGCGGCACTACGATTCGGTGTCGTCGGGCGGCACCGGCAAGGGTTCAGAAGCCGCCACCCCCGGCAAAGCCAGCCGCGGCGGCAAAAGCAAAGCACCCAGCCTGAACAAAGACGGCAGCCCGCGCAAGCCCCGCACGGCCCGTCCCGGCGACGAAGCCGGCCCCAGCGCTACCGACACCGGTGCTGCGGTGCCCGCGGCCCGCGGCGCCAAATCCGGCGCCCGCACGGCCGCTAAGACGGCCGCTTCGGCCACTGGCGCGCGCCGCGGCCCCAAGCCTGCCGCAGCCAATGCCGCGGCCTCCGGAGCCGCCCCCAAGCGTGGGCCCAAGCCCGGCACGGCGGCCACCGGCGCCCGGCGCGGCCCCAAGCCCCGGACCCAAGCCGCCCCGGCACCCGAAGCAACCGGCGTGTTGAACTCGGCCGACAGCGCCAGCACCGGCGAAGTAAGCGCGTAAGCGCCCCTCGCGCTCCGCTCCAGAAAAGCAAGGCCCGGCGACCGCAATGCGGCGGCCGGGCCTTCTTCGTGGCGTGGCCCCGGCAGTGCCCGCTGGTTCAGGGCCGACGCAGCGTGTCGCCCGTTGCGGGGTAGTTCAGGCGCTGCAGGCGGGTTTCGGGCGTGGTGGTGTTGGGGTCGTTGGAGTTCCCGTTTTCGAGGCGCTGGGCGCGGTTGATGTCCGAGGCCTGTTCGCCCAGGCGCACCCGGTTGGGCGTGGCATCGGGCACGGAAGAACCCGCGCCCACGCCGTTGTTGTAAATGGCGCGGCGGTCGGCGTCGGTGCGTACCTGCGTGGGCACCGCTGAGGGAGCAGACGTTTCGGCCGATTGCTCGGAAGCCATGCAAGCCGGCAGGGTGAGCACAACCGCCAGGGCGCACCACCGGCTTACGTTTACAACTCGGATAATCGTCATGGCCGGAATCGGATAAACCACCCGAACCCGGGCAGTCGGTTTGAAACGGACCGGGGGCCGGCGGGGTTGACGCCGGCGCCACCAAACGGATTTAGCCCGGCTTGATGCCATCCCAAAGCGCCATGCGGGATTCGAGGCACCGCAAGGCCACCTGCTGGCAATCTTGCCACCGGGTCGGGTCGTCGGCGCACAGCTCGCGCACCATTTGCTGGGCCAGGGGCGTATGCACTTCTTCGTCGAGCTGGATGTGCCGGTCGAGGTAATAAATGAGCGTGTCGAGTTGCCCGGGAAATTGGTCCCGCAACTCGCCCACCACCCGCCGGAACATCGCAGGAATCAGTTCTTCGCGCCCGAACGTGAACGCCGCCGCCACGGCGTGTGGCCGCCCCGTTTCGATAATGGCAAACGTGGTTTCCACAAATTGCCGCACCGAATCGGGCACGTGGGCGGCGTCGAGGGCGTGGGCCACCGAGCGGCCGGCCCCCACCAAGGCCAGCAGCCGCCGGATGGGCCCGGTGTCGGCCCCGCACTCTTCCATGGCCCGCAAGTACAGCTCAAAGTGGCTGGACGGCCGGCCCTCGGGGTCGAGGTCGGTTTCTTCTTCCAGCACAATTTCATTGATGAGGCGGCGCGTGGCCGCGTTGGCCGTGGGCACCCACGGCACCTGCACGCACGTCAGTTCCCGCTGCAGGGATTTGAGCAAGGACATGAAGTCCCACACGGCAAACACGTGGTGCTCCAGAAAGCGGCGGAGGTCGGGCAGCGTCCGCAGGCGATAATACAGGCCGTTGTTGAGCAGGCGGCGGCGAGCAGGCGCCAGCTCCAGCTGCAGGAACTCAATGGGGTCGGAGAGGACGGGCATGTGCATGAATAATTATTTGTAATTATTTTAATGAGTTATGTAAAAAGGGTTATCCTCAAATCTGTCTGACTTGAATCTAAACTAACGAAAAAGCTCCCCGACACGGTTTACCGGGGAGCCACACTTTGTGAATTTTCCTAGAAAAATCCCGGATGGTCTACTTTTTCTTCTCAAACACCAGCGCGTTGCCGTCCATGCAGTAGCGCTGACCAGTGGGCTTGGGGCCGTCGGTGAATAAGTGGCCGAGGTGGCCACCGCACTTGGCGCACACAATTTCGTCGCGGCTCATGCCAAAGCTGTCGTCGGAAGCCACTTTTACGCTGGTGTCGGTGGCCGGGGCGAAGAAGCTGGGCCAGCCGGTGCCCGACTCAAACTTGGCGTCGGAGGTGAAAAGCAAGTTGTGGTCGGCGGCGCAGTAGTAGGTACCGGCGGCGTGGTTGTCGTGGTACAGGCCCGTGAAGGGCCGCTCGGTGCCTTTTTCACGCAGGATTTCAAACTGGTCGGGCGTGAGGACTTTTTTCCATTCGGCCTCGGTTTTGCGCACCGGGAATTCGTCGGGCTTGCCGGTCACGGGCTTGGGCTGGAAATAGGTTTTGCCGGCGATGGGCCGGGCCGGGTGGGGCGTGTTGGCGGCCACGTCGCGCTTCTGCGAGCAGGCCGCGTTGAGGGTGAGCACCGAGACAAAAACGAACAGCAAGGAAAATCGCATGATAAAATTGGGGTTGGAGGTTAAGTGCCCAACATACGGCGTTGGCCGGCGGTTCGGTCGGCGGGGCAGACGGAAATCGGCCGGGAACCTTACGTCCCACCTAACCGATTTAAAGCGACCGGCTTGGCTGCGCCGCAGCGGGTGCGGGCCCCTGCTCCGGCCGGCCACGTGTTAATACTTGAGTACCACAAGGCTTTGCGCCATTTTCTCCGTACCTTTGCACCCGCAAAAACACAACACATGGCCCAGAACATTCGGAATATTGCCATCATCGCTCACGTTGACCACGGCAAGACCACCTTGGTGGATAAAATCATCCACGCATCCAAGATTTTCGACGCGCACCAGCACTTCGACGACCTTATCCTCGACAACAACGACCTGGAGCGGGAGCGCGGCATTACCATCGTTTCCAAGAACGTATCGGTTCGGTATAAAGACGTAAAAATCAACATTATCGACACCCCTGGTCACGCCGACTTCGGCGGGGAAGTGGAGCGGGTGTTGAAACTGGCCGACGGCGTGCTGCTGCTCGTGGACGCTTTCGAAGGCGCCATGCCGCAAACCCGTTTCGTGCTGGGCAAAGCCATCGATTTGGGGTTGAAGCCCATCGTGGTGGTGAACAAAGTGGACAAGGAGAACTGCCGCCCCGACGAGGTGCACGAGCAGGTATTCGACCTTATGTTCAACCTCGGCGCCTCGGAAGACCAGCTCGATTTCGTGACGCTGTACGGCTCCTCGAAGCAGGGCTGGATGAGCACCGACTGGAAGGTAAGAACCGACAACCTGATTCCGCTGCTCGACGCCGTGGTGGCCTCCATTCCCCCCGCGCCAACCTTGGAGGGCACGCCCCAGATGCAGATTACCTCGCTCGACTACTCGTCGTTCGTGGGCCGCATCGCCATCGGCCGCGTGCACCGCGGCACCCTGAAAGAGGGCGCCAACATGAGTCTGATGAAGTCGGACGGCAGCATCAAAAAGGTTAAAATCCGCGAACTGCACGTGTTTGAAGGCCTCGGCCGCGTGAAAGTGGCGGAAGTGAGCAGCGGCGAAATTTGCGCCGTGTCGGGCATCGAAGGCTTTGACATCGGCGACACGCTGGCCGACTTTGAGAACCCCGAGCAATTGGAGCGCATCAGCATCGACGAGCCGACGATGAACATGCTGTTCACCATCAACAACTCGCCGTTCTTCGGCAAAGAGGGCAAGTTTGTGACCTCGCGCCACTTGCGCGACCGTTTGTTCAAGGAGACTGAAAAGAACCTTGCTCTGCGCGTGGAAGCCACCGACAAAGAGGACACCTTCCTCGTGTTCGGCCGCGGCATTCTGCACTTGTCGGTGCTGATTGAGACCATGCGCCGCGAAGGCTACGAGTTGCAGGTGGGCCAGCCCCAGGTGCTGTTCAAGGAGGATGAGCACGGCAAGCGCACCGAGCCCATCGAGTTACTCGTGGTGGACGTGCCCGAGGAATCGGCCGGCAAGGTGATTGAGCTGGTGAGCATGCGCAAAGGCGAAATGACCATCATGGAGCCCAAGGGCGACTTGCAGCATTTGGAGTTCACCATCCCGAGCCGCGGCCTGATTGGCCTGCGCAACAACGTGCTGACCGCCACCGGCGGCGAAGCCATCATGAACCACCGCTTCGTGGACTACGAAGAGCACAAGGGCCACATCCCCGGTCGGATTGCGGGTTCGCTGATTTCGTTGGAGACCGGGGCCGGCACCGCTTATACGATTGACAAGCTGCAGGACCGCGGCTCATTCTTCGTGGACCCGGGCGAGGAAGTGTACGGCGGCCAGGTTATCGGCGAGCATACCCGCCCCAACGACTTGACCATCAACATTCAGAAAGGCAAGAAGCTGACCAACATGCGCGCGTCGGGCACGGACGACAACGCCAAGATTGTGCCCAAGCGCCAGTTCTCGCTGGAAGAAGCCATGGAATACATCCAGAAGGACGAGTACCTGGAAGTGACGCCGAAGTCGATTCGGATGCGCAAGATTTTGCTCGACGAAAACGAGCGGCTGCGCTACGCCAAGCAGGCCGACTAACCCCCTGCTTTCTGCTGATTGGTTTTGGAAAGGGCGCGGCTTTGGTCGCGTCCTTTTTTATTTTCAAAATTATCTTTCCGCTTCCGCTATGAACTACGTCTCTATTAATCATTTCGTCCGAATTTTCACTCGCTTTGAGGCCGCAGCTACGCAGCGCGTAAGCGAACGGCTGGCCCTGGTACTGCAAGACCCGAGGGCTTATCAGCAGCAATTTGCCGAGGAGTTAGCAGAACGCGGCATCGTGACGGAACTGCCGGCGCAGGAGCTGCGCGACCTGGCCCTCATCGACGCCTTGCTGGCCGAAGACCTGGCCTGGGAAAGCGACTGGAGCGACACGACCGCCGACATTGCGGAGGCCATCAACGACATCCTGGCGAAGCAGGGGCAGCCGCGAATGCTGGCGCTGGCCGCCCTGGGCCAGCGCGGCCAGCCCGGCCCCGAGCAGCTCGACGCCGTGCAGGACGCGCTGGAGCCGCTGGGCCTGGCGCTGGTGCTGTTCGCGCTCGACAGCGACTCCTTTCCACTGGGCGTGGCGGCCGAGACGCAGGTGGGGGAAACGCGTCGGCTCGCGGCCGAGATGGGCTTCACCCTCACGGTTTACTGAAAGTGACCGCGCCGCGCCCGTGGTCGCCGGAGGCGCCGGGGCCATACACAACCACCACGGAGCTTTGCACCGGCAAGGTGCTCGAAGAATAGTACCGCACCACGTTCGGCATTCGCCCGTCCAAATTTGAAAAAGACAAAGGGTTTTCGCTGAAAGGCAAAGCCCGCGGGCTCAAGGGCGTGTAGCAACCGCCACGATTTGGGCCCGCTGGCCACGGCGGTGAACAGGGCAGCAATTGACGTTGCTGAAAGCAATGCGCTGCAAGCCACCGCCCCCGGCCTACAAAGCGCCACTGCATAACTGAAAACGAACAAACTCAAGCAAGTCCCACTCCTACCGCCGTTGCCGCACGGCTTCAAACGTGAGCACGGCGGTGGCCACGCTCACGTTGAGCGAGTCGATGCGGCCGCGCATGGGGATGATGATGGTTTCGTCGCAGGCGGCGCGCATGTGGGGCGTCAGGCCGTCAGCTTCGGTGCCCATGACCAGCGCGGTGGGGCCGCGGAAGTCGTGCTCCGAGTAGTTTTTAGATTCTGGAGCCAGGGCCGCCGCGTAGCTGCGGATGCCCTTTTCTTTCAGGAATGCCAGGATATCGGCCACCGGCGCGGCCACCGTGGGCACGGTGAACACGCAGCCAATGCTGGCCCGGATGACGTTGGGGTTGAACAAGTCGGTGCGCGGGTCGCCGATGAGCACAGCGTCGACCGGGGCGGCGTCGGCGGTGCGGAGGATGGCGCCGAGGTTGCCGGGCTTCTCCACGGCTTCGAGCACGATGAGGAGCGGGTTGGCCGGCAGGCGCAGGTCGGCCAGGGTGCGGGTGGGGGTGCGCAGCACGGCCAGCAGGCCGTCGGAGCCCTCGCGGTAGGCCACTTTCTCGAAGACCGGGCGGGTAACTTCAAACCATTCGGGGGCCGTGCTGGCATCAGCAAACAGGTTTTGCAGGTCGGCTAAGCCCTTTTCGCCAGCCAGCTCGGGGCAGGTGTAAATGGCGGCCACGGCCACGCCGGCTTCCACGGCAATAGTGAGCTCGCGCAGGCCCTCCACCAGCGTGAGGCCGAGGGCGCGGCGCTCGGCAGACTTCTGCTGCAGTTTCAGCAGCTGCTTGATGCGCGGGTTTTGGGGGCTGCTGAGGCGGTCGGCGGGGGCAAAGGGCATGGGCCCAAAGATACCGGCGCCGGGCGCCGCTTGGCCCGCCCGCCCCGGGCGTGGGGCGCACCGTTACCTTCGCCAGCAATGAAATCGAAAATCGACCCGAAAATCATCGTCGGCTTTGTGTTGGCCGTGGCCGTGCTGCTGCTCACGGCGGCGGCTTCGTTCTGGAGCATTCAGGGACTGAAAGTGCAAACCGAGCGCGTGGAGCATACCTACCAAGTGTTGCAGGAAGCCGAAACCATCACGGCCGTGCTCAAGGACGCGCAGGCCGGCACCCGCGGCTACCTGCTCACCGGCGACACCGTGTACCTGCGCCCCTACAGCATAGCCACCGGCCAGCTGCCCGCGGCCCTGGCGCGCGTGCAGTCCCTCACGGTGGACAACCCCGACCAGCGCGCGCGCCTCGACTCGCTGCGCCTGCTGGTGGAGCAGGAATTCCGCATTCTGCGGCCGCTCACCGAAATTAAAAAGTCCATGAGCCACGCCGCCATGCAGACTTTGCTCGACACCGACCGCCAGACCTTGCGGCAGGTGCGCATCCTGTATGCCCGCATCAAGGGCAGCGAAATGGCGCTGCTGGCCCAGCGCAGCGCCTTGCAGGACGTGTTCGAGAAAGCCACGCCCATCGTGGTGCTGGGGTCGGCGATACTGGCCGTGCTGATTGTGGTGTGGCTGGTGCAAAAAACTGTGCAAGAGCTAGCCGACAACCGCCGCCTGCAGGGCGAACTGACCGGCATCAACGCCGAAGTAAGCCGGCGCATTGCCCAGATTCGGGCGCTGGCCGAACAGGTTGTGCAAGGCGACTACACCGTGAAGATTACCGATGCCGAGGAGGACAACCTGGGCGGACTGGCCATTTCGCTCAACCGCATGACGCAAACCCTGGACGCCAGTTTCAGCGCCCTGCAAAAGCGCAACCACGAGCTTGACCAGTTTGCCTACGTAACCTCGCACGACCTGAAAGCGCCCCTGCGCGGCGTGGGCACCATCGTGAAGTGGATAGAAGACGAGCTGGCCGCCGAGCTCTCGCCCCAGCTGCGCACCTACCTCGACCAGATAAAGGGCCGCCTCAGCCGCCTCGAAGACCTAATCAACGGCTTGCTGGCTTACGCCCGGGTGGGCCGCGCCGCCCAAACCACCGAAACCGTGGACGTGGGGCAGTTGCTGCGCGAAGTGGCCGAGCTGGTGGTGCCGCCCGACTTCCGCCTCACGCTCGGCCCCGCCTTGCCCACCTTCGGCACCGACCGGCTGGGCCTGCAGCAGGTGTTCACCAACCTGCTTTCGAACGCCGTGAAATACCACCAACGCGGCGCCGGCCACCTCGGCGTGAGCTGCCGCGAGGCGGGCCGGTTCTACGAGTTTCGGGTGCAGGACGACGGCCCGGGCATTGCCGCGGAATACCACCAGAAGGTTTTTCTGCTCTTCCAAACCCTGCGCGACCGCCACACCGCCGAAAGCACGGGCATTGGCCTGAGCATCGTGCAGAAAATCATCGACGAACACCAGGGCACCATCCGGATAGAATCGGCGCCGGGGCAGGGCGCCGGATTTATCTTTACCTGGCCGAAATAAACCCGGTTTTCAAAACCCCGTCTGACTTATTTTCGGCGTACCTGCGTTGCTGATTTCACCATGAGTCCGCCTGGCCTTATGCTCATCCCCCCTTCTATGCGTTCGGTTTTACTGGTCGAAGACGATATTTTTGACACGATGACGGCGGAGAAGTCCTTCGCCAAGTTCAGCGTGCCCCACCAATTGCACACGGCGTTCAACGGCGAGGAAGCCCTTGACTTGCTGCTGGGCCGCAACGGCGCCGAGGCCATCCGGCCCCTGCCCGAAGTCATTCTGCTGGACCTGAACATGCCCCGCATGAACGGGCACGAATTCCTGACCGAGCTGCGCGCCAATCCCGAATTTCAGGACATTCCGGTGTTCATCACCACCACTTCGGGCATGGACGTGGACCGGTTGAAAGCCGAAGACCTGGGCGTGAGCGGCTACATTCTCAAGCCCCTGGACTTCGAGAGCGGCACCGACCTTTCCGACAGCCTGAGCCTGCTGGAGCGGCTGCTGAAATAGGGCGGGCCCATTCACTGGAACTTCACGGTTGCGGGCCGGAATTTACCCCCGCAACCCGTGGTTTGCGGGAGTGTCCCGCACCTGCGAGGAGTTTTCCAGCCACCGGATTGCTTATTTGCCGGGCCGTGGTACCTTGGTTGGCTACCCGTTAGGTCCATCTTCTCCGACTCATGAAAATTCAACTGTTTTTTTCCGCATTGGTGCTGAGCCTCGGCGCAGGGCAGGCAGCCCACGCCCAAGGCGATGCCCCGCGCCAGTTGGGCGGGGCCCCTGCCCTGCCCACACCGGTGCGCCCCCGCCCGGCGCCGGCGCCGCGCCAGCTGGGCACCGTGCCCGCCGTGCCCGCCGACAGCACCAGCCGGGCGGCGGCCGCCGCGCCGGGCCCGGCTCCGGCGCCCGCCCCGGCCGCCGTGTACGCCCCCACTCCGGCCGGCCAGTTGCCGGGCGCCAACTCGCGCCCCACGCGGTTTCAGGTGGGCCTCAAAAACGGCATGGTGTACAACGCCACCGACGTGGAAATAAAAAATCCGTTGTTCGGCCGTTCTTACCTGCTGCTGGACTGGCAGCGCAAGTTTGAGGTTTCCGAAGTCGGCTTTTACGAGGACGAATCCGGTCATTACGTGCGGACTACGCTGCCGGGGTCCTCGCGCGAAACCACGCTGCGACGCGACAAAACCGGCCGCATTAGCCTGTATTCCATCACCACCACGCAGTACAACTCCAGCCCGGGCGGGTTTGGCTATCCGAGCTACGGGGGGTACGGCGGCTATGGGGGCTACGGCGGCTACGGCATGGGGGGCAGCCCGTACGGCGGGTATCGCACCGTCAAAACCGAGTATTTTTCGAAAGACAACGGCCCGGTGCAAAGCATGACCCCGCGCAACCTCATGCTGGCCACGTCCGACAACGCCGGCGCCCAGCAACTGCTGGCCGAGTCGCGCCGCTACCAGCGGGCCACGCTGGCGAGCTACGTGGTGGGCGGCGGCCTGCTGCTGGGCGGCTTGCTGCAGTCGCTGCGGCCGGGCGAAAACAGCGGCGGCATCTCGCCGCTGGTGTACGCCGCCATACCGGTGCTCATTGTGCCCCTGGTGCTGCAAGGCAAACAAGCCGAAAACCAACGCCAAGCCATTGCCTTGTATAACGCGGGCCGCTGACGCTTTGCTGAACGAGGAACGAGAAAATTCGGCCCCGACGACCGGTTCTTCATTGCTCTTTTTTGTCAAGCGAAGCGGCGGGCAACCCCAGGCAGGCTTCTCTGCGTAGGCGCAGCATGAAACCTCCGGCCGCGCCAGGCACCCGCCGATGCCCACCCCGATTTGATGGCGCTACGGGCCAAGGCCCTGCTGGTGCACGCCCGGCTGTGCGCCGAATACGGCGCGCCGTTCCCCTTCTTCAGCACCAAAGACCCGCTGAGCGAGCTGGTGAGTGCCCTGCTCTCGCACCGCACCAAAAACGCCGACTCGCACCGCGCCTACCAGGAGCTGCGGGCCACGTTCCCGACCTGGGAGGCCGTGCGCGACGCCCCCACCGAAGCCGTGCAGCACGCCCTGCGCGCCTGCACCTGGCCCGAGCAAAAGGCGCCGCGCATCCAGGCCGTGCTGCGCGAAATCAGCCAGCGCTGCGGCACCGACGCGCCGTGCGCCCTCGATTTTTTGGCCGACATGCCCGTGCCCGATGCCCGCGCCTGGCTGGAGAGCCTCGGCGGCGTAGGGCCCAAAACCAGCGCCGCCACGCTCCTCTTCAGCAACTTGCGCATTCCGGCCATGCCCGTCGACAGCCATCACCACCGCGTGGCCCAGCGCCTGGAATTGATTGGGCCCAAAGTGGGGGAGGCGGCCGCGCACAAGCTGCTGAAGGCGCTGCTGCCCCCCGGCTGGGATGCCCAGCAAGTCTACGACCACCATAAGGCCTTCATGTACCACGGCCAGAAGTGCTGCTACTTCCATACGCCCGCCCGCGGCCGTTGCGTGGTGCTGGACCAGTGCCCGTTCGGGCAAGCGCGGGTCAATGGATAGGGGTTATCGGCTGTCAATTGTTCGTTATCAGGCTACAACACTCGCCTGAAACTGGCAACCAACAATTGACAACGAAAAGAGCTATGGTTTTCCACCTGCAGGCCGAACCCAATGCGCACAAAAAAAAGTTGCTGCCCGGCAGAAGTATTTGGGGTGAATAGAAGCAGGGTGGTGCTGCGCAGCGGCTACACCGCACCCCTCAAAAAAGCAGAAGTGCTGGGCGTGGGTGAAGCCACCGGGCTGGGCGCCGCCAATTAGCGCCAATTGCTTACCTTTCAACGGATAATTCCGCCGCTTATGCTTCTTACTGCCCGCGATTTGCGCTACCTGCTGGCTTACACCCTGCCGGCCACGGCCCTGATTGGCCTGCGCCTGGGCGGCGCCTGGACCTGGCTCACGCTGGGCTACGTGTTCGGGCTGGTGCCGCTGCTGGAGTGGTGGATGCGGCCCGCTCCGGGCACGCCCGAAGTACCGGCCGCCTCCGATGCGCGCCGTCACTCATTCTTCGACGGCCTGCTCTACCTCAATGCACCGCTGCTGCTGGGGCTGCTGGGCTACTTTTTGGTGCGCATCCGCAGCGGGGCTTTCGGGCCGGCCGAAACCGCCGGGGCGGTGCTGGCGGTGGGCATTTCCATTGGGGCGCTGGGCATCAACGTGGCGCACGAGCTGGGCCACCGCGCCCGCCCCGCCGAGCAGCGCCTGGCCCAGCTGCTGCTGCTGAGCAGCCTGTATCTGCATTTTTTTATCGAGCACAACCGCGGCCACCACCGCCACGTGGCCACGCCGCTGGACCCCGCCACCTCGCGCCTGCACGAGCCTTTCTGGGCGTTTCTGCCGCGGGCGCTGGCCGGCGAGTACCGCTCGGCCTGGCACCTGGAAGCCGAACGGCTGCGCCGGGCCGGCCGGACGCGGTGGTCGGCGGGCAACCAGATGCTGCAGTTTCAGGTGGCCCACGCGGCGGCGCTGACGGCCGTGGGGCTGGGCTTTGGCGGGGCCGCGCTGCTGGCCTGGCTGGGCGCGGTGGCCGTGGGCATGGTGTTGTTTCAGCTGGTGAACTACGTGGAGCACTACGGCCTGCTGCGCCGCCGCGCGGCCTCCGGCGCCTACGAGCGGGTGCAGCCCCACCACTCCTGGAACTCGGAGCACCCGCTGGGCCGCATCCTGCTCTACGAACTCACGCGCCATTCCGACCACCACTACCAAGCCGCCCGGCCCTACCACGCCCTGCGCTTCCAGCCCGCCAGCCCCCAAATGCCCACCGGCTACCCTGGCATGATGCTGCTGGCCACGGTGCCCCCGCTCTGGTTCCGGGTGATGAACAAGCGCGTACCCGTTGTCAGTTAACAGTTGGATGCCTATTTTCCGCGCTTCCAGCGGTAATACTTCCGGTACCAGGGCGAGGTTTTTTTGAAGAGGCTGCTGGTTGTTTCGTTCGGGAACATGTTTACCCGAAACACCTGCATACGGTCGTCCTCGAGGTGCAAGCCGCCGGTGTCGGTGGCCACGCCCAGCGCGAACCCGGCTTCGCGCACCGCAGCTTTCACGGCGGCATTGCAGTCGCCGTAGGGGTAGGCAAAGCTCACTATTTCGGTTTGCAGAGCGGTTTCCAGCGACGCTTTGCTGCGCTGAATTTCTGCGGCGGCTTCGGCAATGGGCAAGGTGGTGAGGCGCGGGTGCGCCATGGTGTGGGCCCCGATTTCCCAGCCGGCGGCCACGAAGGCCTGCTTTTGCGGAAGGTCCATGATGTCGGAGCGGGGCTCGGTGGGGTCCGGGTCGGCGTCCCATTTGTTGTAGCGCACGTCGAAATCGCCCAGTAAATACAGCACGCCCCGGTAGCCGTACTGCTGCATCAGGGGCAGCAGGTTGGTGTAGTTGTCAGTGTAGCCGTCGTCAAACGTGAGCACGATGGGCCGGCGCGGGAAATCGGCCAGGGGCAGCGCGCCGCTCGCATACCGCAGGTAATCGGCGAAGGTGATGGGCGTTAGCCGCTGCTTTTTGAAGTAGGCCAAGTGCGCGGCAAAATGCTCCTTCGTCACGTAAATCTGGTGCTTGGTGGCCAGGGGCGCGTCCGGAATCTTGTGGTACATCAGCACTGGCATAAACCCCGGCGCGGCCTGGCGCATGCGGGCCGCCCGGTACACCTCCAGCACCCGCGCGGCCACGTGGGCCAGCCCGTACTGCGCCCGTACCCGCTGCTGCATGGCCCGCGGCACCGGCTGCGGCGCCTGCAAAAAAGCCTGCGCATCGGCCAGCACGGCCGCAAAATCGACCGCCGACGCAGCCAGTTGGGCCGAGATATCGCCGTAGTTGGAAGCGGCCGCCGCCGCGTAGGTCGCCTCCGTGACGAGGCCGGCGTAGCTGGCTTCGCCCAGCGCCAGCACCGGCCGGCCCGCGCCCAGGGCCTCGATGGCCACCCGCCCGGCCCCGATGACCAGCGCCGTGCGCGCCAGCCAGCCGGGCACGTCGTCGGTGAAACCGACCACCTCCACCCGCTCCCCAAAATCAGCTTGTAGCCGGGCCAACGCCGCTTTGCCCGCGGCCGGCAGGTGCGCCAGCTCCCCGCCGATGAGCGCTACCCGCAGCTGCGGAAACGCGCGCAGCAGCGCCGGGAATACCGCTTGCAGCAGCGCGGCCGCCCGTTCGCCCTTGCCCCCGTTGAAGCGGCCGATAAACGCAAGCCGAAGGGGCGTGCTCAATGAGGAATGAGGAATGAGGAATGAGGAATTGTTTACGCCGTCTCCCAATTCTTCATTGAGCAAAGCGTAAAAGGCTACCCCGTTGGGGATTTCCACGATTTTGGCAGCATCCATCTTCACTTCCGCGACCAGATGCGTCCGCAGGTTACCGCAGATGGCGATGACTTTATCGCCGTACACATTCACCAGCGACTTGGCCGTGTGCAGGTGCTGACGGCCGTGCACGGTGCTCACCAGCGGCACTTTCAGGCCGCGCAAGGCGAAGTAGCTCACCCAGCTGGCCGCCCGCGAGTGGGCGTGCACCACGTCGATGCGTTCCGTTTTCACCAGTTGGCGAATGAGCCGGATGTTGCGCAGGCGCTGGCCGTAGCGCCGGTCGCTTATGGGCACCTGCCGCTGCGTGGCGCCGGTGGGCAAATGCGCGGCATCCGACACCATCCAGACGGCGTGGCCCTGGGCGCGGTGCGCCTCGGCCAGCTGCACGGCGTAGGCCACCGAGCCCGCAAAAAACTCAGCCGACAGAACGTGGAGAATGCGCATGGGGCAAAGGTATTGCCTTCCCGAAGGCAACAATCCGGAACGGTCAAGCTGGCCGGTTCTGATTAGGCCGCATAATCCCTCTACCCCTGCGCGCGGCCGGCCACGTTGTCCATGTACTTCTGGCCGTTGCCGGTGTTGAGGAGCAGGATTTTTTCGTCGCGGTGCAGCCAACCCGTGTTCAGCAGCTGGCGGGCGGCGGTCCACACGGCGCCGCCTTCGGGGGCCACAAACAGGCCTTCCTGCTGGCCCAGGTCGCGCATGCCGGCCAACATCCCCTCTTCGCTCACGGCCGCCACGGTGCCGTTGGATTCGCGCAGCACGCGCAGCATCAGGGCTTCGCCCAAAGGGTGAGGCACGGCCAAGCCGTTGGCCAGGGTGGCGCGGCCGTGGTAGGCGTGGCAGTTGGCCTGGCGGCCTTCGTAGGTTTCGAGCAGGGGGCAGCAGTTTTCGGCTTGCACGGCCACCATGCGCGGCAGTTGGGTTTCGGGCGCCAGCCAGCCCAGGGCCTTCATCTCCTGGAAAGCTTTCCAGATGCCGATGAGGCCCGTGCCGCCGCCGGCGGGGTAGAGCAGCACGTCTGGCAGCGTCCAGTTCAATTGCTCGGCAATTTCGTAGCCCATGGTTTTCTTGCCTTCGAGGCGGTAGGGCTCCTTGAGGGTCGAGATGTCGAGCAGCGCGCCGGCGGCGTTGCGCTGCCGCACGCGGGCCCCGCAGTCGCTGATGAGGCCGTCGACGAGCTCTACCTCAGCGCCGTACCAGTAGCATTCCTCCTTGAAGGCCTGCGGGGTGTGGCGGGGCATCACCACCACGGCCCGCAGCCCGGCGCGGGCGCAGTAGGCGGCCAGGGCTACCCCGGCGTTGCCGGCCGTGGGGATGATGCAGCCATCCACCCCCAATTCTTTGGCTTTGGAAACGGCCATGCTAAGGCCGCGCGCTTTAAACGAACCGGTGGGATTTTGGCCTTCGTCCTTCAGCAGAAGGGAGGACAGCTCGTGGCGCGCGGCCAGGCGCGGCAGGTTCAGCATGGGGGTCATGCCTTCGCCCAGGGTAACGCGGTTTTCGTCGTGCAATAGGGGCAGCAGGGCCCCGTAGCGCCACATCGAGGAATCGGCCCGGTCGATGACGTCGCGGCCCAAAGGGCCGTGCAGGTCGTAGTCGGCCACCAACGGGAGGCTGCAGCAGGCCGATACGCGCTGCAGGTCGAAGGCCGAATATTCGGCTCCGCAGGCCGAGCAGTGCAGCGCGGCCAACCGCGAGAGGGATTCAGAGGCTACCAGTTTCATGGGGCAAAGTACGGGACGCCCACTGCCACGGTATGCCTATTTGGGATGGGATTTTGGAATAGGCTATGCCTTATCGGCATAGTAACGCTTCGTGAACTGCAGGAAGTCTTTGTAGGGCGCGTTATTCTCGGTGCCTTTGCGCTGGATGAAATTGAATTGCCGCTGCAGCAGAAAATCCTTGATTTTGACCTCCGAAAACTCGCCCGAAGCCAGCTCCTTCACCACCGCCTGCCGGGGCAGGAAGGCCAGGCAGGTGTCCACGCGCACGAAGTTTTTGAGGGCTTCGGTGCCGCCCAGGCGCACGCGCACCGGCAGGGCGGCCAGCTTGATGCGGTGCCGGGCCAGGGCTTCTTCGAGCACGGCCAGGGTGCCGGAGCCGGCCTCGCGCAGGGCCAGCGGCGTGGTGAGCAGGTCGTGCACCTCCAGGGTGCGACGCTCGAGCGGGTTGTGGGCGGCGCACACGGCCACCACGTCGTCGGTGAGCAGGGGCGTGTAGGTCACGTTGCTCACTTTGTGGATGCCCTCGATGATGCCCAACTCGATTTCATGGTCGAGCAGGGCACGTAGGATGTTGTCGGAGTTGCGGTTTTTGAGGCTGAGCTGGCGGTTGGGGTGCAGCCGCAGGTAGGCCGACACCACGGGCGGCAGCACGTAGAGCGAAATGGTGGTGCTGGCCCCGATGATGAGGTGCAGGCTGGGGGCAAACTCGGTGCTCAGCTCGCTCATTTCCTGGTGCAGCTCCTGCTGCAGCTGCTTGGCTTGCAGCAGCTTCTGGTAGAGCTTGAGGCCGGCCGGGGTGAGCTGGATGCTGCTGCCGAGGCGCTCGAACAGGCCGGTTTTGTAGTGCTCTTCCAGGGCCTTGACCTGCTTGCTCACGGCCGACTGGCTGATGAACAGCGCTTGGCTGGCCTTGGTGAAGCTCAGGCGCTGGGCTACTTCGAGGAAAACTTCGTGCGGGTGCGAAAGCATGGGCAAAGATGCACCCGTCCGGATGCCGCCCGCCTAGCGCACCCCCTCCCAGGCCCGCAGCTCGGCGGCGTGGGGGTTGGTTTGCACGTGCCAGGTGTCGCCGATGAGCATAGTTTTTCGTTCGCCCGGGGCGTAAGCGGCCCAGCCGGGGTCGCCGGTTTTGGCGAAGGCCACCCAGGCGGCCTGCATGCGGGCGGCCAGCGCGGCCGACGCGCCGGCGGGGCCCAGCATGCCGCGGGGGCCCGTGGCGACGGCCCGGTTGTTAAACACGAGCGGCAGCTCCAGCCCGTGGTACGCGCCGTAGGTGCCGCCCACCGCCGACGACTGCCAGCCGAACTCATACATGAACGTGTGGCCGGGCTGCCGGGCGTGGGCGTCGGCCAGCCGCACCGAGGGCACCTGAAACTGGTAAGCGGTGGCGATGGCGGAAAGCAGCTCGCCCCGGCTCTTTTCGGGATACACCCGCTTGTACACGGCCGTGAGCGCCGCCGGGGCGGGGTGCACCCGCTTCACGGCCAGGTTCAGCAGGAAGTCGAACTTGATTTTCTTTAACAGCCCGGTCGGAATCAGAAAATAATTGGCCTCGTCGGAGTTGTAGCCCACGAGCACGTCCACGGCGCGGCTGGCCCCGTCGCGCAGGCCGGCCAGCGGCAGGGCGGGCACCAGGTCGCCGTCAATCACCGGGAAATACAGCACCTGCCCCCCGCCCGGGTCGGCGTATTCGTCGGTTTCGAGCTTGACCATTTTGGGCGTAACCCGCCGCTGGGCGGCCAGCAGCTGCTCGGGGGTGAAGCGGCGGTAGGCGGCGGCGGTGTTTTCGATTTTCAGCACTTGGGCATACCGGGCCGCGATGCGGTCGGCCTGCTCGCCGCTGAGCACGGCCTGGCCCGAGCCGCTCATCACGATGGCCCGCCGGAACAGCCCCGTGGCGGCCGGGCAGGCCAGCAGCGCGGCCACGCTCATGCCCCCCGCCGACTCGCCAAACAGCGTGACGCGGGCCGGGTCGCCGCCGAAACGGGCCGCATTGGCCCGCACCCAGCGCAGGGCGGCCAGCTGGTCGCGGAGGCCCAAGTTGGAGGGCACGCCGTTGATTTTCAGGAATCACTCGATGCCCATCCGATAGTTGAGCGTGATTAACACCACGCCTTGCTTGGCAAACTGGGTGCCGTCGAACAAGGGCACGTTGCTGGTCCCTACCACGAACGCGCCGCCGTGGAGGTACACCATCACCGGGCGGAGCGGGCCGGCCACGGCGGGCGTCCAGATGCTGGTGGTCAGGTAGTCGTCGCCCTTCACCCAGCCCGGGCCGAAGACGGGGTAGTCGTTCATCGGCCCGGCGGACGGGCGCGAAAACGGGGCCGTGGGCCCGGCCCGCCGGGCATCGCGCACGCCCGGCCAGGGCTGGTGCGGGGCGGGCGCGGCAAACCGGAGCGCCCCCACCGGCGGGCCGGCGTAGGGGATGCTCCGAAACACGACCACGCCCGGCTGTTGCTGGCCGCGCACCTGGCCGGCTTCGGTGCGAACCATCACCGACCCGGACGGTTGTGCAACGGCCGCAAAGCGCCCGAGCAGCAGGGCCGCGCCAAAGCAAAAAACAGCTGGTATTTGCATGGCGGGGCGAGACGAAATGGCGAGGAACCGGCGGGCAGCTAGATTTTTGCGCCCAAAAAAGCTGTGAACCGCAAAACTACAGCGGCGGGCGCCACTGCGGTGCTTGTGGCCCCCGCGCCGAAACCACCAGGCTGTCGCCGGTCGGACGGCGTGCTACGCTTCGATTTCGACCAACCCCGCCGGCACAAAGTTGCCCACGGCCTCGGAGCGCGGGATTTCGACCGTGAACGTGCTGCCTTCGCCCACGGTGCTTTCGACCGCAATGGTGCCGTGGTGCCACTCCACAATGGTTTTGCACAGGGCCAGGCCCAGGCCGGTGGTGGCCTCGCCACGCAGCCCCGGCCGCCGGGCCTTGGTGAACCGTTCGAACAGGTAAGGCAGCATGGTCGCGGGGATGCCAATGCCTTTATCGACCACGTGGATGCGCACGCAGCCCGGGCCCGGCTCGATGTGGACGGCCACGCGGCCTTCGTCGGGCGTAAACTTGAACGCATTCCCCACCAAGTTGATGAGCACCTGGGTGAACTTGTTCACGTCCAGGTTCGCGTAAATCGGCTCGGCGGGCAGCGAGTAGGTGAACTGGTGGCCCATCAGCCGCTGCCCGATTTGGAGCTGGTCGAGCGGCACGCGCAGAATGGCGCCCACGTCCACCCGGTTCACCTTGAGGTCGGAGTTGGCCGAGGTCAGAAATTCGAGGTTGATGAGTTCGCGAATCATCTTCACGCTGTCGCGGCTGGTGCTTTCGAGCACGCTCAACAGCTCGGGGATGCGGCTTTCGGCGGGGGCCACCACCTCTTCGTGCAGGAATTCGGCAATTTGCTGCACCATGATGAAGGCCCCGCTCAGGTCGTGGGAGAGGATTTCGAGCGTGGCGTTTTTGCGGCTGTTGAATAGGTCGGCGTTTTCCTGGTAGCGCTTCATCACGCTCACGTCGCGCAGGGTGCCCCCCAGCAGCACGCGGCCCGCGCCGTCCCGCTGGTAAGACGGGGTGAGGCAGAACCATTGGTCGGGCTGGCCGGGGCTGAGCAGGCGAACTTCTACCTCGTCGGTCATTTGGCCCTGCACCCACTTTTCCCAGTAGTGGGCCACGTAGGCTAGGTCGTCGGGGTGCAGGCGCTGGAGCAGCCCCGGCACCTCCTCGTTGGCCTGGTTCCGGGTGCCGTGCAGCACCCGCTCGTACGCGGCGTTCACAAACACGAGGCGGCGGCCGGCCAGGTCGTACACGAATTGCACGTGGGCGCTGGCTTTCGACTGGCTCAGAAAAAAGGAGGCGAAATCAGACATTAGAAAAATATTGACAATCAAGCAAGTATAAGCGTTTTACACGCCGGATTACTGCATACGAGTGCGGCAGAATTGTGGGCACCCGCCGCGGTCACTGCGCTTGGCAGCCCGAAAAACCGCGCGGGGCCGGTTGCGCGGGTGGACGGCGACGGCAGCCCTCGCCCGGCCCGGTTTCGGCGCCGCCCCGACGGGGCGCCTTCGGCCCGAATCGGCAAAAAAATAGGCGCAGCCATATAGGCGGTATTTGTTATTACCTTCCGGCCGGCTTTCCCCCACTCCCCCATTCCAATGCTGGCCCGTTACCGCTTTTTGCCCCTGCTGCTCGTGCTGCTGGCGGCTGCCTCGTGCTCGAAAAAAACCGCCCAGGAGCAAGCCGCTCAGGAGCAGACCGACGGCGACGAAATCGACCCCTACGCCAACCTGGTGTTCACGTTTGACGATGCGGTGGTCGACGCCGGCAAAGTCAACCAGTGGGACACCACGCAGTTTGTCCGGTTTTCGCCGGCCGTGCCGGGCAAGTTTAAGTGGACCAGCGCGCACGAGCTCACGTTTTCGCCGCTGAGCCCGTTCCGGCCCAGCACGATTTTCCGGGCGGCGCTGCGGCCCGAGAGCCTGCCCAGCGGCAAGCAGCAGCTGGCCCTGAACCGGCGGGCGTTTCACACGCCGTATTTGCGGATGGCGGCGCCGCAGGTGTTCTACGGGGCCTCGAAGCGGGCGGTGGGCACGGCCGAGCTGGCCGCCAATCTCGTGTTCAACTACCCCGTGCGGCCCGCCGACGTGCGCCCCCGCCTGCGCGTGACCCAAGACGGCAAGCCGGTGGCCGTGGAAATCAACACGGCCGAGCCCGACCAGACGCTGGGCGTCACCTTCAAACAGGAGGTGCGGGCCGGCTCGCCGCTGCAGATTGACATTGCCCCCGGCCTGCGCCCGGCCGGCGGCACCGAAGCCACCACGGCCACCCTCACCGCCCAGGCCGACGTGCCCGACCAGCAAACCCTGCAAGTGCGCGAGCTGACCGGCGCGCTGCTCAATGGCCAGCCCGTGGTGACGGTGCTCACCAACCAGCCCGTGGCCGCGCCCGACATCGAGCCCAACCTGAAAGTGACGCCCAAGGTGGCCTTTTCGGTCGAAACCGTGGAAAGCGGCTTCGTGCTCAAGGGCGGGTTCGAGGTGGGCAAATCCTATCAGATTACGCTGGCGCCGGGCACGCGCGGCGTGCTGGGCGGCGTGCTGGCCGAGAAGTTCAGCCAGGCCGTTTCCTTCGCGGCCGAGCGGCCGAGCCTGGATTTTTCGTCCGGCGACAAGGCCCTGTACCTCGACGCGCTGGGCACCCGCAACCTGGGTTTGCGCATCAACCAAGTGCAGAAGGTGAAGGTGACCATCGCCAAGGTCTACGCCAACAACATCCAGCAGCTGCTGCGCGGCGAAAAAGCCTACGGCTACCCCGACCGCGACGAGGACGAGCCCCAGGAACCCAATACCGACGAGGATGGTGAGTACGTGGACCACAGCTTCCGCTACTACGACACCGAGAGCATCGGCAACGTGCTGTCGGAGCGCACCATTTCCGTCGATGGGCTGCCCAAGGAAGGGGGATTGCGCCTGCTTAATCTCAACCTGAAAGACCTGGAATTTCAGGGGCCGATGAAGGGCCTGTACGTCATTCGGGTGCAGGACACCGAGCGGCAGTGGCTGCAGGTGAGCAAGCTGGTGGCGGTGACGGACCTGGGCCTGATTGTGAAGCAGGGCGCGACGGGCGGCACGGTGGTGTTCGCCAATTCCATCCGCACGGCCGAGCCGCTGGCGGGCGTCACGGTGAACCTGGTGAGCTCGAATAATCAGGTGATTGGCACGACGACCACGGATAAGTCGGGCGTGGCGCAGTTCGACTCAGCGGCGAGCATGAAGCGCTTCACGCTGGGCATGATTACGGCGGTGAAAGAGGCTGACTTTTCCTTTCTCGATTTAACCAAAAGCCGGGTCGAAACCTCGCGCTTTGAAGTGGGCGGGCTGACCTCGAACGCGGCGCATTACCAGGCGTTTCTGTACGGCGACCGCAACCTATACCGGCCCGGCGACACGGTGCGAACCAACACCGTCATCCGCACCGAGGACTGGAAAAACCCGCCGCCGGGCCTGCCCCTGAAAATCCGCCTGCTGCTGCCCAGCGGCAAGGAATACAGCAGCTTGCAGCAGAAACTAAGCGCGGCGGGCAGCTTCGAAAGCCGCTTCATTCTGCCGCCCACCATCATGACGGGCCTCTACACGCTGGAGGTGCTGACCGGCAACGACGTGCTGCTGACTTCGCGCCAAATCAGCGTCGAAGAATTCATCCCCGACCGCATGAAGGTGACCGTGACGGCCGCCCCCACCGTGCTCAAGCCGGGCCAGGACGTAAAGGCCAGCATCACGGCCGTGAATCTATTTGGCCCGCCCGCCGCCGACCGCAAGTTTGAGGTCGAATTCTCGCTCAAGCAGAAGGCGTTTTCGGCCCCGAAATACCCCGATTACAGCTTCACCATCAACAGCGGCGAAAAGCGCAAAACCACCAACGACGACGGCGAATCCAGCGAAAGCGCCCTCACCGCCCGCTTCGAGAAAACCGTGCGCGAAGGCACCACCGACGCTGCCGGCCACGGCACGGCCGCCTACACCGTGCCCGATTTCCACGACCTTGGCACGCTGGAAGGCGTGGCCTTCGCCACGGTGTTCGACGAAACCGGCCGGCCCGTGAACCGCCTCGCCACGTTCGACGTGCAAACCCAGGCCACGATGTTCGGCATAAGCAACCTGCCCGACCTCATCAGCACCAAGAAGGCCCTCACGGTGAAGCTGCTGGCCCTCACGCCGGCTGGCAAGCCCACCTCAGCCCCGGCCGATATCAAGGTGGTGCGCAAGCTCTGGGAAACCGTGCTGGAGCGCCAGGGCGGCCGCTACGTGTACAATTCGCAGCAGCGCGACCAGGTGATTTTGAGCCAGAGCCGCGCCGTGGGGGCCGAAACCAGCTTCAGCTTCACCCCCATCTACTCGGGCGAATACGAGGTGCGCGTGAGCCGGCCGGGGGCCAGCAGCTACGTTACGCAGCGGTTTTACGCCTACGGCTACGGCGATACGCAGGCCAATTCCTTCGAGGTGAACAACGAGGGCGAGGTGACCATCGAGGCCGACA
>Ga0123336_10001027_pt1 | contig 26309 bp, 19 predicted proteins | sample SSSSmetaG_FD_96466 | JGI IMG/M metagenome (GOLD analysis project Ga0123336, IMG submission 96466) | Glacier valley bacterial and archeal communities from Borup Fiord, Nunavut, Canada, to study Microbial Dark Matter (Phase II) - ​SSSS metaG | ecosystem: Environmental > Aquatic > Freshwater > Ice...
CGCGTCGCCGCAGACTTTGTCACGCGGAAACGTGGCGCGGTCGAGCAGCAGGCAGCGGTGGCCGGCGCGGGCCAGGTGCAGCGCCGCCGTGGCCCCGCCCGGCCCCGCGCCGAGAATGCAGATATCCATTTTTTGTTTCTTGTTGCTGGTTTCTTGTTTCTTGTTTGAGGCCGTCGGCGCATTAGTAGGCAAAGAACGCGCTGCTGAGTTAAGCTGCCTGCTGATAACATCCAATAAACCCCACCAGAAACTAACAACAAGAAACAAGAAACAAGAAACAAGAAACATACCTTCGCCCCATGACCCAACTTCTTTCCGGCAAAGTGGCCCTCGTCACGGGCGCTTCCAAAGGCATCGGCCGCGCTATCGCCACGCTTTTCGCCCAGCAGGGCGCGCACGTCGCCTTCACGTATTTGTCCTCCGTAGAGAAAGGCCAGGCGCTCGAAGCCGAGCTGGCCGCCCACGGCGGCAAAGTGCGCGGCTACCGCTCCGATGCGGCCGACTTCGCCCAGGCCGAAAAGCTCGTGGACGACGTGGTGGCCGAATTTGGCCGGCTGGACGTGCTGGTCAATAACGCCGGCATTACGCAGGACGGCCTGCTCATGCGCATGAGCGAGGCGCAGTGGGACAACGTGCTGACGGTGAACCTAAAGTCCGTATTTAATCTGACCAAAGCCGCCACCAAGCCCATGATGCGGGCCAAAGCGGGCAGCATCATCAACATGACCTCGGTGGTGGGCATCAAGGGCAACGCGGGCCAGGCCAACTACGCCGCCAGCAAGGCCGGCATCATCGGCTTCACCAAGTCGGTGGCCCTGGAACTGGGTTCGCGCAACATCCGCTGCAACGCCATCGCCCCCGGCTTCATCGAAACCGAGATGACCGACGCGCTCGACCCCAAGCAGGTGGACGAGTGGCGCCGGGCCATTCCGCTGCGCCGCGGCGGCACCCCCGACGACGTAGCCCGCGCGACGGCCTTTCTGGCTTCGGACGACAGCAGCTACATCACGGGGCAGGTGTTGCAGGTGGACGGGGGAATGCTGACGTAACTTATTGTGCGGCAAGGATTACAGCCGGTTTCAACCATTTTATGAGAATCATCGAGCTGACTGCTTCCCAGGACGCGGCCCGCTACCAGGCGTTTTTTGGGCAAGGGCTGCGCGAGCACCCGGCCGCGTTTCGCCTGACGCCGGCCGACGAAGCCACCGAGCCGTTCCCGACGACCGGCGCGGCCGACAGCTTTACGCTGGCGGCCGAAGACGACGCGACCGGGCAGCTGCTGGGCGTGGTCAGCTTCCGGCGGGCCGAGGCGAACCGGGAGCGGCTGCGCCACCGGGGCCTGCTGTTTCGGATGTACGTGGACCAGCGGGCGCAAGGCCAGGGCGTGGGCCGGCAGCTGCTGGAGGCATTGCTCGAACGGGTCCGGGCGCTGGGCGACGTGCGCCAACTCAACCTGACCGTGGTTGCCACCAACGCGCCCGCCCGGCAGCTTTACCTGAAGCTGGGTTTCGTCGTTTTTTCCCTCGAACGCGAAGCCGTAGCGCACGGAGACGGCTTTCTGGACGAGGAGAGTATGGTGTTGCGCCTGTTCTGAAATAAGCCGCGCTACCTCAGCCGCGCCAGCTCCAGCCCGAAACCAGGCAACACTGGTTCGCCGCTGAGCACCCCGCCGAAGCCCTGCACGGTTTGCATGGGCTGAGCGGGGGCGAACACGAACGCCGTTTCGCTGGCCGGCACCAGCAGCCAGGCCAGGCGCGCGCCGGCTTCGAGCCAGTGCGCCATTTTTTGCAGGGCTTCGGGGAGGCGGTCGGAGGGCGAGTGCAGCTCAGCCACGAAGTCGGGGCAGAGGCGGGCGAAGCCGCGCCGGTCCGCGTCGCTGAGCGCGTCCCAGCGGGCCTGTGCCACCCAGGAGGCATCGGGCGAGAGCATGGCCCCGGTCGGGAGCGTGAAGCCGGCCGAGGAGTCGAACACCACACCCAGCTGTTGCTGCCGGTTCCAGTGGGCTAGTTGATAGTTCAGCTCGCTGTTGTGGGAGCCGGTTTCGGAGCTGGCAGGCGGCATAATCGTGATGCGGTGGCTGGGGTCGCGCTCAATGCGCAAGTCGCGGTGGTCCTGGCAAAACTCGAAAAACTCCTCGTCGGTGAGGCGGTCGAGCACGGCGGTTTTGAGTTTAATGGCTTCCATGATGAGCGGCCGTTGAGCGGTGGGCCTAAGATACGCCCCGCGATGCGCCGCGCCCCCGCCCACGGGCGTATTTTTGCCCGCCCGCGCCGTCTGGCCTGGACCCTTTTCTGAACGCTTTTCGCCGCTCGTTTGCTCGCTACCGCCGTTTCTGCCTGGTTCATTTTGCTCTGCCTGGCCGTGGGGGCGGGCTACGCGGCGCTGCTCTACGGACCGAAGGGCCGGTTTTCGGCGGGCCTGCGCTACGGACTGGCGGCGCTGCGCTTCGGGGTCGTGAGTGCCTTGTGCTACTTGCTGCTGGGGCCATTTCTGAAAACGACGACTACCCGCACCGAAGCGCCCACGGTGGTACTGGCCGTCGATAACTCCCAGTCGGTGAGTCTGTTCACGCCGGCCCCGGCCCTGGCCCAACTCACGACCGGATTGCCCCGGCTGGCGGCGGCGTTGCGGACCAACGGCTTGCGGGTCGAAACCCGGACCCTGACTCAGCCCACCGTCGCACCCGACTCCGTACGCTTCACGGCCGCCCGCACCGACCTGAGCCAGCTGCTGAGCGCCGCCCGCGAGGCCAACGCCGAGCGCAACCTGGCCGCCGTCGTGCTGGCTTCCGACGGGCTGGTGAACCAGGGCCAGGAGCCGCAATTCGGGGCCTATGGCTTCCCGATTTTCAGCATCGCCCTCGGCGACACGATTCCCAAAAAAGACCTGCGCCTGACCGACCTCGTGTACAACCGCGTGGCGTTCAGCGGTAACCAGTTTCCGCTGGAAGCTGAAATCGGCTATGAGGGCTACGGCGGGGGCGCGGCCACGGTAGAGATGCGCGAGGGCGGGCGGGTGCTGACTTCGCGCCGGGTGGCGCTGCCGGCCGGGCAGCGGCGGACGCGCGTCACATTTCAGCTGACGGCACCCGCGCCCGGCAAGCGCCGCTACGAGGTGCGCGTCGTGCCCGAAGCGGGCGAGTTCACGGTTCTCAACAACCAGCGCCCGGCGTTCATTGAAATCGTGAAGGGTCGCCTGCGGGTGCTGCTGGCCGGGGCCGCCCCCCACCCCGACCTCAAGGCGCTGCGGGCCGCGATTCTGGCCAACCGCAACTTCGACCTGACGCTGGCCGTGGCCGGCGTGGGCGCGCCGCTGCCCGCCACGACTACTTTCGACGTGGCCGTGCTGCACCAGCTGCCGGCCCAGGGCGGGCTGGGGGCCGAGCTGCTGGCGCGGGTGCGGGCGGCACGGGTGCCAATGCTGTTCGTGTTGGGCGCGCAGTCTGATTTGGCGGCGTATAACCAGCTGGCGACGGGCCTGGCGATACAGCCGCGCGGCGCGCAGACCGACGAGGTAACGCCGCTGCCAAACCCTGGCTTCGCCCGGTTCGCGCTCGACGAGGAGAGCCGGCGGCGGCTGGCTGAGTTTCCGCCCGTGCCGGTGCCGTTCGGCGAGCTGCGCCTGGGTGCCGGGGCCGAGACCGCGCTCTGGCAGCAGGTGGGCCGGCGCGCCACCCGGCAGCCGCTGCTGGTGGTGGGCAGCGCCACGGCCGCCCCCCGGGCCGCCACGCTGCTGGCCGAAAACACCTGGCGCTGGCGCCTGGCCGAAGCCGAAGCCCATGACGAGCAGCCCGTTGCTTATGACCAGCTCATCGGCCGCACCCTACAATTACTCGCCCAAAACGCCCAGCGCAAGCGCCTCGACACCTACCCCACCCAGGATGCGTTCGGCACCCAGGACGATGCCACGCTGGCCGTCGAAACTTACGACGCGACCTTCACGCGCGTCTTCGAGCAAAAAATAACGCTCACCCTCACCGACTCGGCCGGCCGCGCGCGGACGCTGCCCTTCACGAACCCCGCCGACGGCTCGCCGCTGCATCTGGGGCCGCTGCCGGCCGGCCGCTACCGCTACCGCGCCACGGCCACGCTCGGCGGCCAGCCCCAGCAGGCCACGGGCGAGCTGCTGGTCGAAAACCAGGCGCTCGAAGCCCAGGAGTCGCGCGCCGACCATCGCCGCCTGGCCCAGCTGAGTCGCGGCAGCGGCGGGCGGCTCTACTACCCGTCCCAACTCGATAAGCTGGCGCGGGACTTGGCGGCGGCCAATTTCAAGCCCGTCATTTCGAGCGAAGAATCGTCGAAAGAATTGCTGACTTTGAAGTGGCTGTTCTTCGGGCTGCTGGCCTTGCTTACGGCCGAGTGGGCCACGCGGCGGTATCAGGGCGGCGTTTGAGTGGCTGGATACAAGCCGGTGTGCCGCAAACGACGGGCAATCAACTGGTACCTGAATGCCAAACTCTTGATGTAACGCGGACTCTGATTAGATGTACGTGTACGTGGCGCGCCGCCTTAGCTGGGCGCGGTAAAACGGCTCACTTGACGCGCTACGCGCCCAGCTAAGACGGCGCGCCACGTTCCCGATTCTGAAACTTGCTCTGGTGCCCGTTGCCTGCCAGAGTGCCTCCAACCAGCCGACCAAGCACCAAGCTCTATGTCCCAGGAGCCAACGGCGTTTCCCTTCCTGTTCGCTCTCGTCATGGGGCTGGGCCACGCCTTTGAGCCAGACCATTTGCTGGCCGTGAGTACGCTGGTAGCTCGCCACGACCGCCTCGGGCCAGCGCTGCGCGAGGGCCTCTTCTGGGGCCTGGGCCACACCACGATGCTGGTCGTGTTCGGCTCGATTATCATCTTCGGACGGCTCAGCGTGGGGCAGTCGGGCTACTTCGAGGCGGTGGTGGGCGTGATGCTCATCGGCCTGGGGATGAGCCGCTTGCTGAGCCGTAGCTCGTACCAGTCGCCCGGCGGCACGCCGGCCCGGCCGGGCTTCGCCTACGCCGTGGGGCTGGTGCACGGGCTGGCCGGCAGCGGGGCGCTGGTGCTGCTCGTGCTAAGCGCCATCCGGCAGCCGCTGGGCGCGGTGCTCTACATCCTGCTTTTCGGGCTGGGGTCGGTCGGCGGGATGCTCGCCGCCACGGGCCTGATGAGCTTGCCCTTCACCCGGCGAATGCGCCTGAACCGGCGGCTACGGGCTGGCGCGGTAGTCTTGTCGGCCAGCTTAAGCATGGCGTATGGCGGCTGGATGGTGTGGACGCATGTGTAGCGTGGACTCTGCGAGTCCGCGCGTGAGGAAGTTGAATAACGATGGTATGCGTGGACTCGCAGAGTCCACGCTACTTCCTACCTTCGCTCCGATGCACCTCACGCCGAAAGACCTCGACAAGCTGATTTTGCACCAGGCCGGCGTGGTGGCTCAGAAGCGCTACGCCCGCGGCCTGCGCCTCAACTACCCCGAGGCGGCGGCCCTGCTCGCCACCCAGCTGCTGGAATTTATCCGCGACGGCGAGTCGGTGGCCGCGCTCATGAACAAGGGCAAGCAGCTGCTGGGCCTGGCCGACGTGCTGCCCGGCGTGGCCGAGCTGCTGCCCGAGGTGCAGGTCGAGGGCACCTTCCCCGACGGCACCAAGCTCGTGACCGTGCATCAGCCTATTTGCCGCGAGCATGGCTCGGCCGAACTGGCCCTCTACGGCAGCGGCCTGAGCCGCCTCGCGCCCGTCGCCGTAACGGCCGCCGCGCCGACTACTGCCGGGGTGCCGGGCGAATACCTGCTGGGAGAAGGCGACATCATGCTGAACGAGAACCGCGCCGTCATTGAGCTGGAGGTGCTTAACCGCGGCGACCGGCCGGTGCAGGTCGGCTCGCACTACCCGTTCTTTGAAATCAACCCCGGCCTGGACTTCGACCGGGCCGCCGCCTTCGGCTTCCGGCTTCACATTCCGGCCGGCACGGCGGTGCGCTTCGAGCCGGGCGAGCGCAAGCGGGTGCAGCTAGTGGCCCTGGCCGGCGAGCGCATCGGGTACGGCGGCAACGGCTGGACCGACGGCCCGCTGGACGAGGCGGGGAAACAGCGGGCGCTGGGGAAGCTGGGCGGTAAGGGCTGATTAAGCAAAGCCTAACCAGACGGTTCAGGGCTTTTTGTAGTGCGTCTTGCACTGGTAGATGTACACGCACTCGTCGTTCACGTCGTACACCAGGCGATGTTACTGAGTAATGCGCCGCGACCAAAGCCCTGCTAAGTCGTGCTTGAGCGGCTCGGGCCGGCCAGTACCCCGAAAAGGCTCGTCGCCCAGGCATTCATCCAACAGCAGCAACAGGCGCTCAAACGCTGGGCCGCCCGCACGCTGCCAATCCAGAAAATCGCGCCACGCTTCGAGGTCCCAGTGCAGGTTGCGCCGAACCTTGCGCTTCATGCGTCAAGCGGGTTGTAAGCCACGTAGCGCCCCTGCCCGCGCCGCCGGATAGATGCCCGCAAGGCTTCGCCGTTAGGCTCACGCAACAGGTAAGTGGTTTCGTCTGGCTCGGAGGCAGCCGGTTCTTCATCGGCTTGCAACAGGTGGAACACGCCCCACGCGATGGCCGAAGCCACGGCCAAACCCACCGTGCCAAGCACGACACCCGCCGGGCGGCCCTCAGCAAACTCGCCTGGCTTTATCAGAGTAGCTTCCATGTGGTCGTTTCAGAGCCGGCTAAGTGCCGTTCAGCCTGACAAAGCTAACTGATTTCGCTGTGATGGCGTTCAGTTGCCGAGTAGCTTCGCGGCTGTCCTTCCCCCCAACTGCCGCATTGGGGTCGGCTCGAAACCGGGTGCTGGCAGTATCTTGCTGGCTGCTAAAAGCCGAATCCCGCCCTAACGCGCCGCATCCTGGAAGGCGTGCGGGCCGTGGGACGCGAGCTGGCGGAAATGGATTTTGCGTTTTGAAGCTGGTTAAATTCAAGCTTTCCCGCCTACATTTCCCGTCCCCATAGTGACGGCTGGCCGGATAAATAGTCGGATGAGGCCACTGAATGAGGAAATAATTGAGTAGCATTGAAACTACAGAAATACGGACTTTTTTAATTTATGGAGACGAGTACGATTTTCGCGGTTATAATCGCAATAATATTTTTTGCTCTTTATTATCTCAGAGGTCATGATTTACTAGTAGTGAATAAAAGAGTAGAGGCATTGCAACAGGCCATACGGTCACAAGAAATCTCGCTCAAAGAGGAAGCTGAGAGCGCACATTTAGAACGAGAAATTTTTTACAAAAGAGAAATTGAAATTATTCAACAAATGCTGAATGAAACATACAAGACCATTCCTATTCTAGCGAATCAGCAATTCGACGAATTTAAGAAGAATGAAATTAATAGCTTACGGGCTGTCTTAACTGAGTCCGCTTCTAAATCTGCCCTGGCTGACTTAGAGTCATGGAAGATTAAGTATGAAATGTTTTACCGGCAAGATGCAATTAACAGAAGTCAATCTGTAATTTTAGGTAAGGTTACTGAACATCTGATTCCTTTTCACCAGAATTTTCCATTCAATCCCAAAGAGGCTAGGTTTATAGGCAGTCCAATTGACATGATAGTTTTTGATGGAATTGATAACGAAGATGTTGTTGATATTTATATACTCGAAATAAAGACAGGTAGCTCTTCTTTAAGTAAGCGACAGAGACTCATTAGAGATGCAGTTGAAAATAATAGGGTTTTTTGGCGCGAGCTAAATGTATAATTTAGTCGAAATGCTGTTACACAAGACAAGTGACTAACCCATGCCCCTGCCCCTCTCCCGCCAGGCTTACGCCGCGATGTACGGCCCGACGGTGGGCGACCGGGTGCGGCTGGGCGATACGGATTTACTGCTGGAGGTCGAGCGCGACTACTGCGTGTACGGCGAGGAGTGCAAGTTTGGCGGGGGCAAAACCCTGCGCGACGGCATGGGGCAGGCGGCCGGCATTGCCCAGGCCGACGCGCTGGACCTGCTGATTACCAACGCGCTGGTGCTCGACTACACGGGCGTGTTCAAGGCCGATGTCGGGGTCAAGGGCGGGCACATCGTGGGCTTGGGCAAGGCGGGCAACCCGCACGTCATGCCCGGCGTGGACCCGCGCCTGGTGGTGGGCGTGACGACCGAAGTCGTGGCCGGCGAGGGGCTGATTCTCACGGCGGGCGGCATCGACTGCCACATTCACTTCATTTGCCCCCAGCAGATTAGCGAGGCGCTGGCTTCGGGTATCACCACGATGCTGGGCGGCGGCACCGGCCCGGCGGCAGGAACCACGGCCACCACCTGCACCCCAGGGGCGTTCTACATCGAGATGATGCTCCGCGCCACCGACGCGTTCCCGCTCAACTTCGGGTTTCTGGGCAAGGGCAACTCCTCGAAGCCGGCCGGGCTGGTCGAGCAAATCGAGGCCGGGGCGCTGGGCTTCAAGCTGCACGAGGACTGGGGCACGACCCCGGCCGCGATTGACTGCTGCCTGCGCGTGGCCGAGCAGTACGACGTGCAGGTGTGCATCCACACCGACACGCTCAACGAGAGCGGGTTCGTGGAGAACTCGGTGGCGGCGTTTCGGGGGCGCACCATCCACGCCTACCACACCGAGGGCGCGGGCGGCGGCCATGCGCCGGACATTATCCGCATTTGCGGCGAGCCGAACGTGATTCCGTCCTCCACCAACCCCACCCGGCCCTTTACGGTGAACACCCTGGACGAGCACCTCGACATGCTGCTCGTCTGCCACCACCTCGACAAGAACATTCCCGAGGACGTGGCCTTCGCCGAGAGCCGCATCCGGGGCGAAACCATCGCGGCCGAGGACATCCTGCACGACTTGGGCGCGCTGAGCATTATCTCGTCCGACTCCCAGGCGATGGGCCGGGTGGGCGAGGTCATCACCCGCACTTGGCAGACGGCCCACAAGATGCGCCAGCAGCGCGGCCCGCTGCCCGAAGACGCTGGTCAGCAGCGCCCTAACGACAACTTTCGCGCCCGGCGCTACGTGGCCAAGTACACCATCAACCCGGCCCGCGCCCACGGCCTGGCCGACGAAATCGGCTCGGTCGAGGTGGGCAAGCTGGCCGATTTGGTGCTTTGGAAACCGGCCCTGTTCGGCGCGCGGCCGGAGATGCTTATCAAGGGCGGGGTCATCGTGCAGGCCCAGATGGGCGACGCGAACGCGTCCATCCCCACGCCCCAGCCGAGCTATTCGCGGCCCATGTTCGGGGCTTTCGGCGGGGCCGTCGGGCCGTGCGCGGTGGCTTTCGTGTCGGCCGCGTCGGTCGAAAAAGTCTCGCGCGACTACGGCCTGAGTAAGCGCGTGGTAGCCGTGCGCGGCTGCCGCACGGTCAGCAAAAAAGACATGGCCCTCAACGACTACCTGCCCAACATCGCCGTGGACCCGGAGACGTACCGCGTGACCGTGGACGGGGTGCACCTGACGTGCGAGCCGGCCGAGCGGCTGCCGCTGACGCAATTGTATAATTTGTTTTAAAAGAAATTTCTGTATGCGTCGGATACTTACGTTCCTCTTAACAATTATCTTTTTGCTGGAACAGAGCAGCTGCTCGTATGAGTTCGATAAGCACGAAAACAAGTCCCTGGACAGCAAAATAATTAAGCAAATTGTACGCTCGCAATTTTGCACACTTGCTAAGGTAAGAGGTCTTGACAAACGAATATTTTCAGGCGAGACAGATAGTAGCTCTTGGAGCTACGCGCTTACCCGAGGATTTAGTGGGCGTGAGAATAGAGATTCGACGGTTGAATACATTAAGAATTATTTGGTAAATAATCGCTTATCTGCTACTGGTATCAGTACAGTTTCTATTTTTAACCCGGTACTTATTTCCTTACCAAGAAGCGTTAAATTTAACGTTTGTAATAAATATCATATCGTAACTGTTTATGGCAAAAATGATTCTGTCCATCAAAAAGCTGGTTTGTTAGCCACTGCACAACCAGTGGTTATCAACGATAGTTTGCGTTTATACTATTATGAATTTGGCAGGTATCCATTGGTTTCGGCTGGGTTTTCTGTACTTAAGGTTACAAGGGATAGCGAGGTAAAGCCTGTTTACGAAAGAGAACTGTGGATTTCTTGTGGGCCGAGTGATTAGAGTGACTTTACCCGTGCCCCAACTCCCCCGCCTACTTCACCTCACCGACTCGGCGCTGCCCACGGGCGCGTTCGCGTACTCCTACGGCTTGGAGAGCAGCCTCACGTTTGGGCTGATAGCGGACGAGGCGGCGTTTCGGGGTTACCTCTACTCCTGCTTGCAGCAGGTGGCGGGGTTTGAGCTGCCGTTCGTGGCCGGGGCCGCGCAAGCGACTGCTGCTGAGTTGGAAACGCTGATGTCGGAATACGATGCCCAGCTGCTCGTGCCCACGCTGCACCGGACCAGCCTGGCCCAGGGCAACAGCTGGCTGCGGCTGCTGAGCGCGTTTTACCCGGCTGCGGGCCTGGCCGAGTTGGGCGCGGAACTAGCCCGGCGCGCGCTGCCGACGCATTTTGCCCCGCTGTTCGGCTTCACGCTGGGGCGGGTGGGATTTACGGCGGCGGAAATTCAGCCCGCGTTTCTGCACCTCGCCCTGCGCGACCAGGTGAGCGCGGCCATCCGGCTGGGCTTCATCGGGCCGCTGGCCGGACACCGGCTGCAACACGAGTTTTACGGCGTTTTCGAGGAGCTGCTGGCCGCCGTGCCGGCTACCTACGGCGAGGCTCTGCGCTGCACGGCCCTGCTCGACGTGGCGCAAATGCTGCACGAGGAAGTTTATTCGCGGTTGTTTCAGAATTGAAATTGTTGAATTGGTGGACTGGTGGATTGTTAAATTGGTGGGTTGTTGAATTGGCGAATTGTTGAATTGATGGACTGTTAAACTGCTTGCCGTTCAACAGGCCAATAATTCAACCATCCAACAATTCAGCAGGCCAACAATTTAACCACCCAATAACCAGACAATTCAACAATCCAACCGTCCACCAATTCAACCATTCAACCCAATGCCCTTCGCTGATAAGCTTGCTTTGCTGTTGCACGGTCACCGCCACGAGGCGCTCGACTCGCCGGGCGACTTCGCGGCCCGCGAGACGCGGCGGCTGCCGACGCACCGCAACTTCCGGGAGCGGGCCTTTACGGTGGGCATCGGCGGGCCGGTGGGCACGGGTAAGACTGCCCTGCTCAAGGCGTTGTGCGAGGCCATGCGCGACGACTATCGGCTGGGCGTGGTCACCAACGACATCTTCACCCGCGAGGATGCCGAGTTTCTGATTCGGCACGGGGCGCTCAGCGCCGACCGCATCGTGGGGGTCGAAACCGGGGGCTGCCCGCACGCGGCCATCCGGGAAGATATTTCGCTGAACATGGACGCGCTCGAAGGGCTGATGCGGCGCTTCGACAATCAGCTCGATTATTTGTTCGTGGAAAGCGGGGGCGACAACCTGGCCGCGCACTTCAGCCGCGAGCTGGTGGACTACTCGATTTACGTCATCGACGTGTCGGGCGGCGACAAGATTCCGCGCAAGGGCGGGCCGGGCATCACCCAGGCCGACTTACTAGTTATCAACAAGATAGACCTGGCCGCGCTCGTCCACGCCGACCTCGACGTGATGGCCCGTGACTCGGCCCGGATGCGCGGCGAAGGGCCTTTTGTGTTCGCCCGCGCCGCCGACGGGTACCACCTCGACGTGATTTTGGGCCACGTACATGCGGCCCGTGAGCAGGCGCTGGCGGCCGTGCGCGAGGACCGGCGGTGAGGTGGGCTACTGCCCGGACGTAGGGCCTCACCCCCCGGCGCCGGGCCGTTCAGTGCTGGCTCGCCGCCCGTAAACCCCATCCCCCTAGCCCCCTTCCCCGACGGGGAAGGGGGGACTAGCCTTAGTTCTAGTTTTAAAACGGACGTGAGGTTAGAGCTAGAAACTAGAGCTAGTCCCCCCTTCCCCATCGGGGAAGGGGGCTAGGGGGATGGGGTTTACGGGCGGCGAGCCAGCACTGAACGGCCCGGCGCCGGGGGGTGAGGCCCTACGTCCGGGCAGCCAAACCACCGCGCATCGTATATTACCTCGCTGTTTTCTCCTGACGGAAAACGCGGCGGCGCTACCACGGTGCCGCTTACCCGCCGCTCTCCCCGCTCCCACCCACCCCAATCCGGCCTTATCCAGCCCCCGACTGCCCGCGAGGCGGCCGGGGCCGCGCGGCCGCGCCTGCCTATTGACCAACTAGTTACGACCGGATTTCATGGCTACGCCTACCCTTTACCGTCCCGAGTTCGAGCACGATGCCTGCGGGACGGGGTTTCTGACTTACCTCGACGGGCGGCGGAGCCACGCGCTGGTGGCCGACGCGCTGACCATGCTCGAAAACATGGAGCACCGCGGGGCCTGCGGGGCCGATGCCGACTCGGGCGACGGGGCCGGGCTGCTGATTGAGCTGCCGCACTGGTTTTTGCTAGCCGAGGCGCTGGCCCTGGGCTTCCGGCTGCCCGAGCCGGGCGACTACGGCGTGGGCATGGTGTTTTTGCCGCGCGAGGCGGCGGAGCGCGATACGTGCCGGACGATAATGGGCGCGGCGGCCGAGCGGCTGGGGCTGCCCGTGCTGGGTTACCGGCCGGTGCCGGTGGATTCGGCCTGCCTGGGCGCGACGGCCCGCTCGGCCGAGCCGGTCATGGAGCAGCTCTTCGTAGGGCGGCCGGCGGCGGTGGCGGCCGGGGCCGATTTCGAGCGCAAGCTCTACGTGCTGCGGCGACTCATTATCAAGCTCTTGAAAGAAACCGCCCCGGCCGCTGGGGACGGGTTTTACTTCGCCTCGCTGTCCAGCCGCACGCTCGTGTACAAGGGGCAGCTCACTACGTTTCAGCTGCGGCGCTACTTCCCCGATTTGCGCGACGAGCGGGTGAGTTCGGGTTTTGGGCTGGTGCATTCGCGGTTCTCGACCAACACGCTGCCCTCGTGGCGGCTGGCCCAGCCCTTCCGCTACCTGGCCCACAACGGCGAGATAAACACGCTGCGCGGCAACCTGAACTGGTTTTTCGCCGGGCTGCCCAACTACACCTCGCCCTATTTTTCGGCCGAGGAGATGCAGATTCTGCTGCCCGTCATCGACCCCTGGCAGTCGGACTCGGCCTGCCTCGACAACATCGTGGAGCTGCTGCTGCACTGCGGCCGCTCGCTGCCCCACGTGCTGATGATGCTCGTGCCCGAAGCCTGGGACGACAACGCCCAGATGGACCCGCTCAAGCGGGCGTTCTACGAATTTCACGCCACGTTTATGGCTCCCTGGGACGGCCCGGCGGCGCTCTGCTTCACCGACGGGCACCTGGTGGGGGCCATGCTCGACCGCAATGGCCTGCGCCCGCTGCGCTACGCCATCACCGACGACGGGCGGGTGCTGGTGGCCTCCGAGGCGGGGGTGCTGCCGCTGCCGGCGGCTTCCGTTATCAAGAAAGGGCGCTTGCAGCCGGGCAAGATGTTCGTGGTGGACACCGCCGCCGGGCGCATCCTCACCGACCGCGAAATCAAGGCCCGGGCCGCCGGCCAGCAACCCTACGGCACCTGGCTGGCCAATTACCAGATTCGGCTCGAAGACCTGCCCGAGCCGCGCCAGGTGTTCACCGACCTCGGGGCCGAGGCCGTGCGCAAGTACCAGCAGGTGTTCGGCTACTCGCGCGAGGACCTCGACAGCCTGCTGGCCCCGATGGCGCTCGACGGCAAAGAACCCCTCGGCTCGATGGGCACCGACGTGCCGCTGGCCGTGCTTTCCGACCAGCCCCAGCACCTGAGCAACTATTTCAAGCAGTTTTTTGCCCAGGTTACGAACCCGCCCATCGACCCCATCCGCGAGCGGCTGGTGATGAGCTTGGCCACGTTCATCGGCAACAACGGCAATATTCTGGACGAGGACCAGCGCCACTGCCACTGCGTGGCCGCCCGCCAGCCGGTGCTCACGAACCTGGAGCTGGAAAAGCTGCGGAGCATCGACACGGGCCTGTTTCACGCCAAGACCTTGCAGACGTATTTCAAGGCCGACGGGCGGGCGGGAGCCTTGCAGCGCGGGCTGGAGCGGCTCTGCCGCTACGCCGAAGACGCGGTGCACGACGGCTTCGAGGTGCTGATTCTCTCGGACCGCGCCCTCGACTCGGAACACGCCCCGATGCCGGCGCTGCTGGCCGTGTCGGCGGTGCATCACCACCTGATTCGGCGGGGGCTGCGCGGCTCGGTGGGGCTAGTAGTCGAGGCCGGCGACGTGTGGGAAGTCCACCACTTCGCCTGTTTGCTGGCTTTCGGAGCCACGGCCATCAACCCGTATCTGGCCCTGGCCACGATTCAAACCCGCCACGCGGCCGGGCTCTGGGAAGATGGCCGGCCGGCCGCCGAGCTGGCCCGGAACTACGTCCGGGCGGTGTGCGACGGCCTGCTGAAGATTTTCTCGAAGATGGGCATCTCGACCTTGCAGTCGTACCACGGGGCGCAAGTGTTTGAGATTCTGGGCCTGAGCCAGGCCGTGGTGGATGCTTATTTCACCGGGGCCGTGACCCGCATCGGCGGGCTGGGGCTGGACGAGATTGCCCGCGAAACCCTGTACAAGCACTTCCAGGGCTTTCGGGCCGAGACGGTCGTCGGGCCGGAGCTGCTCGGCGCGGGCGGGGTCTATCAGTGGCGGCGGCAGGGCGAGGCCCACATGTTCAACCCCGAAACGGTGCATTTGCTGCAACACGCCACCCGGACGGGCAATTACGAAACCTACCGCAAGTACGCCCGGCTGCTCAACGAGCACCCCAACCAGAAATTTACCCTGCGCGGGCTGCTCGATTTTGCCCACCACCGGCCGGGCATCGCGCTGAGCGAAGTCGAGCCGGCTGAAAATATCATGCGGCGCTTCGCCACGGGGGCCATGTCGTTCGGCTCCATCTCGCACGAGGCGCATTCGACGCTGGCCATTGCCATGAACCGCATCGGCGGCAAGAGCAACACCGGCGAGGGCGGCGAGGACCCGGCCCGCTACGCGCCGCTGCCGGGTGGCGACTCGGCGCGCTCGGCCATCAAGCAGGTAGCCTCGGCCCGCTTCGGCGTGACGGCCCACTACCTGACCAACGCCGACGAGCTGCAAATCAAGATGGCCCAAGGCGCCAAGCCCGGCGAGGGCGGCCAGCTGCCCGGCCACAAGGTAGATGCCTGGATTGCGCGGGTGCGCCACTCGACCCCCGGCGTGGGGCTGATTTCGCCGCCGCCCCACCACGATATCTATTCCATCGAAGATTTAGCGCAGCTGATTTTCGATTTGAAAAACGCCAACCGCGCCGCCCGGCTCAGCGTCAAGCTCGTGAGCAAGGCCGGGGTGGGCACCATCGCGGCGGGCGTGGCCAAGGCCCACGCCGATGTCATTCTCATCTCGGGCTACGACGGCGGCACGGGGGCCTCGCCACTTTCGTCCATCCGCCACGCCGGCTTGCCCTGGGAGCTGGGCCTGGCCGAAACCCAGCAGACGCTGCTGCGGAGCGGGCTGCGGAGCCGGGTGGTGCTGCAAGCCGACGGCCAGCTCAAAACCGGCCGCGACCTGGCCGTGGCCACCCTGCTCGGGGCCGAGGAATGGGGCGTGGCCACGGCCGCGCTCATCGCCGGGGGCTGCGTGATGATGCGCAAGTGCCACCTCAACACCTGCCCCGTGGGCGTGGCCACCCAGGACCCCGAGCTGCGCCGGCTCTTCAGCGGGCAGCCCGAGCACATCGTGAACCTGTTTCGCTTTCTGGCCGAGGAGCTGCGCGAAATTATGGCCGCGCTGGGCTTCCGCACCGTGACGGAAATGGTGGGCCGGAGCGAGTTTCTGCGGGCCGCGCCCGCTGCCGACCACTGGAAAGCCCGCCTGCTCGACCTGGCCCCGCTGCTGCACCCGGCCCCCAACCCCAGCGGCGGCACCCTGCACCAGAGCCAGCCCCAGGACCACGGCCTGGCCGGCGTGCTCGACTGGCAACTGCTCGAAGCCGCCCGGCCCGCGCTTGAGCACCAGCACGTTGTGCGGGGCGAGTTTGCCGTGCGCAACACCGACCGCACCATCGGCACGCTGCTCTCGAACGAGCTGACCAAGCGCTACCACGCCGCCGGCCTGCCCGCCGACACCGTGCAGTTTCGGTTCACCGGCTCGGCGGGGCAGAGCTTCGGGGCGTTTGCCGCGCCGGGGCTGACGTTTCGGCTCGAAGGCGAGGCCAACGACTACGTGGGCAAGGGCCTGAGCGGGGCGCGGCTGGCCATTTTTCCACCCGCGGCCAGTCGCTTCGTGCCCGAAAACAACATCCTCATCGGCAACGTGGCCCTGTACGGGGCGACTTCGGGCGCGCTTTTCGTGCGGGGCCGGGCCGGCGAGCGCTTCGCCGTGCGCAACTCCGGGGCCACGGCCGTGGTGGAGGGCATCGGCGACCACGGCTGCGAGTACATGACCGGCGGGCGGGTGCTGGTGCTGGGCCGCACGGGCCGCAACTTCGCCGCCGGCATGAGCGGCGGCCTGGCCTGGGTGTATGACCCCGCCGGCCAGTTCCCCGCCGCCTGCAACCCCGACATGGTTTTCCTCGAACCGCTGGCCGCCGCCGACGAAGCTGAGATTCAGGCCCTGCTGCGGGAGCACGTCGCCTTGACGGGCAGTCACCTGGCTGATTTCCTACTAGACAATTGGGAGGAGGAAGCAGGCCGGTTCGTGAAGGTGTTTCCGCGGGAGTACAAGCGGGTGCTGGAAGCGGCGGTGGCGGTGGCGGCTCAGAATTGAACTCAGCAAAGTGAGCAGTCAGAATCAAATAACAAGCGCGTAAACTTTTGCTCACCCATAATTTAACGTGACTCTCACCACTTATCACCTGACCTTACGCACGGCCCATAAACCCCGAAGGGGTTTCATAGCCTATCCCAGGGTTGGCGACGAAGGAGCCTACCCTGGGTCCAACGTAAACCTCTGAACCAGAACCCCAACGGGGTTCCGTAGCTGGTCGTGAGGCGGGCGTGGGCGGAACCCCGTTGGGGTTCGGGTACCGTGGGGGTTTCATAGCCTAGCCCAGGGTAGGCTACAAAACCCCTTCGGGGTTTGCAAGCCGTGCGTGGGGTTAATTATGAATTAAAGCTTGTTACTTAATTGGCTATCAACCTACCATGTCCCACGCCACCGCTTTCAAAGACATCCCGCGCGCCTTGCCGCCCAAGACGGCCCCCACCGAGCGCGTTGCGCACTACCAGGAGTTTATCGGGCGCTACCCGGCGGACGAGCTGCCCCGGCAGGCGGCGCGCTGCATGGGCTGCGGGGTGCCGTTTTGCCAGGCGGGCTGCCCGCTGGGCAACCTCATCCCGGAATTCAACGAGGCCGTGTACCGGCAGGACTGGCGGGCGGCCTACGAGCTGCTGGCGGCCACCAATAACTTCCCCGAGTTTACGGGCCGCATCTGCCCGGCTCCCTGCGAGGCGGCCTGCGTGCTGGGCATCCACGCCGCGCCGGTGGCGATTGAGGAAATCGAGAAGCACATCATCGAGCTGGCTTTCGAGCGGGGCTACGTGCGGCCCGAAGCGCCGGTGCTCAAAACCGGGCGCACGGTGGCCGTGGTCGGCTCGGGGCCGGCCGGGCTGGCGGCGGCGGCCCAGCTCACCGTGGCCGGCCACGCCGTGACGGTGTTCGAGCGCGATGCCCATCCCGGCGGCCTGCTGCGCTACGGGGTACCCGATTTCAAGCTCGAAAAGTGGGTGGTCGAGCGCCGGGTGGCGCTGCTGGCGGCGGCGGGCGTGGCGTTCCGCTGCGGCGTAGAAATCGGCCGCGGCTTGGCGGCCAGCGACTTGCGGCGCGACTTCGATGCCGTGGTGCTGGCTGGCGGGGCGGCGGCCGCGCGCGAGATACCCCTGCCCGGCCGTACACTAGCTGGCATTCACTTCGCCATGGACTACCTCAGCCAGCAAAATCGCCGGGTGAGCGGCCAAGTCGTTGAGGACGAAGAAATTCTGGCCGCCGGCCTCGACGTGGTGATTATCGGCAGTGGCGACACAGGTTCTGACTGCGTGGGCACGGCCAACCGGCAGCGGGCGCGCTCCGTGACTCAGCTCGCCCTCATGCACCAGCCCGGCGAGGCACGCCCCGCCCACGCGCCCTGGCCGCTCTACCCCACCGTGTTCCGCAACAGCACCTCGCACGAGGAAGGCTGCCAGCGCCACTGGGGCGTGAGCACCGAGGCATTCGTGGGCGATGCCCACGGCCGGCTGCGCGCGCTGCTGGTGCGCGACGTGAGCTGGGAAACCGACGAGCTGGGCCGCCGCGTCCGCTTCGAGCCGGTGCCCGGCTCCGAACGCGAAATCCCCTGCCAGCTGGTGCTGCTGGCCCTGGGCTTCACCGGCGCGGCCAACCCCGACCTGCTCACCCAGCTCGGCGTAGCGCCCGACGCGCGCGGCCTCGTGCCGGCCCCCGACACCACCTACCACACCAGCGCCCCCGGCGTGTTCGTGGCCGGCGACATGCGCCGGGGCCAGTCGCTCGTCGTCTGGGCCATCTCCGAAGGCCGCGAGGCCGCCCGCCAGGTGGACGTGTATTTGATGGGCAAATCCAACCTGCCGAGCAAGCACGCGGTGGGGATGGTGGGGTGAGAGGATAAAGGCTGTCGCTTTTACAGTTTCAGCTTCCTCAAAAGCCTTTGTCTTCTTTGAAAAATGCGAAGTGCTGCTTTATTAATTGGAAATCTGCGTCGTTTTTGAGCTTGAAAGAGCTGTCAAAAGTTAGCGCCCAGAAATTCAGACCAGACAGTCCAATGATAACCAGCCCAAACAAGGAAGAGAACCTGTAGCTTCTCAATTTTAATTTAGTCTTTTCCAGAAGTTTGAATAAGAGAAAAGCCATCATCAACTCAATTACTAGATTTAGCACGAGTGGCGCTACATAAATCTCGTAGCAGAAGGAACAGGCGAAACTATTGGACCTGTACGCCAACGGGAAACCGTAAAGCCTGTCGTATCCTCCATTAGTCACCACAACGCGCGTAATCGTGACGGACCAGAATAGTGCTGCCGTTGCGGGCAGATAGTAATGAACCCATTTATTGTTCAGGAAACGGTCCATTTTTGTAGATTAAATGTGCGGATGGTTGGGCAGTTTTATACGCTGCCCAAATATACCAGCTCTAATACTTGCGCTCCAGCCAATCAAACCCCAGCAACGCCGGCCCCGCCAACGCCGCCGACACGGCCCGGCAGAGCGGGTCTAGGTCCTGGCGGGTGAGACCCAGGGCGCGGACGATGACCACGTTTTCCCGCGCCTGGCTCACGGCCACCACGGCAGGGCGGCCGCTGAGCTGGGCGTGCAGGGCCGTCTGGCCGGGCGGGGGCAATTGGTGCAGGGCGGCGGCCAGCTGCTGAAATTGCGCCCCGGCGGGCGGACCGACGAGGTACAGCGTCAGGGCTGAGCAGTACGGGCCGAGCGCGGCGGCCGAGGTGGGCAGGTGGGCGGCGGGGAGCAGGGCGAAGCGGTCGAGCAGCACCGGACGGCCCCCGACGCGCACGCGCAACTCAGTGGCGAACTCGGTGAAGGCGAAGCGCTCGCCGGCATCGGCGCGGCCGGCCTGCCACCAATCGGCCAGCAGCAGCGTGGCGGTGGGGGCCAGGTCCCAGCGCTGGGTTTGGTGGTAGCGGCTCGCGGCCTGGGGCACGAGCGGGTCGGGCAGCACCACGGCCAGGGCCTCGGCGGCGACTTCACCCGCGAGGTGCTGCCCGGCCGGGCGGCCGTCATCGGAGCGAAAGACGCGGATATTGGCCTGGGTGCTGAGCAGCAGGCACGCCCCGGCTTCAACCCGCACCCGCAAATGCAGGCAGTCGCCGGCCAGCAGCCCGCCGCCGTAGCTGGCCTGCACCACGTGGCAGGCCGGCCCGGCCGGCACCCGCGGATTCAGCAGCTTCAGAGGTTGAGCGCTGTGGCTGGCTACGAGCCGCGTCTGGCCCCGTACCAGGGCCACGGTGCAGTGACTTTCGGACCGGCTGGGGTCGATGTGGCGAGCGGCTCCGTTGGCGCGGGCGGGCGGCTCAGCTGGCATTGCCGAGCAAGCCCCGCACCGTGGCCAGCGGCAGCTCCGTCATGTCGGCAATTTCTTCGACCGTGAGCTTACCCAGCGCCAACGCCTTGCGGGCCGCCAGCAGTTGCCCCTGGTAGCGGCCTTCCTCGCGGCCTTCCTCGCGGCCCATTTCCAGGCCCTCCTCCCGGCCCATTTCCATGCCTTCCTGGCGGCCTTCAGCCTGGGCGGCTTCGCGGTCGCGGCGGGCGTGCTTCACGGCTAAAGCGTTGGCGGAGAGCTGCATTTCGAAGGCCAGCAGCTCTTCCGGATTCATGGAGCGGGTGTCCACTTCTTCGAGGGCGATTTTAATCCAGGTTTCGTCCCAGAAGGTAGGAAACAGGGAAAGGTCGGTGATTTTATGCGCGTTTTGCATGGCGAACAGGAGTTTGTCGAGGTCGGTGAGGCAGGCGGCGGCGGGTTTGCCAAATTTACTCAATTCGACCGTAACGAAGGTCAGTTGCTGGTCGAGGGCCACGCCGGCTTCGTTGCGCAACACGGCTACGTTGTGGTATTCGGGGACGTGCGGAAAAATCGTGTTGCCCAGAATGCCGATGCAGTAAATGCGGGGCAGGTTCTCGAAGGCGTAGTCGCCGCGCCGCACCAGGGTATTGAGCTGGTAAAGCGCGTAAAATTTCATGCGCTGCAAAAACTCCGGGTACGGGCCGAGCTGCATCTCGACCAGGTAAATCTGGTCGTCCTCGTCGGTGCAGGCCAGGTCGTAGATGCCGCCGCGGCTGTCGGGGGTGAGGCGGGTTTGCTCGGTGGGCAGCAGGCGCACCTCGCGCAGGGGCACCGCCGAGCCGATGAGCGCTTGCAAGGCGCGGCACAGGAATTCGCCCGCCGCCTCGTTGCCGAAAGTGGCTTTGAAGCCGTAGTCGGAAATCAGGGCGGCGTAGCGCGGGCGCGGCGAGTCGGGGTGAGCATGGGGAGAATGTGCGGCAGGCTTCAGCCGCCACCGGAGGGCCGGGTGTAGGGTAAGCTTTGGCTTACCAGTTGATTACCTGATGCGGGCCCTCCGGTGGCAGCTAAAGCTTACCCTACACCCGCCAGCCGCAATTCCTCCGCCTCGAACACGCGCGGCAGCTTGCGCTTGCGCTCCACGAGCTGGAACGTGGCGGCATCGCGGCGCTCGTCCCAGAACACGTCCGAAATTAAACCCCGGTGCGGGGGCCGGCCGGCGGCGGGGCGCACTTCCTCTACCAGGTCGCCGAAGCTGAAGACGGGACGCTGGGGCAGCTCCTTGAACAAATCGGGGCGGACAAGAAACTGCTGCTCGTCGTAGCGCAGCGTGAGCCACTCGGTTTCGGCATCGGTAGTGGCGCGAATTTGCTCGAAGACTTTGCCCACGGGGTCGAGCAGCTCGAACGAGCGGCGATTGGCGGGGTGCAGGTAGCCGTAGCCGTAGGCGGGGAGCCAGGCATAGAGGCCGTGAAGGAGGGGCGCGGGACGGGGCATAAGGGCGGCAAAATACGCGCTCCGGCGCGGAGAAGCGGCGAGCTGTTTCCCGGCATACCCAGTGGCGCTACCGGGCGGTAACAATTCGCCAACAATGGGTTGACCTAACCTAGTGTTGCGAATTATACCTTTGCGGAAGTTCAGCTTGACTTCTTTTTCAGGTATTCACTTTCTACTAGGAGCATGAAATCTTACCCCAAACGCGCGCCCAAATCCTGGCTGTCGGGGCTGCCGGTGCTGCTGCTGAGCCTGCTGCCGCTGCTCGGGTTCGGGCAGACGACGATTTTTAGCTCCGCCGGAGGCGGTACTTTTCCTGGTGGTTGGACATCAGCCAACAACGTTACCACCACTGCCATTGACCAGGGCACCTATTATCTGGTGGAAGCCGGGGCACCATCGGATATTATTATTACCGCCAGCTATGACCTGTCGGCTTACTCTTCGGCCAGCTTGTCGTTGGACGTAGCCACGTTTGGGTCTGGCGGCAATAACTCCGCTAAGGTCGAAATATCTTACAATGGCGGCACCACTTACACGCAGACTGCTACCACTGCTACTCCCACTAGCAGCAGCTACCTATCGTCATCCGTCGCGCTGAGTGGGGCGCTAACCACTACGGTTAGAATCCGCATCAGCAACAATGGCAGCGCTGGCCGAGGCGTTCGTTTGCGGAATCTGCTATTAACGGCCTCGGCTGCCCCCACCCTGACCGTTGGCGCGCTCACGCCGGCCGGAGCGCTGAATACGGTGGTGCCCACGGCTTCGTCGGCAGCTTCGTACCTGCTGAGCGGCGCGAACCTGACGGCGGGCGTGACTCTCACGCCGCCCACTGGCTTCGAGGTGTCGCAGACCAGCGCCACGGCGGGTTTCGCGGGCGAGGCCACGGCCCTGCCGGTGAGCCAGGCCGACGCGACGGCCGGCAAGACGATTTTCGTGCGGCTCAGCGGCGCGGCGGCGGGCAGCTTCGGCGGCAGCGTGACCCACGCCAGCGCCGGGGCCACCACCCGCACCGTGGCCGTGAGCGGCAAGGTACTGCCGGCCGCGCCCACCCAGCAGCCCGGCGTGGCGGCCTCGGCCATCGGCAGCACTAGCCTGACGCTGACGCTGAGCGGCGGCAACGGGACCAGTCGCCTGCTCGTGGTGCGAACCCTGGCGGCGGCCATCGCGCCGGCTACGGCCACTACTTACGCGGCTAATTCCGTTTACGGCACCGGCGCGACGACGGGGGCCGGCAACTTCGTGGTCGTGGCCGACGGCACGACCGGTGCACTCACCGTGAGCGGGCTGCTGCCCGGCACGGGCTACGTGGCCGAAGCCTACGCCTACAACGACAATGCCACGGCCGGCTTCGAGAACTACCTGAGCGCCGCGCCTGGCGCGGTTATCTTCTCAACCGCGGCCGGGGCGGCGCTGAGCGTCAATCCAGGCAGCCTGGGCTTGGGCACGACGGGCGTGAACACACCCGGGGTCATCAGCACCTACACCCTAACTGGCTCGGGCCTGAGCGCGGACGTGACCATTACGCCCCCGGCGGGCGTGGAAGTGTCGAGCGACGGGTTTCTAACCACCGCCAACAGCAGCCCGACGAGCCTGACCGTCTCGGCGGCGGCGGTCACGGGCGGGGCCACCATCGCGGTGCGGCTGGCGGCGGGCGCGGCGGGCGGCATCAGCGGCAACATCACGAACGCCAGCCCCGGCACCAGCCCGCAGAACGTGGCCGTGAGCGGCACGGTGGTGGCGAACACCGCCTCGGCGTGCTTGGGCGAAGGCTTCGAGAGCACGACATTTCCGCCCACGGGCTGGGTGCGCTCCGGCTCGTCCGACGTGACGCGCTCCACGGCCGTCGCCGATGTCAATGACGGGGTGGCGGCGGCCATTTTCGGGGCCAACACCGGCACCCTGACTACGCCCCAGCTGGCCAATCCCAGCGCGCTCTCGTTTTTTCTGGGCGTATCGAATAACACGAATCCCAAGCAGTTCGAGGTGCGCGTGTCCACCACGTCGCCGAGCGGCGGCTTCACGACCGTGCAGGTTTACAGCCACAACACCACCGGCGGCGTGGTGCTGACCGGGGGCACCTACAATCAGTACACGGTGGATTTATCGGCCTACAACGGCGTGCCGGCCGTGTGGGTGCAGTTTGCCAAGACCAACAGCAGCACCACCTCGCCGTTTCGCTTCGACGACGTGGCCGTGACGTGCGGCACGGCGGCCCCACCGCTGACCATCGCCACGAGCACGAGCCTGGCGGCGGGGCCGTATTGCGTGGGGCAGGGCAGCCCGACACTCTTGAGCGTGCCGTTCACGGTGAGCAACGGCTCGTTCGGGGCCGGCAACGTGTTCACGGCGTACCTGAGCAACGACAATTTTGTAAGCAACCGCCTGGCCGTTGGCACGCTCAGCGGGGCGAGCGGCGGCACCATCGGCGCCAGCATCGGGCAGGTGGCGGGGCTGACTTCGGGCGCGGCCTACCGGGTGCGGGTGGAAGGCAGCGCGCCCGCTACGGCTACGTACACCGATAACGGGACAAACCTGACCGTGAGCAGCTACCTCGACAACGAGGTGAGCGCCGCCACGGCCACCACCGGCAACGGGCAGGCCACGCTCAGCTTCAGCGGCCCGGCCACGTGCGTTACCAACGTGCTCGTTACCCTGGAGGCTGGCAGCGGCTTCACGGGCAAGCCGGCGGCGGGCAGCTCCTACGCGGCCAGCGCGGCGTTCGGGGCTGGCACGGCCCTTAATCCCGGTCAGTTCGTGGTTTATAACGGGCCGGCCACGGGCAGCGTCACCGTGACGGGGCTGACCAACAACACCCGCTACGCCTTCGGCATCTTCACCACCAACGGCGGCAGTACCGGCGCGAGCGGCTACTCGAACGGCGCGACGCGCACGGTCACGCCCGTGGTGCCGGCCGTCGTGACGGAAGTATTCGTGCCGCGATACCTGAGCGGGCGGCCGGCGACGGGCAGCACCCACCAGACGCGCCTGCCCTACGTGTGGCGCGCCACGCTGAGCGGTCTGCTGCCCAACACGACCTATAAATACTACGCCGCCGCCCGCGCCCTTGCCGACCCGGCCACGTTCGGAGGCGTGGGCATTTCGCTCGAAACGACGACGGCCGGGGCCTTTAAGCGGGCGGCCACGCCGGGTTTGAGCGCCAGCTCCTCGACTTTCACGACCGATGCCAGCGGTACCTACGGCGGCTGGTTTGGGCTGGAGCCGAGCGGCGACGCGCGCTTTATCGACCAGGCGGTGGTTTTCCCGATGGTGGTTATCAACGCCGGCGACGGCTCGAACTCGGCCAACCAGTTTCTGGCCACGGCCAGCCCGGTGACGGCCCTGCTGCTGGGCACCGGGGCCAGCCAGGCCACGGGCGTGAGCGGCGGCTCGTTCGGCACGGCATCCAACTTCGTGCTGACCTACGACAACGCGGGCGGCGGCGGCCGGCCGCTGGCGGGCACGTTCATCGAGAGCGACGGGCTGACAGAAAGCGCCAACTACGTGGGCTTTTACGGCAGCGGCGTGGACGGGCAGGCCGGCCGCTACGGCCTGCTGACCCCGAACGCGAACGCCAGCGGCATCCGGCGCGTGGAGCAGCGCGCCCTGGCCGACGGGGCGCTGCTGAGCTGCCCCGCCACCGATGCCGACGGCACCTGGCCGGGCGGCGCGAACACGGCCAGCCCCAGCGGCGGCCCCACCCCGCTGCTGCTCACCACCGGCGACACGCCGCTGGCCGCGCCCACCGTTACGGGCCTGGGCAGCGCCAGCCGCCAGCCGGGCCAGACGCTGACTACTACGGGCACGGGCTTCGCGGCCGCGCCCAACGCGACGGTCACCTTCGCGGGCGGGGCCACGGCGACGGCCGCCACCGTGAGCGCGGCCGGCACCAGCCTGACGGTAGTCGTGCCGGCCGCCGCCCAAACCGGCCCCGTCACGGTGAGCAACGCCTGCGGGCCGAGCAGCCCGAGCGCGAGCCTGACCATCGTGCCGTTCGTGTTCTACACCGTGAGCGGGGCCGCCGACCTGAGCCAGCTCAGCAGCTTCACCGCCAACAGCGACGGGTCGGCGGGCACGACTCCGTTCAACTTCACGACCGCCGGGCAGACGTTCAACATCCTGGGCATGGGCCGCACGTTTGGCAGCAATTGGACGGTGAGCGGCAGCGGCTCGAAGGTGATTATCACCGCCGGCGCGTCGCTCGTCGTGCCGCCCACCTTTACCTACACCGGCACCCTGGACCAGGCGGCCGGCTCGACGCTCATCCTTCAAAACCCGGGCGCGGCGGCGGTCAGCAGCCTCAACCAGGGCGCGCAGGACCCGACCAGCACCATCGACCTGGCCCAGCCGGGCGGGGTTTATACGGTGCCGACCTCGCTCACCTACCAGAACCTGAAGCTGACCGGGGGCCAGAAGCGCCTGGGCGGCAACAGCGCCGCGCCGCTGCTCGTGGCCGGCAACCTCACCTTCGACGGCGCGCTCGTCAGCGGCAGCAACCTGAATTCGAGCGGCGGCACGCCGGGCGACTACCCCACGTTCGCTTTCGGGGGCAGCTTCGTTCAGCTTAACTCGACGACTTACGACCCGGCGCGCAGCGTGGTATTCCGGCCCACGGGCACGGGCGGCCCGCAAACGCTCGATGCCGGCGGCGGCACGATTCAGCTCTACGATATCTTCAGCCCCAGCGGCAGCAACGTGAGCGGCTTTCGGCTGGTGGGCAACGGCTCGGTGCTGGCGCTCGGCAACGCGTTCGACGGGGGCTTTGCCCTGAATGATGCCAGCACCGTGCTGGCCCTGGACGCGGGCACGACCCTGCGCCTGAG
>Ga0123336_10001028_pt1 | contig 26305 bp, 22 predicted proteins | sample SSSSmetaG_FD_96466 | JGI IMG/M metagenome (GOLD analysis project Ga0123336, IMG submission 96466) | Glacier valley bacterial and archeal communities from Borup Fiord, Nunavut, Canada, to study Microbial Dark Matter (Phase II) - ​SSSS metaG | ecosystem: Environmental > Aquatic > Freshwater > Ice...
CGCCACGCCTGCCGCGCCCGAGGCGCCTGCGGTCGTCGCGGCGAAGCCGACCGTCGTGCTCGTGCACGGCTTCGCCTCCGCGCTCGACGTGTGGGGCGCGGTCGCGCCGGTGCTCGCGCGCACCCACCGGGTGATCGCGCTCGACCTGAAGGGCTTCGGCTGGACCGATCGGCCCGAGGGCGACTACTCGCCCGAAGCCCAGGCGAAGCTCGTGCTGCACCTCCTCGACCAGCGAGGCGTGACGCGCGCCGCGATGGTCGGGCACTCCTGGGGTAGCTCCGTCGTGTTCGCGGCGAGCCTCCAGGCGCCCGAGCGCGTCTCGCGCATCGCGCTCTACGACGCGTGGGTCTACGAGGACCAGCTCCCCACGTTCTTCCACTGGGCCCGCGCCGAGGGCGTCGGCGAGGCGCTCTTCGGTCTCTATTACAAGCAGCGCATCGACGAGCGCATGGCGCTCGCGTTCTTCGACAAGAAGTACGTGACCGAGCAGCTCGTGGAGAGCGTGGACGAGGCCATCGAGCGCCCCGGCACCGTCGCCGCCGCCCTCGCCGCGGTGCGCGGTCAGGACTACTCGGACGCGGAGCGGCGCTACCGCGGTATCGACAAGCCGACGCTCCTCATGTGGGGACGCGAGGATCTCGTCACCCCGCTCAAGTACGGCGAGCGCCTCGTGCGCGACCTGCCGAACGCCAGGCTCGTCACCTACCCGCGCTGCGGGCACTTCCCGATGATCGAGGCGCTCACGTCCTCGAACCGCGAGCTCGTCGCCTTCCTCGCGGAGAGCGCGCCGTGAGGACGTCCGCCTCGATCGTGAGCGCAGCCGCGGTCTCCGCGGCGGTGCTGCTCTTCGCCGCCGACGCGCGGGCGACGGGCTTCCAGGAGATCGGTCAGGACTTCGTGCCGCGCGACCGCACCGAGGTCGACGTCTCGGGCTACCTACGCACGCGGGGCGAGGCGCTCTACAACCTCGATCTCGATCGCGGCCTCCAGCCGAACGGCCAGCCGATCTTCCCGGTCTCGCAGTCCGACCCCAAGGCGCAGACCCTCACGCACTGGGACATGCGCCTCCGCACCGACGTGCACGTCTACGCGCCGGGCTCGATGGTCGGCGTGAAGGCGCGTTTCGACGTGCTCGACAACGTCGCGCTCGGCAGCCTCCCCGAGGGCGTGCCCTCGATCACCTTCACGCAGCGCTCGCCCGCCGACGTCATCACCGTGCGCCGCGCCTACGGCGAGCTGCTCCTCCCGTTCGGCTTCCTCGCCGCCGGCCGCATGGGGACGCAGTGGGGCCTGGGCATGGTCGCAAACGGCGGCGACTGTCTCGACTGCGATAGCGCCGATGCGTCGGACCGCATCGCGTTCGTGACGCCGCTCGTCGACCACATCTTCGCGGTCGCCTACGACTTCAGCGCCACGGGCCCGCAGGCGATCCGCCCGAACCAGAAGCGCACGCTCGGCATCGAGCCCACCACCGACGTCCGCACGCTCACCTTCGCGGTCCTCCACTGGCGCGACGACGCCGCGCGCCTCCGCCGCCAGAAGGCCGGCAAGACCACGGTCGAGTACGGCACGTACATCACGCACCGCTGGCAATCGAACGACATCCCGGCGAGCTACGTCTCGACCGCGCAGCCCATCGACCCGTTCGCGAACGGCGGCTCCGGCATCATGGCCCGCGGCTTCCGCGCCACCGCGTTCGACGGCTGGGCGCGCCTCACCATGCCGTGGGGCCGCATCGAGGCCGAGGGGGTGTTCCTCACCGGCATCATCGATCAGCCTTCGCTCGTCCCCGGGCTCCTCCTGCGCGACCCCGCGAAGAGCACGCAGGTCGGCGCCGCGCTCCAGAGCGACTTCGGCAACCTCGACGCGGCGCTCAGCGCCGGCTTCGACGCCGGCTACGCGAGCGGTGACGCCGCGCCCGGTTTCGGCGTCCGCCAGAGCCCCAACGCCGCGGCCACGAAGCCCGGCGATCTCGATGGCCCGCAGGCCGCGCCCCCTCGCGACAATCGCGTCGACAACTTCAAGATGCACTCCGATTTCCGGATCGACCGCATCCTCTTCCGCGAGATCCTCGGCGCCGTCACCGACGCGGTGTACGTGCGCCCCCACGGGCGCCTCCGGCTCACGCGCGCCCGCAGCGCCGAGCTCAGCGCGAACGTCGCGATGATCGCGTCGCGCGCCGTCGAGGCGAACTCCACGCCCTCCGGCAAGGCACCCCTCGGCTTCGAGATCGACCCCTCGCTGGTCTTCGAGACGCACGCGTTCCTCGCCGCGCTCGACTACGGCGTCCTCTTCCCGCTCGCCGGCTTCGACAACACCATCACGAGCCAGGTCGCAAAGCCCGCCCAGCTCATTCGCCTCCGCCTCAACTATCTCTTCTAGAGCAGACAACCATGAAGCCCATCCTCTTCACTGCTCTGGTCACCGGCATTCTCGGCGTCGCCGCGTGCGGCAACAACGAGACGCCGCCGCCGCTGAAGCCCGCGTACGACGGCGGCGTCGGCTCTGCGCTCCCGTGCGTCCCGAACCTCGACGGCAAGATCGAGTCACGCGAGCTCGTGCCGCAGGTCGGCATCCCCGCCTCGTACCTCGTCTCGCCGCTCGGCAAGGACCGCAACGTCGACGTGCTCGGGCAGACCAGCCCCCAGGGCAAGACCACGTGGCAGTTCGGCGTCGACTACGCGGACGACCAGGTGGCGAAGCTCGCGGCGCAGAACCTCGAGGGCAAGTGGTACGCGGGATCGTTCGCGGGGCTCACGAAACCCGTGGTGGTGGCGCTCGATGTCGGGGGTCGCACCGAAGGCGTCTACACGCAGGACGACACCGGGTTCTTCCTGCACGGGATCGCGTCGGTGATCGAGGCGCCGCCGGAGGGCAAGACGCTCCTCGTGTACGACACGCCCATCATGCTTTACCGCTTCCCCCTCGAGGTCGGCGCCAAGTGGACGAGCTTTGGCGAGGCGAAGAACGGGATGCTCCGCGGACTGCCCTTCGCGGACCGCGAGACCTACGATGTGAGGGTCGACGCCGCCGGCGAGCTCAGTCTCCCCGACTTCGTCATCACCCAGGCGCTGCGCGTCCGGACAACGGTGACCATCGCTCCCTCCGCGGGGCAGACGACCATCCAGCGCCAGGTCGGCTTCCTCTTCGAATGTCTCGGCGAAGTGGCGCGCGCCACGAGCAAGCTGAACGAAACGAACGACGATTTCACGACGGCCGCCGAGCTGCGCCGTCTCGGACTACAGCCGTGAACCACGGCCACGCAACAAGGAGCACGCCGATGATCTGGGATGCCTGGAAGAAGGGGTTCGATGCCTGGGAGAACGCCACCGCGAAGTACACGGAGGCCTGGATGAAGAGCCCTCTCGTGCTCGCGCCGAGCGGGCGGATGCTGGGCGGCGTGATGAAGGCGAAGGCGGCGTACGACAAGGCTGCCGCGCAGTGGGTCGGCTCGCTCGGCATGGCGACGAAGCGTGATCAGGAGCGCTCGCTCCACACGCTGAACCAGGTGGAGAGCCGCCTCCTCGATCTCGAGGAGCGCCTCGCCGAGGTCGCGAAGCAGAAGGATCAGAGCGCCGCGGGCTGAGCGCCGCGCCACCACGTTTTTTCTCGAGGGGTAATCATGGACATCACGCCGTTTCTCGACCTCCGTATCGCTCCCCGCGCCGTCTTCGACGCGCTTGCCGATCGCCAGAGCCGCGTTCGCTTCATGGTGCCGACGGGCCCTGGAGAGTGGCGGGCCGTGACCTGGGGCGTCTTCGCCCAGGAGATCCGCGAGCTCGCGCTGTTCCTCGGCGGCGTGATCAAGGGCGGCGATCGCGGCGCGGTGTATGCCCCGAACCGCGTGGAGTGGGCGAGCGCCGCGCTGGCCGTCCAGGCGGCGGGCGGCGTGATCGTCCCCATCTATCCGGCGTCGACGCCGGAGCAGGTCGGGTACGTCGCCTCGCACAGCGACGCGAAGGTGATCTTTGTCGATACCCCGGCGCTCCTCGGTCGGCTCTTCACGGCGTGGAGCTCGCTCGAGACCGTCGACCGCATCGTGATGCTCGACGACACGCTCGATGCCGCGCGCGTGCACCAGTCGCTGCGCGAGAGGGGCGTGCCCGTCCCCGCGTTCGAGGAGGTCGAGCGCAAGCTGATCACCATCAGCCGGGCCCGCGCGCTGGGCGCGGCTCGTGATCGCGAGGACCCGAAGGCGTTCGAGCGCACGATGCACGGCGTCTCGCTCGACCAGCACGGCATGATGCTCTACACGAGCGGCACGTCGGGCATGCCGAAGGGCGTCCCGCTCACGCACCGCAACGTGGCGATCAACGGCCTCGACTGGCTGAAGTGCAACGGCCCCCTGCTCGACGAAGGCGGCATCGACGTGCTCTGGCTGCCCATGAGCCACATCTTCGGCTTCGGCGAGATGTGCCTCGGCAACTCGCTCGGCTGGACGTCGTACCTCTCGGATCCCGCGACGTGCCTCAAGCGCCTCCCCGAGGTGAAGCCCACCGTGTTCCTCAGCGTGCCCTCGCACTGGGAGAAGCTCGCCATCCAGGCGATGCACGAGCCGACGCCGCAGGCGCGCCTCGAGAAGTTCAAGGCGGTCAGCGGCGGGAAGCTCAAGTTCTGCCTCTCCGGCGGCGCCGGCTTGAAGCGCGAAGTGAAGGACTTCTTCTACTCGTGCGGCGTGCTGATCATCGAGGGCTACGGCCTCACCGAGACCTCGCCCACGCTCACCCTGAACCGCCCCGACGCGTTCCGCTTCGACAGCGTCGGCAAGGCGCTGCCCTCCGTCGAGCTGAAGCTCGCCGAGGACGGCGAGATCCTCGCGCGCGGTCCCAACGTCTTCGGCGGCTACCACAAGGATGCGGAGGCCACCAAGGAGGCGTTCACCGCCGACGGTTGGTTCAAGACCGGCGACGTCGGTCGCTTCACCGACGACGGCTTCCTCCAGATCATCGACCGCAAGAAGGACATCCTCGTCACCGCCGGCGGCAAGAACATCCCGCCCGCGAACATCGAGCTGCGCTTCCGCGACGACCCGTTCATCGCGAACGTGGTGGTCTACGGCGAGGGCAAGAAGTTCCTCGTCGGCGGCGTGTGGCTCAACGAGGAGGCGGTCACCGCGCACCTCGGTGACGTCGCGCCCGAGGGGCAGGACGCGGCGCGCCGCGCGCTCGTGCAGAAGCGGATCGACGCCGTGAACGCCGAGCTCGCGAGCTACGAGACGATCAAGAAGTTCGTCATCCTGACCGAGCCGCTCACCGTCGAGAACGAGCTCCTCACCGCCTCCTTGAAGGTCCGCCGCAAGAAGGTGAACGAGCGCTTTGCCTCCGACTTCGAGGGGATGTACGAGCAGCTCCCGAACGTCGATGGCGCACGTTCGCCGGAGGCCCAGCCGTCGTGAAGCTCCTCGCGAACCTCGCATCCATGGTCACGAAACCGAAGCCCCCCGTGGGGACCACTCCGGCCGATGTCGTCCATCGCGAGAACAAGTGGCGCCTCCTGCGCTACCGACCCGCGGCCGGTGGCGCCGGTCAGCGGCGCTTCGCGACCCCCGTCCTGCTCGTGCCCTCGCTGATCAACCGTCACTACGTGATGGATCTCCTGCCCGGCAAAAGCATGGCGGAGGATCTTGTGAAGGCGGGGCACGACGTCTACTGCCTCGACTGGGGCACGCCCGGCGACGAGGATCGCCACCTCACGTTCGACGACGTGTGTGATCGCTACCTCGGTCGCGCCATCCGCAAGGTGGCGAGGACCTCGCCGCGCGGCAAGGCGCACGTGCTCGGCTACTGCCTGGGCGGCACGCTCGCCGCCATCCACGCCACCGTGCATCCGGAGCATATCGCCTCGCTGCTCGTGCTCGCCGCGCCCGTGGCGTTCGGGTCGGGCGAGCAAGGCATGCTCGAGGCGTGGACGAAGAATTCGTCGTTCAAGGTGAAGGACATCGTCGACGCGTTCGGGAACGTTCCCTGGCAGCTGATGCAGAGCGCGTTCACGATGCTGCGGCCCACGCTGCCGCTGTCGAAGGCGGTGCACGTCGTCGACAAGGCGATCAAGGCCGACCCCGTGAACGCGAACAAGTGGGACGAGTTCTCGGAGGGCTTCCGCGCCCTCGAGACGTGGGGCAATGACAACGTGTCGTTCCCCGGCGCCTGCTACCTCCGCTACATCGAGGAGCTGTACCAGAACGACGCGCTCATCGGCGGCTCGTTCTCCCTCTCGGGGCGCGCGGTGCACCTCGAGGCGATCAAGGTGCCGACGATGTGCATCGTCTTCGAGCACGACAACATCGTGCCCTGGCAGAACGCCGCCATCCTCACGGACAAGATCGGCTCGACCGACAAGCAGCTCCTGAAGCTGCCCGGCGGACACGTCGGCGCGGTGGTGTCGCGCAGCGCGCAGAAGTCGCTCTGGCCGAAGATGAGCGCGTTCTGGCCCGCGCGCGATGCTGACGTGGTCGCGCCGGTGGTCGCGAAGGCGGTCAACGGACAGGTGAACGGGCACGCGGTCACGGCGCCGCCCGCGGTCGCGGTGCCTGCCCCGCCGTCGTCCGCGCGGGGGAAGAAGTCGATCAAGCCGAAGCCGTCGTCGCGTACGGGGAGCCGTTGAGGCGCCTCCTCGCCGCGGGGCTCGGGCTCGGCATCGCGACCACGACGGTCGCGGCGAGCGCCGGCACCGTCACCGTGGAGACGCACGCGGGGCGCAGCGTGCGCGTGTTCGTGCCTTTGAAGCCCGCAGCCCCTGCGTCGCTCGTGGTGATGCTGCACGGCTGCACGCAGACCGGCGAGCAGTTTGCCGAGGCGACGCAGATGGACGCGCTCGCCGAGACCGAGGGGTTCGTGGTCGCGTATCCCGAGCAGTCGGCGCAGACCATCTCCACGAAGTGCTTCCAGTGGTACGAGCCGGCGCACCAGGCGCGCGATGCCGGTGAGCCGAAGGAGCTCGCGGACGGCGCCGCGGAGGTCGTGGCCGCCCACGGGGTGGACGCAGAGCGCGTGTATGTTGCAGGCATCTCGGCAGGCGCCGCGATGGCGGTGATCCTCGGTGCGACGTACCCCGACCGCTTCACGGCGATCGGCGTGGTCGCGGGCATCGAATACAAGGGCGCGACGTCGATCGGCGAGGGCTTCACCACGACGACGAGCGGCGGCCCGAGCCCGGACGCACAGGGCGCGCTCGCGTTCGCGCAGATGGGCGCGCGGGCCCGCGCCGTGCCGACGTTCGTGGTGCATGGTACGTCGGACGGGGTCGTCGCGAAGGTGAACGGCGATCAGGTCGCGGCGCAGTGGCTGAAGACGAATACCCTGGTGCTGGGCGCGGGGAAGATCGATCCCGTCGCGGCGCTGACGGGCAACGCCGGCTATCCGTTCACGCGTTTCGTGTACCGGGCCAAGGGCAACGGCGCGTCGGTGATCGAGCACTACGTGGTGGACGGCCTCGGCCATGCCTGGCCGGGCGGCAAGGACGGCGGGTCGTACAGCGACAAGCGGGGACCGAACGCGAGCGCGCTCGCGTGGGGCTTCTTCAAGGGGCGAACGCGCACCGCGCCGCTCGATGTCCCGCCGGTGGACGTCCCCGACGGCGGCACCTCGTTGCCCGACGGCGGCACGACCGGACCGAGGCCTCCGGGAGGCGATCCCGCGAACCCGTCGGGGACGACCCCGGTGGCGGGCGAGCCCGGGAGCAGCAGCGGCGGCTGCGCGGTGGCGCGATCGCCGGAGGCGAGCATCAGCGCGGTCGCGATCGCGCTCCTGGCGATCGCCATGGTCCGGCGCCGCAGCTCCAGGCGGTCTCACGACCGTCGCGATGGAGAGCGGGAGCGATAGCGGCACCGAGCGCGCGTCAGAACGAGAGCGCGCAGCTCTGCGCGTCCTTCTTCTCCGTGAGGCACGCCGGCGCGCTCGGGCCGCCCACGCACGAGACGTGCGTGTTCGCGCACTGGTAGTACGCCTCTGCGGTCTTCCCGCAGCTCGCGTCTCCGACGAGCTTCTTGCATTCCGCGATGTCCAGCGGTCCGGGAGGGCACTTCGCGAAGGCGGTCAGTGACTCGTCGCAGACGGCGACCCGCCCCGCGCCGGTCGGTGTGCGCGGCGCCGTCGCGTTGCCCGTGGCCTCGCAGCTTGCGGCGCAGGCGCTCTCCTCGCTCGCACACGCCTTGTTCTTGCAGACCCGGCTGTCTTCGAGCTGCCGACCGGACGGACACGCACACGAGAACGGCGCACAGTCAGCGGCGAGCTCGCAGCTCGCGCCTGGGGGCCCACTGCCCGCCGCCGGCTCGGAGCTGGAGGAGCAGGCGGTCATCGTGACGAGGAACGCGGCCGACAACGACAAGGCAAGAGGATGGGTCTTCATGGGGTTCACATCGAGGTTTGTCGTGGTTCACGCGCATCCGTCACGCGGCCGGACGAATTCGGCGGGTGGCGATCGCTCGCTCCGTGAGCTACACGCTGCGGTGTGAGTCGGGCCCGCGTCTGCGCTCTTGTCGTCACCATGGCGATCGTTGGCTGTGGCGTGGAGCGGGACCTGGGAAGCCACGACGCCGACGCGGGCACCGCCCCAGCGACACGCCCCGGTGACTGCCTGCCCTGCCAGGCGAGCGAGGTGTGCCATCGGGGCACGTGCATTCCGCGGTCGCGAGGCGGCGAAGCGTGCAGCGACGTCGATGCCACGCGGCTGGGCAGAGAGGACGGCTGCGCACCCGATGCGGTGTGCACCGCGGAGAAGGCGGACGCGGGCGCGCGCTGCGTGGTCTACCCGCCTTGCGCGGCCGACGACACCTGCCCGGTCGGGGCCGTGGGCAGCGCGTGCAACCGCGGGTTCGTGGCGACGAAGGCGAACATCTGCCTGCCCGGCCAGTGCAGCGTGGAGGCCAACTGCCCGTCGACGCAGCGCTGCCTCAAGACGATCGGCGACCTCGGTCTCTGCTCCTCGGGCGATCGCGGGAGCCCGTGCGTCGTGCGCGCCGACTGCAAGGACGCCTCGTGCCTGACCCCGGGAGGGGGCTACGGGATCTGCTTCTGAGGCGTGGCGGCCCGCTCCACGGCGGGCCGGAAGATGCTGCGGGGGTACCTGGCCGTGAAGCGGCTCGCGCGGAGCCGCGCCTCGTCGATCCGACCGTCGAGCGCGAGCGCTTGCACCGCGAGCGCGTCGCGCTCCTCGGCCAGCGCGCCGTTCGGGAAGCGCGCCGAGTGGCGTTCGGTCGCTGCCAGGGCCTCGGCCGCACGGCCCCGGGCGAGCGCGCCTCGCGCGGTGTCGACGAGCTCTTGCTCTCTCGCGAGATCGCTGACCGTGTCGTCAGGGCGCGCGCGCGGTCCAGCGCTCGACGCGGACGGCGCGGACGGCGCGGGCGGCGCGGGCGGTAACGCGGAGGCCTCGATCGAGAGCGGCCCGCCCTCCGATGGTGACGGCGATGGCGACTCCGATCGAGAGGCGGTCACCACGAAGGACGGCGACGGCGAGGTTGGCGTTGGCGCGCTGGCCCGGCCGACCACGACGCCACCACCGAACGCGGCGGCGAGCGCGACGCCCAGCAGGACCTTTGCCGACGCGCCCCCGAGCAGGCCGCGAGGAGGAGCAGGCAACGACGGCGGCAGAGCGAGGTCGCCGGGCGGAGGCGCGAGCGCCGCGAGACGGATGGCGCGCTCGGCGCGGTGTAGCACCTCCTCGCGCGCCATCGGCTCCTGCCGATGCTCCGACCGCTCGCGGCCGAACAGCGCGGCGATCTCGGAATCCAGCGGTTCGAGCATGCTCATCGGGCGTCCCCTTCCGCCGCGCTCTCGAGCGCTCGGAGCGCTTCGCGGAACGCCACGCGCGCCAGGCGGACCCTCGAGTAGACGGTATTGAGCGGCACGCCGAGCTCGGCCGCGATCTCGGGCGCCGTCACCCCTTCCATGTCGTGCAACACGAGCGCGGTCCGCTTGTCGAAGTCGAGCGCGTCCAGGCCGCGCAGGACGAGTTGCCGCGTCGCGAGGCGGTCGGTCAGGCGAGGGCTCGAAGCGGCGGTCTCGTCCGTGAGCTCCGACGACTTGTTCCAGCCGAGCCTGCGATAGTTCGCCGCGAAGCGCACCGCGTAGCCGACCAGCCACGGACGCACCGGACGGGTCTGGTCGAACGACGCAAGCCCCCGGTTGACGGCGACGAACAGCTCTTGCGCGACATCGTGGACATCCGCCTCGCGGATGCCGAGTCGTCGCAGCGTTCGACAGACGAAGTCGAAGTGAGCGACGAAGAGCTCGCGGAACGGGGGAGCGACGAGAGGGATCGGCGACACGTCCGAGGGTGGATGTCGCGGACTGTCAGGATCCGTCACGGCAGCGTCAAGTCCAGACCCGCGACGAGGGCGCCCTGGAGGGGCGGGGCGGTCCACGTCGGTCGGCCGTCGATCGAGAGCGTCGTACGAACGAAGGGGAGGGCCACCTCGGCGCCCAGGCGGAGCGCGAGTCGCTGGGTCAGCGGGAGGCGGCCGACCACGCGCGCGAAGGCCAGCGCGATCAGCGAGCCGCGGGTCGTCGAGGACGAGACGTCGAGGCCGCGGGTCTCGAGGCTGCCGAGGCGCGCTCCGAGACACAGGCTCACGGGGGTCACGAGACCGCAGCCGACGAGCGCCGCAGAGTAGGCGGTGGACGTGACGCGAACGGCCTGGGCGACGCGCGAAGCGACCGGCGACGCGTCGATACGTCCCTCGACGCCGCCCGCGACGGATCCACGCACCGCGCCCACTCCGCCCTGCGCGCCCACGGTCGGGCCGGGCGCCAGCCCTACCGCGCCGACGGCGTCCAGGGTCAGGGCGAGGCGAGTCGCCGGCGAAGGAGCGGGAGGCGGCGGCGGTGGCGTGGGCGCACGCTCCGCCGCGACGAACGCGGCTGCCGGGGGCTCCGGGACCGACGGTGCCTCGGGCGTTGGGGTCGGGGACGCGGCCGCGGCCGCGACAGCGGTGCGCCCGACGGGATCGATCGCCATGGCCACCGCGGCGGCAGTGGCCTCCGCAAGGGCATCGCAGCGCGCGGTCGCCTCTTCGAGCTCACGGGTGCCCGCCGCCTGCCCGGCGTCCTCGATGTCGATGCGGGAGACGACGCGTGGTCCGCGCGCCAGGAAGCGCACGCGCACGAGCAGTGGCGCGCCCTCCACGAACGGGTCGTAGCCGAGCCTCGTGGCGACGCGTGCGCGGAACGCCGCGGCGTCCTTGCATCCGCTCAGCCCGCCATCCACGCGAAACTCGAGCCGGGCGACCGGGTTCGCCCCGGACGCCCGCGCCAGCCCTTCACCCGCCACCAGTGCGACCACCGCGTTCGCCGCGGCGAACGCGAGCGCGAGCTGTCGCGGGAGCGGCACGAAACGAGGGTAGCAGGGTCCTCGAGCGACGTCGGGACGTCGCGCTCAGCCCGCGACGCGGGACGGCGTGTCCGTGACGTCGACCGCGTGCGCCACCACCGACCGGTTACGGCCCCGGCGCTTCGCCTCGTAGAGCGCATCGTCGGCGCGCTGCAGCAGCAGCTCGACCGAGGCCGCATCGCGCGTCGCCTCGGCGACCCCGATGCTCACCGTGAAGCGCACCATCGAGCCGTCGGGCGCGGTCACGCGCAGCGCCTCCACGCAGGTGCGGATGCGCTCGGCGGCCGCGCGCCCTCCGACGGCGTCGGTCGACGGCAGGAGGACCACGAACTCCTCGCCGCCGAGCCGGGCCGCCACGTCGAGCTCCCGCACCTGGTCCTGTACCGCACGCGCGAGGGCGCGCAGGACGTCGTCGCCCGTTCCGTGACCATGGGCGTCGTTCACACGCTTGAAGTGATCGGCGTCGATCATGAGGAGCGAGAGCGGCTCTCGTCCGCGTTGCCACCGCTGTAGCTCCTGCCGGGCCGTCTCCTCGAACGCCCGACGGTTCGACAGCCCCGTGAGAAAGTCCTTCGAAGCTGCGTCGCGGAGGTCGTCTTCCTCTCTCTTCTTGCGCGTGAGATCGCGCGTGACGACGATGTATCCACTGCGGCCGCCGTCCGGCTCCTCGACCACGGACACCACGCTGCTGCCCCAGAAGCGCGTGGTCTCCTTGCGCGCCCACCAGCCCTCGTCCTCCGCCCATCCGCCAGCGATCGCGCCGTTCGTGACGTCCTCGTGCCGCACGGTGGACGACGGGTCGCGCGGAAACAGCATCAGGTAGTCCCGTCCGATGACCTCCTCGGCCGGGTAGCCGAAGAGCCGCTCTGCGGATCGGTTCCAGGTATCGATCCGGTAATCGCGGTCGAGCGAGAAGATCGCGTAGTCGCGAACGCCGTCGAAGACGGCGCGCACGCGCTGCTCGGCACGGCGCGCCCCGCGCTCCTGCTCCACGGAGACCGACACGTCCGCGATCACGGCCATCAGGCGGGCCGGCGAGACCTTGATGAGGGTGAAGCTCACGGTCAGGGGCGTGGCGCGCCGCGGCAGCTCGAACGAGATCCGATGCGCCTCGCAGATCGTGCCCTGGTCCGCGGTCATCCCCTGCGCGAGCGCGCGGAGCTCGAGGCCAGCAGTACCGAGCGACTCGAACAGGTTCTCGATGTCGGGACGGGCCGCGATCTCCATGAGCACCCGAGCGCCGACCGGGTTCATCATCTCGACACTTCCGTTGGCGCCGAGCTGGGCGATTCCCACGGGGCACAGGTAGACGAACTCGAGGAGCGCCTCGTGCTCCTCGTGCAGGTCATGCTCGGGGATCATCGTGGGCGCACCAGGATGTACTGGCTCGCCGAGTCGTGGGCCTTCACGAGCCGCAGCTCCACGGCGCGGGGGCGCATCCTCACGGTGAAGACGTACGGGAGCTGCTCGTCGAGCACGGCACACTCCTCGAAGCGCGAGGCCACGAGGAAGTTGTTGGTGCAGGGGGCTACCTCGGTGAAGAAGTGCTTGCCCATCACCCGGGTGCGAGAGAGACCTGCCATGCGGGACTCGTAGGCGTTGTACGAGGTCACGACCCCGTCGCGCTGCATACCGATCACTCCGAAGTCCAGGGCGTCGAGCGAAGCCTCGTCGGCCCGCGCCAGCACCTCACCGATATTTGCATCCGAAAATTCCATGCAGAGGACTACGCCCCGAGAGGTCCCTCCGTTCAGCCTGCGCATCAGCCCAGCGCATTTAAGGAGTCGTCGACGAGGCCGTTCGGATAGCTGCCGTCACGCCCATGTCGACCTCCCTACGCGCCATGAAGCTCGACCGCACGACGAGGGCCGCCGACGAGCTCGCCGAGGCCGCCCGGAACCTCGCGCGCGCGCGGCGCTTCGCGCGGCTCGTGCAGTGGCGGTTCGATGCCGAGGCGCGCTCGTTCCGCTGGTCGACCGGCTCGGCGGAGATCTTCGCCGGCGTCGAAGGCGAGGGCACGCCCGCGCAGGTCCTGCTGCGCTGGGTCCATCCCGATGACCGCGCGCGGGTCGAGGCCGCCCTCTTCCGTCCGAGCGCGCACTCCGTGGAGTACCGGCTCGTCCTCCCGAGCGGTGAAGCGCGCCTCGTGAACCAGACGACCGACGCGGAGGTCGATGCGCTCACCGGGCGTACGTGTCTCGTGGGGACGGCGCAGGACGTGACGGAGCTGCGCGCCGCCGAGGAGCAGGTGACGCACCTCGCCTACTACGACGAGCTCACGCGTTTGCCGAACCGCGCTCACGTGTGCCGATTTCTCAAGGCCGCGCTCGCCACCGCACGCGCGCGCGGTCAACGGATCGCCATCGTGTCGCTCGACCTCGACTTCTTCCGCCGGGTCAACGACAGCCTGGGGCATGTCGCAGGCAACGCGGTCCTCAAGGATGTGGCGGACCGCCTGCAGCGGACCGTCTTCGAGGAGATGACTCGCCAGGGTCGGCCCGAGGCGATGGTGGCCCGACTCGGCGGCGACGAGTTCGCCGTGATTCTCCGGGACATCCGCAGCGACGAGGAGGCTGCCACGCTCTTCCGTCAGCTGGCGTGCGACCTCTCGGCCCCTTTCCGCTTCGAGAGCTCCCGTATCGTGCTGTCGGTGAGCGCGGGGATCTCCATCTATCCCGCGAGCGGCTCGGACGTCGATGCGCTCCTCCTGCGAGCGGACGCGGCGATGCACGTCGCGAAGGAGAAGGGACGTGGCCGCTGCCAGCTCTTCGCGGCCGAGATCTCGGAGAAGCTGCGACGCCGGGTCGACGTGGAGAGCCGCCTTCGCGCCGCGCTCGCCTGGGGCCACGGGCTCGAGCTGCACTACCAGCCAAAGGTCGAGGCCTCGACGCGTCGCGTGGTCGGGGTCGAGGCGTTGCTCCGCTGGACCCCCGATGCCCTGGGACCCATCTCACCGACCGAGCTCGTCACCGTTGCCGAGGAGACCGGCCTCATGATCCAGCTCGGCGACTGGGTGCTGCGCACCGCCTGCGTCCAGGCGAAGGCGTGGAGCGTGGCCTCGGCCCTCGCGGTGCCGATCGCGGTGAACATCTCGGCGAGGCAGTTCAGCGCGGTCGACTTCGTGGAGAAGGTCACGCGCGTGCTCGAGGAGACCGGGCTCTCGCCCGCGCGGCTCGATCTCGAGGTCACCGAGACCGTGATGATGATCGACGTCGCCGCCACAAGCCGCATGCTGGAGCAGCTGAAGGCGCTCGGCGTTCACGTCACGCTCGACGACTTCGGGACCGGCTACTCGTCGCTCGCGTACCTGACGCGGTTCCCCATCGATACGTTGAAGGTCGACCGCTCCTTCGTGATGGAGATCGGCGTCGCGAGCAAGAGCGAGGCCATCGTCTCGGCGATCGTCGCGCTCGCGCGAAGCCTCGGCATCGAGGTGGTCGCGGAGGGCGTCGAGACCGAGGCCCAGCGAGCCTTCCTCGCGTGCCTCGGGCCGCTGGTGATCCAGGGCTGGCTCTTCTCGAAAGCGCTGCCAGCGGAGGCCGCGCTGGCATGGATCGCGCGGCACGAGGCCGCCCTCGCGCATTCGGAGTGAGCGGAGGCAGGTCGCGGGCGGTCCAGGCGTATAAGGACGTGACGATGATCTCCCTCGCTCGCCCCCTCGGCCTCTTCTTCGCGTGCGTGAGCCTCGCCTCGACGTTCGTGATGATTCACGGCTGCGGCTCCGATTCCACGAGCCCCACCGCGGGCGACGCGGCAGCCGCCGCCGACGCCCCGAGCACCGCCACCGATGGCGCCCCCGACGACGACGCGAGCACGCGGACCGATGCCGCGAGCGACGCCTCTGCCGCCGACAGCGCGACCGACGGCGGCGCCAACGGCAAGGGCGAGACGTGCATCGGCTTCGCCAAGGGAACGCCCTGCGGCGTGAACGGGTTCGGCGACTACGGCTACGTGTGCTTCAACGGCAGCCCGCCCGGCATCGCTGGGTGCAAGCTCGCGAGCTCGACGGGCTCGTTCGGCGACACCTACTGCTGCACCGAGAACAAGTGCGTCGCGCAGCCGGATCAGGACAAGGAGTGCAAGACCGCGGGCGCACCGCACCGCTTCCAGTGTCCGCCCAACGGCGACGCCGGCCCGGTGATGGCGCCCGCCGGATGCTTCTCCGCGGGCGGCGGCGGCAGCGCGGTCGAGAACTTCTACTGCTGTCCCTGAGCGTCGCGCGGCGGTAGCAGCCGTCGCTCAGAAGACGAACCGCGCGGCGAGCCTGGCGGCGGACGGTGCGTGGCGCGCCGTCGCCACCCCCTCCCAGACCGCGATGCCCTCGGCGACGAGCCCGTCCACCACGGCGCGGATCTCCGCCTCGGTGTAGGGCGAGTGATCCTGGTAGTCGGCCCACGCCGCGAGGCCCGCGAGCGTGACGGGCTTGCCATCAGCGAGCGCCGCGATCACGAGCTCGCGGACATCGCCGCGCAGGTACTCGAAGCGCGCCGTCTTCTTCCACGCCCGCAACGTGGCGCGTGAGATCTGCCACTTCGCGCAGAGCTCGTCGGCCTTCATGAGATACCGATGCTCGAGGAGCACGCGGCGGATGTCCTCGGGGGAGAGCGCCGGGGCCGGGGCTCTGCGGGTCACACGTCGAGATCCTTCCAGCGCTTGCTCACGTGCGAGAAGATCAGGATGCCCGTCAGCGAGAAGAGGCCCACCGCCGAGAACCAGTACCAGACGTGGTGCGGCTTGTAGGTCGTCCACAGGAGATCCGTGACCGCGTTCGCGTCCTGGCCCAGCACGGACGTGAGCGTCTCGAACGCCGCCGGCCGCTTCACGCCCGTGAACTCCGCGAGGTGATCGACGTTACCGTCCCACACGCCGGGCGCGTGGTGATCGGTCTTCTCCGCGAGGTAGCGCAAGGAGAGCACGGCCTTCTCGCCGTTGCGCCCGTACTGCCAGCCGCCGAGCTTCGCCCCGATCCCCTGGCCGAGCGCGACGGGGATGTTCACGTAGCCGAGGTAGAGCGCCTTCTTGCCGGCGGGCGCGATGAGCGAGAAGAACTCCGTCTTCTTCGGGCCGGTGAGCATCTCGCCGATCGAGAAGAGCACGATGCCCATGAAGAGCACGTACACGCTGGGTGACGTGCCGAAGAGGAGCGTGCCGCTGGTCGCGATGAGGACGCCGAGCGCGATCGAGGTCATCACGCGCAGCCGCGCCACCAGGAAGCTGATGAACACGACGAAGAACACGACGAGCGTCGAGTTGAGGTTGAGCGCTATCTCCTGCTTGAGCTGCACTCCACGCGCGTCCGCGGCAAGCAACGCCTTCGGGATCCACGGGAGCTTCTCCACGAGCGGGGTCGAGTTGACCCAGTCCGCGTAGAAGTTCGGCATCAGATCCCAGAGTTGGTAGAGCATCATCCAGAACCCGCTGAAGAGGAAGATGACGGTGAGGAGCCGCAGGTCCTTCAGGTTCTTGATGGTGTCGACGAGCACGCGCCCCGCGCTCTTCTTCTTGTCACCGCCCGAGTCCACCTCCTTGTAGGTGAAGAGCATCAGGTAGTTCAGCGCCATCGCGACGGCCGACCCATAGAAGACGAGCGACCAGTTGGCGCGCAGCACCGCAGCGAAGAAGGGGCCCAGCGCGCCGCCCACGTTCACGAGCCAGTAGAAGAGGCCCCAGCCGACGCTGGAGTTCTTCTTCGTCATCGACTGCGCGAGCGTCCCCTGGATGCCCGGCTTGAAGATGGCGGTCCCGAACGCGACGATCAGATACGAGCCGAGGAAGGCGGGAAAGCTCCGCACGTTCGCCATCAGCACGTAGCCAATGCAGATGAGCGTCACCGCCGTCGCGATGGCCTTCTTGTACCCATAGCGATCGGCGAAGCCGCCGCTCGCCGCCGGGACGATGGCCTGCACGAGCGCAAAGGCAAAGAAGATGTTCGCCTTCTGCGCCTGGCTGAAATGGAGCCCGCCGGGATCGTCGGCCTGCGCGATGTACAGGGGCAGGACGGTGCGCACGCCGTAGTAGGAGAGGCGCTCGAACATCTCGACGCTGCACCCCATCCAGAAGGAGCGCGGGAACGTCTTCAGCGTCTCGAGGAAGCCGAGCTTCGGCGCGTTCTCGGGCGGGGCGGTGGTTTCGGCGGCCATGCGGGCCCGCGGTCTAGCACTACTTTCGGGGCGCGGTATCAGAGCGCCGGAGCGCTGCGCCAGAAATGCGCCGTTTTTTTGTGTCGCACGGGTCACCCGAGGCACCTTGCAACCATGACGACGCGGGGATCCCGGACATGTGGCGCGTTGCATAATCCTGCGTGCCTCGCGCTCCTCGCGCTCGCGGCCCTCGCGGCCTGCAAGCACGACGCGGCCGACCCCTCGATCACCACCGTGAGCTCCGCGGCCCTGGAGCCCGAAGGTCCCGTCGCCGAGATCTCGAAGACCGCCAAGCTCGCGTCGATCGCGATGCAGACGAACATCTACGCGGCGCCCAACGACCAGTCGAAGAAGATCGGCTACCTGCGCCTCGGCGCGATCGTGGCGCGCTCCGACAAGGCGTTCGGCGACGCCGGCTGCCCCGGCGGCTGGTACGGCGTCGCCCCGCGCGGCTTCGTGTGCATCGGCAAGAACGCGGCGCTCGAGACCGACTCGCCGCTCGTGAAGGCCGCGAGCGTGCGGCCCGACACGTCGAAGCCCCTGCCCTACGCCTACGGCTTCATCCGCGCCGTCGCGCCGCTGTACCTGCGCCTGCCCTCCAAGGAGGAGGCGCTCCAGACGGAGTTCAAGCTCGGCGACCACCTCGGCTGGTGGACCCGCAAGGGCAAGGACGCGAACAAGGCCGACCACCTCGGCGCGAACGACGCCGCGCACGAGATCATCGCCGACGCGCCCACGCAGCCGCCCTCCGACACGCTGTCCGACGGGATCCTGCTCGGCGGCAAGACCGACCTCGATCCGCCGCCGTTCTGGCTCGAGACGGGCAACCGCAAGATCCCGAACGTCTCCGCTTTCGACGTCCCCGCCGCCTCGATCTTCGCGAACCGCGTGCGCCGCCACACGGGCATCGCGTTCGTCGGCGCGTTCGGCAGCGGACCGCAGTGGGCGGATCGTCGCTTCGCGCTGACCGTGGACATGCGGCTCATCCCGCTCGACAAGGTGAAGCCCGAGGTCGCCTCGCCGTTCCACGGCGTGGAGCTCAAGGAAGGCGGCGTCACGCTGCCAGTCGCCTTCGCGCGCCCCTGCACCCCGAACGCGAAGGGCACGCCGCGCCCTTGCGTGCACGCCTACCGCGACGACGAAGGCACGCTCAAGCGCACCGACGATGTCCTCGCCACCCGCGGCTTCCTGCAGCTCACCGGTGTCCAACGCAAGAGCAAGAATGCTCGTTTCCTGGAGACGAAGTCCGGCAGCTGGGTGCGCTCGAGCGACGTCGGCGTCGCGGTCGTCCCCGAGGAGTGGCCGCAGGCAGCGGTGCGCGGCGAGAAGTGGGTCGACGTCTCGATCGAGGACCAGACCCTCGTGCTGTGGGAAGGAAAGAAGCCCGTCTTCGCCACCGTGGTCTCCACCGGTCAGGACGGGATGGAAGATCCCAAGAAGACGAAGTCCACGCCGCGCGGCACCTTCCGCGTGAAGAGCAAGCACATCACCACGACGATGGACTCGAACGGCCGCTCCGCGCAGTCCGGCGGCGCCGCGCCCGAGTCGGGCGAGAGCGGCTCACCGACCGACGACGACAAGCACGCCGGCAGCTTCGAGCTCCGCGATGTGCCGTATGTGCAGTACTTCCAGGACGGCTACGCGCTCCACTCCGCGTACTGGCACGATCACTTCGGCACCGCGCGGAGCCACGGCTGCATCAACCTCGCGCCCATCGACGCGCTGCGCGTGTTCCGCTTCACGGACCCGCCGGTCCCCGAGGGCTGGCACGGCACGCAGGCCGACAACGGCAAGGGCTCGAGCATCGTGATCCATCGCTAGCTGTCGCCAGCCCCGAGAGGATTGGCCGCCAAGACGCCGGGTTGCCAAGGGAGATTTTGGTTCGCGCTTCGCGCTTCACGCGGAGAGGGAGCAATGGTGCCCCGCCCCGCGTCTCTCCCGCGCGAAGCGCGCCCCAAGAAAGTCTCTCTTGGCGTCTTTGCACCTGGCGGCCAATCCTTCGGCTCGGCTCGTCTCGGCTCGGCTCGGCGCGCACCCGAAGTGCAGATCGCGGTGCGCTCGAAGTGCAGAGGGCTTCACCTTGCACCGGAGCGACGGCGCCGAGCACCACGAAAACTCAGCGAATCGCGCGTTCGGCGCGCTGGCCCGACGCCTGCAACACCCTCGTCACGAAGCCACCCTCGGTAACCCTCACCGAGGTTCGCGTGTTCTTGCAGGCGCGCGCGAATCTCGGTGAGGACTTCGACGGGAACCGCCAACAGACGCGGTGACAGACTTCGGCAAGCTTGGAGGCGGTCGGACTTGCAGGCGCCCGACCGTGCCAAGGGGCCGCGACGAATTGGTTCGTCGCGGCCTTAAATCTCTTGTGAGCTGCACGACGTGCGGCTGGGCCGGATGGATCGGTAGTTCCCCCGAAGGGCGCCGCGTGCGCCTGGGGACGCGATCGACCACCCCCGTTTTCTCGGACACCGACGCGTTCGCGGATCGCTCGCGATCCACTTTCAGCAGGGCGCAGGGCTTGCAGGAGCTCGTCGGCGTCATGCCTGCATCACCGTCGCCGTTCTTCCACACCGAGGCCCACGCCGACCGGCCGTCCGATGCGCCGCTCGCGCTCGACACGGGCGACAGTGGCATCGCGAGCCTCCCCGTCGGGTTCGCGCGGCTTGCCCGACGCATCCCTGCGGCCTGGGTGGGGATGACCGGCTACGTGGTGGCCGGCGTGCTGCTCGGCCTCGTGCTGCTCGTGGCGCTCTCGCTGTCGCGCACCGCGCCCCCGCTGAAGGCGGGCGTCGTCACCGACGAGATCGTCCGCGTGAAGGCACGCCAGCTCGGCGACCCCTGCGCGCGCCTCGCGACGCAGACGGCGCGGCTCTCGGTGTCCCTCGAGGTAGGGCTCGACGGGAAGGTCCGCAGCGCGAATGCCATGGGCGAATCCGCGGCGATGAGGGCCTGCGTCGAGGCCCATGTGAAGAGCTGGGAATTCCTGCCGCAAGCCGCCTCGTCCCAGATGGTGCTGCCGTTCGAGATCGATCCGCGCTGAAAAAGGGTCTAGCGTGCGTCGCCATGGCAAATCCCATCGCGACCCTCGAGACCTCGCTCGGCAACATCAAGGTCGAGCTCTTCGTGGACCAGATGCCGATCACGGCAGGCAACTTCGCGGACCTCGCGAAGAGCGGGTTCTACGACGGGCTCCACTTCCACCGCGTCATCAACCGCTTCATGCTCCAGTTCGGCTGTCCGAACAGCAAGGACCCGTCGAGCCCGCGCGCCGGCACCGGTGACAGCCCGAAGGGCACCATCAAGGACGAGCACACGGCGAAGATCACGAACGCCCCCGGCACCCTGTCGATGGCGAACACCGGCCGCCCGAACAGCGGCTCGTGCCAGTTCTTCATCAACACCGTCGACAACGCGCGCCTCGACTGGTTCTCGCCCGGCGAGTCCCGTCACCCCGTGTTCGGCAAGGTGATCGAGGGCATGGACGTCGTGAAGAAGATCGAGTCGACGAAGACCGACTCGGGCGACCGCCCGGTCACGCCCGTGAAGATGAACAAGGTCACGATCGCCGAAGCCTGAGCGAGCGGGAGAGATCACACGGAGCGCCGATGCTCCGTGTGAGATCACGCGTCGCCCCCTTGCGCGGCTGAATCCGAGCGGTCACCTTCCGTCGAACTGCGAGACGCACCCCCCGAGCTTCTTCGGGCAAGCAGGCCTGCCACCGTGGCCGGCCTGTCCTACCGACGTCTCACCCGGCAATCGCGCCACCGACGCCCACCTCGCTCTCCGAGCGAGAAGAGGGGATCGCCATCGCGAATCAGACCACGACGACCGTCGTCCTCACCGAGGCCCAGAAGGGCCCGGCCGAGTGGGACGTGGCACGCGCGGCGAGGCGCGAAGAAGGAGATCACGACCCGCGCTACGCCCGTGAAGCCGGGTCTCCACCTCCCCGCCGCCGAGCGCCTCTACGCCTCCACGCGCGGCTGCTCGACATCCATCGCCTGAACGGCGAGCTGATGGCGCGCTTCGCGTCGTACACGCTCAGGCAGTCGGAGTGGCGTGACCTCAAGGTCGCGTGCGCTGCGCTCATGCTCGTCCAGCCCCATGCGGGTCAGCCGATCAAGGACGACGACGGCAACTTCGCCTTCCACGACGACGACCACCGCGCGGTCGTTCCCTCCGCGGACGGCACGTTCGGCATCGTGCGCTGGGACGAGCGCTTCACGCCCGACGAGGAGGGCACGCCCGGCGCGGCCACGTGCGAGGACGGCGAGCATCTCCCGCTCATCGCGCTGGTGTTGTCGACGCTCGCGCGCACCGTCCAGGACTTCGTGGCGACGGGCGCGCGACGCGACGCGATGATCTCGCCGAGCGGCGTGGTCACCACCGCCGATCGAAGGCCTCCACGATCGCGCGTGCGTGGTCCTTGCCGTCCATCAGGAGCGACGTCACGTGGCCCGCTTCGGACCACTCCAGGTGCGAGCCCGCCCAGTGGCGATGGAGCGCCTCGCCGTCCTCCGGCGGGACGAAGCGATCATGGCGCGCCACCAGGATGGTCGCGAGCTGCGGGACCACCGGCGGTGGGTGCTGCGTGAGGTCGACCACCGCGAGGTACCTCGCGAGATCGGCGCGCGCCTGCGCCTCGCTGCCGGACTCCGCGGCGAGCGTCTTCCAGCGGACCCCGTGGCTCAGCGCCGAGTTCGTGAACACCGGCACCGCGCTCGTGCCCACGCCGCGCGGCACCGCCACCACCGGGAAGTCGACGAGCGCCGCTGCAAACGCCGCCATGAACCCGCCCTGGCTGAAGCCGGTCACGCCCGGGAAGTAGCCCTCGTCCCGGATCCAGCCGAGGAGCGCGCGCGCCTCGTCGACCGTCGCCGTGTTCATGGCGAACTGATCGGCAACGGTGCGGAGCGCCGGGCCGTGTTGCCCCGCCGGCCGGCGCAGCCCGTAAAAAGGATTCTCGAGCAGCAGCGCGCCGATGCCCGCCTCGAGGAGCCGGCGCACGAACACGCGACGACGCAGGAAGCCCTCCTCCCCGCTCGCCGCCAGGACGAGGCACATCGCGCCGCGCGCGCCGTGCTTCGGCAGCCACAGCTCGACGGGCGCGGTCCGGCTCTCGGTCGGTAGCGGCGTCGGCGCAGGCGAGACGAACGACCCCACGCGGACATCCGCGCCGAGGACGCTCCGCGTGCGGCCGCTCCAGGTCATCCGTACCTCGCCGAGCGGCTGCGTGCGCACGTACGCCCCGACCGACGCGACGAGCCGCTCGAGGAGCGCCCGGTCGCCGAAGCCCTGCCGGTAGAGCACGCCGGCGCGGAACGCCTGACCGAACGCATCGTCCGTCAAGCGGTGGAGTAGTGCGAACCGGGACCGCAATCTACAATGACCATAGCAGCCGCTGCCGGCGCTCATCTCGATGTCGAGCACTCCCTCGCGACCTCCGCTCGATGCCACACGAGGCCTCGTCGGCAACCGCTACCGCATCGAGGAGAAGCTCGGCGGCGGGGGCATGGGCGTGGTGTACCGCGCGGTCGACGTCGCGGACGGTCGCGCCGTCGCGCTGAAGCGCATGGCGCGACTCAAGGAGGGACGACGCAGCGCGGAGCTGCGCTTCCGCCGTGAGTTCCACTCGCTCGCGAGCCTCCGTCATCCGCGGATCATCGAGGCCTACGACTACGGCGTCGACGAGGACGGGCCGTTCTACACGATGGAGATCCTCGACGGCCGCGACCTGCGCGACGCCAAGGACATCGGCCTCCGCGAGCTGTGCGTGGTGCTGCGCGACGTCGCCGCGGCGCTCGCGTTCCTCCACGCGCGCGGGCTCGTACACCGCGACGTCGGGCCGCGTAACGTGCGCTGCACCGCGGAAGGTCGCGCGAAGCTCATCGACTTCGGCGTGCTCGGGAACGTCGGGCTCGTAGGCGATCTCGCCGGCACGCTCACGTACATGGCGCCCGAGGTCTTCCGCGGGCTGCCGATCGACGGACGCACCGATCTCTATTCGCTGGGCGTGCTCGCCTACCTGCTCCTCTCGGGCCGCGCGCCCTACGACGTGCGCGGCGCGCGCGACCCCGAGCTCGCGTTCGCGGCGCTGCCGCCCTCGCTCACCAGCCTCGGCCTCTCCGTACCCGCCGCGCTCGACGACCTGCTGCTCGCGCTGCTCTCCACCGATCCGCTCGCGCGGCCCGCGAGCGCCGCGGAGCTGATCGACCGCCTCTCCGCGCTCTACGACATGCCGCCGCTCGAGGACGAGGCGGTGGTGCGCGGCTACCTGGCGAGCGTCGCCATGGTCGGGCGGCAGCGCGAGGTGGTCGCGGTGCGGCGCCGCGTGCTGCGCAGCGCAAAAGGCCGCGGCGGCGGGATCGTGCTCGCAGGGGAGTCGGGCGCGGGGAAGAGTCGCCTGCTCCGTGAGGCGCAGCTCGAGGCGAAGCTCGCCGGCTGCCTCGTGGTGCGCGCGGACAGCGAGGCGAGCGCGCGGGGCCCGTACGGCGTGCTCGAGCAGCTGGCGAGGGGCATCTTCCTCGCGGCGCCGACCGTCGCCGCCGAGACCTCCCGACCATTTGCCGATGCGCTGGCCATCGCGCTGCCGGGGCTCGCGCTGGAGATCGGGCCGGTGAGCGCGCGCGGCGTGCAGGTCGATCCCGGCGAGGAGCGCATGCGCGTGCAGCGCGCACTGCTCGACTGGCTGCTCGCGGTCGCGGCGAACAAACCGCTGGTGCTCGTCGTCGACGACGTTCAGCGCTGCGACGAGGCCTCGTGCGCGGTGTTCGCGGCGCTGCTGCGCGAGAACAAGAAGCGCCCGCTCCTCACGGTGTTCGCGCAGCGCACGAACGAGCACGTGCGCGCGAAGGCCGCCATGGATCTCGTGCGCGATGCCTCGAAGGTGATGGTCCTCGCCGGGCTCGACGCCCAGGAGCTGAAGGAGCTGCTGATCGGGCTCTTTGGTGACGTGCCGAACGTCGATCGGCTCGCGCTGCTCTTCGAGAACACCACCGGCGGCAGCCCGCTCTTCGCCACCGAGCTCGCGCGCCAGCTCGTGGACAGCGGGGTCGTGCGCTTCGTCGGCGGCGCGTGGGTCATCCCCGACGAGCTGCCGCGAGCCGAGCTCCCGTCGGGGCTCGCGGCGGCGGTCGATGCGCGGCTCGCCCGCCTCACCCCTTCCGCACGCCGCCTCGGCGAGACGCTCGCGCTGCACGGCGGTGACCTGCCGCTCGACCTGCTCGTCGCGCTGGGCCGCAGCACCACGCTCGCCACCGACGAGGACGTCTTCGAGGCGCTCGACGTGCTCGCGCGCGAGGGCGTGCTCGTCGGTGATCGCGGCGTGTATCGCTTCCGCCACGACGGCTTCCGCGAAGGCTTGCAACGCGCGCTCGACGACGACGCGAAGCGCACGCTGCACCGCGACATCGGGGAGGCGCTGCTCGCGGAGGGCGACGTCGATGCCGCGCGCGAGGCGAAGGTCGGCTGGCACCTGCTGGAGGGAGGCGACGAGGATCGCGGCGCCGATCTGCTACGCCGCTCCGGGATCCGCCTCTTCGAGGCGCAGGCGCTCGCCGACTGCATCGCGCCGCTCGAGGCTGCGCTCGCGGTGCTCGAGCGGCGCGGCGCGACCACCATCGTGATCGACGACCTCACCGCGAAGCTCCTCGCCGCGGGCTGGGTCTCGAACCGCGCCGTGGGGACGAAGTACGCCCTGCGCGCGGTGCTCGCGTGGCAGGAGCGCTGCGGCTTCGCGAGCGCGCTGCGGTACTCGAGGTATGTCGGCCTCACGCTGGGCCTGGTGCTCGGCTTCTCGTTCGCGTCGCTGCGCTGGGTGCTCGGAGGCGGTCGCGGAGCGAGCCCGCTCGCCGCGAGCACCACGTTCTTCGTCTCGCTCGGCTACGCGTGCGGGCTCGCGAACGCCGAGAGCCGCATCGACGATCTCCACCAGCTCATCGCGCTCGCGAAGCCGGCGAGCGTGTTCCCGCGAGGCATGCCGCGCGGCATCTACCAGACGTTCCTCGCGTTCCCCGACATCATCCTCGGCCACATCGGTCGAGGTGCGCGCCGGCTCACGAGCGCGGTGGAGCTCATCCGCGGAGATCGCTTCGCGCCGGTGAAGCCCGAGGAGAAGGCGTTCGCGGAGATCGGGGTGCGCGGCCTGCGGCTGCTGCTCGACGTCAACCAGTTCGATCGGCGCGTCGACGAGGACCTCGCCGCCATCGATGCCTCCCCGTTCCGTTACTACCACCTCGTCGCCGAGGCGACCCGCGTGGTGCGGCACCGCTATCGCGGCGAGGAGGAGCGGGCGAAGCGCATCGAGCGCAAGATGGAGACGGCGAGCGTGCAGCTCGGCTCGTGGTCGACGGACGTGCAGGTCCTCTTCTTCGCCCACCCCGCCTACGCGCTGTGCCACGACGTGCTCGGTTTGCGGCGCAGCCTGGAGAAGCTCGAGGCGCTCGTCGCGCAGGGCTTTCGCATCGAGATGCGCGTGGCCATCACCCGGGCCGACTACCTCCGGGAGCGGGGCGACGCCGCGGGCGCGGTGGCGACGATGCTCGCCGCCATGAAGAAGGATCTCCGCCCCGACGACCTCCTGATGCGCCAGTGGGGCGGCTCGTCGCTCGCGGAGGCGCTGCTCGCGGCCGGGGAGATCTCGGCCTGCATCGACGAGGCCCGCGCCGTCTACACGATGGGCAAGCACCCCGACTCGGGCGTGGTGCTCGCCGGCCTGCGCGCCGCGCGCAGCCTGGGCCTCGCGCTCTCGGCGCGGGGCGAGTACGCGGAGGCGATCGTGGTCCTCGACGAGGCCACGCTGGAGGCCGAGCGCCTCGATTGCGCCCCCCCTCGCCGGCGCGCTC
>Ga0123336_10001033_pt1 | contig 26271 bp, 22 predicted proteins | sample SSSSmetaG_FD_96466 | JGI IMG/M metagenome (GOLD analysis project Ga0123336, IMG submission 96466) | Glacier valley bacterial and archeal communities from Borup Fiord, Nunavut, Canada, to study Microbial Dark Matter (Phase II) - ​SSSS metaG | ecosystem: Environmental > Aquatic > Freshwater > Ice...
CTCGCCAATGCCCCCGGCGCGCGGCACGATCACGGTCAGTGGCCCGGGCCAGAACGCGTCGATCAGGCGCTGCGCGACGGGCGGCAGGTGCGCCGCAAAGGCAAGCGCACTGGCGGCATCGGCCACGTGCACGATCAACGGGTGCGCCGCCGGGCGGCCCTTGGCCAGAAAGATCTTCGCGACCGCTGCGTCGTCATCGGCACGCGCGCCCAGGCCGTACACCGTTTCGGTCGGGAACGCGACCAGTTCGCCTTGCGCCAGCAGCGCGGCCGCCTGGTCGATGGCGGCCGGCTCGGTGCCGTCAAGCCGCACGGTTCACCAGGCCTCGATGCCGAGCAGCGCGGCCGCCTGGCGGGCCACCGCATCGGCCAGCTCGGGGCTGGCAGCCGTCACGGTCAGGTGGCCCATCTTGCGGCCCGGCCGCGCGCTGGCCTTGCCGTAGAGGTGCAGGTGCGCGCCGGGCAAGGCGAGCACGCCGGCCCAGGCGGGGGCGCTGCCGCCGGCCGACCACAGGTCACCCATCAGGTTGAGCATCACGCACGGCGAGTGCAGGCGCGGCGCCACCAGTGGCGCGCCCGTCATGGCCCGCACCTGAAGGTCGAACTGCGACACATCGCAGGCGTCGATGCTGTAGTGGCCCGAGTTGTGCGGGCGCGGCGCCATCTCGTTGGCGACGAGCACACCGCCTTCGAGCACGAAGAACTCGACGCACAGCACGCCGACGTAGTCGAGCGTGGCGGCGATGGCGTGCGCCGAGGCGATGGCGCGCTGCTGTACTTCGGCCGGCACGTCGGGAGCCGGCACGGTGGTGGTGGCCAGCACGCCGGCGCGGTGCAGGTTCTGCTGCACCGGCAAATGCACCGACTTGGCCGAAGCACCGCGGGCCACGATCACGCTGATCTCGCAGGCCAGCGGCAGCATCTGTTCCAGCACGCAGGGCACGCGGCCGAGCGCGGCCCAGGCCTGCGCCAACGCCGCGCGGTCGGCCACCCGGGCCTGGCCCTTGCCGTCGTAGCCCAGGCGCGTGGTCTTCAGGATGCCGGGCAGCAAGGCGGCATCGACGGCCGCCAGTTGCACATCGGTCTCGATGCAGGCGTACGGCGCGCACGGCACGCCGCTGCGCGCGAAGTGCGCTTTCTCGGCAGCGCGGTCCTGGCACACGGCCACGGCCTCGGCGGCGGGGGACACGGGCCGCTGCAACGCGAGCGTGGCAAGGGCCGCCGCCGGCACGTTCTCGAACTCGGTGGTGATGGCGGCGCTGCACTGCGCGAGCTGGGCCAGGCCGGCCGCGTCGAGGTAGCCGGTGCGGATGTGGTGGTGCGACACCCCGCCCGCCGGGCTGGCCTCGTCCGCATCGAGCACGGCGGTGGCATAGCCCAGTTGCTGCGCAGCGTGCACAAACATGCGGGCGAGCTGGCCGCCGCCCATGACACCGAGGGTGGTCGGTGGCGAGCCATCGCCCAGCAGGGGGCCCGGCGCGATGAAGGTCAAAGGCGCCGGCACCGCAGGCTTCGGTACGGTCATTGCGGCACGGTCATTTCAGCTCGGCCGTCATCGCCCGCGCCGCTTCGGTCTGGCGGGCGCGGTAGGCGTCGAGCTGGGCGCGCAAGCCGGCGTCGTGGTTGGCCAGCATGGCCACCGCGAACAGCGCCGCGTTGGCCGCCCCGGCGGTGCCAATGGCGAAGGTCGCCACCGGGATGCCCTTGGGCATCTGCACGATCGAATGGAGTGAGTCGACACCGCTCAGGTGGCGGCTTGCCACCGGCACGCCGAGCACCGGTACGGTCGTCTTCGCGGCCAGCATGCCGGGCAGATGCGCTGCGCCGCCGGCCCCGGCGATGATGGCCTGCAGCCCACGCGCAGCGGCCGCTTCGGCGTAGGCGAACATGTCGTCGGGCATGCGGTGCGCCGAGACGACGCGGGCTTCGTGAGGGACGCCGAACTCGGCGAGAATGTCAGTGGCGGCGCGCAGGGTTTCCCAGTCGCTGCTGGAACCCATCACCACGCCGACCACCACAGGGGCGCTGCTCAAGGCTCGCTCCAAGGTGCTGATGAGCCTCGAATTGTAGGCGGCGCGCAGCCACCTGCCAGTGGGCCCCGCCGCCGTCACACCCCCGACCGGCGCGACCTCGGCGACCGGAGCCAAACGCAAAAGACAGCAAGAGAAAGCAAGAACATGTCCGACATCTCGATGCAGAACTTCGAAACCGACCTGATCAAGGCCTCGCAGGAGCAGCCGATCCTGCTGGACATCTGGGCGCCGTGGTGCGGCCCGTGCAAGGCCCTCGGCCCGCTGCTCGAAAAGCTCGAAGTCGCCTACGCCGGGCGCTTCAAGCTGGCCAAGCTCAACTCGGACGACCAGCCCGAAATCGCCGGCCAGTTGTCGCAGATGTTCGGCGTTCGCAGCATCCCGTTCTGCGTGCTGTTCAAGGGCGGGCAGCCGGTCGATGGCTTCGTCGGCGCACTGCCCGAAGCGCAGATCCGCGAGTTCCTCGACAAGCACGTGGCCAGCGCCGACGAAGCCGCTGCCGAAGACGACATCGAAGAAGCCGAGGCCCTGCTCGCGGAAGGCGACCCCGATGCGGCCCTGGCCAAGCTGAAAGAGGCGCTGGCGCTCAGCCCAACGAACGACACCGCGCGCTACGACTACCTGCGCGCGCTCATCGGTCAGGGCCATCTTGCTGATGCGCGCCGCGTGTTCGACGAGGTCGCGTCCAACTACGCGCTCGACGCACGCCTGGTGGCCTGCGGGCACTGGCTCGGCGCCTGCGAGAAGGCGGCCACTGCGCGCACGCCCGAGCAGATCGACGCTGCGCTCGCCGCGAACAAGCGCGACTTCGATGCGCGCTTCGAACGCGCGCAAGTCCTCTTCGCGGCGCAGCAGTTCACGCAGGCCATGGACGAGTTGCTCGAAATCATGATGCGCGACAAGACCTGGCACGACGAAGTCGCACGCAAGACCTACGTCGCGATCCTGGAGCTGATGCAAAAGCCCAAGCCCGTGAAGGCCGAGGCGGCCGCCAAGGGCACGCTCGAACTCTCGGGCAAGCAGGCGGTGATTCCGTCCGACCCGCTGATCGACACCTACCGCCGGCGCCTGAGCATGGTTGTGTTCTGAACCGGAGCCGACGATGGGCGCGCAGTGGAAAGCAAAGCACAAGGACGTGGCGGCAAACGCCCGGGGCCGGCTGTTCGGCAAGCTGGCGAAAGACATCATGATCGCGGCTCGAAGCGGCCACGACCCGGCCGCGAACGCGCGGCTGCGGCTCGTGGTCGAGCAGGCGCGCAAGGTGTCGATGCCGAAGGAAACGCTCGACCGCGCGATCAAGAAGGGCGCAGGCCTGACCGGTGAAGCGGTGCACTTCGAGTACGCGCTCTACGAAGGCTTTGCACCGCACCGTGTGCCGGTAATGGTCGAGTGCCTGACCGACAACGTGAACCGCGCCGCCTCCGAAATGCGCGTGCTTTTCCGCAAGGGGCAGCTCGGTGCGTCCGGCTCGGTGGCGTGGGACTTCGACCACGTCGGCATGATCGAGGCCGAGCCGGCGCACGCCGGTGGTGGTTCGGCTGCGGCCGCAGACCCCGAACTGGCCGCCATCGAAGCCGGCGCACAAGACTTCGAGCCGGCCGACGACGGCGCCACGATGTTCCTGACCGACCCGGGCGACCTCGACCTCGTCAGCCGCGCGCTGCCCGCGCAGGGCTTCAGCGTGCTGTCGGCCAAGCTCGGCTACAAGCCCAAGAGCCCGGTCTCGGCCGGCAGCCTGAGCGCCGAGCAACTCGACGAAGTAGAAACCTTTCTCGCCGCACTCGACGCGAACGAAGATGTGCAGAACGTGTTTGCCGGGTTGCAAGCCTGAGCCCACCAGCCACCATGAACCAGACCGCCATGAACGACGCCAGCACCGACATCGAGCCCGACACCCAACCCGACACCCGTGCCGCAGCGGCCGAACGCCCGACGCTGCCCGACCACCTTTCGGTCGACCCGCGCAGCCCGCACCACGTGGCGGCGGTGTTCGAACACGAGATCGGCATTCGCCTGAACGACAAGGAGCGCTTCGATGTCGAGGAGTACTGTCTCAGTGAAGGCTGGGTCAAGGTTCCCGCTGGCAAGGCGGTCGATCGCAAGGGCCGCCCGCTGACGCTCAAGCTCAAGGGCAAGGTGGAGGCGTTCTACCGCTGACCGGCGCGGCAGACTCTCGCGCCGAAATGACAAAGGGCTTGCAAGTCATCGACCGGCAAGCCCTTGAATTCTGGTGGCGCTTCAGGGATTCGAACCCCGGACCTGCGGATTATGATTCCGTCGCTCTAACCGACTGAGCTAAAGCGCCTAAGCCCATAATTATAGCGTCGCCGCTGCGGGCCTTCGCACCGGGCCATTGCGACGCTTCCCAGCAGGCCACGTGCCGCCCCCATGTTCAGCTTCTTCAAGAAAAAGACCGAGCCCATCGCGGGCGCCGCGCCGGTCCACCCCGACGTGGCGCCGCCGGCCCAGCCGGGCACGGCTGCTCCGGAGCCTGCAACGCGGAGCTGGCTGGATCGCTTGCGGGGCGCGCCGGGTGCCGACGCCCTGTCCCTGCCCACATTCCCGCACCCGCCACCGGCGGTGGAGCCCACCGAGCCCGCCCCGCCGCTCGCCGCCACCGAGCGCCGCAGCTGGATCGACAAGCTGCGCGGCGGCTTGCGCCGCACCGGCTCCAGCATTGCGCAGGTCTTCACCGGCACCAAGATCGACGACGCGCTCTACGAAGACCTCGAGTCCGCGCTGCTGATGGCCGACGCCGGCGTCAAGGCCACGGCCTTCCTGCTCGCAGACCTGAAGCGGCGCGTGAAGGAAACCAAGGCCACCGAGCCGGCGGCTGTGAAGGCATTGCTGATCGACGCGATTGCCGACCTGCTCGCACCGCTCGAACAGCCGCTGCGCGTGGGCGAGCACGTGCCCACGGTCATCATGGTGGTCGGCGTGAACGGTGCGGGCAAGACGACCAGCGTCGGCAAGCTCGCGCGCCACCTTGCCGATGCGAACAAGAAGGTGTTGCTTGCGGCGGCCGACACCTTCCGTGCAGCTGCGCGCGAGCAGCTCGCGGTGTGGGCCACGCGTGCGGATGCGCGCAGCGCGGGCGCGGGTGCGAGTTCACGCAACCAGGTCGAGATCGTGAGCCAGCAAGGCGGCGACCCGGCCGCAGTGACCTTCGATGCCGTCTCGGCCGGCAGGGCGCGCGGCTGCGACGTGGTCATCGCCGACACGGCGGGGCGGCTCACGACGCAGGCACACCTGATGGAAGAGTTGAAGAAGATCCGCCGCGTGATCGGCAAGGCACAGGCCGGGGCACCGCACGAAGTGCTGCTGGTGGTCGACGGCAACACCGGCCAGAACGCGCTGACGCAGGTGCAGCTGTTCGATGCGGCGCTGCAACTCACCGGCCTCATCATCACCAAGCTCGACGGCACCGCGAAGGGCGGTGTGCTTGCCGCCGTGGCATTGTGGTCGCGCGAGCGCGCGAGCAGTGAAAGCGCCCGTGCGCTGCCGGTGTATTTCATCGGTGTGGGTGAGCAGCTCGAAGACCTGCAGACCTTCAGCGCACGCGAGTTCGCGCAGGCGCTGCTCGCTTGACCGGGAGAGCCGGCGAAGCGCGGCCCACGGGCGAAGCGCTACGGCTTCAGCGCTTCGGTTTGGCCAGCGGCACGGGCTCGGAGTCCATGTCGTCGAACCAGGTGGACGGCGGCGGTTCGAGCAACTCGATGTGCTCGTCCTGCGTCGAGTCGCGCGCGGTGTCGTCGAAAGGGTTTCGTGCTGCGGGGGCCGGCGGGGCTGCCGACGCGCTGGGCGCGGCCGCAGCGGCCGCCACGCTCGGCGCGGTCGGAAGTGTTTGTACCGGCGGCCTCGGCACGATGAGTTCGCGCACCGATTCGGCCGTGGGCAACGACTGTTCGGCCCACACCTGCAGCGGTATCTTCGCCGCCTTGAGCGTGCGTGCCATGCGCGCCAGGCGCTTGCGCGCGCGTTCGGTCACTCGGGGTGTGGGCGGCTGCAACTCGATCACGGCCACGACCTGCGCGTTCATGTCGCACACCGCGAAGTCCACGCACTGGTAGCCCAGGCGGCGCAGCCAGTCGGCATACGAATGGCGCTTCGGCACGTTCAGGAAGCGCGACAGCGGGACCTGCGCCAGGATCATGTAGTCGGGCAGCGCGCGCACTAACAAGGCGAAGGCAGCGCGCTCGGGGTGGTTGAGCACGCGCGTCGCCTGCGGCGGCCAGCCGATCAGGGTGTCGATGCGGTCGCCGTCCTGCGCAGCCCCGTTGCCGGCGTCGCGGCGCTTGCGCCACCACCCCACGATCAGCAGCAGCGCGACGAGCGCACCCGCCAGCCAGGCAAACGACACTGAACCCATCAACGTTCCTCCACGCGCAACTCGCAGCAGAGTGTGGCGGCTGGGCAGGTGCGAGTCATCGTGCCTTCAAGTGATGTGCGGCGCGTCAGCGCATGCCGCCCGGGCCGCCCATGCCCTTGGCGCCGGCCATGCGCTTCATCATCTTCATCATGCCGCCGCCCTTCATCTTCTTCATCATGTCGCGCATCTGTTCGTACTGGTTCAGCAGGCGGTTCACGTCCTGCACCTGAACGCCCGCGCCTTGCGCGATGCGGCGCTTGCGCGTGGCCTTCAGCAGGTCGGGCTTGCGCCGCTCCAGCGGCGTCATCGAGCAGATGATGCCTTCCATGCGGCGCATGTCGCGCTCGGCGCGGTCCATGTCGCCCTGGCCGAGGTTCGCGGCCTTGCCGCCGAGCATCTGCGAGGGTAGCTTGTCCACGAGCCCGGCCAGCCCGCCCATCTTTTTCATTTGTGACAGCTGTGACAAGAAGTCATTCAGGTCGAACGCGTCGCCGCCGCGCACCTTGTCGACGAGCTTCTGCGCCGCCGCCATGTCGACGCCCTTGGTCACCTCTTCGACCAGGCCGACGATGTCGCCCATGCCGAGCACGCGGCCGGCGTGGCGCTGCGCGTCGAACACTTCCAACCCGTCGATCTTCTCGCTCGTGCCGGCAAACTTGATCGGTGCGCCGGTGATCTGCCGCACCGACAGCGCCGCGCCGCCGCGGGAGTCGCCGTCCATCTTGGTGAGCACGATGCCGGTCAGCGGCAGCGCTTCCTTGAACGCCTTCGCGGTGTTGATCGCATCCTGGCCTTGCATCGCGTCGACCACGAACAGCGTCTCGACCGGCTTGAGCGCAGCGTGGAGTTCCGTGATCTCGCGCATCAGCGCTTCGTCGATGGCCAGACGGCCTGCGGTGTCGACCAGCAGCACGTCGATGTAGTGCTTCTTCGCGTAGTCGAGTGCCGCCAGCACGATGGCGAGCGGCTTGTCGTCGGCGCTCGACGGGAACCACTCGGCACCGGCCTGCTTCGTCACCATCTTCAACTGTTCGATGGCGGCCGGGCGGTACACGTCGGCCGAAACGGTGAGCACCTTCTTCTTGCGCTTTTCGATCAGGTGCTTGGCGAGCTTGGCGGTGGTGGTGGTCTTGCCCGCGCCCTGCAACCCGGCCATCAGGATGACGGCAGGCGGCTGAGCGGCGAGGTTGATGTCAGCAACACCTTCGCCCATGGTCGCGGCGAGTTCGCGGTTCACGATGCCCACCAGCGCCTGGCCCGGCGAGAGCGAGCCCACCACTTCGGCGCCGAGCGCCTTGTCTTTCACGCGCGCAATGAAGTCGCGCACCACGGGCAGCGCCACGTCGGCTTCGAGCAGCGCCATGCGCACCTCGCGCAACATGTCCTGCACGTTGTCTTCGGTGATGCGGGCCTGGCCGCGCATCGTCTTGACCAGGCGCGTCAGCCGGTCGGTCAGGGTGGAAGCCATGGGGGTTGGGCGCGGCCCGCTGAGCAGAAGGCGCGAAAGTACACTGTGACGATGATTCTATCGTTCGCCCCTTTGGCGCAGACCCTGTGACTACCACGACGGCGCTGGCCTTTCCGAGCCTGGTCGCACTTGCGGCATATGCCTGCGCTGCGCTGCTGAAGGAGCAACGAACGACGGCCTTGCGCGCCGCGCTGGTGGTGGGTTGGGTGGCCCATGCGCTGGCCATCGGCTTCGACATCGCGGGCGTCGGCAGCGACGAGATCGCCGCGCGCTTCGGCTTTGCGCCGGCGCTGTCGATGACGATCTGGCTCGTGCTCGCAGTCTACGTGGTCGAGAGTCGCTTCGTGCCGCTGCCAGGCGCGCGGCGCATGCTGGCGCTGCTGGGAATTGCGGTCGTGGTGCTCGCCTGGCTGTTCCCCGGCGAGGTGCGGCCGCAGGCACCTTCCCGTTGGGCACCGCTGCACTGGGTTCTGGGTATCGCGTCGTACGGCCTCTTCGGTGCCGCGGTGCTGCACGCCGCCATGCTGGGCCGGGCCGAGCGCCAGATGCGGCCGGTGCCGGGTGCGCCGAGGGTCATCGCCAAAGGCATGCCGCTGTTGCAGCTCGAACGCATGACGTTCCGCTTCGTCGCTGCCGGCTTCGTGGTGTTGTCGGCAGCCGTGCTGCTGGGTGCCTGGTCGGCCCACCCCTGGCGCTGGGACCACAAGACGGTGTTCTCGATACTCGGCTGGCTCGTCTTCGCCGGCCTGCTGGCGGGGCGGCGTGCGTTCGGCTGGCGCGGGCCGGCGGCCACGCGCGTCGTGTATGCGGGCGCGGTTCTGCTGTTGCTGGCGTATGTGGGCTCGCGATTCGTGCTCGAAGTGATGCTGCACCGCGCACCGGGCGCGTGAACGAACAGGTGAAGGCATGAAGTTCCTGTTGCTGCTGATCGCAGTCGGTGTGCTGTTCTGGCTGCTGCGCGGAAGCCTGCGCCGCGTACGGCCGCCGCAGGCCGGCAAGCCTGCGCCGCAGGCCGAGCCCAAGGCCATGCTGCAATGCGCGCAGTGCGGCCTGCACCTGCCGCGCGACGAAGCCCTGCCCGGCCAGGGCGGCGTGTTTTGCGGCGAGGCGCACCGCAGCGCTTTCGAGGCCGCGCACCGCGATTCATGACCCCGCACGGCCGCCCGAAGGGGGCATTCACCGCAGTGCGCAGCGCGCAGGTTTCCTGATGACGGAGGCGTCGGCCCGCAACTCCGAACGGCGTTCGCGCGAGCGCCGCCATGCACGCCAGAAGACCGCCCCCGACGAGTCATGGTTCGGTGCCTTCGGCACCAGCGGCAACACGGGCCCGGGTGCCCTGCAGAGCGACGATCAGCACGACGACGAATCGCGTTTCGACAATGGCCTGCAAGGCGCAGGGGCTGACAGTGCCGACTCGCGTTTCCTGTCACGCCAGGCGGCACGCGTGGTCGAGTCGGGGCAGACGGCGTTCGAGCGCATCTACCGCACCTTCATCGCGGCGCGCGTGGCGCTCGGCGTTGCGTTGCTCGTCACACTCGGCCTGGCCGGCCTGCTCGGGCCGGCACCGTCGATTCCGGTGGTGCTGGTCAGCCTGGCCTACGTGGCAGGCGCGGCCGGACTGTGGCTGCTGCCGCGCTTTCAACGCGCCACGGCGCCGCGCGCGCTGGCGCGGCTGCGCAGCCCGCAGTGGCTGGTCACGATCGGCGCCGATCTGGTGTGTTTCACTGCGCTTCACGCGCTGGCGCCGGGCTCGACCCTGAACTACGTAGCGCTGCTGGTGCTGCCGGTGCTGATGGCCGGCGTGCTCACGCCGCGCGTCATGGCGCTGGCCACGGCCGCAGCGGTGACGCTGGTGCTGTTGGGCACCGCCTGGCTGGCGGTGCTGTCCGGCAGCGGCGGCGAGGCCACGCAACTGCTGACGCAGGCGGGCCTGGCGGGCGCGGGGCTCTTCGTGATCACCGTGCTCGCCGGCGAGCTGGCCGGGCGGCTGGCGCGTGAAGAACTGACCGCACGCGGCAGCCTGGAACTGGCGCGTCAACAGGCCCAGTTGAACCGCCTCGTGATCGAGGAGATGCAGGACGGCGTGCTGGTGGTCGACCGGCGCGGCCGCGCGCGCGCCGCCAACCCGGCTGCGCGCACGCTGCTCGCGCCCAGCGGCATGAGCCGGCCGGCGCCGTTCCAGCTGCGCGGCGTGGCGGCATGGGACGCGCTCGTCAAGGCGGTCGAGCGCGCCTTCACCGAAGCCGCCTGGCCCGAGGCCGGGCGCGACGTGGTGCTGCAGTTCGCACCCGGCACGCTGACGGGCCTGGGCCAGCAACGCACGCTGCGCGTTCGGGTGCGCTTCACGCGCAAGCGCGAGCCGGCCGCGGGCGAGGAGTTCTGCGTGCTGTTCCTCGAAGACGTGCGCAACATGCAGGCGCGCAGCCGGCAGGAAAAACTCGCGGCGATGGGGCGCGTGTCGGCTGGCATCGCGCACGAGATCCGCAACCCGCTGGCGGCCATCTCGCAAGCCAACGCGCTGCTCTTCGAAGACGCCACCGACCCGGCACAACTGCGCCTGATGCGCATGGTGAGCGAGAACGTCGAACGCCTGAAGCGCATCGTCGACGACGTGATGGAAGTGGCGCCCGGAACGCCCCAGGATGTGGGCGTGATCGATGCCAACGCACTCGTCGCCGCCACCACCAGCGAGTGGGCGCGCGCGGCGGGCCTGCGCCTGGGTGACGACAGCATCCTTCGCGTCGACATGCCGGCCGAGCCGCTGGGCGTGCACTTCGACGCCGAGCACCTGCGCCGCGTGCTCGTGAACCTGCTCGACAACGCGCTGCGCCATGCGAGCAAAGCGCCCGGCGCCATCCAGCTGCGGCTCGATTCGCGCCACGCCGGCCAGGCCTTCCTGAGCATCGCGAGCGACGGCGCGCCGATACCGCCCGAAGTCGAGCCCTACCTGTTCGAGCCGTTCTTCTCGACCCGAAGCCGGGGCACCGGCCTGGGCCTTTATATTTGCCGCGAACTGTGCGAACGTTATGGCGCGTCCATCGACTACCGTCTGCGAACCGTGGGCGAGGCGCGGCGCAACGAGTTCTTCGTTGACATGCAACGCCGCCCGCTCGACACCCCGGAAGCCCGGCTTCATCTGACCCCATGACCAACGCCTCGCATTTCAGCCTGCTCGTCATCGACGACGAACCCGACCTGCGCACGCTCTACGAGCTGACGCTGCTGCGCGAGGGCTACGACATCGAGACCGCGGGCACCGTGCAGGACGCGCTGCTGCACCTCAAGGACCGCACCTACAGCGCCGTGATCAGCGACATGCGGTTGCCCGACGGCAGTGGCCTCGACGTGCTGCGCTGGCTCGAGGAAAACGGCCGACGCGAGAAGACCATCATCATCACCGCCTACGGCTCGGCCGAGAACGCGGTCGAGGCGCTGAAAGCGGGCGCGTACGACTACCTCACCAAGCCGGTCGACCTGAAGCAGTTCCGCGCCGTGGTGGCCTCGGCGCTGGGCCGTGCCGGCTCGGCGCTGGTTCCGACCATCGACCCGGCGAGCCTGCCTTCGGTGTATGGCGGCCCGGCGCCGGCGCCTGCCGTGCGCGCGCCGCGCCCGGTGGCTGCGGCGCAGCCGGCCGCCGCCCCGGCGAGCCCCGCGATGCAGCGCATGGCCGGCGGCTCGGAGGCGATGCAGCAGGTGCGCTCGCTGGTCGAGCGCGTGGCCCGCAGCATGGCGCCGGTGCTGGTGAGCGGCGAATCGGGCACCGGCAAGGAACTGGTGGCGCGCGCCATCCACGAGGTGAGCGTGCGTGCCGGGCAGCCCTTCATCGCGGTGAACTGCAGCGCGATTCCCGAACAGCTGCTCGAAGCCGAGTTCTTCGGCTACCGCAAGGGCGCGTTCACCGGCGCGATGGAAGACCGCGAGGGCTTCTTCCAGGCAGCCAGCGGCGGCACGCTGTTCCTCGACGAGATCGGCGACCTGCCCTTGTCGATGCAGAGCAAGCTGCTCCGCGCGATCCAGGAGCGTTCGGTGCGGCCGGTGGGCGCGGTCAGCGAAGTGCCGGTCAACGTGCGCCTGCTCAGTGCCACCCACAAGGACCTGGCGGCCGAAGTGCACGCCGGGCAGTTCCGCCAGGACCTGTACTACCGCCTGAACGTGATCCAGATCCGCGTGCCGCCGCTGCGAGAACGGCTTGAGGACCTGGTCTCGATCAGTGAGCACGTGCTGCAGCGCATCGCGCGCGATGCCGGCGTGAGCACCCCGCCGCTGCTCACGCGCGATGCGCTCGTGCATCTGCAGCGCTATGCGTTCCCGGGCAACGTGCGCGAGCTCGAGAACCTGCTGCACCGGGCGGTGGCGTTGTCGGGCGGCGAGGTGATCGACGTGTACGACCTCGGCCTGCCCGAGTCGGTGTTCACCGACAGCGCCGCGCAGGAGCTCGACCTCATCACCGAGAACACACCCGCCGATGCGCTGGCCGCGCTGCGCCAACCCATCGCGATGGTGCCGCTCGAAGCGCCCCTGCCCGACGATCTGGCGAAGCACCTCGACGACGTGGAGCGCGACATCCTCGTGCGCGCGCTCGAGCGCTACCGCTTCAACCGCACGGCGGCCGGCGCGAGCCTCGGCCTGTCGCTGCGGCAGATCCGCTACCGCATGGCGCGGCTCGGCGTGAACGTGGGCGGCGACCCGAGCGGTGTCGACCGCGATTGAGCGCGGCCGTTTGGTCGAACGGCTGGCTGCGTGCGGCGCGGCGTTGTGCGTCGCCGAACGTCGGCCCGCGACCGGCAGGAACTGCCGTTGAGTTGCTGCTGATCCACGCCATCAGCCTGCCGCCCGGCGAGTACGCCGGCGACGCGATCGAGCGCCTGTTCACGAACCGCCTGGACTGGGACGCGCACCCCTACTACGCGCAGATTCGCGGCCTGCAGGTCTCTTCGCACTTCGTCGTGCGGCGCGGCGGCGAGTTGCTGCAGTTCGTGTCGTGCGATGACCGCGCCTGGCATGCCGGAGCGTCGGCCTGGCGCGGGCGCGCCGATTGCAACGACTACTCGATCGGCATCGAGCTCGAAGGGCTGGAAGGCGGCCCGTTCGAGCCAGCGCAATACACGCGCCTCGTGGCCCTGATGAAGGCGCTTGCCGCGCGCTACCCGGTGCGCGGCGTGGCCGGCCACGAGCATGTCGCGCCGGGCCGGAAGTGTGATCCGGGGCCGGGCTTCGACTGGCCCGCGTTGATGGCCGGGCTGCGCTGGCCGGGGCAGTATTTTCCCGAAGCCGTGCAGACGCAAACCCCTGCGGACTGAAGCACGTTCAGGGCCGCGCGATGGTGCATCCATGCGGCACCCAAGCGGCACTCACGCTGCATTGGTGCGGCTTGCAGCGCGAAATACGGCGCACGGCAAGGCGCGGCGCGGGAACCGCAAGGCAGGCCTTGCCGGCACTGCATTCACGCGTCGAATGGGCCTTCGTGCACGCCGCGCGAGCACGCGCTGCGGAGAACCCTGACCCCGTCAAGCACACTACATATAGCGCTTGAAGGGCCGGCAACCCCCAGATATAGTGTGTTGTCGTGCTATTCTTCAACGCTTCAAACTGGGCGAAATGCCGCAACCGACCTGCCGCTTCACCACCTGAGCCTCCCGTGAATTTCAATGCAGTTCATGGTGCCAAGGTGAACCTCGCGCCCACCACAGTGTTTGCCAAAGCGCCCACGACATTGGCCACCATGGCCCCCGACCCGCGCACCACAGTTGCTGTGCGCGCTGCGAGGCTCGGCAGAGCAAATTTCCCCCGGCTTTTGAAGCCAACAACAACGTGATCGCGAAAGCGACGAACCGACCTTCGAGAGGGCCAGCCATGCAATCAGTTTCCGCTTCTCCCCAAGCCCCTGCCGCAACCGCCACCATTGCTGCGGCCGGTGCTGCGACCACGCGCCCGGTGCCCGCACCCGGCTCGCCCGCGTCGGTGTACCAGGGCTACCAGATCATCCGGCGCAACGGCGCCGTGGTGTCGTTCGAGCCGAGCAAGATCGCGGTCGCGCTGATGAAGGCTTTCCTCGCGGTGCACGGCACGCAGGGGGCGGCTTCTGCGAGCGTTCGTGAAACCGTCGACGGGCTGACCGAAGCAGTCGTGCGCGCGCTGTTGCGCTCGCGCCCGGGCGGCGGCAGCTTCCACATCGAAGACATTCAAGACGCCGTCGAACTCGGCCTGATGCGCGGCGGCCACCATGAAGTGGCCCGCGCCTACGTGCTCTACCGCGAGCGCCGTTCGCAAGAGCGCTCGAAACAAGGCGCGCCGGTGCAGGTGGTCGAGGCCGGCCTGTCGGTGATGGACCGTGGCCAGCGCGTGCCGCTCGACCTGAACCGCTTGCAGGCACTGATCGAATCCGCCTGCGCCGGCCTGGGCGCCGACGTGCGCGCCGAGCCCATCCTGGCCGAGACGCGCCGCAACTTGTACGACGGCGTGCTGATCGACGAAGTGCACAAGGCGTCGATCCTCGCCGCGCGCACGCTGATCGAGAAAGACCCCGGCTACACGCGCGCCGCCGCGCGCCTGCTGCTGCACACGATCTGCCGCGACATCCTCGGCGAAGAGGTGGTGCACGCCGACATGCAGGCGCGCTATGCCGAGTCCTTCCCCGGTTTCATCAAGAAGGGCGTGAAGGCCGAACTGCTCGACGAGAAGCTCCTGCAGTTCGACCTGGTCAAGCTCGGCGCTGCACTCGACGCCGAACGCGACCTGCAGTTCGACTACCTCGGCCTGCAAACGCTGTACGACCGCTACTTCCTGCACATCGACGAGCAGCGCATCGAGCTGCCGCAGGCCTTCTACATGCGCGTGGCCATGGGCCTGGCGCTGAACGAGGTCGACCGTGAAGCGCGCACGATCGAGTTCTACGAAGTTCTCTCCACCTTCGACTTCATGAGCAGCACGCCCACGCTGTTCAACGCCGGCACGCGCCGCTCGCAATTGTCGAGCTGCTACCTGACGACCGTGGCCGACGACCTGGACGGCATCTACGAAGCGCTGAAAGAGAACGCGCTGCTCAGCAAGTTCGCCGGAGGCCTGGGCAACGACTGGACCAACGTGCGCGCGCTCGGCAGTCACATCAAGGGCACGAACGGCAAGAGCCAGGGCGTGGTGCCGTTCCTCAAGGTCGTGAACGACACGGCCGTGGCCGTCAATCAAGGCGGCAAGCGCAAGGGTGCGGTGTGCGCCTACCTGGAGAGCTGGCACCTCGACATCGAAGAGTTCCTCGAGCTGCGCAAGAACACCGGCGACGACCGCCGCCGCACGCACGACATGAACACCGCGAACTGGATCCCCGACCTGTTCATGAAGCGCGTGATGGAAGGCACCGACTGGACGTTGTTCTCGCCCAGCACCTGCCCCGACCTGCACGACCTGTTCGGTGCGGCCTTCGAGACGGCCTACGTGGCCTACGAAGCGCGCGCCGAGCGCGGCGAGATCAAGCTCTTCAAGAAGACGCCGGCGCGCGACCTGTGGCGCAAGATGCTGTCGATGCTGTTCGAGACCGGCCATCCGTGGATCACCTTCAAGGACGCCTGCAATGTGCGCTCGCCGCAGCAGCACGTGGGCGTGGTGCATTCGAGCAACCTGTGCACCGAGATCACGCTGAACACCAGCGAGACCGAGATCGCGGTGTGCAACCTCGGCTCGATCAACCTCGTGCACCACCTCAAGCGCAACGCGGACGGCACTGTCGTGATCGACCACGACAAGCTCAAGCGCACCATCTCTACCGCGATGCGCATGCTCGACAACGTGATCGACATCAACTACTACGCCGTCAAGAAGGCACGTGACTCGAACCTGCGGCACCGGCCCGTGGGGCTGGGCATCATGGGCTTCCAGGACGCGCTGTACGAACTGGGTGTGCCCTATGCGTCGCAAGCGGCCGTGGAGTTTGCCGACCAGTCGATGGAAGCCGTGTGCTACCAGGCGTACTGGGCCTCGACCGAACTCGCGGCCGAGCGCGGCCGCTACTCCAGCTACAAGGGCTCGCTGTGGGACCGCGGCATTCTGCCGATCGACTCGCTCGACCTGCTCGCGCAAGCGCGCGGTGGCTACGTTGAAGTCGACCGCAGCACCACACTCGACTGGAACCTGCTCCGCGCACGCATCGGCCAGCACGGCATGCGCAACTCGAACTGCGTGGCGATCGCGCCGACCGCAACCATCTCGAACATCATCGGCGTCAGCGCGTCGATCGAGCCGACCTTCGGCAACTTGTCGGTCAAGTCGAACCTGTCGGGCGAGTTCACGGTCGTCAACGAGTACCTCGTGCGCGACCTGAAGAAGCTCGGCCTGTGGGACGACGTGATGCTCATGGACCTCAAGCACTTCGACGGTTCGCTGCGCCGCATCGACCGCGTGCCCGAAGAGCTGAAGTCGCTCTACGCCACCGCGTTCGAGATCGAAACGCAGTGGCTCGTGGAAGCCGCAGCACGCCGCCAGAAGTGGATCGACCAGGCGCAGTCGCTCAACATCTACATGGCCGGCGCGTCGGGCAAGAAGCTCGACGAAACCTACAAGCTCGCATGGCTGCGCGGTCTGAAAACCACCTACTACCTGCGCACGCACTCGGCCACGCAAGCCGAGAAGTCGACGGTGAAGGCGGGCAACATGAACGCGGTGTCGAGTGGTGGCAGCGCGGCACCTGCATCGTCCGCATCGAGCCTCGATGCATCGATGACGCTGAGCTCCGTCGAGCCCGCATCCGACGTGAAGTTCTGTGCGATCGACAACCCCGATTGCGAAGCATGTCAGTGAGCGCGTGGCACAGCGCCTGTTGCCGATGCACAGCAGCAACACGCAACGCGGCTGCATGTCAATAAGTGCTTTGGTTTATCGCACAACACTCTCATAATTCGCAACGCAAAAGGATCCATTCACCATGTTGGTTTGGGAAGAAGAAGTCAAGCACTCGACACGCCATACCGCGAGCCTCGCGCAGCCCTCGCTGTCTGCGCTTAGCAGTGCATCTAGCACTGCACCAGACCTCGCGCGGAACGCCGTGTCAATACCGTCTGCAACCACCGCACCGATCGCTTCATTGACCGCTGCGTCGGCACTCGCATCGGCCGCCGCGCGAGTCACCACACCGCCTTCCACTCAGCGCGTCAAGGCATCTGACAAGCGCATCATCAACGGCCGTACCGACGTCAACCAGCTGGTCCCGTTCAAGTACAAGTGGGCGTGGGAGAAGTACCTCGCCACCTGTGCGAACCACTGGATGCCGCAAGAGGTGAACATGTCGCGCGACATCGCGACCTGGAAAGACCCGAACGGCCTGACCGACGACGAGCGCCGCATCGTCAAGCGCAACCTCGGCTTCTTCGTGACGGCCGACTCACTCGCTGCGAACAACATCGTGCTCGGCACCTACCGCCACATCACCGCACCCGAATGCCGCCAGTTCCTGCTGCGCCAGGCATTCGAGGAAGCGATCCACACGCACGCGTATCAATACATCGTCGAGTCGCTCGGCCTCGACGAGAGCGAGATCTTCAACGCCTACAACGAAGTCAAGTCGATCCGCGACAAAGACGAGTTCCTGCTGCCGTTCATCGGGGCCATCATGGACCCGCACTTCCACACCGGCACGCCCGAGAATGACCAGACGCTGCTCAAGTCGCTAATCGTTTTCGCCTGCCTGATGGAAGGCCTGTTTTTCTATGTCGGCTTCACGCAGATCCTGGCGCTCGGCCGTCAAAACAAGATGACGGGTGCTGCCGAGCAGTACCAGTACATCCTGCGCGACGAGTCGATGCACTGCAACTTCGGCATCGACCTCATCAACCAGATCAAGCTCGAGAACCCGCACCTCTGGACCAACGAGTTCAAGGCCGAGATCCGGGCGTTGTTCCACAAAGCGGTCGAGCTCGAGTACCGCTACGCTGAAGACACCATGCCGCGCGGCGTGCTCGGCATGAACGCGTCCATGTTCAAGGGCTACCTGCGCTACATCGCCAACCGGCGTGCCACACAGATCGGCCTGGAAGAGCAATTCCCGAAAGAGGAGAACCCGTTTCCCTGGATGAGCGAAATGATCGATCTGAAGAAAGAGCGCAACTTCTTCGAGACTCGCGTGATCGAGTATCAAAGCGGCGGCGCGCTGTCTTGGGATTGATGGTGTGGCCACAGCGGCCTTGAAGCAGCTGGGTCCATGAAGAGAGATCAAGATGTGCGGAACGAGACGAACCGGCCCCAGAAGCTGGTCGGCTTGAGCCGCTTCCCCATTCACCGTACCGGTGCGCCCCTCCTGGGCAGACATTGGACGGTGGATAACTGTCGCACCCGAAGCAGCAATGCCGAAGGCTCGGCAGTTCCTTTTGTCCCTTGATCAAGGAGAATGAAAATGGCAACTGCGAAAAAGACTCCGGCCAAGAAAACCGCTGTCAAGAAAGCCCCGGCCAAGAAGGCGGCGGCAGTCAAGAAGGCCCCCGCCAAGAAGGCGGCAGCGAAGAAGGCTCCAGCGAAGAAGGCTGCTGCGGTGAAGAAGGCTCCGGCCAAGAAGGCGGCAGTCAAGAAGGCTCCGGCCAAGAAGGCGGCAGCGAAGAAGGCCCCGGCCAAGAAAGCCGCTGCTAAAAAGGCTCCGGCCAAGAAGGCAGCAGCAAAGAAGGCCCCCGCTAAAAAGGCGGCCAAAAAGCCTGCCCCCAAGAAGCCTGCCCCGGCTGCGGCTGCTCCCTTACCCGTCGCGAAGACGTCGCTCAGTCCTCAGGCTGCTTGGCCGTTTCCGACGGGCAGCAAGCCCTGATTGTTTGCACGTTCCTCAAAGCGCCCTTCGGGGCGCTTTTTCATTCCGCCAATAGGGCTAATTTGACGGAGCCATATACGGGTGGGTTAGATCGCGAAACGAAGTCCATAGACGATCCTGCAACGCCTCGTATTCCAACCATGCTGCTCGCGCCTCGCCGGAATGAAGTTCCGCCTGTGCCACATCACCAAGTTCGGCGAACACCATTGCCAATCTGCCGTGCGCAAGCGCACGGTCATCACATTGACCATTCGGATCCAAACTATCTCGAGCCTCGACGGCATCGCGACCGGACTCGTCGAGTAGTCCTAGTTTGAGTCGGCACCATGCCCGATCAGCCAATAAATCAGCGCGCAATCGATGCATTCCCTGCGCCAAACTCGTATCAAGATGCGCGTCATAGTGTGCCAGCGCCTCTTCATGGCGACCAGAAGTTGACAGGATTTGGGCAGTGAGAATTGGCACCAGAGAACCCAAGCTAAAGCTACCAATGAGCGAATCAAACTGAGCAATTGACTCGGCATTCATGAGCGCATGACGGGCATCGTCCGATGCGCGTTGGCCTCCAAGGACACCCTTACGCAGATCGAGTGAACGAAGCCAAGCCATGTTGTGCATCAAGGCGCTGACCGTCAGTTCGTCTCCGTCGGATGTGGCGTGGCTTCTGGCGTGTGCATACCAGACCCTTGCTGGAACCATTTGCCCCGCAAAATGCAACGCCTGAGCCATCACCAGGCTTGCACGCCCAAGCGCAGCATGGTGATCGATCGTTGAAAAGTTGAGCGCTTCAACAATGTACCGCTTGGTAGAAGTAATGTCTTGCCGTGAGTAGTCCATATTCGCCAGCCATGCTGCGCTCAAAGCCTGCATGGGCTTCAAGCCAGCTGCTGCACTAAGGGCGTGACAACGCAGGATCTTTCCGCGGGCTGCCGGACTCATGTCACGAAAGTACTCAGTCAACCCCTCAGCCAAATGCACCCAGACACTCACCTCGATCTGCGGACGTTGACCGTATTGTTGGTGCAACTGGTCGACCACCTCTTGCGCTTCTGCGATGCGGCCGGTTCGGGCCAGGTAGCAGGCGCGTTCGGCGCGTTTGCAGTCGGCCTCGACCGCGTTGCGGGCGCTGGCGATCTCGGCGTCCAACCGCGTCAGCAGGCGCGATGGCTTCACGGGGCGGTCAAGCATTGCAAGGCCTCCTTGTAGCGAGCCGCAGTCAAAGCCACCACATTCGCCGGCAATGCAGGCGCGGGCGCGCGCTTGTTCCACGGCCGGCCCGCGACCACCGCCTGTTCGAGCCAGTCGCGCACGAACTGCTTGTCGTAGCTCGGCGGGTTGCTACCACTCGCGTAGCCGCCCACGGGCCAGTAGCGCGACGAGTCCGGCGTGAGCACTTCGTCCATCAGCGTCAGCGTGCCGTTGGCATCGAGACCGAACTCGAACTTGGTGTCGGCGATGATGAGGCCCTTGGTAAGCGCGATAGCCGCCGCAGCCGTGTAGAGCTGGATCGAGACCCTGCGCACCTGCTCGGCGTGGGCCTCGCCGATGATCGCCACCATGCGCGCGAAATCGATGTTCTCGTCGTGGTCGCCCATCTCGGCCTTGGTGGCGGGCGTAAAGATGGGTTCGGGCAGGCGGCTGGCGTTTTGAAGCCCGCCCGGCAGGTGCACACCGCACACCGACTGCGACTGCTCGTATTCCTTCCACCCGCTGCCAGCCAGGTAACCCCGAACGACGGCCTCCACGGGCAGCGGCTTCAAGCGCTTGACCAGCATCGAGCGGCCGCGCACCTGATCGCGCTCATCCGGGCTGACCACACTCAGCGGGTCGTCGCCAGTCAAGTGGTTCGGCACGATGTGGCCCAGCTTCGCGAACCACCACAGCGCCATCTGCGTGAGCAGTTCGCCCTTGCCGGGAATGGGCTCGCCCAGCACCACGTCGAACGCACTCAACCGGTCCGTCGCGACCATCAACAACCGGTCTTCGCCGACAGCGTAGTTGTCGCGCACCTTGCCGTGAGCCAGAAGGGGCAGCGACGTGATGGAGGTGGTCAGCAGCGCGGCGGTCATGGCGTCTTTCAGTGCAACGGTTGCGGCGATTGTAGGGAGCCGCACCCGTGAAAAACCCGGCAGCGGCCGGGTTCGCACATGCGCCGCGCCGGGTTCAGGCGACCGTCTGCGCGAGTTCGCCTTGAGCGTAGCGCGCGGCCACCTGCACCAGCGTTTGCGCCTTGATCTTGCCCGCCTGGCCTTCGCAGCCGAACTCGACATAGCGTTGGCGGCAGATCTGCTTGGCGGCTTCGCGCGCCGGCTTCAGGTAGTCGCGCGGGTCGAACTTGTCGGGGTTCTGGGCCATGTATTTTCGGATGGCGGCCGTCATGGCCAGGCGCACGTCGGTGTCGATGTTGATCTTGCGCACGCCGAACTTGATCGCCTCCTGGATCTCGGACACCGGCACGCCGTAGGTCTCTTTCATGTCACCGCCGAACTCACGAATCACCGCCAGCAAGTCCTGCGGCACGCTGCTGGACCCGTGCATCACGAGGTGCGTGTTCGGAATGCGCTTGTGGATTTCCTTGATGCGGCCGATCGCGAGGATGTCGCCGGTCGGCTTCCGGGTGAACTTGTACGCACCGTGGCTGGTGCCGATGGCGATGGCCAGTGCATCGAGCTGGGTGCGCTTGACGAACTCGGCGGCCTCTTCCGGGTCGGTGAGCAACTGATCCATTGTCATGGTGGACTCGGTGCCGTGGCCGTCTTCCTTGTCACCCTTCATGGTTTCGAGCGAGCCGAGGCACCCCAGTTCGCCTTCGACGGTGACGCCGAGCAGGTGCGCCATGTCGACCACCTTGCGCGTGACCTCGACGTTGTAGTCGAAGCTCGCGATGGTCTTGCCATCGGCTTCCAGCGAGCCGTCCATCATCACCGAGCTGAAGCCCAGGCCGATGGCGCCCTTGCACACGTCGGGGCTCTGTCCGTGGTCCTGGTGCATGACCAGCGGGATGTGCGGCCAGCTCTCGACCGCAGCCTGGATCAGGTGCTTGATGAAGGGCTCGCCGGCGTACTTGCGGGCGCCGGCGCTGGCCTGCAGGATGACGGGTGCGCCGACCTCATCGGCCGCTGTCATCACCGCCTGAACCTGCTCCAGGTTGTTCACGTTGAAGGCCGGAATGCCATAGCCGTTTTCAGCGGCGTGGTCGAGGAGCTGGCGCATCGAAACGAGTGGCATGGCAGTGTCCTGGTGAGGTGAAAAGCGGGGCGTGAAACCGTGCGGTAACCACAGGAATTGTACCGAGCAGCCTGCACCGATCATGCGCGGCGGGCGTGCCAACTGCACGACAACTAGCCGACGCGCTCGGCCGTGTAGCCCTGCTCGCGCATGGCCGTCAAGATGGCCTCGATGTGCACGACACCGCGCGTTTGCACCACCACCTCGATCTGCGCACGTTCGACCGACAGCGACGAGAACGCGCGCTGGTGCTGCACCTCGTCGATGTTGGCGCCAAGCTGGCCGAGGAGCGTGGCCACGTTGGCCAGTGCACCGGGCACGTCACGCACATCGAGCCGCAGCCGGGCGAGACGGCCCGACTTGACCATGCCGCGCTCGATGATCTCGGCCAGCACCAAGGGCTCGATGTTGCCGCCGCACAGGATCAGGCCGACGCGCTTTCCCTTGAATCGCTCGGCATGTTTCATCAGCGCCGCCAGGCCTGCGGCGCCCGCACCCTCGACGACCGTCTTCTCGATCTCCAGCAGCATCAATATCGCCTGCTCGATGTCGTCCTCGCTGACGAGCAAAACATCGTCCACCAGCTCGCGGATCACGGGCAACGTCAGTTCGCCGGGCGACTTGACGGCAATGCCGTCAGCGATGGTGGCCTGCGCAGTGGCGCGTTCGCCGCCGTGCACGGCGTTCCATGCGGCGGGAAAGCGCTCGGTCTGTACACCGATCACCTCGATCCCCGGCCGCGACGCCTTCGCGGCGGTGGCCACGCCCGAGATCAAGCCGCCACCGCCGACGGCCACGACCAGCGTGTCGATGCTCGGTTGCTGCGCGAGCATCTCCAGGCCGATGGTGCCTTGGCCTGCCATCACGGCCAGGTCGTCGTAAGGGTGCACGAGTGTCAGGCCGCGCTCGCGAGCGAGCTGCATGCCATGGGTGCGCGCGTCGTCGAAGGTGTCGCCCTCCAGCACCACGGTGGCGCCGAAGCCGCGTGTGCGCTCCACCTTCACGGCCGGTGCGAAGCGCGGCATCACGATGGTCGCCGGTATGCCCATGCGCTGCGCGTGGTACGCAACGCCTTGCGCATGGTTGCCGGCCGACACCGCCAGCACGCCGGCCGCGCGTTCATCCGCCGTCAACTGCGCCATCTTGTTCAGTGCGCCGCGCTCCTTAAACGACGCCGTGAACTGCAGGTTCTCGAACTTCAGGAACACCTCGCAACCGAGCAGGGCCGACAGCGTGCGCGACGGCATGCACGGCGTGTCGACCACCTCGCCGCGAAGCCGCACCGCCGCAGCCTCGATGTCGCGGAGCGTGAGTCGTTCAGTCATCGGTGCATTGTGATTCGTCGAAGCGGCTCGGGCCAGCGCCGGGCCGCCCCAAGCGGCCGAGCACCCCAAGGGCCACAAAGGGGCCCCTGCGTGGCCCTTGGGAGTGGCCGCAGTACGCTGCGGCCAGGGGCTCACATCACGCGGCAGACCTTCAGCATGTTGGTGCCGCCGGGGTGGCCCATCGGCTCGCCGCAGGTGATGGCGTAGGTATCGCCTACCTTCAACACGCCGCTTTCCACCAGTAATAGCTCGGCCTTGGCGAGCGCCTCGTCGCGGTCGGTGAAGTTGGGCATCAGCATCGGCGTGACATTGCGGTACAGCGTCATGCGGCGCTGGCTGCGCACCTGCGAGGTCAGGCCGTAGATCGGCACGTGGATGCGGTGCCGGCTCATCCACAGCGCGGTCGAGCCCGACTCGGTCAGCGCAAGGATCGCCTTGCAGCCCAGGTGGTAGGCCGTAAACAGCGCGCCCATCGCGATCGACTGGTCGATGCGTGCGAAGGTCTTGTTCGTGAACGTGGCGTCGAGCGCGATCTCTTCCGCGCCCTCGGCCTCGACGCAGATGCTGGCCATCATCTCGATGGTCTCGACGGGGTATTTGCCGGCCGCCGTCTCGGCGCTGAGCATCACCGCATCGGTGCCGTCGAGCACGGCGTTGGCCACGTCGCTCACTTCGGCGCGCGTGGGCACCGGGTTCACGATCATCGACTCCATCATCTGCGTCGCGGTGATGACCACGCGGTCCATCTCGCGCGCCATCTTGATCATGCGTTTCTGCAGCGCCGGCACGGCCGCGTTGCCGACCTCGACCGCCAGGTCGCCGCGCGCCACCATGATGCCGTCGCTCGCCTTGAGGATCTGGTCGAGCACGGGGATGGCTTCGCTGCGTTCGATCTTCGCGATCATCTGCGGCTTGTGGCGCCACGGCTCGCCGGCCACGTTGGCGAGCTGGCGCGCCATTTCCATGTCGGTCGCGGTCTTCGGGAAGCTCACCGCGAGGTACTCGCACTGGAAGCTCATCGCGGTCTTGATGTCCTCCATGTCCTTGGCGGTGAGCGCCGGTGCGGTCAGGCCGCCGCCGGCCTTGTTGATGCCTTTGTTGTTGGACAACTCGCCGCCCACCACCACGGTGGTGCGCACTTCTTCACCACGCACCGCATCGACCACCAGCTTCAGCAGCCCGTCGTTGAGCAGCAGGATGTCGCCCGCCTTCACATCGCGCGGCAGCTCCTTGTAGTCGAGGCCGACGCGCTCGTTCGTGCCGAGTTCGGTGGTGGCACCGTCAAGCACGAACTTCTGGCCCGGCTCCAGCATCGTCTTGTCGCCGACGAACTTGCCGACGCGGATCTTCGGGCCCTGCAGGTCGGCCATGATGGCAACCTCTTTGCCGCAGCGCTTGGCGATCTCGCGCACGAGCGTGGCGCGGTCGATGTGGTCCTGCGCTTTCCCGTGCGAGAAGTTCATGCGCACCACATCCACGCCGGCGCGGATCATGCGCTCCAGCACTTCGGGCGAGCTCGACGCGGGGCCGAGGGTGGCAACGATCTTGGTGGCGCGGCGCATGGCAGTCTCCGGATGTTGTTGTGTTGTCGCTGTGATGGTGCGGCCGCTCAGCCGGCAACGCGGCGAGCCAGTATCTCGAACGCCGGCAGCGTCTTGCCCTCCAGCACTTCGAGGAACGCGCCGCCGCCGGTGGAGATGTAGCCCACGTCCTTCTCGATGCCGTACTTGGCAATCGCCGCCAGCGTGTCGCCGCCGCCGGCGATGCTGAACGCGCTTGAGGCAGCAATGGCGCGGGCGATGGTCTCGGTGCCGTGCGCGAACGCATCGAACTCGAACACGCCGACCGGGCCGTTCCAGACAATGGTGCCCGCCTTCATCAGCTGGTCGGCGAGCATCTTCGCGGTCTGCGGGCCGATGTCGAGGATCAGGTCGTCGGCCGCGACATCGGCTGCGGCCTTCACGGTCGCGACGGCGTCGGCCTTGAACTCCTTCGCGGTCACCACGTCGGTCGGAATTGGTACCGCTGCACCGCGCGCCTGCATCGCTGCGATCACGGCCCTTGCATCGTCCAGCAGGCTCGCCTCGGCCAAGCTCTTGCCGATGGGCAGGCCGGCCGCCAGCATGAAGGTGTTGGCAATGCCACCCCCGACGATGAGCTGATCGACGTTCTTCGCGAGTGCTTGCAGGATGGTCAGCTTGCTCGATACCTTGCTGCCCGCCACGATGGCCACGAGCGGGCGCTTCGGGTTGGCCAGCGCCTTTTGGATGGCGTCGATCTCGGCCGCGAGCAGCGGGCCGGCGCAGGCGATCGGCGCGTACTGCGCAATGCCGTAGGTCGAGGCCTCGGCGCGGTGCGCGGTGCCGAACGCATCGTGCACGAAGATGTCGCACAGAGCCGCCATCTTGCGCGACAAGGCCTCGTCGTTCTTTTTCTCGCCGACGTTGACGCGGCAGTTCTCGAGCAGCACCACCTGGCCCGGCGCCACAGTCACACCGTCGACCCAGTTCGAGCGCAGCGGCACCGGCACGCCCAGCAGTTCGCTCATGCGCTGGGCGACCGGCGCCAGCGAATCTTCGAGCTTGAACGCGCCCTCGGTCGGGCGGCCGAGGTGCGAGGTGACCATCACGGCAGCGCCTGCGTCGAGCGCCATGCGGATGCACGGCATCGACGCGCGGATGCGCGTGTCTTCGGTGATGTGGCCGGCCGAATCGAACGGCACGTTCAGGTCGGCACGGATGAACACGCGCTGGCCCTTGGCGCGGCCTTGCGCGACCAGGTCTTCGAATCGGAGGACGTTCATGGCGAAGTGCAAAGGCAAAGTGCGGACGCGCGATTCTAGGAGCGCACCGCCGCACTGCGGAACCAGACGGTTACGTGGCCGGTTCTTCGCCGAGCATGGGCGCCGCTCAGGAGTCGTGGCCCTTGGCCGCACGCGCGGCGGGCTTGCCAGGCTCGGCGGCCTTGCCGGGCCGCTTGGCGCGCGCGGGCGGCTCGGCAGGCTCGGCGGGCGCTGCGTCAGCCTCGTCGGCGGGCTTGGCACCGGCCAGTTGTGTGGCCACGCCTTGCGGCGCC